>Ga0163149_10006220_pt1 | contig 12329 bp, 7 predicted proteins | sample OliLakLV19MP5G1_FD_148604 | JGI IMG/M metagenome (GOLD analysis project Ga0163149, IMG submission 148604) | Freshwater microbial mat bacterial communities from Lake Vanda, McMurdo Dry Valleys, Antarctica - Oligotrophic Lake LV.19.MP5.G1 | ecosystem: Environmental > Aquatic > Freshwater > Lake >...
AGAAGCTATAATAATGCCCAAACCCAAAGTCCAAAATATTCGACTCCAAGTATTTTCGGCACTCAACCGGCCCATTGTCGAAGTCATTTCCGTCTTGGCCGTATTCCTCTGCTCCCTTTTGGTGGCACTCAGTACCCTCCAAGATTTACCGGCATCGGCCTATGTGGCCATTAACGATTTATTGTTGGCCCTCGATTTGCTCTTTGCGCTCGACTTTTTTGTTCGGTGGTATGCTGCGGGACAATTCAAAGCAATCTACTTGACCAAACCGTTGGTGGTGTTGGATATTATTGTCATTATTATTCCCTTTTTGGCCAGTACCGCCGTGGTTCCGATTTTGATGTTGATTTTGGAGCAAGATTTTGTCAGGGATTTGGACACTACCTTTAGTGGAGGCAACACGCTGTTGGGCTTTTTGATGGGACTGCAAAATTCAGCCGGTCTGCAAAATCTACTCTTGCTGCGAGTCGTTCGATTGCGGCGGGTCTTGACGGATATCAATACCTTTAGTAAATTCCAAGTGGCGTTGGGGCTCAAACCACAAGATGTCCGTCCCTATCAACTCCAATTGGCCCGTGTCCTCTTGTCGATTTTCACCTTGTTGAGTGTCGCATCTGGTCTCATTTACACGGCAGAACATGATGTCAATCCAGACATCCCCGATTACTTTACTGCCTTGTATTTTGGCCTTACCACCTTGACCACGTAAGTGCTGACGAGTTTCTGTCTCTATTATATTTTGTGGTTGGTTCAAGTCATGCGTTCTTTTTTTACTAACCTTGCATCTTTGGATATGAATCAAAATAATACACAAAAAAAAGCGTTGGCTTTGGCGACATAGCACCAGTTACGTCACAAGGCAGACTGATTGTGTCAGCGGCAATTCTCGCCGGCATTGCTATCATCCCCGCACAGGCAGCGAAGTTGGTGGACATTTTTATTGAAACCGGAAAACAGTTGGAGCAACAGGGAAAAGTGAAACGACGACAACCCCGCAGCGGCAGTGGCGTGAGTTCAAAGTCATTGGCATCGTCAAGGGGGAGCGCTACGGATGGGAAAGGGCCAACGGGGGCCTCGATTGATGTATCAGAGTTGGTCGAAAATGCAGCCTCGGGGTCGTCAACTGTCATTGGCATCGATGCAGAAGACACCACACGTACTTGTAGTCAGTGTGGGACATCGTCTCATCGATTTGAGGCCAGTTTTTGTTGGTCGTGTGGATCTGAACTTTGATTTTCGCACTTGGTCTGCTGTGCAGGTGATACAGCAATACACATTCACCACTGTTGCCACAGATTTTACTAGGTGCAATGTTTGCCTACTAGATGTCTAACTGGAAGCACTGTGAGGACCAACAAAAAGAAATCATTTTCCATTTATTTCCAGAGCACTAGCCTTAGAAACAACTCCAATAATTTACTGTAAATCAGTCACTCTTTGCTGTTTATTTTTCACCACTGTTGCCTAACATCCAGCTGCAGATTGCATTCCCTTGCCTATGATGTTTTTGAAGTCGCCGTCTTTGGCGGGGAGTCACATAGTCGTAAAAAGTGTTGTTGTTCAAATTTGGATAAAACTCCGATGCTAGGGGGAAACGTCAGGCCACGTGCCCAGACTGCTCAAGCAAAATGAGCACAAAGATAGCGCCAATTGAACATGTGGTAATCACAACTTTGATCCCTCAGCCCTAACATTCTTGAAAGTTGCATGTTGTCGGATTTTATTCTTGCATTCTTTCTGTTGACGAGTTTCCATGAAACGAGGATCAAGAAGACATTTCCAAGGCCACGGGACTCACACTTCTGGACCAGATGCAGCGGGTTTGAAGAATGGCCTTCCGTTCTGATTCTAGCATTTCGTCAGTTCAATTGTGTCCACCGTGACCATGCAAGTGCTGACGAGTTTCTGTTTTTATTGCATGTTGTTGTTGGTTCAAGTCATGTGTTTTTGGATTGACTAACCTTGCTTCTATGGACATGAATCTGATGCAATCTGCAGCGTTGGCTTTGGCGATGTTGGACATGTTGCGTCACAATGCAGACTGATTGTTTCTGCAGCCATCATGTCAGGCATCGCCATCATTCCCGCAATTTGGTGGACATTTTTGTTGAAACAGGAAAACAGTTGGAGCAACAGGGAAAAGTGAAAGGACGACAACCCTGCAGTCACAGCGGCGCAAATTCAAAGTCATTGTTTTCATCTGGTGGGAGCGCTGCGGACAGGAAAGGACCGACGAGGGCCTCAGTTGATGCATTGGAGTTGGTTGAGAATGCAGCCTCCAGGTCAACGGTGATTTGCATCGATGCAGAAGACACTGCACGCCGGCACTTGCAGTCAGTGTGGGACATCGTCTCATCAATTTGAGGCCAGTTTTTGTTGGTCGTGTGGATCTGAACTTTGATTTTCGCACTTGGTCTGCTGTGCAGGTGACACAGCAATGCGCATTCACCACTGTTGCCACAGATTTTACTAGGTGCAATGCTTGCCTAGCCGATGTCTAACTGGAAGCACTGTGAGGACCAACAAAAAGAAATTGTGTTCTATTTATTTCCAGAGCACTGGGCTTAGAAACAATTCCAATAATTTACTATAAATTGTTCACTCTTTGCTGTTCAGCTGCAGATTTTAATCCCTCAATTTTGATGTTTTTGAAGGCGCTGTCCTTGGTGGGAAGTCGCACAGTTGTAAAAGCATTGCTGTTCAAATTTGGATAAAATCCCGATGCTAGGGGGAAACGGCAGGCCATGTACCTAGACTTCTCAAGCAAAATGAGCACAAAGATAGCGCCAATTGAACATGTGGTAATTATAACTTTAATCCCTCAGCCCTAACATTCTTGGAAGTTGCATGCTGTCGGTTTTTATTCTTGTATTCTTTCTGTTGACGAGTTTCCATGAAACGAGGATCAAGAAGATATTTTCAAGGCCACGGGACTCACACTTCTAGACCAGATGCACCGGGTTTGAAGAACGGCCTTCCGTCCTGATTTCTAGCATTGCGTGAGTTCAATTTTGTCCATATCATCAAGAATTCTTTCGCCATATAATTCTTCCATCAACGATCCTTCATTGGAATCATCATCCGTCGCTCCTCCGATGGAGTCGGTCGGAAGATCGTTCCCTGGTCCATCGGTTGTCAGAATTTTGCGAATGGTGGTCGTCAACTTGCCTGATTTGGAACTCATCCAAATGCGGTAAGGAAGAGACAAGAAAAACGTCCAGTGAGCCAAACTGTACCAAAACATTGAAAGAAAAAGAGGCTTTTTGTCCAAGTCAACGTAGGCGAGCACTCGACGCTTAAAGCCTCCTTGCAAGTCAAGAGTTCGGCTACCGTAAATGAAGGTGTCGCGATGGCGGTTGCGGTCGATCATGGCTTTACACTGCGTGATGTAGTTGGTGTCTCCCTTGAAGGTCGCCGTTAATTTGACATTGATCACGGCATATTCTTTGAGTGGCTCGTAATCGATGGGAAGCGAAGCGTCTTCCCAAGACGCAATGCGGACTGTTTCTTTCTCGGTGTAAGTCACAACTCGTTCATAGTATGTTTCTGTGGTTGAGTGGCCTTCGGAGTCCGTGGAATCGCGACTTTTCAACTCGTAGTGGTAGCATTCGATCGCAATGCAAACTTTGGGCTCTGCACTATACATTCGGTTCATGTAGTGGACAAAATCTTGCGAATGCAACCACAGGTAAGGAAACGAAAGTACAAGGTGAGCTGAATGCACACAAAAACGCCGAATTAGAAAGAAAGCGTACTAACATTCTTACCCTCGGTCTTGTTGATGTTGGCAACGTACTTCGTCGTTGAGGAGCAGAAGAACTCCAAGAGAAAAAGTAGATAGGCCCCAACCCAAGAAATGACAAACGCGAGAGTGATGCGAGAAACAACGACGGCGGTTAAAATGAAAACAAGATTCGCAAAATACAAGAACGCATGAAAATCCAGTCTTGCTCTGATGCAATTCTTGGCAAATTTGCCGTTTTGGTTTTCGTCGTCGGAAAGTCCATTCGCTCTGCTAGTGAGGAAAGAATTCGTAGAGGGAGCTTCTCTGGTCACGCGAGAGTTCGATCCTGCAATAGCGTCAGCACTGTACGTCGCCACCGTTGCGCCATCGTCCGGCTCGAGGTCCACATCAGAAAACGTCAAACTCTCGTCTCTTGGCGCCGTTACATGAGGGACCGTACTTGGGGATGGACAATCGAAGCTGTCACCATGGCCGTGACGGCCGATTGGCGAGAGGTTCAGGGCTTCAGAAGGATGCACCATTCCCCCTTGTATAGTATTCCAGCCTAGGTGACGACCAATTCGGTGCCGTTGTTGCTGGTGTTTGTACTAGTAGTGTGGTTGTTGCTGTTGCGTGTGGTTTTCAGTTCGTTGAGATTGTTGTTCTTCCCGAAATCAACAAATCAAAAATAGCCGTTTACACCCAACGTGATTCACACTTGAGTCAGTCTATGTGAGTTGTTCTGTAGCAAGTGTGCACCTGTTCAAAAGCTATTTTCCCAATCAGGTTGCACCTCACTCACTGGAGCTCTCACTGCAATGCTACTTAACTACTGTAACAGGAGTCTAGCTACTGCTAGACCATTTCATCTCTGTTGGCATGCCGAATTGATGACATGTGTGACCATGGCATCAGCAGTGTTTGCACGAGCAACCGTTTGATGCAGCTTGTGCATTGGGTCAGCATCCACAGGAGAAGGTGTTTCCCCATGAAATCACACTCTTGCAGGTTCAGTTTGGTCATGTGAATCTTGAAAACTGTGGTCACAAGCGCCACAACCACCACTTTTTAGAATCCTTGTGCTGAATGCAAGAGTCAACATTCCACTGCTTCACACAATTGCAAATGATCAGCAGAGGGGAAGAGATTTTGTCAATTGAACAAGATAGGAAATCTTCGTTGTCAGGGGCAACTTGTCTTCAAAATGCAACTGAGATCATCATCACTTGTTGCAAGGAATGATTGTCGATTCTCTGTGACCAACATTGCACTGACACGTGTGTTTTTGTTGCTCTGCATCACAGTCATGGTGGCACAGCTTTGAGGCTGAGAGAAATCATCTTTCAATCTCCAGATGGCAAATCTGTTTCGCAACAATGTTGATGACTCCAGTTCCGAAAACATTTTTGTGCATGTTGATTTTCAGAGTCTCGGTGATTCTGTCACATGTTCTTGACGACAAACAGCATGTTTGGCACTGAACTGAATCTCTTGTGAGGAGGCACACTTCAATGTCCAAACTAAGGGTTGAAGATTCTTAGAGAAAAATGGCATGGTTGATCTGGCCCATGACCTACTTACTGTGCACTGTGTGGCAAGGAGTGCAGCAGATTCGATGTGGTTCTTTGCTGTGCGCACCAGCACTACCTGCATGTTGCTTAAGGTTACTTGAAGGGTTCGGCCAACGCAGGACAGCCTAGTCAGTTTGAACGCAGGACTGGCTTTCGTTCGAACTCTCAAAAACTGAAAAATCTTCAGTCCGGACAGTTGTAGGCGTGCCAACCTCACATTTTTCATGCCGTCCCACGCACGGCCACTCCAAAAACAATGACAGACACGCGTACAAAAAATCATGTATATATTTAAATAAGGATTCAAACACGTCGGATTCATTCATTACCACAGAGCCCATGTTCAAACAGTTGATGAGTTCACTTCCTCCAATACTGACTCCTTCATCCAGGCCTTTACAGTATAATAATACAAGACACAACTGTATTAGTGTTGTGGAATGGCACTGACTGTGCAGTGGATGCCGACAACTGCACCTCGTTCATAAATACAACAACTACCAATAGCAACATCAAGTAATAATAATAATATTAAACAACAGCAATCAATGATGGTGCAACAAACACTCCACCATCGTACTCGTTCTGGTTCCTTTGGTTCCAAAGAAGAAGCCCATTTCGCCTCGGGAATCTTGACGGATATTCTTCGTGACAATCATGTCATGTTGGGTGGATCGTCTATTGGCAAGGGCCTGAAGATTGCGGCCAAGTCCTTCTTGAAAAAGCAGGAACAGGAATTGGCCACCATGGGTGTGGTGGACGCGGCAGCCTTGGTGGAAGACGCTTTTTATGTGGTCGATTTGGGTGTCATTGTGTCTCAAGTCTATCAATGGCGTAAATTTTTTCCTCGCGTGGAGCCCTTTTATGCGGTCAAGTGCAATCCAGACCCCGTGGTGGTCAAAACTTTGATGTTGTTGGGATGTTCCTTTGATTGCGCCTCGCTCCAAGAAATTGCACTGGTCCACCAAGCGGCATCGGAATTGGACAAGGAGCATCGTCCCGAAATTATTTATGCCAATCCTTGCAAGGCCCGCAAACACTTGGCCTATGCCGTCCAACAAGGAGTAACCACTGTCACGTTTGACAATGTCCAAGAAGGTAAGAGATACAAATACGTTGTTGTTGTAATTTTGTTCGGCCTTTTCCGTTCGATTCTAATTTATTTTGTATCTGTTTTCAAACAACAAAAACTGAATTCATTCCTCCAAAATAGTCTACAAATGTGCCGCCATTAGCCCCAACATTCAATTGGTCTTGCGCATTGTGACGGACGATCGTGGTTCCCAATGTCGCTTGTCAAGTAAATTTGGAGCACCCAAGCCTCGTTGGCGTCATTTGCTCCAAGCGGCCAAATCGGCGGGCTTGCAAGTGGTGGGCGTCAGTTTTCACGTTGGATCGGGATGTCGAGATGCAACTCGCTACGAATTGGCGTTGCAGGATGCCCGTGAATTGTTTGACATGGCGTTGACTGAATTTGGATTCCACATGTCGCTGTTGGACATTGGTGGTGGATTTCCTGGAGAAACGCATTCCTTTTGGAATCCAGAAGTATTGGATGATTTAATTGCTGATGATGACGACCATCACCCCAAGGAAGGAATGGAAACAATTGAAGAGCACGACAAGAAAAATTCTCCAGACAAGATCAAAAGCGACAAGAAGGCGGACGACGACAATGCCAGCGCGGGTGACGATTCGCCTTATATGTTCTTTATGGAAATTGCCAAAGTCGTGGCACCCATGATTGATGCCTTGTTTCCCGATCCCAAAGTTCGCGTCATTGGAGAACCCGGTCGGTACTTTGTCGCCGCGGCAGCGACTTTGATCACCAACATTGTAGGAGCCCGGAGCAATGAAATTGATCAACAACAATTTGTTCCGGAAGCCATTTCCGATGCCAAAACATCGCACCAAATTTTTGAACGATCACGAGAAGACGAACAAGCACTCGTACGTCGACGCGGCAAGTCGTTTGATATTTCCAGCATGGATGAAGAGGCTAATGATGGTAATAACAATGGCGAAGAAGCTAGAATGTGGGGAGCCATTACTGATGAACTCAACCAATACGCCAAACACTTTGCCAAACAAGAGTTTGTCACACAAGAGACAGATGCCTACAACGATGGAATCGATTTGTACAGTGAGGATTTTGCTACCGCATCGGATCTCTTAGGAATTCCTGAAAAACATCAAATTCCAATGATTGTGCATTCCGTTGAAGGTATGACCAAAGCGATTGCCGTCGGAGGAAACAATGAGCAGGGCGGCCTTCTGTCCTTGGCCGCCGCCGGAGAAGCAGCTGTCAATGGGATGGTATTGCAAGCAGTGGCCGATTCTTCGCCTCTGCAAGATGATTATGCATACTATGTCAATGATGGCGTCTACGGAGCGTTTAACAACTTGATGTTTGATCACGCGACGGTCCGTCCTCGCGTATTGCGTCTCAACAATGGCAACGGCGGCAAGGACAAGGACCAAAGCTTGTACGCTTCCACTGTGTTTGGCCCCACGTGCGATTCCATTGATGTCATTGCCCGATCCGTGTTGCTCCCGAAATTGAAGATTGGCGACTGGCTTTACTTCCAGAACATGGGTAAGTCCATTGTAAACAAAGAAAGTGTGGTTTTACGACTACTAATTTTATATCCTGACTGACTCCATTTTTCTCTCCGGCCGGCCTTTTCGTGAAGGCGCTTACACCATGGCAGCAGCTTCGTCCTTCAATGGCTTCACGCCAACAGACAATTATTACGTCTGTTCGGTGCAACCGGAATACTTTGAAGAGTTGATTGCCGGACCTGAAGCAAAAGGTGACGATGACAAGAAGGAAGCGTCTGAGACAGCAGATACTAGTGAGGACGACGAGAAGAAGTTGGATCCCTGCTGAGAGGCGACATAAAGGATAGGGTCGACAAAGAATTGATGTGTTTGTGGACGCAAAGGCTGCTCCGTCAGCAGCCTTCTGCTTATATATAATTAAATGTAAAGAAAATGTAATATTTTCAGTTTGCAGATTGCTTTCATGCATTGCCTGAAAGCATAAAACGATGGAATAGTGCACAATATACGTGCACGTGCTAAGGACTTGGTGTGGAAGAATCGAGGACAATCTTGTTTCCAGCCGGATCATGGTTTGAAAGCTTGCCTCGAAGACTGCGGAATGTCTGAACCGTGGAAAAACATGGCATTTGTTGCCCACAGCGTTCCTATGTGCTACTGGTAGAGCTCCTTGATAGTTCGTACAGTACACACCACGCTTGCAATAACTGAGAAAATGAGGAGCGCAGCTGCTCCGATGGAACGCGGGTTGATACTCTTTTTGGACCTGATCTTCAAGTAGCATGCTGCCGGGATGATAAAGCCAATGATAATGGCCATGGAAGAGCCTGCGATACTCCAGACAACTCCCACACCAGGAGCTCCAACTGCCGTGATGTATGCCACCACAAGGATTCCCAAGGAAGAGGAAACGTGAACCCACCAGTCTCGGCGGGCTCCGTCTTCTATAGACGGAAGAGGCGTCGTCACTACAAAGGACTCGTAGGAATCCTCCGCTATAGAACTTTCCAAAGTTGCAACTGTGCTCTCTTGGTCCTTGTTGCTGAGGCCGCTCACTGAACCATCCGTGGAATTCGATGGTGCAACAACTACTTGCTTGTGCGTAGCTTTCTTGGGACTACTGGTTTCTAAGAAGAGAGGACACTCCTCGTCAAAGGTCACGCTATTAGCGACATGATGCTTGGCGCCCTTCATCATCGAGTGTAAGGTTTCTTCTTTCTCGGCGGGGCTACTACGAATTCTCTGCATCGCTTCTCTCCGTTCCTGAATTTGATCTTGCAACGAGAGAATGGCGGCACGACAAGGCAAAAAGACGAGAGGCATGCCAAACATGATGGTAACTCCATAGCCAATCCGCCCTATCAAAACCGTTTTGAGCGAAAGAGGAAAATTGAGCAGTATATTGTCGCGTGTGTCGTTGTAGGCGTAGAGGTATCCTCCAACTCCCACCGTGTAAAACAATCTATGCAATAAAACGAACGTCAGTGAGTATGCATTGAGCAACGGTAAAAATGTGTAACAGTTCGGTTGTCCTCTCGACATCGAAATGACTTACAGAAAGCAGAGCCCAATGGTTCCATCAAGTACAAACTTGACTCGCGATCTAGTTGGGTTGAAGAGAGCACTATGGACCGTCAAGACTGCACATTTGCGGTTATTGTTGAAGGGTTAGAGATGCGTATCAGCCATCTCCTTGAGAATGTATATGCATAATGGACATTCTATATCTGGATTGACGTACCATTGTAAATGCTAAAGAAACTCAGGACAATGATAGGGAACGCATACATAATCCCATCGAAATCACCGACCCATAGAACATTTTTGGCAAAGACTCCTTTGTCTTGGAAAATGTTGCGTTCTATTGCCTGTTGCGTGACGCCCAGCATCAGAACCACGGCCGAGGCAAAACCCACGTAACATGTATGTCGGAGCGCATGCAAGTCGGTTTGTAATAACATTGGTAGTGCACACATGACCAGCACTGCCAGCATGTATTTTGACGCTTCCTCCATTCCGCTATTGTCGTCGTCGTTGTTAAAATCTGCACTTGTCACTTTCCAAAAGAAATCTCGCAATGCCGGAATCAAATTGAGAAGGACAGGTGTCCATATATCTTTGAGGAGTACCATATACGCCACCAATACAAAAAACAAGAGGAGAAACAACAATGCCGTGGCCACAATTTCTGCCACGGGTCCAAAGGCATTGCGCATGACATCCCCATAGGAGCGTCCACCGGTCCGTCGTGCACACGAACACAAAATGTACATGGAAAAGTTGGTGATGCCCGCGGCAAACAACATGAGGAAAAAGCTGGGAATCAAACCCGCCTTGGAAAAGGCCATGGGCAAACTGAGGACGCCACCACCACACACGGTGGCGACAAGATTGAAAATGGCAATGGCGGGCGAGGATCGTCGTGATGCGCAATCATGAGCCGGAACCAACAACTCCAAGGAGGGATGTCGGACCAGCAAGGCTCGATCCGAGAGCCAAAAGGAGGACTTGCGTCTTTGTAATTGACGGAAGCTGCCACCATTATCAGTATTCTGAGAATCGTCAAAGGATGTTGGCGTCTTTATGACAGTGTATTCGGGGAAGTGGTCTTTGTAATACAGCAATGGTTGCTCTTCGTTATCGTTAGCCTCTGTATTTGTCATACTGCTTGGACTGCTATTGGCCACTTCACGATCTGGCTGTGGATGATGTTCCTCCATGGCGTATTTCGATGAAAAAATCTGCCACTCAACTAAGTAGTGTTAGCAGTCTTTATGTACAGCAGTGTAGCTACCTTGTCCTGTTACAGTCGTTCATTTTGCTTGCTGTTTGCGTTCGGATTGACGCTCTTGATGCCTCCCATCAATCATGCTTTGCGGGAGAACCGTATGAAGCATTTTGATTCTCTATGTAGCTGGGAGACAAAAGCCGAAGCATCCGACAAAATCTACCGAAGTAATAGCCCTTGTTGTTGTGGGGCATCAGTCCTTGATTGATTTGTAGTCGCAATTTCATGGAAAAAATGAGGTGAAAGTTCAAGAGAACAAGTGCCGTCTGTAGTCACGTTCTGAAAACAAAGTGGGCACGATGTGCGTCCCAAACAAATTAACTCGGACTCTTAAAAAATGCAAAAAGAGGCCATTGCGCGACCTATTGTTTTGAATGAATCACGAATGACGTTCAGAGTTCGATTTCGAAATTCCTTTCTCTTCGTTTGTCACGGCGCACCTGCCTCATGCATCTTCTTGACAACCTTCACGCAATCATCATGCGTGCCTGCAAACTCACCGGCTTGCAGACTGAAAGAAGACGAGCTTTCCGTGAAAGCTGCACGTTTGTCTCGTAATAGTGATAGAAGCCGATAACATATTGGATTAGCTGGTAGCTCTTAGCCTGTTCGAAGACCTAAGAGATGAACAAATTGATGTAACGAGAGATCCATACTTCGAAAAGAGAAAAGATTCAAACCACTTACTACAGTGCACACTACATTCATTCACGTCAAGATGTTACGAATCATTCTGAGACATACTTTCAACGCCCTGTTGTTTGCCTGTATTCTATTATTGCTGTGTTCCTTTGAACGACTTTGTCGTTATGATTTTGCTCAAATTCAACTCTACTCGTCCAATGGAGATGATGGCACCGGCACAACTTCCGCCTCGACTAATCAAGGAGAAGACGGAGAAGACGTGTTGCAAGTCGATCACTTTGTCTTTTGGGGTGGCATCCCCTCCTGGGAACGATCCGTCGAAGCTAGGAATCCCGTCTCCTTGGGACTCTTCAAGTTCATGGCCTTTTCCTCGGCCAAATCGGCATGGACGTATAGTAGCAGCGGCAGTAGTAATAAGAGAGGCAGTAGCAGTAGCAGTAGCACTAGTAGTAGCAAAAACAACAAGAGCAGCGCCACCAAGGCACCCCCAACGTCTTCTTCTACCGAGAAGAGTGAACAAGACCTAGCACTGCCTACTACTACACTGCCAGAGCTGCTACTAGCGGAGCAACGACTACAGGAACAAAAACTACAAGGCCAACAACAACAAGAACATTCAGAGCAGACAGCCACGCCATTGGTAGACGCCAACCTTCAATTGCGACGACAAATTCGGCACCACAAGCGATTACAGAAAAGTCGAACGAATGACGAGACCACCAAAGCGGAAGTCAAAACAGTGGCCAGTAGTAGCAACGAGAAGAAAGTCGACGCAAACAAGTCGCCTTCCTCTACCAGTACTACTGCTACTGTCACCGAGAGTCAAAGGGATGCCACGCCAATAGAAAAGGTTGCTGCTCATGATGATAGAGACATTGACTCGGGTGGTCAGCCAACCGCCACCACTAGCACTTTTACTCCTCCTCCTCGTCTTCCAGAGATTGGTTTTATTCTGCATTTGACATCTTGTGATCACGAAGCCATTGCGAGTTGGCAAACGATCTGGACGAGTCAAATTGTCGACCAACCCTTTTTATTT
>Ga0163149_10006223_pt1 | contig 12324 bp, 12 predicted proteins | sample OliLakLV19MP5G1_FD_148604 | JGI IMG/M metagenome (GOLD analysis project Ga0163149, IMG submission 148604) | Freshwater microbial mat bacterial communities from Lake Vanda, McMurdo Dry Valleys, Antarctica - Oligotrophic Lake LV.19.MP5.G1 | ecosystem: Environmental > Aquatic > Freshwater > Lake >...
TCGATCGCAGCGAACTGTATTTTGCCGCCGAGGCATTCGTGTGCGGCACCGGCCAGGAGATTCTGCCGGTCACCTCGATCGACAAGCTGCCGGTCGGCGACGGCAAGCCCGGGCCGATCACCGCGATGCTGCGCCAGTGTTATTTCGATGTGGTGCGCGGCAATGTACCGGATCATCCGGAGTGGCGCACGCTGGTCTGAGCACTGCAGGCAGTGTGGCTCTTGTAAAGGCAATCCCGGCATGCAAATCGAACATCAAACCCTGAGCCTGTCGCGCGTCCAATTACATGTGGCAAGCGTTGGTAGCGGCGTACCGCTGCTGCTGCTGCATGGCTGGCCGCAGACCTGGCACGAGTGGCGCAAGCTGATCCCCCTAGTTGGCGGCCACTATCGCCTGATCATGCCGGATCTACCGGGTCTGGGCGACAGCTCGCGGCCAACAGACGGTTACGACAAGAAGACCATCGCCGCCGATCTGGTGGAAATGTGCAAGGCCCTGGGGCTCGGCCGTTTTCACCTGCTGGGCCACGACTGGGGCGGACCGACTGCGTTCGCGCTCGCCTGCGCACTGCCTGCCGAGGTGAGAACACTCACCATCCTGGATGTGACCATTCCCGGCATAGGACCGGATATATCGCAGGGCGGCAAGCGCTGGCATCATGCCTTTCACATGACCCCCGACCTGCCCGAGGCCCTGGTTGAAGGGCGCGAACGCCTGTATCTGAGCTGGTTCTACCGCGAGTTCTGCTGGCAGCGCGACGCCATCGGCAACGCCGATATCGACGAGTATGTGCGTTGCTACAGCCAGCCCGGCGCATTGCGCGCCGGCTTCGGCTATTACCGCAATATCCCGCAGGATTCGGCCGACAATCGCGCGCTGCTGGCATCCGGCTTCCGCTTGCCGATGCCGGTGCTGGCCCTGGGTGGTGCGCGTGCCGAGGCACGCGGGCGCGGCGAAGAACCGCTCGAGTCGCTACGCGCCATCGCGCACGACGTGCGCGGCGGCGCACTGCCTGACTGCGGGCATTTCATTGCCGAGGAGCAGCCCGCTCTCCTGGCCGCACGGCTTCTGGCTTTCCTGGCCGAGTTTGCGGATTGATCTCTCAGCGCGCGATCAGTTCTTTACCTTCTTCCTGCTGCAACGCGAAGATCGAGGTGTAGCCCTTCGACCAGTCCGGCGGAATCAGGCACGGGCGCGGATCATGGTGCGCGAACAGCGCGCGCTTGCCGCGCAGGATCGCCTGATCGTGCTTCGGCTTGATCGGGTTCGCCGTGTACGCAAACGCGTCCGCGGAGGTCATGGTGTTGAGCAGCAGCGGTCGGCCGAGATCGGAATTGTTGGGTGCCGAATAGTGCAAGGTGCGGCAGTTGTGGATGGTGAGTGAACCTGCCGGACCCGGCAGGCTAACCGCACGGGCCAGATCGAGCTTCGCGCAATCGGCCGCCGACAGGCAGCCGGTCCAGTGGCCGTCGGCGCCGTACTGCGACAGCATGGGATCGATCAGGTGGCTCCTGGGCAGCACCGCCAGCGGCCCCTGCTCCATGCCGCAATCATAAAGATAGGTGCCCACTGTCAGCGGCGAATAGTTGGTGTGCGGCCAGAAGCTGATGTCGTAGTGCCACTTCACCTCTTCGCCGCCATTGGCCCACTTGAAATTGAGCTTGGAGTGGTGGAACTTGACATCAGGCCCGACTAAGTCAGCGACGATATCCGGCATCGGCGAGTCGAGGCAATACTCCCAGTAGACCGCATGCTGCTCGACCGGATTCGACACCCGGCGCAAGCGCGGCGCATCGGAGCGATGCCCGGGTTCGAGATCGAAGATCGCGTCGGATTTGGCAACCAGGCGGCTGCGTTCGACCAGTTCATCGGTCGCCGCCCTGAGCTTGGCGATCCAGTCGTCGCCGATCGCGCGCTCAAGGCAAATGTAGCCTTCGTTGAAGTAAAACTCGCGCTGGGCTTGGGTCAGGACCCTGGGCGGTATCTTGAGTATCTGTTCCGGTGTCATGTTGGCTCTCGCTGGGCTTGAAAAAAATCACTGCATCTGCAACAAGCGCGCGGCCGCCTGGCCACGACTGTTCGGCACCTCGCCGGTGCCGCCCGCTTGCCGCCATTGTGCATCCGAGATCGATGAATCCGGGTGAAACTGCAGATCGGCCTCGAACGCCGACGCGTCACGCATGAACATCAACTGGCTGGCGACGAATGCCGGATGATCCAGGCCGACGTCGATCAGCCAGGCGAGCGGCACGCCCTGGTCCAGCAGATGGCGCTGGAAGCGCTGCAGCAAGTCTGCGCGCTTGCGTACATCGGCCGGTGCGAGCCGCTCTTCAAGCGCGAACGCCGCCAGCGAACCGGCGGCCTCGCCGATGTTCCATTCGATCGGGTGCAGGCGATAACAGCCGTTGGTGATATGGGTGGTGCCGATGTTCTTGGCGCCGGCGATCAGGTTGGCAATACGCATCGGCAGCAAGGCTCCCAGAGGAATCTGGAACGGCTTGGTGCGGCAACTTGCACCGACATCATCCGGTCCGGAACGATGAATGTCGATCGGATACCAGCCGATGCCGACTGCATCGTCAAAGTGCGCGGCGCGCGGCCCGCTTTGGTGGTGTGCCGACACTTCCTGTTCGACGATTGTCTTGACGGCGCGGATGCGCCGCGATTCGCGTATATACGGGAACTTCGACAGGCCATCCGCCGACCCCATGACATCGGTTCGCAAGCGCATCTCTTTCGACAGGCCATCCGCCGACCCCATGACATCGGTTCGCAAGCGCATCTCTGGCGCACCGTGCCGGTCGCCGGAAGCCGGTGCATCGGTCTGCAGCCAGTGCAAAAAGCCCAGGCTCACGCGCTTGGCATCCTGCAGGGCACGCGCGGCCTCCAATGGGGAAGCATCGAGGATGCTGCGATCGCGGTAATCGTTGCCCGGCCAGTTGAACATGGTGAGATCGTGGCTGACGACGCCGGCAAACAGGCTGCGGTCGAGCAGGCGGCGATAGGTCCACAAGCCACCTTTGGTGCCCGGCATGGTGTCGTAGAGGCGATAGTCGAGCCAGCCACTGGCCTCACCGTAAATCTCGCCGCCATGGACTTCGATCGACAGGCTGTAGGGCTGCGCGGCGCGATAGTGCTGGTACTTCTGCGGCCGCGCAATCACATGATTTTCACCATCGTCGCGGCGCTCGCAGGCAAAGGTGTAGGTAAAGCTCTGCACGCAATGCGGCTTGGGCGCCACGGGCTGGGCCTGCGCCTCGCCGGTGGCGGCGACGGTCTCCGCGCCGATCACGTATTCCGCTCCGCACAGCGGCAGCAGGTCGCCCAGTTCGGTCGCATCGATCACCAGTTGCGGAATGAAGCGGATCAGATCAGCGCCACCGAGTCCCATTGCGACGACCTCGCACCGAGTCCCATTGCGACGACCTCGCTGATTTCGTCGTTTTCAGTCGTCGCGGCAACCACCTTCATCCTGCGGTAAACAGCGAGTCGGCCCGCCGCGATGTGTGGCGCGAACATGCGCTCGATCACCTCGACAGCGACGCGCGGTTCGAACGCGAGACGCGTGACCCAACAAGCGCCGGGATTGAAGTCAGGCCCGCGACCTGCTGCGCCGGCGCGGTCGCGATACTGGTCCCGCACCAGGGCACGGAAGCGGGTGTAGCTGGCGGTACCTCCAAAGGCTTCGATGTGCTCATGCTCGTCCAGCGCCGATACGCCCTGGGCAGTCATCTGCCCGCCCAGCCAGTCGGTTTCCTCAAGCAGCACTACGCGGCGCCCGGCGCGGGCCGCAGCAAGCGCGGCAGCAACGCCACCGGTGCCGCCGCCAACGATCAGGATCTCGCAGGCTGCGTCGCGTGCGCTTTCAAGGTCAGGTACTGGCAACACTGCAACTGCCGGTTCGCCGCTCGCAGGAACGCGCATGACATCGAGCACCGCATCGAGCGCGCGTTGCATCCCGAGAGTCTCAGTTCGCCATGGTGCCCGGCAGCCACAGCGCGATCTGCGGGAAAGTGATCACCAGGCCAAGGGCCACCACCTGCAAGCCCAGGTAGGGCCAGATCGAGCGAAAGATGTCGGACAGCGAAATGTCGGGCGGGGTCACGCCGCGCAGGTAAAACGCAGCCGGCCCGAAGGGTGGTGAAATGTAGGAGATCTGCATGTTCATGCAGAACAGCACGCCCATCCACACCGGATCGAAGCCGAGCTTGACCACCACCGGTACAAAGATCGGCGCGGTCAACAACAAAATGCCGATCCAGTCGATAAAGGAACCCAGCACGATCCAGATGATCTGGATCAGGATCACCACCCCGATCGGGCCCACCGGCAGGCTGGTCATGACATCCTGGATCAGCTTGGTGCCACCGGCCAGCGTGTAGACGCCGATCAGTGCGGAAGAGCCGAAAAACAACCAGTAAAGCATCACCGTGACCTTGGCGGTATCCTCGGCGGCGAGCCGCAACTTAGCCCAGGTCAGCTTGCCGTTCCACCACATCGCGATGATCGCGCCGGCAACACCGACGCCGGCGGCCTCGGTCGGCGTTGCCCAACCCAGGTACAGCGATCCAAGTACGCTGAATGCGACCAACCCGGGGAGGATCAGTTCGCGCAGCAGCGCGAATTTCTCGCGCAGCGAAATCGCCAGTTCCTCCTCGCTCGCAGGTGGTGCAAAATCCGGGCGCATCTTGCAGCGGATGATGATGTAGGCGATATACATGCCGGCCAGCATCAGGCCGGGTATCACGCCGGCGACATACAACTGGCCGATCGACACCCCGGCGGTGAGGCCGTACATGATGAACACCACACTGGGCGGAATCAGCGTCGCCAGCCCGCCGCCGGCACAGATACAGCCGAGCGCCAGTTCCTTCTTGTAGCCACGCGACAGCATCGCCGGCAACGCCACCACGCCCATGGTGACGATTTCGGCGCCTATCACGCCGACCATCGCCGCCATCAGCGCGCAGGAGATGATCACCGCCACCGCCAAACCTCCGCGGATGCGCCCTGACCACACATGCGCCGCACGAAAAATGGCTTCGGCAATTCCCGCCCGCTCCAGCACGCAGGCCATGAAGATGAATAGCGGCACCGACAGCAGCACGTAGTTGCCCATCAGCGTGAACACGCGCCCGACGATCAGCGTCAGGCCCGGCCAGCCGAACAACACCAGCGCGAAAAACACTGCCACCGCGCCGGTGGCGAACGCCAGCGGCAGGCCAGTCAACAGGATGGCCACGAACACCATCACGAACATCATGCTCAAGAGTTCGATATTCATGTCGCGCGACTTTGCGTTTGCGCGACCCCGAGATCGCGCAGCAGGTTGGAGACACCCTGCAGCAGCAGCAAGAGCCCGGCCAGCGGAATGGCGAACTTGACCGGCCAGATGCGCGGATTCCATGGCGTGCCGGTGCCCTCTGCCTCGAGGAACGAGCCCCATGCCAGCGTAGTGCCGACCCACACCAGCGCGCCCATGTAGATCACGAAAAACGCGAAAGTGAAGAAGTCGAGCTTGACTCGCGTGCGCGGCGCCAGGCGCTCATACAGCACATCGATGCGCACATGGCGACGATGCGCGAGCGCATAACCGCCGCTTACCAGGTAGGCCACCGCGGACAAATAGATCGTGGTCTCGTTGGCCCAGATAGTGGCCTGGCCGAATACACCGCGCGCGATCACTTCGTAGAGTACGGCGAACACCACCACAAAAATGGTCAGTGCGCAGCCACGGCCGACCCAGGTGTTGAGGCGATCGACCAGATTGCAATAGTGGTCGGCAAACGAAAGCCCCACCGGGGGCAGATGAGCCTGCGCCCCGGTAGCGGAATCCTGCAGCATCAGGCGACGACCTTGAGATCGCGTAGCCAGGCCAGTTGTGAGTCGTACGCGGTCTTGGCAAGCGGCGACTTCTTCGACCAGTCGTCCCAGGTACGTTGCGCGAGCACACGAATCTTGACCATTTCGGCTTCCGGCCAGGTAGCCGGGTTGATACTCTTGGCCACCAGTTCCTTGGCCACGCGGACGTCGTCCACCGCGACCCGTTGCACCTGGTCCCAGGTCCATTCGCGCACCGCCATCGACAGCAGCGCCTTCAAGTCATCCGGCAATTTTTTCCAGGCATCCATGTTGACGGTGAACTCCTGCACCGGCATCGAATGAAACAGCTTGGTCGGAAACTTGGCAACCTCATGGAAAGCCATGCGTTGATTCATCGAAAGGGTGCCCCAGTCGGCGGCATCGACCACCCCTTTGTCGAGCGCCGAATAGACCTCGCCGCCAGGCAGAACCACGATCGAGGCGCCCAGCTTGGTGAGGATTTCCGCAGTCATGCCTTGCGGCGAGCGGAATTTCACGCCCTTGAAATCCTCCATTTTCGCGATCTGCTTCTTTGACACCACCGACTCGACGCCCCACCAACTCACGCCCACCGGGTAGGCGTTGTACCTGGCGTAGGCCTGGCGCAGCATTTGCAGGCCGCCGCGGTGATAAAACCAGGCCTCGGCTTGCCAGGGATGCTGATACCCAAAAACGAGATCGCCGATCACCGCCAGTCCGGCATCCTTGCCGGTCCAGTAACCCGGCCACGACGAATGCGCCTGCAATACTCCGGCGGTGAGCGCGTCGAGTGTCTCGAAGGGTCCGGTTACTGCGCCGGCGGCGAAGGGCTGGATCACCAACCGACCGTTGGACGCCGCCTTCACGTGCTCGCAAAAATCCTCGAAGCACTTGTAAGTCAGTTCGGCAGCGCTCCACATGGATTGGCAGCGCCAGGTGATCGCCTGCTGCGCACGGACGATCGCCGGTGCGCCCGCAATCGCGCCGCCCACTCCAGCGGTGCTCAGGAATTTTCTTCTCGAAATCGACATGTTGTCTCCTTGGGAACTGAAATCGGCGCCTGTTATTTGCAAGCGCTGGTCCGGACGCCGTGTGCCGGCCGCGCAGCCCGGTTGCCGCGAGGCGTCCGGTCACGTTTCAATATATCCGTAACATATTACACAGCGAATTCGCGCCCAGTCAACGACCGAAGGAATTTATTTCACGCTGCATCGCAGCACCTGCAAGCTCACAACTTTTGCATCACCGTCGCGCGCGTCAGCTCCTCGACATAGTCCATCAGCCGATCTGCAGCCAGGCCAGCCCGCGCTTCGTCACCGAGGGCAATTGCGCGCACCACATCGGCATGATGGCGCGCCGCGACCGGCAGATCATGAGCCACCCGATAGTGAAGAAAATAGAAGCGCCGCGACATCGCCTGTGCCGGGCCTATCGCGCTGGCGGCGTAGGGATTGCGCGCACAGGCGGCAATAAACTTCTTGATGTCATAGTAATAGCGCAGGAATCCCAAAACACCATCTTCCACCAGGGCCTCGAGACCGTCGGCCATCGACAGCAGTCGCTCCCGTTCCTCCGGCGTGGCGCGCCGGGCCGCATCCTGCGCGATCAGCCGCTCGAGAACGCGCCGCACATCAAGCAGAAGCAATTGCTGGGTGACATTGATCTCGCTCACCTGCGCCCCGAAACGCGGCACGACCTTCACCAGATACTCGGCCTGCAGGCGCTGCAGCGCCTCGCGCACCGGGGTGCGGCCAATCCCGAGCATCTCACTTAGCTGCAGCTCGGACCACACGCTCCCGGGCGGCAACTCCAGGGTGACGACCATCTCTTCCAGGCGGGCGCGTGCCTGCTCAGCCAATCCGGGCGCACCTGCTTGGCGCACTGGTTCGCTGGCAGCGACCGCCAGCATCGCGCGCGCCTTCCTCGGTGCTTTCGGTCCGGCTGCCACGCGCCGCTTGTCGGCCAAGGGAGGCTTCTTCTTCACCACCTGCAGGCTCTCCATTGCATGCTTCTTTTCAATATGTTGCTAATATGTTACGCTTGAAATACGTCGTAATGTGAAGGATACACACCATGCAGAAGCTTCTGTCGCAAGCCGCCGTCGATGCCTACAGGCGCGACGGCTTCTACTCCCCGGTAAGCGTGATGTCCGCCGCAGAGGCGCGCAATTATCGCAATGCACTGGAAACGCACGAAGCCCATGCCGGCCAGCCGCTGCAGGGCAACATGCGACACAAGACTCACCTGCTGTTCACCTGGGCCGACGAACTGGTGCACCACCCGAAGATCCTCGACGCGGTCGAGGATGCGATCGGACCGGACATCCTGTGCTGGACCACCAATTTCTTCATCAAGGAGGCGCGCAGCCCCGGTTTCGTGTCGTGGCACCAGGATTCGACCTACTGGGGCCTGGATCCGGATGAGGTGATCACCGCCTGGGTGGCGTTCACCGACGTGACGCTCGAAAACGGCTACATGCAGGTGATTCCCGGCAGCCACAAGATCGACCAGTTGCCGCATGTCGACACGTTTCACAAGGACAACCTTTTGTCGCGCGGCCAGGAAATCGCCGTCGAGGTGGACAAGTCGAAAGCCGTGGGGCTCGACATGCGCGCCGGCGAAATGTCGCTGCACCACATCAAGCTGGTGCATGGCTCGGACGCAAACCACACCGATGACCGCCGCATCGGCCTGGCGATCCGCTACATCCCGACCTATGTGCGGCAGACCAAGGTGCGCGACGCGGCGATGCTGGTGCGCGGCACCGACAAATTCCACAACTTCGACTACGAGGCAAGGCCCCGTGCGGACCTCGATCAGGGCGCGCTTGCCACGCACGCCGATTCGATGGCGCGCCAGATCAAGGCGCTGTATCAGGGCACCGAGAAGACCGCGTTTCGCGCCTGAGCGGCGCGGTTGCGCTGCGGCACACCTGGCGGCGCTCGTCTCGACCTACGGACTTGTGCAGTGTTTCCCCGCCAAGCGCGCTGCGCGTCCTGCAACTCTGTGGCTCGGCAAAACGGCCTGCAGACGGTGCTGGCGTTCTGCGCAGGCGCGAAATCCTGCCACGCATGCAAACCTTTCGGAACCGAACTCGTTTCACGCGCGCTCATGGCCAGGGATTGAACAAGTCAAGCCCAAGCCCCTCGATGTCGCGCGTGTTGCGTGTGACCAGGGTGGCAACCCTGGCCAGGCAACAGGCCGCGATCATGGCGTCCTGCACCTGCATCGGCCTGCCAGCCTTGCTGCGCACGACCATCATGTCCGCATAGTAGGCACTGGCGGGGCTGTCGAATGCAATGATACGGCCGGCGAAGTCCTGCCCCAGAAAAGCCAACAGTGCCGTGCCCAGACGCGTCTTCTTGCGCCCCGCCGGCAACAGCGCCAGGCCGTGGCGCACTTCAGCTTCGGTGATGGCGGTTGTATACCACGCACTGTCGTCCAGGCTGGCAAGCCTGGTGAGCACGGCGGGATCGGGCCGCTCCCGCATCAACTCCGACACCACGTTGGTATCCAGTACGTACGCCGTCGGCACTCTTGCCGCCGCTTGTCAGAACTTGACAGGCGGCCGCGCGGCCGTGCGCGGCACCTCTGGCAGATCAACGCCGCCGGCGGCGGCGAAGCGCTTGTGGATGCGCATGGCCAGGTGCTCGTGCCGGGTCGCGCCGGGCGGCTTTTCCTTGGGCGCCATCAATGCGGCGCGCAATATGCGCCTGGCCTGCTCCTCCATCGAGCAGCCCTGACGGGCGGCCTCCAGGCGCAGGCCGTTCTTGAGGGCGTCATCGATCTGGCGTATTGCAATGCTGTGCATTCGGACCCCCTCCATCAGACTCGGATTTGAACTCGGATCGTGCCGGATATTGCAATGATATCATTGATGGCAACTCATCAAAACTCTTGCCGGGTGCAGCGAATCGAGCAGGCGATCGACTGCGAGTATCGCCCGGCCACCCGACCCGCGACAATCAGCGCAACATCAGCGCAGCCATGCCGGACCCGCGCAAGCGCGGTGCGCAGCGAGCTGCAGCGCGCACCTCTGCGATTTGATCGCCGACCCACGACGAGGCTTGGCGGTGCTGCGCGCCATGGTGTAATGGCGAGCGGCCGGTCGTGCTTCATGCCGGTATCGGAGCGCAATCTGCGCATTCAAGGAGTCCCGCTTGCCGCTCACGGCTGTCATCGCAGGAATCACCCACTGGCATGCGCCGCGTTATGTGCGCATTCTTCGTGCGCGTGGCGTCCGCCTGCTTGGTGCTGCGGATGCCGACGCCGGCGCCGGGCGCGCAGCCTCGCAGCGCTACGACATTGCTTTCGAAGCGGATACGGACCGCCTGTTGGAGAAGACCCGTCCCGACCTTGCGCTGCTGCTACCGCGCCACGACCTTGCCACCCGGGAAATCACTGCGGTGGCCGCGCGCGGCGTGGCCATGCTGCTCGAGAAGCCGATGGGGCGCAACGGGCGCGAGGCCGCCGCGTCCGCTGCGGCAGTGCGACGTGCCGGAATCTTCGCCTCGGTCTGCCTGCCGAACCGCTACCTGGGCATCTGGGACGCGTATCGGGCACTTGTAGCCGACGACGCCCTGGGCACACTGCTGCATGCCCACTTTCGCACCATCAACGGGCCAGCGTCACGCTACATCGACTATGGTGTGCCATGGATGCTCGACCCGGATATCGCAGGCGGCGGCGCATTGCGCAACCTCGGCATCCATGGCGCGGACGCGATCTGCCAGTTGGCAGCCGGGCGGCCCCTGACCATGACTGGTGCAAGCATCAGCCATGCCGGCCATGACGGCCGCATCGAGGACTTCGCCGCCGCCTGCGATATCCGCATCCATGGCGCAGACGCGATCTGCCAGTTGGCAGCCGGGCGGCCCCTGACCATGACTGGTGCAAGCATCAGCCATGCCGGCCATGACGGCCGCATCGAGGACTTCGCCGCCGCCGTGTGCGCCACCGCAGATGGCTTCATCGCCACGCTCGAAGCGGGCTACACCTATGCCAACCAGCAGGAAGGCGGCGATTACGAATGGCGCATCGCCGCCACCGCTGCCTACCTGCACGAGTGCAACGGCCGCTTGCGGGTGCATCGGCGCGGCGCCACCATCGAGGAACGTGCAGTGCCGACACCGCACCTGGCCTATGAGATCATGGTCAACGCAGCGCTCGATGCATTCGAGGCGGGCGCGGCGCCACCGGCCACGGTGGACGACTGCGTGTTTGCCGTCGATTTGCAGGACCGCATCTATGCCACTGCGGCCATGGCGCGCACGCCAGACTGAGTTTCGCCCTGCCATACGAGGAAGTCCCTGTTCAAGGAGTCAGCAATGAAATGGAGTCTTGTACGACGCCAGCATCGATTCTTGCCGCTGTTGTGCGCCCTGCTGGCGCTGGCGCCGGCCGCTGCGGCACTTGCCCAGGACAGCTTTCCTGCAAAGCCGGTGCGGCTGGTGGTGCCCTACCCGCCCGGTGGCATCGGCGACTTCGTCGCGCGCCTGATCGCGCCCAAGTGGGGCGAGGCTTTGAAACAGCAGATCGTGGTCGAGAATCGCGCAGGTGCAGGCAGCAACATCGGCATCGACTACGTGGCCAAGGCCGCGCCCGATGGCTACACGGTGCTGCTGTTCGATACCGCGCTGCTGGTCAATCCATCCCTTTATGCCAGGTTGCCCTACGACGCGCAGCGCGATCTCGCGCCGCTGATGATCGTCGGGCGCACGCCGCTGGTGCTGGCGGTGAACCCGACGCTTATGGCCAACAGCGTGGCCGACCTGCTGGCGCTGGCGCGCGCCAGGCCCGGCTACCTTGCATACGCCTCGGCCGGCAGCGGCACGCTGGTGCACCTGGCCGCGGAGATGCTCAAGTCCGCCGCCGGTCTGGACATCGTGCATGTGCCCTACAAGGGGGCAGGGCTGGCCATTCTCGATGTGATCGGCGGCCAGGTGCCGATGATGTTCGCCGTGCCCGGCACGGCGCGCACCCACATCGCCGCCGGCAAGCTGCGGCCGCTCGCGATTACCGGCGAGCGCCGCTTCAAGGGCCTGCCCGCAGTGCCGACTTTCGCCGAAGCCGGGGTGCGCGGCATGGATGCGAGCCTGATCGTAGGTTTCATGGTCCCGATGAAAACGCCGGATGAAAACGCCGGCAGCAGTGGTCACAACCTTGCACGACACCCTGGCAGCGGTGGTGGCGCAGCCGGAAATCATCGGCAAGCTGGGCGAGTCGGGAATGGACATGGTGGGCGCAGACCCACGGCGCTCGGCCGCGATCCTGGCGGACGAGTTTGCGCTGTGGGCGAGGGTGGTCCGCAGTTCGGGGGCGAAGGCTGAATAGGATCGCGGCGTTGCGGCGCACACGCTTTCAGGGCGGCCCGCCCGCCGCCACGATCAATGTGACAAGCCAAGTCATTGCGGGCAGGACGCGCATCCTGGTTTTTCCTCTGGCGCCGTAGCAAAGCCCGGCGCGATTCTGTTGGTCTTGTTT
>Ga0163149_10006224_pt1 | contig 12324 bp, 9 predicted proteins | sample OliLakLV19MP5G1_FD_148604 | JGI IMG/M metagenome (GOLD analysis project Ga0163149, IMG submission 148604) | Freshwater microbial mat bacterial communities from Lake Vanda, McMurdo Dry Valleys, Antarctica - Oligotrophic Lake LV.19.MP5.G1 | ecosystem: Environmental > Aquatic > Freshwater > Lake >...
GACGAACTGATCGGCGCGCCGTTTAAGGACTACTTCACCGACCCCGAACGCGCCGAGGCGGGCATCAAACTCGTTCTGGGCGAAGGCAAGGTCACCGACTACGAACTCACGGCCCGTGCCAGAAGCGGCAAGGAGACCGTGGTCTCTTACAACGCCACCACGTTCCACGATCGCGAACGAAAACTCCGCGGCGTTTTCGCCGCCGCCCGCGACGTGACCGAACGCAAACGCTACGAAAAATCCTTGCAGGAGGCCGACCGTCGCAAAAACGAGTTCTTGGCGATGCTGGCGCACGAACTCCGCAACCCCCTCGCCCCCATGCGCAACGCGCTGCAGATCATGCGGCTCACGTCAAGCCGCGACGTCCCGGGACCCGAGAACGAAGCCATCCAATCGGCGTCCGCCATGATGGAGCGTCAGGTCAGCCAGATGGTCCGGCTCGTCGACGACCTCCTCGATGTCAGCCGCATCAGCCGCGGAACAATCGAACTCCGGAGAGCCCGGACCGAACTGGCCTCCGCCATCCACCACGCCGTCGAGGCCGCCCGTGCGTCTTACAAGACCATGGACCACACGTTGATCGTCACGCTCCCGTCCGATCTCATCTACCTGAACGCCGACCCGACCCGGCTGGCCCAAGTGCTCGGAAACCTCCTCAACAACGCCTGCAAATACACCCCCAAAGGCGGCCAGATGCGGCTCACGGTAGAACGTGATGACCACCAAGTCGTCATCCGGTTGAAGGACAACGGCATCGGGATCGCCATCCAAGAACTGCCCCGCATCTTCGAGATGTTTGTGCAGATCGACACCTCGCTTGAGCGCTCGGTCAGCGGGCTCGGCATCGGTCTGACCCTCGTCAAGAGTCTCGTCGAGATGCACCAAGGCACGGTGCATGTCCATAGTGTCGGTCTCGGGCATGGCAGTGAGTTCGTCGTGCGACTGCCGATCATCGTTGAACAGTCACAATCGCCCCCGCCCGTGATGACCGTCAGCAAACCAACCGGCAAAATCAGCCGCCGCATCCTCGTTGTCGACGACAATCACGACTCGGCCTCGTCACTCGCAGGCTTGTTGAAGTTCACCGGCCATCAGACGCAAACCGCTTCCGACGGTCTGGAAGCGGTCGCCGCAACATTGACCTTCCTGCCCGAAGTCGTGCTGCTCGATATCGGCCTGCCCATACTCAACGGCTACGACGCCTGCCGCCAGATCCGCGCACAGCCAGGCGGCATGCGCATCTTGCTCATCGCCCTCACCGGATGGGGTCAGGATGACGACAGACGCAAGTCGAAAGAGGCCGGGTTCGACGCCCACCTCGTCAAACCCGTAGACCACGATCAACTCATGAAGCTCTTGGCTGGGTTCCGGCCGATGCCAACCTGAAGCGGATGGGCGGGTGGCCCGGCTTTTTTCCACGACTTTGCTGCCTTGAGCAACGTCGGCGGCTCCCCGTCCGCCGCGACTTCGGGACTGCCGAACGGGTGTTGTATGTTCAGTCTCGATTGCCCGGTGACGTCGTCTTCAAGATTAATAATGCGGGCGATCCGCTGCTTCAAGAACTTATGGAAAGTGGAGAGGCCGGCTAACTCGCGGCGCCAGCGGGCGATCAGAGCCGGATCGGCGAGCGCAGCGGCAATCTCCTCGGGCTGGGCGGGAAGCGACTTGTCGATCTTGTTCCGCAGCCGCCAAGCGTAATCGGGCGAGAGCGTTCGCCAGCGCGTTACGACCTCGCGGTCGGACCAGAGCGCGGCGAGGTCGGGATGCGTCGACGCAACAAGATGAAAGTGGTTCGTCAGCAGCGCCCATTCGAGAACGTCGATCGCGAAGTAGAGGACGAGTTGAACGAGGCGGTCAGCCAGCGCGCGGCGACGCTTCTTCTGTTCGAAAAGCCGCGAGCGCCTCACGCAGCGCGAGATGCAGTGGCAGGTGACAATAAGCCATACTGGCCACACCCATTTGAGTGTGGCTCGGCGCTCGGCGTGAGCCATACTGGCCACACCCATTTGAGTGTGGCTCGGCGCTCGGCGTGTGCGGCTGAACGGCTGACCGATGGGCGCATGGGTGTGTCCACTATGCTTCCCCATGCTCCCCGTGTCCGCCTCGCTCCTGATTCCGCCGAAGCCTGCCGCGCACCGTGACCCGTGAGGACAGATTCTTTCTCGCAAGGAACACACCATGAGCAACGTACTAGCCATCTCCTCGATCGTCGTCGGCACCGACTTCACACCCTGCTCCGCCGTCGCGCTGGGGCAGGCCATCCGCATCTGCGGGTGGTCCGGGGCGACGCTGCATGTTGTCCATGTGATCGACACGACGGTGGTCATCGAACTCGAAGCGGCGCTCTCGCCGATGCAGCAGGGCATCCGCGACAGCCTGACCAATGACGCCGAGCGGGCGTGGGCGGAGTTCGCCAAGGGCATCCCCGGTGCGGCCGGGCTGCCCATCGAAGTGGCCATCGACAACCGCATCGTGGGCATCCTGCGCCGCGCCCGCGAGGACAAGGCCGACCTGATCGTGATGGGCGCGTTCGGGCATCGCGCGCCGGATGTGGGCATGGGCACCGTCGCCACCGCCTGCGTGCGCAAGAGCATGACCGATGTGCTGCTGGTGCGGGACACACTGTCCCAGAAGGGGAGCGCCCCGTTCAAGACCATCGTGGCGGCGGTGGACTTTTCGCCGACTTCACTGCGGGCGGTCGAGCGCGCGGCGCTGTTCGCGGCCAAGGACGGAGCGGAGTTGCACCTGCTGCACGCCTTTGCGGCCCCGTGGCACCAGTTGCACTACCGCGCGCCCACGCCGCTGACTCTGACGCACGAGCAGAAGCAGTACCGCGACGGGCTGGAGCGCCGGCTCGCCGAGTTCTGCCGCCCGGCGCTGGAGCCGTATGGGACGCTGCGCACGAAGATGGCGGTCTATGACTACAGCGGCCACCGCTCCGGCATCGTCGAGTACGCGGGCAAGGTGCAGGCCGACCTGATCGTGCTGGGCACGCGAGGCCGCACCAACCTCCGCGACCTCCTGCTGGGCAGCACGGCGGAGAAGGCGCTGGAGGAGTCGAAGTGCTCGATCCTGGCCGTCAAGCCCGAGGGGTTCGAGCACCCGCTGGCCGTGGACGAATCGCCCGCAGCGGCACCGAAGAAGTGGATGGCCTGATCCCGACACCCGAGCAAGGAACCAATTATGGACCGCCTCAAGACCATCCTCGTAGCCGTCGACTTCTCGCTGTGTTCCTCCGACGCGTTCCGCCAAGCCGCGCGCCTCGCCGCGTGGAACAACGCCAAGCTGAACGCGCTGCATGTGGTGAACGCCCCATCAACGCCGCTTGGACGGCAGGCGTTCACTCCCTTCGACATTCCCACAGAAGACACCCTCGTGCACGACGCGTACAGGCGTTGGGAGGACTTCGCCCCCGGCTGTGAAGGCAAGACGGCCGTGAAGTTCACCGTCGCCGTCGGCAGTCCGCGTGAGGAGATACTTCGTGCGATCGAGTCCATCAAGCCCGACCTCTTGGTCATGGGGACCAACAGCGTGCTCGACCGCAATCGCGGCATCGGCACAACCGCCGCCGCTTGCGTGCGGAAGGCCGAGGCCAAGGTGCTCCTGGTCCGGGAGGAGCAGACGCGCCCGTTCACCAGCGTCGCCGCATGCATCGACTTCTCCGCGACCTCGCGGCTGGCGCTGGAGCAGGCGATCCACGTCGCGGCCCAGGACGAGGCCGCGTTGCATGTCATGCATGTGTACGATGACCCGTGGCACGGCATGCCTCGCTCGGACATCGTGGAGGCGAACATGCCCGATTTTAACACCAAGATGAAAGAGGCGGTCGCGCAGCGCCTCCGGGAGTTCTGCCAGCCGCTGGAACACGAGATGAACGCTCTCGAGGCGCACTTCCACGGCATCCAGCACGACGATCACTGGGAAGGCTACGGCGCAGGGCTCGTCGGTTTCATCGGCAGGCAGGGCATTGACCTCGCGGTGTTGGGCGTGCGTTCAACCTGGAGCGTCCGCGATCTTCTGTGGGGTTCAACTGCCGAGCGGGTCTGCCGGGACGCGGGGTGCTCCATCCTAACCGTACGACCTGTGCCGTAGGGCTGACGTCTGGCTACGGACCTAGCCGCCGCCAATGTTCTGTAATCGGAGCCCACAATTAAGATCGCCGTCTATTCCAGCAAGCCCTATGAGAAGCCGTTCCTGGACGCGGCCAACACCGCGCGATCCAGCGCGCCGGTTTCTCACCGGCACGAACTGGCGTACTTTGACTCACAACTCTCGTTGGCCACTGTTGACCTCGCCAAGGGCTGCCCCGCCGTCTCGATCTTCGTGGGCGACGACGCCTCCGCGCCGGTGCTCAAATCGCTCCACGCCGGTGGCACGCGGGTGATCGCCCTGCGTTCGGCGGGCTTCAATCACGTGGACATCGCCGCGGCGGATCGAATCGGGCTCACAGTGCTGCGCGTCCCCGCGTACTCGCCGCACGCCGTCGCTGAGCACGCCGTTGGCCTCATGCTCACGCTCAACCGCAAGTTCCACCGGGCCTTTAATCGCGTCCGCGAGCAGAACTTCGCGCTCGGCGGACTGATGGGCTTTGACATGCACGGCAAGACTGCGGGCGTGGTCGGCACGGGCAAGATCGGCGAGGTGGTGTGCAAGATCCTCACGGGGTTCGGCTGCCGCGTGCTGGCCAGCGACCCGGTGAAGAACCCCGTGTGCGTCTCGATGGGCGTGGAGTACGAGGCGCTGGCGGACATCTACGCACAGTCGGACATCATCACGCTGCACTGCCCGCTGAGCCCCGCGACCAAGCACCTCATCAGCGCCGCCGCGCTGGCGGCGATGAAGCCCGATGTGATGCTGATCAACACCAGCCGCGGCGCCGTCATCGACACGCGGGCGCTGATCGCGGCCCTCAAGCGCGGCCGGGTCGGCTCGGTGGGCCTGGACGTGTACGAGGAGGAGGGCGACCTGTTCTTCAAGGACCTCTCCGCCGAGGTGGTCCACGACGATGTCTTCGTGCGGCTCATGAGCTTCCCGAGCGTGCTCATCACCGCCCACCAGGGGTTCTTCACGCACGAGGCGTGCACGGCGATTGCGCAGACGACGATCACCAACGTGAGCGACTTTGAGCGCGGCGAGGTCAACGAGGACAACCGCGTGGGCGCGCGGCTGATCGCGCCCGCGCCAGCGAAGCGCTAAGGATGCACGACCACGCGCGGGCGATACCCCGCCGCGGCGGCCGGTCCTGCGGACGGCGCTCCAGGACCTCAGGCCGCGATCGTCGCGCTGCTGGTGTCGCTCCACGGCCCCATCGCGCCGCGGCGCGTGACCCAGCGGGCGAGGTAATGCGCCTGCATCCCGCCCTGTGGAGACTCGAAACTCAGCACGGCCGCGCCGTCGCTGACACTCTGCACGTAGCAGTACGCATTGGGAGCAAGCGGTGCGGGCGCGTTGGTCGGTGTGAACGCCACGAAGGCCTCGGCCCGCTCGACGCCGCGCGGGCGGGCGCGGCGGGTCGGCGTGGATTCATCGACCAAGCGCAGCGTGTGCGTGCGGCGGGCCGTGCCCTCCACGATCACCAGCGGCTTGCTCGCGGGCGCAGGAACGCCGCCCGCGTGAGGGTCGCGGATCGTGATGCCGATGGTCGCGCGGTCGGCGTCGGTGGTCTTGGGAAACCCTTGTATAAACGAGGTCACGGGCCGGGCCTCGGCTTCGAGCGTGCGCCGGGCCGCGTCCTTACTTTGCCTTGCCGCCTCCGCCGCGTTCTGGGCCGCGACATGCGCCGGGAACGCCGCGCTCCACGCGCTCAGGGCGTCCTTGAGCGGCTTCAACTCGGACTCACTAAACCCCTGCACGCTCCAGAACTTCTCCACGGCGGCGTAGTAGTTGTTCATGTACGCGGCGAAGTCGGCATCGGGCCTCGGGAAGCGGCGTTCGGCCATGAGCAAGCACGCCGGGAGCGGCCACATGACTTGGACGATCGCCCGCATGACTTGTGCGACCGGCCACACCAAATGGCCGATCGCGCGAGTAGCGCGGACGACCTCACCATCGACCCGTTGGACCGGCCACTTGAGCCGCGCGGGCGGACAATCTGAGTGGCCGATCGGACAGGTGGCGCGTCCGTCCGGACGAGTGGGTTGGCCGGTCGGGCGGAAGAGATGGCCGCTCCCGCCGCGCGTGCATTCGGGCCCGCCGACCACGCCCGCGATGGATTGGGCGGGGGGTGCAGGCAAACCCGAGAGCGGCATGACGGCACAGACGGTCGTGACAGGAACGGGGGCTCTCGCCAAGTTTGGGGCTTCTCAACCGACCGGCATTTAGAACCAGTGACGTCGCCACAACATCTCAGCATCCCGCTCCCAAATTCTGAATAAATCCCACGTCATGCTGTCGGGCGACAGCATGACCAGCCAAGTCGTGTCGGCTTGCTCGGCGGCGTCAGATACTGTCCGCAGATCGACCAGATAGCGCCCATCTTCGGGCGAGAACTCAAACCTCGCTTGCGACTCTCTCGCATACTCGCGCAAACCAATCAGCCAATCGGGTTCCCGTTGGTCGGACGAATCAGCACTAGCCTCGCGGATGGACGCGGCCAAACCCGCGACATGCGCGCGGAATGACTCTTTCCGAGCTTTCTCGCCCATCAAGCCCGTGATCGCCTCCCACCCGACCGACTCAACTTCCTCAGGGTCAGGATTCAGAACGGCCTTGCCCGACGGCTTGGCGTACATCCATTTCTTGTGCGTGCCGACTTGTGAAGGGACAATGTGCGCGCTCATCGATAGGACCTGCTGTTTCACGGCATGCCTGTCGAAGTCAGCGCGGGTCCAGAACGCGGGCGAGGCGTACCGAACAAGCGCCCGCGGCTTAACGCGCCGCTGCAACTCCATGAGCGATTTCTGCTGGTGCTTGGTGATGGCCACCTCGAAATACGAAGCACCGAACGTGGCTGCGTACTTTGCTTTCGTCGCGTCGTTGTACTTGGGCACCTTGAACTGGAAGAACAGACTGACCACACGACCTGAGATCATCGGGCAGTAGCGGCGAGGCAATCGGGGCCACAGGAGCGGAGTCAGCGTCGTCCGCTGGGGGATGTTGGCATTCAAGATTCGCCAGATGCGGTGCGCGTCCCGTGCATCGGTCGCCGCGTCGATGCCAAGGTACATCTCCAAGGGCTGTGTTGGGACAAAGGGGCCACCGAGGCGAGCGGCAAGTTCACCGTGGAACACTGTCTCGTACTGGCGTTCGGCGAACTGGGTGGCTTTTGTCATCGAATGAAGGGTACGAACGATCCGAGTCCGGGGGCAGCAACCCCTGACAGGAGCAGCGATTGCCGCATCCGAGTTCTATTCGCCGTTCTCGTTTGCCCGGTCCTTTCCAAAGTCCTCGAACACATCGTTCACGATGGAGTTGAACTCGGCATCATCCAGAGGCATCCATCGGGTGCCAATGAGTTCGCTCCATTGGCGGGTGGCATCGTCATCTCTGGACGAGAACGCGGACGCTTCGCTCAATGCGGCACTGGCCGTGTTCAGGGCGGCGATTGAGAGCATGGGATCTTCGGGATATCGAAGTCCGACGAGTACCTGACGAGGCGAAATGGGCATGTAGTAGGCTCGGCAGTCTTTGCCAAACTTCCACGGCGCGCCGGTTACGCTCGATGTGCCGCCCACGGCGACCACCGGGCAGTCGCCGAGGATGACGGAGCCCGTCGGATCGTGCAAGAGCTTCCACTCCGACGGCTTGACGGCGACCGGCCCCGCGCCTTGCTCGATCAACTTCGTGACGCCTTTGTTGTGGCCGCGTTTGGCGGCGTTCTGGAACGACTCGTTCTCCTTCAACTGAGCGAAGAAACCGCGCATGAACCCTCCGACATCCATGCCGCCCAAGTCCCGCGAAACGTGATCCTTGAACAATGCTCTGTTGTCCCAGACCAACTGCCGGACCTCTAACGGGATCTTCTCGAGCACGGTCTTGAATTCCTTCTCGAAGTTCTCATCGAGGTATGCGTGAAGGCCGTCCTTGATCTCTGGTGCGTCGGCGTTATCGTGCAGGTGATCGATGAATCGCTCTCCCAGCGACTGAAACGCCGAGCGGATCGGGCTGGCCCGGTATGCCATGAGGTAGACCATGTGCCAGAGCTCGTCAGCGAGCGGTTCCAACGGCTCCCACGCGTCGATCCTGCGCAGCATCGCGGCCCAGCGACCTTCAACGTCGGACAATGCGGCTTCCAAGCCGTCCTCTTCAGTGCCGTAGAAGTTCGACTGCACGGCTACATCTTTCGTGCTGAGTAGTTTCGGCGGCGCTTCCTTTGACAGCCTCCAAATGAAAGACTTGTCGCCCTCTGCTTTGGCTGCGAAGCGCTTCAGAAGGAACCGGGCCACGAGATGATGCCGTTTGCGCTGCCCCATGCCAGTATTGTTCGCACGTTAAGTCTCGTGGACCGCTGATGCCGGGAAGTACAGCCCCCCGGCACCCCCGCTCCGCACACTCGGATCTCTTCCGCCGCGTCCGTTCATGACGGCGCGTGGGTGGGACCCACCAGATGCGCCGCCGCGCGCCAGGCGTGGTAGGTCAGTCGGTCCAGCCGGCGCACTGCTTCGACTTGGGCCATCGCGTCATCGGCGGATCGCTCGCCCCGCGCCGCCGCCGCCAGCGCTGCGGGCCGGTGGGCCCGCCGAAGATCGGCCAACTCTGCCGCGCGGCCGGCTAGGTCGGCCAGCGCAACGCCCGGCTCGGCCGCGTCCGCGACAGGTCCGCCCGGGGCGCCCGGAGTTGGCGCGGCCTCTCCGCCCTGCGCGACCCGCGTTGCGAGGCCCGCCGCCAGCCGCAGGGCCGCGCCGCAGAGGGCCGCCGCCCGGGTCGCCTCCGCGTCGGCCTCGGAGGCGGCCAACGCGCTGTCTCCGACCCACTCCATCGCATTCTCGGCAAAGCGGGCCGCGTGATCCATCGCGTGCAGCGTGCCGTCCAGGCGCTCCCGATCGTGGGCCGCCACCGGCGGCCACGCGACGCCCGAGAGGAACGCCCGGGTCTGTTCCAGCGCTCCGGTGGTCTCGCGCAGGAGCTCCTCGGGCCGCGCCGAGCGTGCGTGCTCGACCAATTCGGCCACCGCGCGGCATTGCGCCCGCAGGGCACCGGCGACCGTGCGCCGCGCCGCCTCCACCGCGACGGCGGGGACCGCCTGCACCGAGCTATCAAGAAAGCGCGTGAGCTCGACGCCCAGGCCGCCGCGCTGGGGTACGAGCCGCTCCACCATTCGCGCGAAGGGGCGGACCAGCGGCAGGAGCACCGCGACGCCCACGACGTTGTACACGGTGTGGAAACTGGCGAGCAGGATCGTCGGATCGGCCCCCGCCGCCGCCGCGCGCATTATCAGCGGGGCGTACAGCGGGAACGCGGCCAGCGCGACGAGCGCCGTGAGGACATTGAAGAGCACGTGCGCTGCGGCGGTGCGCTTCGCGGGCGTCGTTGCGCCGATCGCCGCCAGCCCCGAGCTGACCGCCGAGCCGATGTTCTGCCCGATGACCAGGGCCGCGGCCTGGTCCGGCCCGATCGCCCCCGCGTGGAGCGCCGAGAGCGTCGCGGCAACGGCGACGCTGGAGGACTGCATCACCGTCGTCATGACGATCCCCGCCAGGACCAGTTGCAGCACGCCCAGTACACCCGCCCATCCATCCGAGACTCCTGGCAGGTCCGCAGGGTTGATGCGCGTCGCCAGCCCAGCCATCCCCTCCTGCAGCACGGTCAGCCCGATGAGCAGGAGCGCAAACCCGGCGATGGCGCTGCCCGCGCCCGTCCATTTCCCACTACCCAGAAGCCGCATGAGCGCGCCGAGAAAGACCAGCGGCATCGCCGCCGCGTTGAGCGAGACCTTCACCCCCAGCAGCGCGACCAGCCAGCCCGTTCCCGTGGTGCCGATGTTGGCCCCGAAGACCACGCCCAGAGCCTGCGGGAAGGTGAGCAGCCCCGCGCTGACAAGGCCGATGGTGGTCATCGTCGCCGCGCTCGACGACTGCACCATGAGCGTGACGACCGCGCCCCAGAATGCGCCACGGGCGGGCGTCGGCGCCGCCCGCGCCAGAACCGACCGCAGAGCCGAACCGGCCAGAGCCCGCAGACCTTCGGTCATCACGGCCATGCCCAGCAGGAACAGGCCCAGGCCACCCAGAATGGAAGTCGTCATCTGCACAAAGCTACTCCCACGACTCGATCACTCCACGATCCCGAGAATGCCCGCCGCCGCGGAAGCAATCGCGGCGTACACCAGCATGGGCCCGATGGTCAGCCGCAGGATCGGGGCCACACCGTCCGTGGCCATCGGTGGCCGCTCGTCGGCGGCGGACGGCATGGGCCGTGGGCCGCGATCCTTGAGCCCCAGCCCCCCCAGCACCGCTGCCACCGCCACGATGTTATGGATGCACACCATGTTGCCCATCGCCCCGCCCACGGTCTGGAGGGCGAGGATGGTCGTGAGGTTCAGCGAGAGCGACCCGGCCGCGGCGGCCTGCACCGGCGCAAACGTGAGATTTGAGACGGTGTTGGACCCAGAGAAGAACGACCCCAGTGCGCCCAGCAGGGGCGCGAACAAGGGCCACGCCGACCCCGCCGCGTCGGCCATCGCGTGGCCCATGAGCATTGCGGGCGAGATCGCTCCGCCGAGCATCATCATCTTCACGAGCACCAGCGCGCCCACCAGCGCGATCGCCGGGCGGGTGAGCTGCTTGAACGTCTCTTTCCACGCCGCGGCCACGGCGGCCCGCGTCATGCGCAGGATCGGGATTGCCGTAAGCGATACGACCACGAATGGCAAGATGAACGGGACGTAGAGCAGGGGCATCTTCCACGACGTGCCCGTGCCGAGGATGTTCTTCAGCCCGACCACCAGGGCGGGGCTGATCCACGCTTCGCCGATGGGACCCAGCGCTGCACCCGCCGCATCGGCCTCCGACGTGAGCAAACCCTTGATCCCCAGATCGGCGATCCGTGTGGTCGCAAGGATGCCGACCACCGCCAGCAGCGGCGAGGCGGCCCGGAACAGGCTTATCCGCGGCGCGGTCGTGGAACATGGTGAGGCCGGAAGCTCGGTCTCGTTGCCCGAGGCGACGACTGCGCGAGGCAGACCGATGCGATGCCGCGCTGCGAGCACGCTGGCCAGCAGCCCCGTCACGCCGCCGATGATCGACGGGAATTCGACGCTCCATTGCGCCGCTGCAACATACGGCCCGACCGTCGCGGCGATGACCAGAAGCAGGAAACTCAGTCGCGGCCTGATTTCGCTCCACGGCGCCATCACCCGCAACGCCAACAGCGGAATGACTGTCGCCGCGGCTGCGTTGATCGCGGCGGCCTTGAACCCCACGGCATGCATTTGTTCGGACGTCAGGCCCAACTCACCCAACCCGAACCACACCGGCGTCCCCACCGCGCCGAAGGAGACAGGCACGCTGTTCATGATGAGGCACATCGCCGCGACCCGCACGGCGGGAAAGCCCAGGCCCACGAGGATGGGCGCGGCGAGCGCGGCGGGCGTGCCGAAGCCGCTCAATCCTTCTATAAGAAACGAGAAGGCCCAGCCGACCAGCACGAGCTGGGCCACGGGGTCGGGGCTGAGCGTGCGCAGGCGAGCCGTGAGCACGGCCATCGCGCCAGACTTCTCCATCGTCTTGAAGAGCAGCACCGCGCCGAAGACGATCGCCAAGGGCGTGAGGGCCGCGAGCACGCCGTCGATCGCTCCGGCGTGGACGAAGCGGTTGGTCCACAGCGACACGGATGACGCGGCCTGCGTCGCCGCAGTGGACCCCGGCCTGAAGCAGAAGAGTTGCAGCCCGTACGCCAGCACAGCCACCGCGGGCAGCGCGATGTGCGTGGGCAGTGGCAACCGCACCCACCGCGACCCTTTCACAGGCAGCGTCATCAGCACGATGAGGATGACGACGGGCAGGATGGAAAGGGCGAGCAGCATCCGCGCGGGGTCCCTCCGCTACACGGCCGACCCACGCCGCAGATGGACGATCTCCACCGAGCAGTGGGCGTTCATCGCCACGGCGGTCGAAACGCTCCCGAGCAAGAACCGCTCGACGCCCCGAACGCCCGTGGCCCCGAGGAAGATGCAATCCGCGCCCTTGGTCCCTTCTTCTTCCCAATCGTCCGCGAGATCGACGAGCGCGTACTTCGGGTCGCCGGGCTTGACGACGGTCGTGACCGATACCTGCGGGCATCGCCGCCGCAGCGTCGCCGCAGCCGCCGCCACGATGCGAGTGCCCGACGGCGCATCCGACGATGGCGTGTCGCCCCCCGACCCCTCCGAGCCCACCGGATCACCGC
>Ga0163149_10006225_pt1 | contig 12323 bp, 12 predicted proteins | sample OliLakLV19MP5G1_FD_148604 | JGI IMG/M metagenome (GOLD analysis project Ga0163149, IMG submission 148604) | Freshwater microbial mat bacterial communities from Lake Vanda, McMurdo Dry Valleys, Antarctica - Oligotrophic Lake LV.19.MP5.G1 | ecosystem: Environmental > Aquatic > Freshwater > Lake >...
AGGATGATGAACAAGTGGAAGGTAAACCCACTTCTCTTTTTGTTCCGCATTTTTAAAATCAGTATAGAAGGCAGCAGGTTAATTTTTTTCACCTTTTTAGCCAAACCGAGTTTTTAAGGGACGACTAAGTATGAAATTCTGGAATGACTGGCGATTAGTAGGAATGGCTTGCGTTACCCTTGGTTTAGCACCATTCTTTCCCGAGCCACACATCTGGGGGAAGCTAAAATGGCTACTGGGTGGAGCTGCGGGCATGCAACCCATGGATTGGTTTGATACTTTACTGCACGGACTGCCATGGATATTATTAATCAGGTTGTTGATTATTTTAGGATTAAAGAATATTAGCCCAACCAAAAGTTAACAAACGTAAAACACATGAACACACTATTAAATTACAAAACACAACTTTTTACCAATTGGCATTTCATGCGTTGGCTGCGTTTGGTGCTAGGAGGTTATATAGCTTATCAGGCGATACTAAATCATGATCCCCTTGCGGGGATGATCGCTGTGTTCTTTTTATTTCAAGCCTTAACTAATACTGGTTGCTGCGGCTCGGGTGGCTGCGCAGTACCCATATCTGAACAAAAAAAATACGAATGCGGCTGATGTTGAGTTTAAAGAAATTAAATCAGAGGCTCAGCCCGAGCACTAAGTCAAGACGAGCCTTCTGAGATCATGAAAGCCGTCTACCAAATCTTTATTCTTTCATTTTCTGTTCTGTGATTTTTATCATCGGGCTGTAAATCAAATGCGTTATAAAATGTTTCGAAGTTCATGAGCGAACCATTAACACGGCACATCGTTGGCTAATGCGTGTTGGTATTTACATACGTGCACAAAAATTCATCTCTTATTTTCACTCGCCAGATTCTTCAGTTGAGTACAAAATTATGCAACAAAGCGAGATCTCTGCGAAACTGTTTTCCTAAGTGGTATGCAATGCATGTTAAAATTTGTTACTTTATCATTCTGATCCCGTTAAATAAAATCAATTTTGTTGAGTTAACCTTTCAAAATATAACCTAATGATTATGAAAACCAAGATTTCAATTCTCCTATTGTTTATTGCCAACACCCTTATGGCTCAACATAAACTGGAAAAAATTTGGGAAAGCGACACCACATTGGCTACCCCTGAATCTGTATTGTTTTATAAGGATGGACTTTATGTAACACTAATCGATGGGCAACCTTGGGATGCTGATGGCAAGGGCGGAGTTGGCAAACTCGATAAGAACGGAAAGATTGTTAACGCCACTTGGGTAACTGGTCTTAATGCGCCTAAAGGAATGGGCCTTTGGGACAAGAAACTTTATGTGGCAGATATTTCCGAAGTTATTATTATTAACACTGCATCTGGTAGGGTTGAATCAAAAATAAATGTAGAAGGTTCGCAAGGCCTGAACGACATAACAATTGATGGCAAAGGAACTGTATATGTTTCAGATTCAAAACTGGGCAATGTTTACCAGGTTAAAAATGGAAAGGCAGAACTTTACATGAGCGATTTAAAAGGAGTAAATGGATTGAAAGCAGTTGGCAATGAGTTGTATATTCTAATGGGTACAGGAGTGTTGAAAGCAGGCCTCGACAAAAAAACAGTGTCCCTTGCTGCCATGGAAATTGGTGGGGATGGGATTGAGCCCATTGGAAATGGAGATTACATTATCTCGTGTTGGATTGGATTGATTTATTATCTGGATAAGGACGGAAAAATAGAAATCCTGCTCGACACCCGCGATCAAAAGCGAAACACAGCCGATATTGGGTACGATCCAAAAAATAAGATTGTTTATGTACCCACTTTTTTTAAGAATTCTGTAGTAGCCTATAAACTAAAATGAAAGGAAAGGATCAACATCAATACTAGCTCGAATGAGCGATGGGTTTCGCCTTTGAGTGAAGGCGGCATTGTAGATGGTGCTGGTAAACCTTTCGGGAAAGAATTAGAGAAAGATATTAAGGCGATGTAGTTTCAAATACGCATCGGCCCCGAAACGGGAGACGATGCTTGACATCGACCTGACACAACCGGGCTTGGTGAGCCGTTGTTGCCACCTATGTTTGCAGCCGTTGCCAATGCGTTGAGTAAAGCAACTGGTAAACGTTTTTACAATCAACCTTTCGGGAAAGAGTTAGAGAAGGATATTCAGGCGATGTAGTTTCAAATTAGTATAGATCCCGAAACGGGAGACGATGCTTGAAATTAAATTCAAACGATGAAGTCTGGTCATTTACAATGTCAAAAAAACTATGTCAAGTATCGTCTCCCGCCTCGGGGACGATACGAATAAAGGAAGGATGAATCCGTAATTTTAAGCAATGGCAATCAAGCTGACTCAAACGGAAAAAGATCAAACCTATTTCTGCACATTTACTTGTCTGGATTGGATTCATCTGTTCGAGACGGTTGATCTCTATGACGAAATCTATAAGTGGTCTATGTCAAGTATCGTCTCCCGCCTCGGGGACGATACGAATAAAGGAAGGATGAATCCGTAATTTTAAGCAATGGCAATCAAGCTGACTCAAACAGAAAAAGATCAAACCTATTTCTGCACATTTACTTGTCTGGATTGGATTCATCTGTTCGAGACGGTTGATCTATATGACGAAATCTATAAGTGGTTTAATATTCTTATCAGGCAACAACATCAGATTACAGGATTCGTGATTATGCCAAATCATCTTCATTTATTGATTCATGTCCCGCAAGGGTCTGATTCCATTAATACTATTCTGGCTAATGGAAAGAGATTCTTAGCCTATGAAATAATAAAGCGTTTGAAAAAAAGTAAACGTGAAGACATTTTGTTGATACTTGCTAGTCGTGTTACACCTGAAGAGCGTAAGAGAAAAAAGAAACACCGGGTATTTGAAGTCTCGTCCGATATCAAACCATGTTACACGGAAAAATTCCTATTGCAGAAACTAGAATACATTCACGCCAATCCGGTAAGCGGTAAATGGAAATTGGCGGATAGTCTTGAATCGTATCCTCACTCCAGTGCTGGTTTCTATGAGTTAAATGAACCGCATGCGAAAGTGAAGATCACACATTATAAAGATTTAGGAAGTATGCCACAAGAACGCATCGTCCCCGAAAAGGGAGACGATGCTTGAAATTGGCGGATAGTCTTGAATAGTATCCTCACTCCAGTGCTGGTTTCTATGAATTAAATGAGCCGCATGCGAAAGTGAAGATCACACATTATAAAGATTTAGGAAGTATGCCACAAGAACGCATCGTCCCCGAAAAGGGAGACGATGCTTGAAATTAAAATCCTGCGTAAGCCAAAGCGCTTCATTCTCAGCTACCAGTGCACCACCGTTTATAAGAGCAAGTGCTCTGGGCATAATGAGACTATCGAGATAAATAATACTAGTATCCATTTGTCCGTCCCCATCCTTATCTTCAAGAATAGATATTCTTCCGATTCGATCTTTTTCTCCATTGCCATCAATATCTGGCATGAAGCCGCGCATCTCTACTACCCAAAGCCTTCCCTCTTCATCAAACTTGATTACAACCGGATCCTGTATCATTGGTTCGGAAGCAACCAATTCTATTTTCAAACCTGGTGAAAGTTGAAAGGTGGCTTGTTCTTCTGTTGGCGTTTGTGCGGGTGAAGGCCCATTATCTGAATGACTCGTACAAGCAGTCATTCCATAGTAAGCTATGCACGAAAAAAATAAGATCAGTTGTTTACTCGTCATTAAAATCCTTCTAAAAAAACTAAACCTTATCGGGATGCGGATGCACCCATGGTTGTCTGTATACACGGTGCAATAAGTTAGTGGCTTCCTCATCGCCAACAACTATTCGCTTAACAGGGTCATAGACCAATGGTCTGCCGGTTTTCATAGACAGATTGGCCAGGATACAACTTGCTGTGGAAATGTGACCTTCTTCTATATCGGCAATAGGGCGTCCATTTTCTTCAATGGCTTTTAAGAAGTCGAGCATATGCAATCTTGTGGCTGGTGCCGCATTCAATTCAATACGTTCTTCGGTAAGATCTTCAGGATATTTTTCCTTCTCGTAAACAACGTCTTTATGAATTGGCTTTTGTTGCTTTTCATCTAAGGGGACAAAATCATATTTCATAGTGCTTGCCCATAAGGTTCCTTTGTCACCATATAATGTAAATGACCAGGGATACTCTGGATTGTTTGGCGTGCCCCATGAGCGGTGCTGCCAAACACAATTGAGTTTATCGTATTCAAAAATCGCAGACTGTGTATCTGCAATATTAGACTTGCCATCACGTTGCACATAAATACCACCTGTGGAGGATATTTTTTTCGGCCATCCTAATTTGAGCATCCAACGCACGGTGTCAAACATGTGCACACACATATCGCCCGTGATGCCATTCCCATATTCCATAAACGTGCGCCACCACCTGATGTGGGGAATTCCATCATAAGGACGCAAGGGTGCCGGACCCGTCCACATCTCGTAATCAAAATAATCTGGCACCTTTTCAAGTGGAGGATTACCATTGGCTCGCATTGGAAAGTAACAACACATTTCAACATGCGATATGTTTCCTAATAAACCGGCATCAACAATATTCTTCTTGGCATCAATTAAGTGCGGGGTACTCTTACGCTGTGTTCCTACCTGAACAACGCGCTTGTACTTTCGCGCTGCAGCCACCATGGCTTCGCCCTCGATCACATCTACACTGATTGGCTTTTGAACATAAACATGCGCACCAGATTTTACTGCATCAATCATTTGCAAAGCATGCCAGTGATCCGGAGTTCCAATCAATACAATGTCTAGTTTGTTTTCAGAAAGTAATTTTCTATAATCAGTATACAGGCGAGGCATCTTACCCGATTTCTGTCTTTGTTTTACCAGAGCCGCGGCCGCATTAAGCATATTTTTATCAACATCGCAAAGAGCCACAACTTCAACGGGTGCCACTTGTATGAGACGAAACAAATCACTCTTACCATACCATCCTGTTCCTATCAATGCAACCTTATAGGTTTTTTGAGGAGCGAACTCATCATGCAAGCCATACAGTTGAAACGATGAAAGTGCCAGCGATGCTGTTGCACCTTTAATAAATCCCCTACGATTGATGTAATTGTTCATCTGCTTTTGGTTTAGGCTAAATAATTAGACTAAATATAAAGGGCATCTCTAAAACATACAACTAATTTCACCTTCCATATAATCCCGCTTCGGGTGGCAGTATCAATGGAAGAATTTTAGGAAGGACGGTGGAGGATTCTGTTTCATTAAGCTATTCCGATCTTAAACTCTCAACCGGATTAACCAATGCCGCTTTGATAGATTGATAACTGACAGTAATGAGCGTGATTAGTAGCAAGGCTATGCTTGTAACAACAAATATTGTCCACGAAATTTCAATGCGGTAATCATATTGCTGTAACCATTGATTGGTGTAATAATAGGCAATAGGACAGGCAATGACAGAGGATACAATCACTAACCATACAAAATCATTCGACAGCATTTTCCAAACATTAAATACAGAAGCTCCTAAAACTTTTCGAATTCCGATTTCTTTTGTGCGCTGGCTGGCAGCAAAAGAAGCTAATCCAAAAATGCCGATGCAACTAATAAAAATTGCCAGTCCTGAAAATACACCAGCCAGTTTGCCAATACGTTCTTCTGTATTAAACAACCGCGCATAATCATCATCCTGAAATTTATACTCGAAAGGAGAACCCGGATCATATTTTTTTATAACAGTTTCAATTTTCGCTAATGCACTCTTAATACCTACTCCTGATTTCATGCGAATAGTAAGAGACCCCATTCCGCTGTAATCGATAATATAGATATGAGCAGATTGTTTCACGAACGGTGTCCACCGGATTTGATCTTTAATTACTCCAATAATTTCCTTTTCATATTGAGTTTCATTTTCGCCCCAGATTAGTTTCATTCCAATAACATCACTGTTTGGTGAAAATAGTTTTGCGGCCATTTCATTTACTATAACGGCTGATAAGTCTGTAATATGATCGCGCGAAAAATCTCTACCGACTACAAACTGAAATCCGTTAGTGCTGGAAAAATCGTGGCTGCAGCGATTCATGGCAACCATCGGCTGCGAGGCCGGATCTTTTCCTGGCCACGTCATAGAGGCATCGCTATACATACTACCCGTTATTGGAAAGTCTGACTTAGCCATGTTATCAACAACTCCGGTAGCCAATAAATCCTGTCGAATGGAATTATAATTTGCCTTCGCTAAGTCATCTGTTTTAATGGGAAGTTGGATGATCCCTTCCAAATCAAAACCTACTGGTCTGTCTTTAGCATATTGAATTTGTTGAAAGACAACCCACGTGCCGATGATTAACGCTGTTGAAATCGTAAACTGAAATACTACTAACACCTTACGGGGAATGGCTGCGTATCGTCCCATCTTAAATGTGCCCTTCAATACCTTCACCGGATTGAACGAGGATAAATAAAAAGCAGGATAGCTACCGGCAATCAGACTTGTTAAAACAATAAATGCCAATGAGGCACCAATGAAGTAATAGTTTGCCCACGGGATTTGAATCTTCGTATCACTTAACAAATTGAAACCGGGTAGAAATAAAACAACCAATATAATGGCAAGTACATAAGCGATGAGTACAATCATCAAAGACTCACTCATAAATTGACTAACCAATTGATTGCGTACCGAACCCATTACTTTACGGATGCCTACTTCCTTGCTTCGCTTTTCACTTCGTGCTGTGCTCAAATTCATAAAGTTGATGCAAGCCAAAGCAAGTACGAACGCGCCAACAATACCCAACATCCAAACAAACCGAATTTTACCACCTGTATTTTTTCCATCCTTGAAGTCCGCATAGAGATTCCATTTCTCCATAGGATGTAAAACTGCTTCGGGCTTCAGCGACTTTACTACTTCGGGTGACTTATCGAATAAATAATTTTTAATTTTACTCTCTGCCTCGGTCCAGGTTACATTTTTATTGAGAAGCACAAAACATCCTGGATCAAAGTTTTCCCAACTATCTTTTTGTTTACGGATGGTTTCATTCAAACTAAAGTGATACTCAATGGGTACTAACATTTTAACTTCAGCAAACTGCGAAGTTTTGGGAAAGTCTTCGAACACACCGGTTACGGTTAAAAAATCGCGATTATCAAGCTTTACAACTTTACCCAAAGCGTCACTTTCAAATAAAGCATCGGCTATGGACTTTGAAAGCATGATGGAATGAATGTCTTTCAAACCATCGCGTGAACCTTGCAGCATCGAAAGTGAAAATAATTCAGGTAACGTGGGCTCCACAAAGTAAGTGCTTCTCGAAAACCTTTTTTCGTCTAGAGCCACAACATGTTCGCGTGGACCAATCACCATCACAACTTCGTCAAACTCAGCAAAGTTGTTCTTCAAATCACGCCCCAACGGATAAGGAACTCCATCGTGTGTAATGATTTCTCCGCCAAAATCAAGATTGTGATAAAGCATCCCAATCCTTGAGTAGTTGGCGAAGGTCTTGTTATAGCTTAGTTCATTAAATACCCAAAGCCCAATCAGCAACGCAACGGCCATGCCCATCGCCAGTCCACCAACATTAATAAGCGAAAACGCTTTACCGCGAAGTAGATTTCGCCATCCGATTTTGAAATAGCTTTTGAGCATTAGCAGTTGTTTAGGTTCTATCCAGATGACTGATGATGTTTTAAATTTGGATTTAGTTTCCTACCCCTTCAATTTAATTGATTTCAGTAGAAAAATACTATCACCCATCAATTCAACATCCAACTATTCCGATCTCAGACTCTTTACAGGATTCATCAGGGCCGCCTTAATTGCCTGAAAGCTTACCGTCAATAAAGTAATTACTATCGCGCCTAATCCTGAGGCAATAAAAACCCACCATGTTAAGTCTGTGCGGTATTCATATTTTAATAGCCATTGATGAAGAAAATAATAAGACAATGGAATGGCAATAAAACAAGAGAACAAGACCAGTACGACAAAATCCTGTGATAACATTCTCCAAACCGCTGCAACGGATGCACCCAATACTTTACGGATCCCAATTTCTTTTGTGCGTTGTTCCGCAGTAAAAGAAGCAAGACCAAAAATTCCCAAACAACTGATTAGCACAGCAAGTGCTGCAAAAAAACTAGACAACTTACCAACCCGTTCTTCATTTCCGAATTTCTTTGCATAGTTGTCATCCACAAACTGATACTCGAAAGGTTGTTCAGCATTGTGTTTTCTAAATATTGATTCTATCTGACTGATCGCTTCCTGCGCAGGCACTGTTGGGTTTAATCGAACAAGTGCCACATTGCCCGATCCGCCTAATAAATTATAAATGACTGGGCTTGATTTCTCATATGGCGATTGGATAACCATATCATGAATAACCCCAATGACCGTACTCGGTTGCCCCCACCAGGTAACGGTCTCGCCTATAGGATTTTCTAATCCCATAAAATTGACGGCTGACTCATTTAATACTAATGCAGCAGAATCTGATAAAAAATCTCTGGAGAAACCACGACCGTCTTTTATTTGCCAGTCAATCGTTTTGCCATAATCATGAGAAGCACTCACCACTCCAAAATCGATAGACAAGTTTGGATCTTTTCCCTTCCAGCTAAAACCACTTGTGCTGTTCCAAATACCTGTTGTGGGACTTTCTGATTCAGCAATGGATGTTATCGTACCTGTTTGCATCAATTCATTTTTCAGGGCATCAAAGTGATTGTGTATAGTGGCATTCATCATTGACACACTGACCAGGTTATTACGAGAATAACCAACCGGGCGATTTTTAGCAAATTGAATTTGTTGATAAACAACAAGGGTTCCTATGATAAGTGTGATGCTTACAGTGAATTGCACAATGACAAGTAGCTTGCGCGGAGTAGCGGAATAACGCCCGGCTTTAAATGTTCCTTTTAAAACCTGTATAGGTTTGAATGATGATAAGTAAAAAGCAGGATAGCTTCCTGCGATCAGTGCGGTGATGATAATGAAACCAACTCCGACCAGCCAGAAGAAATAGTTATTCCACAAAATGGATATTTGCTTATTGGCCACTTCGTTAAATAAGGGAAGTATGAATTGAGCCAACAGCAGAGAAATTATGAAAGCCAAGAATACTGTCAAGATCGATTCCGCGAAGAACTGTGTGATCAACTGTGTTCTAACAGAGCCAACAGTCTTTCGAATACCTACTTCTTTCGACCGACTTTCATGGCGGGCTGTGCTTAGATTCATAAAATTAATGCAGGCTAGCAGAAGGACAAATATCCCGATAATGCCAAACATCCATACATACTGAATCATGCCGCCCACATTGAAACCGTTTTTGTATTCAGCATACAAATGCCACTGTCTCATAGGCTCTAGGAAAAGGGCAGGATTTTTTTTAGCCAACTGCTCATTCACTCTTTTTAGCTTGGCATCTTTTATCCTTGCCGATACTTCGCTGAATTCTGCATGATCATTTAATTGAACAAACAGCGTTGTAAAATTTGGTCTCCACGGATCTTCTATTGTTTTCATCCACGGACTATTGTCAAAGAGAAAATCCCACGAGGAGATAAAATTCAAACCGGAAAATGTAGAGTTCAGCGGGAAGTCCTGGTAAACACCACCAACACTTACAATAGGCTTATCATCAATCTGCATTGATCTATTTACTGGATCGTCATCACCGAAATAAGTTTTGGCCAGTGAAGCGGAAATTAAAATAGTAGTTGGGTCACTCGTGTTGGGAGAACCTTGTTTCATTTTCAGATTTAACATCTGCGGTGCATCCTTTCCAAAATAGACACCCGTTTGTTTTAATTTCTTATCGTTGAAGGTCAGCATATGGTCTCCCCATTCAACAGCCAGAACAATGTATTTGAAATCACTTCCATAGTTTGAGCGCAACTCTTCCGCCAAGGGATAAGGAACGTTCTTCCAGGTATCTACATCTCCATTGTTGGTAACGTTCTGAATTACTCTTGCAATCCGACTATAATTTTCATTATCTCTGTCGAACGACAATTCATCGTAAACCCACAAGCCAATTAACAGAGTCACTGTAATGCCCAATGCCAGGCCACCGATGTTAATGAATGAATAACCCTTGTTACCAATAAGATTCCGCCATCCGATTTTAAAATAACTTTTATACATACCGTATCTGTTTAGTTTTTTGTAACCTTCTGTTGGTCTGATAATACCTGGTCTAAATAATAAAAGTACATCTACCATAAAGCGGACATCCGCTTTCAACTTTCCACTTTTAGCTTTCCTTGCTTCATACACTTCCATCAAATCTCCTTCTATATAGTCCTGCATCTTCGGGTGGCAATACCAGCGGAAGAAGCGGAGGAAAATTTTTGGTGGGTTGTGTTTCATTCAAATCGTTGTTAGTTATTGGTTGTTCGTAAATGCAATTGCGAATAACGAGCAACGACTATCGAGGAACGCCTTGTAAAACTGTTTTCGGAATTGCACTCCACAACTCATCTCGTGTTGATTTTGCATATTGCATGGCCTTCTTCCCTAACGCAGTAATTTCAAAATAACGTTTGGGTCGGCCAGCTCTCTCCTCGGTAGCTTCACCAGCAAAGGATTTCAAATAGCCTTTGTCTTCAAGTCTTTTTAGTGCGGTATGCAACGCACCCATGCTCACCGTTCGCGCTAAGCGCGATTCAATTTCATCTTTAATGGCTACGCTGTAGGCTGTGTTATTTAATATACCCACCGTAAGGATTACGATTTCTTCAAACTCGCCTAGCTGATAATTTTTCATTTCATAAATATTATTCTCTAAATGTAGGAATAATAATTATGCCAAGATTAAAATCGTGGATTTTACTCTGTTTCAAAGTTTATGTTTTGAGAGTCGTTCAGAATCGAACGCAAATGGTCGGATTTGTATGTTGTGTCACTCATATCAAAACGTTTCTAGCGAAGATCGTCTCCGCCTCGGGAACGATACGCATTGCAAAACTAAAATGAATTCTAATGTCAAGTATCGTCTATCGTCTCCCGCCTTGGGGACGATACGCATAACAAAATGAACTTTATGTAATGCAATCAAGCAGACTCAACCAGAACGAAATCAAACTTACTTCTGCACATTAAAGATAGCATCGTCCCCGAGGCGGGAGACGATGCTTGAACGTTTAAGCCGCTTTAACATTGTTCAATTCCTATTCGATCATTTCAGCGGCTAACTTCTCCTCCACCACTTTCCCATCTTTCACGGAAACAAAATAGCAATTGTATTTTGTAGGATCTGTAGACACCGCTTTAAACGGTTTGCCATTTTTAAAAATCACGCCCGCGTAATCATCCATCGCGTAGCCGGCCTTAAAAATTCCATTTTCAATATTTTTATGATACAAAGGCCTGCGGTATTCTTCGCTGTGGTAATGAGGCGAGTGACTGAACGGTAAAAAACCTAATCCGTCAACAACGGTCAACTCCTTTGGTCGCGAGTCGGTTGTTCCATTATCAAACCAACACAACGAACCCGCACTTCCACCTGCCAATACAATTCCTTTTTCCAGAGCTTTCTTTAGCACTATATCAATTCCTTGTGCCTTCCAAATGGCCATCATATTTAAGGTGTTGCCACCCCCTACTACAATGGCATCCATACTTAACAAAACCTCCTCAAACGATTCTTTCTGGTTGTATGAACTGATCCATACTTTTTGGACATAAGGCTCAACCGATAAGTCGTGAACCAAATCGTACCAAGTAATAATACTTTGTTGGCTATCACCTGACGCTGTTGGCAAATAGCAGATCTTGGGTTTCGTTTTGCCTGTAAGTTTTATTATTTGTTTTATGAAAGCTTTGTTCTGCCCGCCACCATAAGGGAATATATATTGATCTTGTGCTTGCATTGAAACAGAACCGAGCATGATAATGAGAAATAATATGAATTGATTTTTCATAATCGAAATATTTGTTTGAATATCTAAAAAAGATTCGACTTAGGTTAATCCTGCGTTGACAAATAGTAAATCAGTTTCATTAATCACTCACCCATCCAAAGACATCAGTTGACGAAGTCCTCCGTTCCCTCTCCCCGGGGAGAGGGCATGCGCATGGTGCTAACTGATAAGTTCCGTTGGGTGAGGGATTAAATTCCATCAAATAATAATCTTTCTATTTTATACATTTAAACTAAGTAATTTAAATTCAGGATTATAGATCATTCCCACCACGTTATCCCAAGGATCTTTGACTGCACCCACTACAAGTTCGCCACCTACATTGTGTGGTTCTTCAAAATGAGTAGCCCCTAACGCAACAAATCTCTTGTATTCT
>Ga0163149_10006233_pt1 | contig 12311 bp, 14 predicted proteins | sample OliLakLV19MP5G1_FD_148604 | JGI IMG/M metagenome (GOLD analysis project Ga0163149, IMG submission 148604) | Freshwater microbial mat bacterial communities from Lake Vanda, McMurdo Dry Valleys, Antarctica - Oligotrophic Lake LV.19.MP5.G1 | ecosystem: Environmental > Aquatic > Freshwater > Lake >...
ACTGAGGCAAAAAATATGATCGATCCAATGATTTCTCTCGCTTTTTCTATACACAGCAATAAGGGTGTTTATGCACTTTTATTAGGTTCAGGAGTCTCTCGTTCTGCTGATATCCTAACTGGTTGGGAAGTGGTTTTAGATCTGATTTGCAGAATAGCCGATTCCGAAAAAACTGATTGTAAGCCAGATCCAGAGACATGGTATATGAATCAGTTTGGAGAAGCCCCAAACTATTCCAAGTTACTGGAGGAGCTAGAAAAGTCTCCTGCTGAACGAAGCCAATTGCTTAGAGGATACTTTGAGCCTAAAGAGGAAGAACGCGAGGAAGGAAAGAAGTTGCCAACTCTTGGGCATAAGGCGATCGCAGAGTTAGTTGCCAGTGGATATATTCGCGTCATCATCACAACTAACTTCGATCGATTATTAGAACAAGCTTTAGAGGCAGTTGGTATCCATCCTACGGTTATTAGCACATTAGATGCCATCAATGGTGCGATGCCTCTGATCCATACAAAATGCACGATCGTCAAAGTTCATGGTGACTATCTCGATACCCGCATCAAAAATACCCCATCTGAGCTTGAGCAGTATGACGATGCTTTGAATCAGCTTCTAGATCGAGTGTTTGATGAATTTGGGTTGATTGTGTGTGGATGGTCGGCTGAATGGGATGCGGCGCTGAGATCGGCAATGGTGCGATGCCCTAGTCGAAGATTTACGACCTATTGGACTGTAAGAGGTCAATTGGGAAAAGCAGCAGAGCAATTAGTCCAGCATAGAAGGGGAGAAGTCGTTAAAATTAGCGATTCAGATTCTTTTTTCCAAGAATTAACAGAGAAGGTTTCGGCTTTAGAGGAATATGACAGACCTCATCCACTTTCAGCAAAAATTGCTATTGCTACTTTAAAGAAGTATCTTCCTGAAGATCGCTATAGAATCCGTCTACATGACTTGGTAAATCAAGAGACAGAGAAGCTTTTTAGTAGTTTGTCTAATCAACACTTTCCACAAGAAACTCCGTTTAGTAAGGAGGAATTTTATCGTCGAATCGAACATTACAATTCTCTCACAGAAGTTCTATTGAATCTAATAGTAACTGGATGTTATTGGGGAGATCGGTCGCATGAAGATCTATGGGTAAAGAGCATAGAGCGTATTGCTAATTCACGGAAACCTGCATGTGGAAATTCCCAAGAAACTTGGTACAAACTAAAACTATATCCTTCAGCACTTCTCTTCTATGCAGGTGGGATAGCCGCAATTGCAAAAGGAAATTACACCACTTTTGTGTCTCTCATGAATAATAAGCCTACAGTTAGAGGTTTTAGGAAGAATGAGGCAGCATTATTAGCTTTAGAAACTAATCAAGTTATTCATACGAGGATTGAGGAAATTATAAGCACCCCACATACGGTTTCCCTCTTCAATCCTCCCATATACACTCCGCTAAGCGATCTTATTTTCGATCCAGTTCGAGAGCCTCTTAGAGAGTTCTTGCCAGATGATGTTGATTATGAGAGTTGCTTTGACCGATTTGAGTACTTATTTGCTTTAGCTAATAACAGTGATCTTGACTTGAAGAGTGGAGGGAATCGTGGATTTTTGGGGCGGTTTGCTTGGAGCCAGAAATATGAAGATCTCCCAGAAGAAATAGGTTTGGAGATTGAGAATGCTGGTGCAGATTTTATCCTACTTAAGCTTGGTCTTTTTGACGGATCGCTTGAGAGACTTCAATTTGTAAAAGCTACTTATGATGCCGTTTGGAAGCGATTAGCTTAGTCTTTATTATTCCTCAATTTACAAAAGGAGTTAGATCGTGAATTCTCAAAAAATAACACAATTTCCCATTCCTGCTTTCTTTAATCGTGCCAAAGTCGGTGAAGTCTGGCGTGTGCCATACCAAGCCAGAGCAAATCAAGCTGAAGCTTGGGCGAAACAGCATCACATTCTACCTGCGGCGAAGGATAAGACTAGAATCTGCCTAATGTCGATCGACGTTCAAAACACTTTCTGCATTCCCGATTTCGAGCTTTTTGTGGGTGGTCAGTCGGGCATGGGAGCCGTAGACGATAACATCCGACTCAGCGAGTTTATCTATCGCAACCTTGGTGTAATTACCGAGATCGCACCCACGATGGATACCCACAGTGCTATGCAGATCTTCCATCCTATATTTTGGATTAACGATGCTGGCGAACATCCCATCCCTGCCGCTACGATGATCACATTGGATGACATCAAGCAGGGGAAATGGAAAGTCAATCCTGCTGTAGCTCACAGCCTAGCCAAAGGTAACTATTTGGGATTACAAAAGCACGCCCAACACTATGCTCAAAAGTTGAGCGATCATGGCAAATATCCACTCACCGTATGGCCATATCATTCCATGCTAGGTGGGATCGGACACGCTCTCGTTTCTGCTGTAGAAGAGGCTATATTTTTTCACAATATGGCTCGGCACAGCCAGACCAACTTTGAGATTAAAGGCGGCAACCCTCTCACCGAAAACTATTCCGTTCTCAGACCAGAAGTACTTGATGGCGCAGATGGTCGATCGATCGCCCAGAAAAATACTCGATTCATCAAAAAGCTACTGGAATTTGATGCTGTGATCATTGCAGGACAAGCCAAGAGCCACTGTGTCGCTTGGACGATCGACGATCTGCTTACCGAAATCCTTGCCCACGATCCCCAACTAGCCCGCAAAGTCTATCTCTTGGAAGACTGTACCTCTGCCGTAGTCGTCCCAGGCGTAATTGACTTCACCGCCCAAGCCGATGCCGCTTTCCAACGTTTTGCCAATGCAGGAATGCACCTAGTCAAATCCACCGATCCGATTACTACTTGGGCTGACCTAAAAATCTAATGGTAAATCTAATGGGAGGACATCCAATGCTGAGCTTGGAATTAGACGATGAGACCGAAAAATACTTAGTCGAGATCATGTCGATCGAACAGATCACCAGCCGAGAACTAATGAAAGAGATATTACTCGATCGTTGGACATTGACAAAATCCCGCCAAACCTTTTTTGGCAGACTCTGGAAGCAATTAACCTAGACATCTCAATCACCAATCACCAATCACCAATCACCATTGTCTTCGTTCCACAAATAAATCTTTGCACTGAGAGGTTTTTAGGCTTTGGCAATACTCAAAAAGGCGTTGGCAATACTCAAAAAGGCGTGTTTTCTACTTTTTGAGAAATTTGAGAACCTAAACCCTTGCTGAGATTGAAGTTATTCATATAATAATGCCATTATGTTAGTATTCGATTTGAATTAGGCGATAATTTATCCATTCCTTTTGAATCGCTTATAGAAATGATGCGATCGCTAGAACTTCGAGAAAAAATCAGATTGAGAGATTTGTTAGATCGAGAAATAGTAGCCAGTCAAAGAACAGAAAACGAACAAGAGTTAGATTCTGCGGTGGAATGCTTTCGACGCGGATGGGATGACGCTATGAATGAGAGAACTAGACCAATTGCAGAACTTTGGGACGGAATTGATGTCGATATCAGAGCAGGGAGACAGTGAATGCAAATATTGGCTGGACATTGGCCAGTATGAGATCCGTGAAGCTTATACTCATGAAATATCAGTTATGGCAATCTGGAAATTCCTGCCACCAATCCATTATAGACACCAGTGAGAAAATCTAAATCGAGCGTTTCGAGTCGATCGCTAGGCTTGTGATAGTGAGGATTTCGCAAATCTGCCGTATCAGTGATCATGATTGCCTTGTAGCCAGCATCCCAAAAAGGAGCATGATCGCTGCGACGGGTAGATGGCAAAATTAGTCCGCGCCATCCCGCAGGTAGCCACTCACAAGGCACAGATGGTCTGATGTAACGTTGGAGGTGAATCAAATCAAGGATTGCGGGTAGATTCCCAATCAATCCAATAAAATCACCAGTATTGGGATAGAAATGTTGTAATCCTTTGGGGTAACGCTGAGAGCCAGATGTTCGATCGCAATAGCCCAGCATCTCCAAAGAAATCATTAGACGCAATTTTTGCTGCCCTTGCTTGAGAAAACTTGCATAAGCCTGACTGCCCAGTAAACCATACTCTTCCATATCAAAAGCAACTAGTTGAATGGGATATGGAGCAGGATTTGCCGCGATCGATCGAGCTAATTCTAGTAATACCGCTACCCCAGTGGCATTGTCATCAGCCCCAACGCAACCAGGAACCGCATCATAATGAGCACCAATTAGCACCGTCGATCGATCTTGGCGATCATCAGGATCGGCCGCATTAATCCGCAAAATCAAATTTTGATGGATATTTCCTTTCACTTCAAACTGATGGACTTCCACTTCGCCAAATTGCGAAAGATTCGATCGAATATATTCTCTGACATACAAGTGACCACCAGAGGCATAGTAAGGATCGCGTTCCCTCACAATCTGGTTGAGATGCTTGAGTAAGCGTTCTTTGGGATTATCCATGTTGCCCCCTTATACTTAACTTTAGTTCTGCCACTGAAGCGGATCTAGCAGTCAGAGAATTACTAAATCCGCTCAACTAAAAGTCCTATCTCAAGCTTAAACTGCTTTGAAGAGCACCTTCTAAAGACTCTCTCAGACTCCGCACCACCGCGATCATGGCAATCTGATCGTTGAGTTGATTCACCGCAGAGCCAACCCCAATCCCAGCCGCACCAGCCGCGATCGCCATAGGAGCCGTGACATCAGATAAGCCAGAAGCACAGAGCACAGGCACTTGTACCGCCCGACCGATCGCATAAGCTGCCGCTAAAGTTGGGGCTGCTTTTTCGATCAAGCCCAACGTCCCGCCGTGAGCAGGAGAACTGCTAGTACCGCCCTCAGTTTGAATGATGTCTGCGCCACAAGTAACCAGTTGCTCAGCTAAAGCGACTTGCAGGTCAAGAGGCAAGGTGTGTGGCACTGTGACCGACAGCATGATTTGAGGCAGCAAGGCTCTGGTGGCTTGGGTGAGTTCGATGATTTCGGCGGCAGAGAATACCCGACCCTGAGCATAGAATTTGTCGTAGTTACCGATTTCGACTAGATCTGCACCTGCGGCAACGGCTTCGGCAAGTTTGGCTGGCTCTACCGCAGAAACGCAGATTGGTAGATCGCAGTGAGCTTTTGCCAATTTCACCAGCTCTCGATCGGCAGCAATGTCCACAAAAGTTGCCCCACCTGCGGCGGCCGCACGCACCACCATCCGCACTGAGTCATGGTCAAAATTTTGTAAGCCGCTAATGATTTTGAGGGCCCGACGGCTGTTGAAGGCATTGGTAAGCTGGTTTAAGGTTGTCATAGTGAGTAAATTCGCAAATTAGTTGATTCAAGCATTCTAGTTTAAGATCTCGATCGATACCGTGTCGATACTTGTGTCAATACTGTGGCACTATGACATCAGTAGTAATTTTTGCGATAATTTTGCGTTCTGACGATGGTAATTTCTGTTTCCGCTCAGTTTGAACAGTTGCGTGCGAAGGGGCAAGCCGCCCTGATTCCGTTTATTACCGCAGGTGATCCGAGTTTAGAGATCACGGCAAAGGCACTACTCGAACTCGATCGAAACGGGGCCGATCTAATCGAGTTGGGCATTCCTTATTCAGATCCGCTTGCAGATGGGCCAGTGATCCAAGCAGCAGCAACCAGAGCTTTGAGTCAAGGCACAAAACTATCTGATGTGATTGAGCTAGTCCGTACTGTCAGCCCCCAACTTCGATCGCCGCTTATCCTATTCACTTATTACAACCCCATTCTTAATCTCGGTATTGAGCAGTTTCTCCAACAGATCTATGATGCGGGCGCACGCGGCTTAGTCGTCCCAGATTTACCGTTAGAAGAGTCGGAAGGATTATTAGAACCTGCGGCACGGATTGGGATAGAGGTGATTTTGCTGGTTGCGCCGACCAGTCCACCTGCGAGATTAGAGTCGATCGCCAAGAAGTCTCAAGGCTTTATCTATCTCGTCAGTAGTGTTGGGGTTACAGGTGTACGGAGTCAGGTGGGCAAAAATGTGCAGTCGATGATAGAGACGTTGCGAACCTTTACTGATAAACCAATTGGTGTTGGTTTTGGCATTTCCCAACCCGAACACGCGCGTCAAGTCGTGGAGTGGAATGCTGATGCTGTGATCGTTGGTAGTGCGATCGTCAAACGCTTAGCTGAAGACAATGGCTTAAACGGCATTGGTGAGTTGTGTCGCAGCCTCAAGCGATCGATGCATCGAGACTAAGGATTGCTATTGCTGTACTCTGGTTCCCAAACTAACTAAGGAGTGCTAGAAAGACCATGCAGAGCATGAAAGCTCCAACGAGTAAGGATTATCAAGCTAGACTGGGTTTAGTATAATTAAGTTTATACATCGGCAACCATCTTTTCTCTTAAAAAATGGCTCAAACTGCTGTCACACAGGTTATTAAGACCTTAAATCATGTGCATCAAAAGCTTGGTCTAATAAGAGCTTCTGATAGTCATTTTTTCACGGAATGGTATGAGGGTTTGCCTGTATTAACGGCTTTAGAGCGAGAAGCTTTAGATCTAATCAGACAGCGCTTTCGTTATCATCGCGAAGAAGGGCAGGTTACAGAGGGTACTGTAAATGCGATCGTGGTATCGCGATTAATGGAGTTCGCTGAGGTTTACGATCTTCCCTTTCGGTTGAGATCGGAAGTACCTGTGGAGATTGAAACTACCATTGAGAATGAAACTTTGCGAGGAAGAATTGATTTTCTGGTAGTGCAGGAACGTTTTTGGCGAGTAATTATTGAATCAAAGGAAACTGAATTTGATGTTGAGATGGGGATTCCCCAAACTCTTGCCTATGTTATGGCATCTCCATTAGAACAAGTTCCTTTGTTTGGAATGATTACGAATGGCAATAGTTTTATCTTTTTGAAGGTCGATCGAGAACGTCGCGACTACGATTTTTCGGAAACCTATTCGATGTTGTCCCGTTCTAATCGTCTTTATGATGTGTTGCAGATTTTAAAGTCGATCGCTGGTTTGGTGGTTTAGTCGATCGTAAATCATGATGAAGTTACAAAAACTGAGAAGTTATGGAAACTCAAAAATATCCAGCAAGTAGGGATTATCGAGAATATTCGATCGAGTCGCTTCAAAATCCTGAGAGGGCGGCTGGTTATATTACGGCGATTTTGGAGGAGGAAGATCCTGAGCCTGAGTTGTTGGCTGCGGCTCTAGATGATGTGGCGGCGGCTTTAGGTGGCGATCAGGATCGCGAGTGGGTGAAAGATTTTGGGGTGAAGGGTAAAAGTCAAACGGTTTATGAGTTGGCTGAATGGCTTAATGCATTAGGATTAAAATTGACTGTCACAGTTAAACAGAAACAACTAGAGTAGGTAAATCATGAAATTTAAGGTTATTCTAGAGCCAAGTGATGAAGGAGGCTTTACGGTTTATGTACCGTCATTACCTGGTTGTATTAGCGAAGGTGATTCGATCGAAGATTCTCTCAGCAATATTCAAGAAGCGATCGAGCTTTATCTCGAACCCGTAGAAGATGATTTATTGATGTCTGATTGCTGAGAGAGTGGAGTGGAATGCTGATGCCGTGATCGTTGGCAGTACGATCGTCAATCGGTTTATGAGTTGGCTGAGTGGTTGGATAGTTTGGGATTAAAGCTTACGGTGACGGTTAAGGCGACTATTTAATTTTTCTTGTAGAATATTAAAAATAAATGTAGTCAGGTGATTTACATGGAAGCAGTATCTGCATCTTAGTAATAAACAAGTACCATAATTATAATTTTAAAATCGTAATATGATTAAGTTTGAAGAGTTTGCATCTGAATTTTTTAGGATATTTACCAGCAATAACTTTTATGAGGGTAAGACCTATCTAGAATATGTTGCAGATCCTCAAACTAATGATGAAGATAATATTGTCGATACGAAAATAGTTTTACCGTTGTTATCAGCTTTGGGGTTTGAGTCTGGGGAGATTACGAAAAATCAAACTGGTGGAACTAAGGACAATTCGCGTCCAGACTTTCAGGTAAGGCTATCGGATGAATATCGCTGTTTTCTAGTTGAAGATAAACATACTGCTTATGACTTGCGAAGACCTGAACCTTTGCAGCAGTTGGTAAGTTATGCGCCTAGTCGGGGCTATGGGTTGGGATTAATATGCAATGGGCGATCGCTTTTAGGATGGGATTTATCGAACCCGACTGCACCGAGTTTGGTTTTATATTTAGACATTCAACAAATTGTTGAGACTTACCAAGGGCGAAATCTAGCCGCGTTAACCGATGAGCAACTGCAAGCGCTAAAAGGATTGTATCGACGGTTCCATCGGCAGAATTTTGAAGGGATCGATGTTTTAATTCGAGATATTGGTAAATCGCCAAGCGAATGGGAGCAGTCGGCATATTCTCAAGCAAATAATCCTGATTTTGATGAATTGCTGATTGAGGACTTGAAACGGGGAATTGGTCTGCTTGAAGAGGATGTCTTATATCAATTAAATTTGCTATTACAGGAATATCGAGAATATACTCAAGCAAAATATTTGCCCAATGGGTTGTCAGATCCTGATGATGAGCCAACTGAGCCAAAAGTGATTACCGATTTACGGAAGCAGATTCTTAACTATTTGCGGGTGTCAGGTCTAAGTGAGGTTGAAGATTATGATTGGGCTTCTGAGAAGTTACTGGACTATGCTCAAAATTCGATTGGGACAATTAAGCAATTAGCTGATAAGTTTTTGATGCGGTTGAAAAAGGTAGAAAAGAAACGAGATTCTGAATCAAATAAAAGTAATGGAATCAAAGGGGATCAACTAGATATTCTTTTGCCTATTTCTGAATCTAAGCAAAAAGAATTGGGAATTAGTATTAAACCTCAAACTAAGATTACAAAGCTAGACAAGAAATTGCAGGAGAAATTGCGAGAATATCAAGATATCGTGATTGGCTGGCACGCATGGAAAGCAAGGCAAAGTATTAAATTTGATCAGGCAATTAAAACGCAGCAATTCTTTCAGTCATGGAAAAATTTGGTTACGAAAACAATCTTTCAAGATATGGAAGAGGCAAAATTAAAGGCTGAATTTGCGAGACAAACTGCTTATGTCTATGTGATTCGTTTGTTAATGGTACGGATCTGTGAAGATAAGGGATTGATTAATCGTAAGTTTTCTGATGGTGGTTTTAAGAAATGGAAAGAAGTCGTTGAGCCAGAATATTTAGATTTTGCTCAAGGGATGTCAATGGATTATTTGCTAGAAATGTCCTATCGTTCGGCACAGAGTATCTATGCCCATTTCTTTAGTAATGAGGATTTGTTTAACTGGTATCACATGAATCCGAATACTTTGATTAGGGTTTTGCATATTCTCAATCGATTTAATTTACGGGAGATCGATAGTGACATTATTGGTAGGGTCTATGGTCGCTATGTGACTGAGGGTAAGCATGAACAGGGACGTTATTTTACACCGAGAAAGGTTGTAGAATATATGCTCGATAGTATTGGCTATACTTCCGACAATCCTGATATTCGCGATAAAACTCTGCTCGATCTTGCGGGTGGTTCGGGTAGCTTTTTAGTTCATGCAGCGCGGCGATTAATTAATACTTATAGAACATCGTCAGGCAATATTCCAATTGGCACTGTACCGCTAATTATACAACAGGTAAAAAATTCTTTCTTTTGCATGGATATTAATCCTTTTGCCTGTTATCTTGCAGAAACTAACCTTTTAATCCAAGTAATCGACCTGCTCAAACAAGTTAAAGAGATTGGTGATTTACGAGAATGTACGATTGATCGCTTCAATGTTTACAATACTGATTCATTATTATTGCCGCCATCAGAAAACATCCGTTCTGCCTTGCTCAATCCTTTACTAGATCTAGAACTTACTACTGTCTCGGAAATCAAAACCCGCACTGGCGATTTTACTGATGGTTTCGACTTTATAGTTGGTAATCCCCCTTATGTGCGTGCTGAAGAACCTGACCAACTGGCATACAGACATTTAATCGTAGCTCAGGGGCGATTTGACACCTTATATAAAAAATGGGATCTATTTATCCCATTTATTGAAATGAGTAAGCGATTACTTAAATCGGAAACTGGCAGATTGGGAATTATTACTTCTAACGCTTATGAAAATGCGCCTTATGCGGAGAAATCTCGTGAGATGCTATGTCGAGAAATAACCTTTACACAGATAGATTTTTTTGAAGGGGTTCGCTTATTTGCTGATGCGGCAGTTAACAATGTGATTTTTATTGCTGAGAATAAATCACCGACTACTGAAATTAGCTTGAGAAGATTTTGGCACAATGATGGAGATAATCTGAAAAAATTCACCAAACAAGATCAGATTGAACAATTAGAATTAGGAGAACAAATTTTTAGACAAAAAAGTGTCAGTATCGATCTCTCTAACACAATATTACTTGATGAGATTGTTTATATTAGTGAAGGTATGAATCTTGCTAGCCATGACAAGAAGTACCCGAGCGAATTTACTAAAGATGATTTAATATCTGAGGATCAAGATGAATTGCATCCAGTAAGATATATCGAAGGAAAAGATATAGGAACCTATCAAATTAGCCAAGTTAGATACTTAGAGTATGGCGAAAATCTACGCGCACCGTCCAAGATTAGAAGACCTACATTTCCAGAGCTTTATTCTCAAGTTCATATCGTTGTTGGTAAAACCAGTGGAATCACAATTGCTGAATCAGGAATATACAATAGTGAGAGCGTGAGAGTTTTAATCTCTTGGTTTAAGCTTAAAAATCTTAATAATAGATCTGTATCACAGGATTTAGTTGACTCTCATAGTAATAAATCCAAGAGATTTTCATTGCAATATATAGCTGCCATACTTAATTCTACTATTGGTCAATCATTTCTTAGATCGATTAGCAGTGGAACAAGGGATGATATTTTTTCTGATGATTTACGTCAAATTCCTGTCAAAAATATTACTCTTAGAAGACAACAGGCATTTATCGAACGAGTTGACAATCTTATTGCTTGGAATTGGGAGATTTATAATTGGAGGAATTTGGGATATAAGATTGATTTTAAATATGATAGTAATGAGCCAAGAATTAATATTGATTTCTTGCTCGTACTAGCGCAGATTAATCCTGCTAGTTGGAATTTTTTCAATGCCGAACCTCAGCGATTTGAAGTGATTGGCGATCGCAATGAGCAAATTTCTAAAGTCAAAATCAAAGATGGCAAACTGATTATTGGGCGTAATTCAGAGCTTTTACAATCAAATAGCCCATTAGTTTTGGAATATCTAAGGCGATATTTACCTCAATTTGACAATAGAGGATGGAATTGGCAGAGACTGCTAACTGAAGGCAAAATTCCTAAGACTGATGCTGATATCGAAAGGGTGTTTGCAGAATGCGATCGGCTGACATCTGAGATTAGACAAAAAATAGAAAATATCCGCGACACTTACCAAGAGCTAAATGCAATGGTGAATAAGCTCTATGAGATTTAGAAACTTGCGATCACCCTTTATTTATGAGCAAAAAACGGAAGCTACTAGATAGAAAAAATATTGACAGGAACTAAAAACGTCTCCTTTCACGACATGGTGACACTCATCGAAGCATTTGGATTTAGACTATTGCGCATCAACGGGAGTCATCATATTTTTATCCGTCCCGACATACCCGAACCAATCAACATCCAGAACTACGGCGGCAAAACCAAATCCTATCAAGTCAAGCAGTTTCTTCAACTCATCGAACAATACAACTTGCAACTAGGAGACTAACCATGAAAGACTATCACATCAATATTTTCTACAGCGAAGAAGACGAAGCTTATATTGCCGATATTCCCGATCTCAAATATTGTTCAGCGATCGGCGAAAGTCCAGAACAAGCACTTCATGAAGTCATCCTTGCGAAAACCGCATGGCTAGAAGCCGCAAAAGCAGAAAATAAAACAATCCCTCAACCACGCTATCGCCCCGCTATTTATCAACTTGTTGCATAAAAACTATGGAAGAAATAAAAGTTTACTATGACAAAGTAGGTAATACTCTCACCGTCTGGTTTGGCGATCGCCATCAAGAATATATCTGCGAAGAAACAGGCGATGAAATAATCCTCATGAAAAATAAAGCAGGAATAGTCATCGGTTTTGAAAAACTCAATTACAGTTTCCAAGAATCCGCAGACGTAAAGTTCTCATTTGAAACCCTAACAGCATAGCCATGACAATTTCAACGATCGTCCCAATCACCGCATTACCTCAAACTCTCCCCCTTGACGGCGCGATCTCGATCGACCTTCAAGACAATGTAATGATC
>Ga0163149_10006234_pt1 | contig 12309 bp, 10 predicted proteins | sample OliLakLV19MP5G1_FD_148604 | JGI IMG/M metagenome (GOLD analysis project Ga0163149, IMG submission 148604) | Freshwater microbial mat bacterial communities from Lake Vanda, McMurdo Dry Valleys, Antarctica - Oligotrophic Lake LV.19.MP5.G1 | ecosystem: Environmental > Aquatic > Freshwater > Lake >...
CATTGCTTTACGGTATGTTGGCAGCTGCCGAAATGATGGCACCCTGCTGCGGCCAGAACATCTAATCTATATGCTGGAACAGGTTTCTCACCAGCAACTTCAGCTCCTCCACAGCCATCGCCAGCGACTGGAGTTCACGCTATAAACCCCACCTTTCCCACCTAACGATGCATGGAGGCGTGCGACTCCCATGTCTCATCACTTCTGCGTAGACTCAAATTTCTCACAAATCATACACTTTCCGCAGTGTTGCGGCGTTTGCGCGCTATAATTCACTCAAAAGACGCTGATGCGAATTCAACGCCCCTGCGGTTGCCAGCAGATCAATCGGCAGCAGGACGTGAGTGATATTCGTCTCCGCAGGTTTTTGAGACTGAAATTAGTCAAATTGGTTACCTAGTCTCTGTGGAAAGGTAATGCCTGAATTTGACTATTGAGCAGGAATTGCTCAGTGGATCATCCGTTTAGGATGTGAGAATTTTGTTCCCACGCTCTAAACGTATACCAGAATACGCAACTTCCTGTCTGTTCCGCGAATCATCGGCAATGTTCTGCAACCCATGAGTTGTAGAGCATTGAAGTATTTTAGGTAGGAGATTTTTCTTCACCTTAGCATCATGCCAGAGTTTTGTATTTCAAATAACAATTCACATCCCTGGGGCAGCACCGCGTCCATCCGTGCTCCCTGGGCTGCTCCCTTTCGAGGAAATTGAATGCCAACACAAATAATTGTCGCTGAACAGCATCGGATTGCTGCTGTTTTTTCAGGAGATCAGATTCAAGAGTTGATTGTTGCAACGGGCAGTCATCAAGTTGGAGATATTTATCTCGGTATTGTTGAAAACGTATTGCCTGGAATTGATGCCGCCTTTGTCAATATTGGCGATAGCGAACGCAATGGCTTTATCCATGTGACCGATTTGGGACCGTTGAAGCTGAAGCGCTCGGCTGGGTCAATTACTGAGCTACTAGTGCCACAGCAAAAGGTGCTGGTGCAGATCATGAAGGAGCCAACGGGCAATAAAGGGCCACGGCTGACCGGAAATGTTAGTTTACCTGGTCGTTACCTCGTCCTGATGCCCTCTGGTCGTGGGGTCAACCTATCTCGCCGAATTCGCAGTGAAAATGAACGCAATCGGCTAAGAGCACTAGCGATCCTAGTTAAGCCAGCTGGCATGGGGCTTTTAGTGCGCACTGAAGCCGAGAATGTGCCCGAAGAAGCGATTATTGAAGATCTGGAAAATCTGCAAAAGCAGTGGGAAAATGTTCAGCAGGAAGCCTCAACCACACGTCCACCTAACCTGCTCAATCGGGATGATGACTTTATCCAAAAAGTACTGAGAGACGTTTATAGTGCCGATGTGAATCGGATTGTGGTCGATTCTAATACGGGTTCCAAGCGGGTGAAGCAGCACCTGATGAACTGGAGCGGTGGTAAAACTCCACCAGGAGTATTAATTGACCACCATCGCGAACGTATTCCCATTTTGGAATATTTCCGAGTTAACGCCGCCATTCGAGAAGCCCTAAAGCCTCGGGTGGATTTGCCGTCGGGTGGCTATATCATCATCGAACGGACGGAAGCCCTGACGGTAATTGACGTCAACTCTGGGTCTTTCACACGCTCGGCCACCGCCCGCGAAACGGTTTTGTGGACTAACTGTGAAGCGGCAACTGAAATTGCCCGCCAGCTGCGCCTACGCAACATTGCTGGGGTGATTGTGGTGGACTTCATCGACATGGATTCCCACCGCGATAAGTTGCAGGTACTGGAGCAGTTTAATAAAGCCATTCGGGCTGATAAAGCTAGACCTCAAATCGCTCAGCTCACCGAATTAGGCTTAGTAGAGCTGACTCGCAAGCGCCAAGGGCAAAACCTATACGAGCTGTTTGGACGGCCTTGTACAACCTGTGGGGGCTTAGGGCATTTGGTGCATTTGCCGGGTGAAGCAGACGCGGTCACTCAGTCGCTCGAAGCTACCCGAGTTATTCCTAGCTATGAACCGCGAGTTGCACCTGTGCGCGAGCCGATTTGGGAAGGTGGCAGCGATGAGGACTTGGGTGCTGCCCCAGACTCAGATGCTCAAGAGTTAGATCTAACTAATCATCCAAGTTACCAAGAGCGAGGTCGAACAGATAATCGTCGCCGTCGTCGCAGTCGCAGCGGCAGGCCCGGAGAACCGATTGTCAGAGCCAATGGCTCTCGATTGCCAGATGCAGATGCAGAGGTCGATGATGTGTCTCCACTGGATGAGCTAATTATTCCAGCTCCGGTTGTAGTGCCAGCGGTTCGAGAACCTCGTCCTGAGAAAGTAGAACGAGTAGAACGGGTAGAACGGGTAGAACGGGTAGAACGGGTAGAACGAGTAGAACGAGTAGAACGAGTAGAACGAGTAGAACGAGTAGAACGAGTAGAACGGGTAGAACGGGTAGAACGGGTAGAACGGAGCGGGCGCACGGCGACCCGACGAGAGAAACCTGCTGCAGAACCGCCCCAGGTGATTGCTGTGGAAATGACTCTAGAAGAGCAAGAAGTATATGCTGTGATGGGGGTTTCACCGTTGGTGCTCACGCAGGAAACGGTGAAAGATCCAAAATCTACTATCATTGCAGTGACATTGCCAGGGCAGCGCGCCACCCTTAATGCGTCGGCTTTGTTGGCCGGAAGTAAAGGTCAGTCTGATGTCGCTTCAACGCCAGATCTACGGATCGAGATGGCTGAGATGCTTGCTATGTCTGTATCGGTTGCGGCACCTATTCCTGTAGGATTGCCCTCCCGACCCGAGCCGAAGCGGGATGATGGCTCCGATATGGGCATGAACAGCGGTGCTGCTGACGACAACAGCTCTGCTGCCGATGCTGAGGACGGCGATGCGGCCAACCGTCGCCGCCGCCGTCGCCGTTCATCGGTGAGTACAAATGGAGGCGACTCGGAAGGCTAACGGGATTGTGGTGCTTAACTACGTGGAAACCAGAGTGTTTGATGGGCAGCGCACTCTGGTTTTAACCTAGGCAGATACCGCTATGATTTGATCCGATTGGTGGAAACGGGTGAAAGAGTCTCAGTTGAATTTGCAGATGGCTTCACTCCAGCCTGAGGGTCTTATCGCAGGGGTGGATGAGGTGGGTCGGGGAGCTTTATTTGGCCCCGTTGTGGCAGCTGCCGTTATCCTACCGGATACAGCTTTAGCTGAATTGGCGGCGGCAGGTGTGACTGACAGTAAGCAGCTTTCAGCCCTGCGGCGGGAGCATTTAGCTGTTTATATTCGGGCGATCGCTACCGACTATCGAGTGGGTATGGCCACGGTACAAGAAATCGATCGCCTTAATATTTTGCAAGCGTCTCTATTGGCGATGCGTCGGGCGATTGCCCAACTCCACCCCCAGCCAGATTTATGTTTGATTGATGGCAACCAGCGGATTCCCCAATTGCTGCTGCCCCAGCAAACCTTGGTCAAAGGTGATCAGCAATCTTTGGCGATCGCAGCAGCCAGTATTATTGCCAAGGTTTGGCGAGATCGATTGATTGTACGTCTATCCCAGCGCTATCCAGGCTACGATCTGGCCACGAATAAAGGCTATGGCACCACTAAGCATCGCCTAGGTCTACAGCAGTTAGGCACAACTCGTCAGCACCGATGTAGCTTTGCTCCCTGCCGCCTAGACCAGTAGAGCCTGGTTGAACAAAAAACTCCTAATCGGTTTCTGGTCGGTTCCTAGCCTCGTCAATCACCGATTGACGAGACTAGGTCTATTCTGTGACCAAGGACAGAGGCGATCGCCCCGCCTCTGTAGCCTCAGCTGCTTCACTGATTTGCATGGTTGCCCAGTGACAATAATCAGATAGCAGCTGGTGCATTAATCGTTGCTTAATCGTGAGGAGCACACTGCGCAGCACGCCATTGCCTGCTGCCTCTAATAAAGGTCTAGGGGTCAGCCAAAAGGCGGGTGGTAAGCCGACTTCTACTTGCAAATCGGCTCGACCCAATAGGCAAGTTCCTTTTTTAGTTTGGGTTGGCGCTAGTTTACCTAGCAGGTTGAGGTCGAAACGTTCGTTAATGTATTCAATTCCGCGAATTTCGCACTCCAGCGATCGCAGATGAATGGTGCCATCTGTTTCTGCCCAGATCTGCATATCGACTGTAGGTTGAATACTGAGGGTCAGAAAATTCAAAGGGCGCATCTTGAGGCGAAATGTATCCCCGCTCAAGGCGTCTACCCGACTAGGATCAATTAAGGCGTTGATCAATCGATAGGGTTGCCGCAAATAATGTTCAATCGGAATTGGCTGCTTGGGCACAAGTAATTCAACCGATTGGGACGCTGTAAATCGAATTTTCATCACAGTAAAAAGTGAAGACAGGTAGGAGCAGAAAACTGGTGTTAGAGGGTAGTCGAGGCGGCTAGCTAGGAGTCAATACTGCTCGGATAACCGATATAAATTCCTGTAACGACGCAATTAGTCGCGGCGCTACGGGTGTCAGCCTGAGACGTTGATGCTTCTGTACCCGAGCGGGACTAATTTAGCAGTCAGTAAATCCCTCATACTGGTCTGAACAGGCAAAGACTGAACTATCTAAATTTAACTAAATTTTACAATTTTTTGTGGAAATTCACCTTGACACCCGCCCTTAGCAGCATTCTACCTTGCTTAAATGATAGGACTTGCGTGAATGTTGCAATTATTTGGAACTTATTCATCTAAAGTGTCAAGATTCGGTAGTCCTTGACAGCACTTGATGTCAGCTGTTAACGGCCTTACCTACGTACTTTACAGTTAACCGTTGACGCCTAGTAGCCTTAATTAATCCTTGACCTATCCTTTACAAAACAACCCTATGGCTGCATCTATCGCCTATTTGGGACCTCCAGGAAGCTATACAGAAGACGCGGCGATCGCCTATGCCGCTTGGCTGAACGAATCTACGGGAGAAGAAATATCGCTCCATCCGGCTGCGAGCATTTCCCAAGCTCTGAAGGAGAGTCAAAACGGACGGGCTCAATTTTCTGTTGTGCCCGTAGAAAACTCTGTTGAAGGTAGTGTGAGTATGACCTTAGATACCCTCTGGCAGCTAGAATCTCTGCAAGTGCAGCGAGCACTCGTACTCCCGATCTCTCATGCCTTAATTTCTTGTGCTCCTAGTTTAGATGCGATTCAGAGAGTTTATGCCCATCCTCAGGGGCTAGCTCAGTGCCAGACTTGGTTAGAACGAGTCATTCCCCAAGCTCAACTCATTCCTACTAGCTCCAACACGGAGTCATTACAGCACCTGCAAGCAGAAGTGATGTCAGGGGCGATCGCATCTCAACGAGCCGCTGAGCTGTATCACTTACCAGTTTTGGCATATCCCATCAATGACTATCCTGATAACTGCACGCGCTTCTGGATTTTGAGCCGTCAGCCCTCCCCTGGAGGCCGATATACCTCACTAGGGTTCAGTGTCCCCGCCAATGTACCAGGAGCGCTAGTAAAGCCCCTTCAGGTGTTTGCAGAGCGAGGCATTAACCTCAGCCGCATTGAGTCACGACCGACTAAACGCTCCCTGGGGGACTATCTATTTTTCGTAGACATTGAAGCAGACGCCAGCAACTCAGCGGTGCAAGCTGCTCTCAATGAGCTAAGAAAATACGTAGAAACGCTCAAAGTGCTAGGTAGCTATTCCATCATGCCAATCAGCGACCATCACCATTAGCCTATGGGTAGCACGTAAAGGGTCAAAGAGTAGAGCTAAACCCAGCTTTGCCGTATATGGCTAGCCGTCCGAGTCCAACGCATCCTTCAAGGCAGTTCGAGCCGCTAAATGATTGCGAGTAGAGGTTAAAATTTCTGCTTCTCGATCCAGTCTAGCTGCTGTATCTTGCACTTCCAGCAGCGACTGCTGTTCAGAGGCAACGCCATACAAATTACTAGCAACCCAGTAGGATAACTCAACGGGTAAGTCCGGAATATCGTCTGGAATATCAATGTCTTGACTGGTAAGTTTTGCCGATAGACGGACGACATCACGCAACAGCTGATCCACTTGATCGCTCAACGGTCTCAAATCACGCTCTGTTGGCTGGTCTTCAATCCACTCGACTAACCCAACACAATAGGGCTTTTCTCTCACATAGTCTAATACTCTAAATCGTTGCTGACCCAGAGTCATAATTTTCATTCGATCGTCGGGCATTCGATGAAACTGAGTTATTTCTGCACAGCAGCCCACAGAGGCTACATTACCGTCAATCGGATCAACCATCAATACACCAAAACGGCGATCGCTTTGGAGAATAGTGTTCATCATAATCCGATAGCGAAACTCAAAAATGTGGAGAGGCAGCCTTCTTCCGGGGAAAAGAACTAAATCAGGCAGCGGAAACAAAGGAAGTTCTCGAACAGCAACGGATGATGATGAAGCCATTGAACCTAGAATCGGATAGGAGTGAAGAGACCAAGCATAACTGCTCGGATGGGCGCGATAGCGACACAACCGCTGCCCATCTGGCAAATTCACTTACAGTGTATCGCATTCCCTCGGCTCTGCCGAATCGGGGATTAGCGGGTGCAGGCCAGATTTAGCTCAAAGGCACTACTGTTTCTTGTTCTTTGCCGTCGAACAGCCAAAAAGCGACGGGCAATGCACGTCGCTTTTTGGCGAAAACTAATTACTGAGAACCCATATTGGCCAGTTTCCCCAAAAGGTAACTGACTAATCGAGGGGCGCAAAGTTTTCAGGTAAGAACCTTAAGTAAAGACGTAATGGTTTAAAGTTTTACCTCAATGTCTACTCCAGCAGGCAGATCAAGTTTCATCAATGCATCAATCGTTTTTGAAGACGGTTGGTAAATATCGATAATGCGCCGATGTGTGCGGGTTTCAAAGTGCTCACGAGAATCTTTGTCTACGTGAGGCGATCGCAATACGCAATAGATCCGACGCTTGGTAGGTAGTGGAATTGGGCCAATTGCTGTAGCGTTCGTGCGATTAGCGGTGTCTACAATTTTTTCGCAGGACGTGTCAAGGAGACGACGATCAAATGCTTTGAGACGAATGCGGATCTTCTGCTGCTGGATAGTTGCCATTGGAGTATATAAATTTCAAGGTTCAGAGAAAACAGTCTTACCTGAAAAACTCCAGCAGCTAGCAGATTAGCCAGCTGCTGGAATTAACTACTGAGCAGTCTAAAACACTACTTCAGGATTTTGGACACAACGCCTGCACCAATGGTACGGCCGCCTTCACGGATAGCAAAGCGCATCCCTTGTTCAATGGCGATCGCGTTGATTAGCTCAACGTTCACTTTGATGCGATCGCCGGGCATCACCATTTCTACATCGGTGCCATCATCCGCAGTAAAGGTTTGAATGGTGCCAGTTACGTCGGTTGTCCGAACATAGAACTGAGGTCTGTACCCAGCGAAAAAGGGCGTTTTCCGGCCGCCTTCTTTTTCGGTTAGTACATACACTTCACCTTCAAACAGGGTGTGGGGCTTAATCGAGCCGGGCTTGGCAATTACCATACCCCGTTCAATGTCCTCCTTTTTTAAACCCCGGAGCAACAAACCAGCGTTGTCTCCCGCTAAGCCTTCTTCTAGGCTCTTCTTGAACATTTCGATCCCCGTTACCGTAGTAGTACGAGTATCGCGGATACCAACCAATTCAACGGTTTCGTTGACCTTGACCTTACCCCGTTCAATCCGGCCTGTGGCGACTGTACCCCGTCCAGTAATCGTGAATACATCTTCCACAGCCATCAAGAACGGCTTGTCGATGTCACGCTCAGGCGTAGGAATAAACGAGTCAACTGCGTCCATCAACTCATAGATCTTATCGACCCATTCGTTTTCCCCGCGTTTGGTCTTAGGATTAGCCGCCATAAACTCTAGCGCCATTAGCCCTGATCCACGGGTAATGGGCAAATCATCACCAGGGAAATCATACTCAGTGAGTAGTTCCCGCAGCTCTAGCTCCACCAGTTCCAGCAGTTCTTCGTCATCCAACTGGTCTACTTTGTTGAGGAAAACCACGATGCTAGGAACACCGACCTGACGAGCCAAAAGAATATGCTCTTTGGTCTGGGGCATGGCTCCATCAGTAGCAGCCACAACTAGAATGGCACCATCCATCTGAGCTGCGCCCGTGATCATGTTTTTCACGTAGTCTGCGTGACCAGGACAATCCACGTGAGCATAGTGACGGGCTTCCGTCTCATACTCTACGTGAGCTGTATTGATCGTGATGCCCCGAGCCTTCTCTTCAGGAGCAGCATCAATTTCATCATACTTCCGTGCTTGAGCCTGACCATTAGCCGCCAGGGTCATTGTAATTGCAGCCGTTAACGTCGTTTTGCCGTGGTCAACGTGACCAATTGTACCGATGTTAACGTGGGGTTTGGTTCGTTCGAATTTTGCGCGTGCCATGGATCTATTTGTCCCTTATCTCCTGATTAAGCGTTCCCTTTGCTCTTTGCGATGATGGTTTCAGCCACATTGCGAGGCACCTCGTCGTAGCTGCTGAATTCCATCGAGAATATGCCACGACCTTGGGTCTTAGACCGAATGTCGGTAGCATATCCAAACATCTCTGCCAGAGGAACCTTGGCAGTCACCTTGGCATTTCCCTGGTCGGTATCTTGACCTTCGATTTGACCCCGGCGAGAGTTGAGGTCACCAATGACGCTCCCGATGAAATCTTCAGGAACTTCAACCTCAACTTTCATCATAGGCTCCAGAAGGACAGGTGATGCCTTCATGACAGCCTCTTTAATCGCCATTGAACCAGCAATTTTGAAGGCCATTTCTGACGAATCCACATCGTGATATGAGCCGTCTACCATTGTGACTTTTACATCGATCAATGGATAACCTGCTAAAATGCCGGACTCACAGGCTTCCTTCATCCCTTGTTCAGCGGGGGCGACGTATTCTTTTGGAACCGTGCCACCGACGATCTTAGAAACAAACTCGAAACCAGTACCCGCTTCACCGGGTTCAATTTCGATCACAACGTGACCGTACTGACCTTTACCACCGCTCTGACGAACAAATTTGCCCTCAGCGCGAACTGGTTTGCGAATGGTTTCGCGGTAGGCGACCTGAGGGGCACCTACATTTGCTTCCACTTTATACTCTCGTTTCATCCGATCTACCAAAATATCTAGGTGAAGTTCACCCATACCCGAAATTACGGTTTGATTGGTTTCGGAATCTACATGAACCCGGAAAGTTGGATCTTCCTCGGAGAGAGCCTGGAGCGCTTTAGATAACTTCTCCATATCTTGCTTTGTCTTGGGTTCCACTGCTACCGAAATAACAGGTTCTGGAACAAACAAAGATTCAAGAATGATCGGATCGCTATCGTCACAGATCGTATCTCCTGTGAAGGTGTCCTTCAGTCCGAGGGCTGCTCCAAGGTCGCCTGCGCGCAGTTCGTCCACTTCTATGCGATCGTCTGCTTTCAACACAATTAGACGAGAAATTCGCTCTTTCTTGTCTTTGGAAGAGTTGTAGACGTAACTGCCCTTGCTTAACACTCCAGAATAAACCCGAACAAAGGTCAAACGACCATACGGGTCTGCCATGATCTTGAATGCCAAGGCTGAAAGTGGTGCGGCATCGTCTGCTGGACGAATGGCAGTAGTGCCATCGGGCAATATACCTTGAATGGGTGGCACTTCCAGTGGAGAGGGTAGGTAGTCAACTACACAATCTAGCAGGACTTGTACCCCTTTATTTTTAAAGGCTGAGCCACACAGCACCGGCACGATTGTGCCTGCAGTAGTGCCTTTACGCAAGGCTGTACGTACCTCATCTTCAGTCAGGTCTATACCTTCGAGATACTTCTCTGTTAAACCATCATCGGTTTCTGCAACCGACTCAATCAGTTTGATGCGGTACTCGTTAGCGACTTCTCTGACTTCGAGGGGAATGTCAGTCTCTTGAATATCAGTTCCCAAGTCGTTGGTATAAAGATAAGCACGCATCCGCACCAGATCGACGATACCTTTGAACTTATCTTCGCTGCCAATTGGGATTTGGATTGGAACGGCGTTGGTTCTGAGACGATCGCATACCTGAGCATAGACCTTAAAGAAGTCTGCCCCGGTTCGATCCATTTTGTTGACGAATATAATCCTGGGTACATGATAGCGATCGGCTTGCCGCCAAACAGTTTCTGTTTGAGGCTGCACACCGCCTACGGCACAAAGAACCGTAATCACCCCATCTAATACTCGCATCGAACGCTCAACTTCAATTGTGAAGTCCACGTGTCCAGGAGTATCAATGATATTAATTCGGTGTTCGGGTGCCCCAGGCTCAGCTTTAGTTAAATCCTTAGGATCACGTCGAGTCCAGGCGGTGCTGATCGCAGCAGCAGTAATCGTAATGCCGCGCTCCCGCTCTTGTTCCATCCAGTCGGTCACGGCGGTTCCGTCGTGAACTTCGCCCATCTTGTGGACAACCCCGGAATAGAACAGAATTCGCTCTGTTGTGGTGGTTTTGCCTGCGTCAATATGAGCTGCAATTCCTATATTTCGTACTCTTTCCAGCGGGATGCTGCGTACCACGGCTACCTCCTTAGTCTGTGCGGTCAACGTTCGCGTGACTGCCTCTATTAAGATTCTATACTTTAGCCTTGTCCCTTGACAGACCTGCGGTTCTGTAAATCGTTGGGGATATCTGGGCTTGAAGATATCTGCACAGTCTAGTAACGATAGTGAGCAAATGCTTTGTTTGCCTCTGCCATCCGATGTGTTTCTTCACGTTTGCGAATAGCACTACCTGTCTCGTTGGCGGCGTCCATTAGTTCGTTTGCCAGCTTGCCTGCCATGGTACGGCCAGAACGAGAGCGAGAAAATTGAATGAGCCAACGCAGCGCCAGAGCGGTTCCTCGATCAGATCGTACTTCCATTGGCACCTGATAGGTTGCCCCACCTACGCGGCGAGCTTTTACTTCTACCAAAGGAGTAACATTCCGAACTGCTTTCTCAAACACCTCAAGTGGGTCAGAACCAGTCCGCTCTTGAATCAAATTAAACGCATCGTAGATGATGCCAGACGCAATAGATTTTTTGCCGGAGTACATCAGACGCCGTACCGTCATACTAACGAGGCGGCTGTTGTACGTGGGATCGGGAGGAACCGGACGCTTTTGGATAACAGTGCGGCGGGACATACGTTTAGTAAACCTTAGAGCTTGGGACTAAAACAAACGAGACTTACGATTTAGCAACAGTCTTACGACGGTTTTTCGTAGTTAAGGCCAATAGAGTCTATACAATAGAACCGGAGTGAGGCCAGGGAGGGCTTTTCTAACTAAGAAGAAAAGCCTCGCTAGCGCATCTGCACTGGAACGCCTATCACCTTAACATGAGCATATAAAAAGCCGGGGGGCAGGACGGCTTAAGAGCTGATACCTAAGTGGCCTAAAGAAATTCTCTACTGAAGCGATCGCTAACCCCTCAGCTTAATCCTTCAGCTCAGAACCTTCCTGCGAGCTATTCTATTTCTTTTTGCCTGTGGTGGCTGCGGCTGCACCTGCCTTGGGTCGCTTGGCTCCATACTTAGAACGTCCTTGCTTGCGATCCTTGACCCCAGCAGTATCGAGGGTGCCGCGAATAATGTGATAACGAACCCCAGGAAGATCTTTGACCCGACCTCCGCGAATCATCACTACAGAGTGTTCCTGTAGGTTGTGACCAATACCTGGAATGTAGGCTGTTACCTCAAACCCAGATGTCAGACGCACCCGCGCAACTTTGCGGAGCGCAGAGTTTGGCTTTTTGGGCGTTGTGGTATAAACCCGAATGCAAACACCACGACGTTGAGGACAACTCTTCAACGCTGGTGATTTGGTTTTCTTCGTTAATTTTTGGCGCTCAGTCCGAATCAGCTGTTGAATTGTAGGCATGGACGAATGGCGTACTCTGCCGCTTGTAGGTCTAACTTTTCACAGTCTTCAAGCATACCGAGTTTTGGAGCCAACTGTCAATTTAAGTTTAGAACTAATTCAAAATATACCCTTTGCGTGCCATGTTCACGTGGTGCTATGCAGCAGACGGCCTGAATCTGGTTTTGGCAGCTCTACCTGGATTGCCTCGGTGTAAGAGCTTATTTTTTAAGCAGAGATGGGTCAATTGAGAAGGAGTTGCCGCAACCGCAGCTTGCGATTGCCTGTGGGTTGTTGAAGCGAAACCCGCCACCCATCAGATCTTCAGAATAGTCTACGGTTAGGTCGTCTAAGTAAATCAGGCTTTGGGAATCGACGGTAACGTCTACTCCGTGACAATTCCAGATGGAGTCTTCGGCAGCTATTTCTGAGTCGAAC
>Ga0163149_10006236_pt1 | contig 12307 bp, 2 predicted proteins | sample OliLakLV19MP5G1_FD_148604 | JGI IMG/M metagenome (GOLD analysis project Ga0163149, IMG submission 148604) | Freshwater microbial mat bacterial communities from Lake Vanda, McMurdo Dry Valleys, Antarctica - Oligotrophic Lake LV.19.MP5.G1 | ecosystem: Environmental > Aquatic > Freshwater > Lake >...
TTGGCGGTGGGTCGACGCGCTTGTGGCAAACCGGGCACTGCCAGATCGCCGCCAAATTTGAGTCGCGCGCGCTCGCCGGCCAGCGCTTCGATGATACGGCCATACAAATCAAAGGCTTCCACCGCGTAGCGGCGTTTGCCAAAGAAATACTTGACCGCATCGGGCAGCGGGAATTGGGTGATGTTGAGAATGCCCTGATCGACCGCCGAGACCGTCACATAGGCGTTTAAGCCCGCTAGTTTGGGTGCCGACACCGCAACCTTGAGGGCCTCGTTGGGGCGCATGCGCTCTGGCGCGGTGATCTCAACGGCAATGCTGCGATCGCTGCGGTCAATCGGCACATGCACGATGCCCACCGCGCGCGAAGGCGTGATCTTGTCGCTTGCGGTCCCCGGGCGGAACACCAATGCGGTGATGTAAACATCGTGGCGCTCCCAGCTTTCATCAACATTCAGCCGGATTTGCATACCAGCGCGCGCATCGAAGGCTTGGCTATGCAGCAGGTGATCGGTCTCCACTAGCAGCAGACCAGGGCCGTCGTGCGGTGGCGTCAAGGTCAGAGTGAGTTGCTCGCCCGCGCGATACTGGTTTTTGTCGAGTGCTATTTTCACTTTGTCTGGGCGCGCATCCACACCCCGATTGTCGTCGGCGTAACTCCAGCCGGCGGTGAATGGATAACGGGTGGTCAAACCGGTGACAGGGTCAGTAATGTCGAGCCGATACGGTCCCCAGTTCACGTTGAAAGCAATACGGCCGGGGTTTTCTCCAGGTAAATCGAGCGCGCGCTGTTCGACTTCCACAAAGCGCTGCGTGTAATCAACCCGCCAGCCCAAGGAACTGTCGTAGGTCCAAGTGTAATCGCGGTCTTCGCGAATCAGTTTTGCTTGCAGGCCTGTTGCAGCGACGCGCGTGCCGTCGGCTTGTACCTTGAGCACCTCAAACGCGGCTTCCTGCTGGCTATTTAAATTCTCTGGATCAAATAATGGACGCACGCCCACCAGTTGATTGGCCGGCCAAATCGTGCGTTTCAAGATACGCGATACCGGTCGACCACCGCTCTCAAACAAACTGCCATAGAGCGAAACGGCAATCGGGCCCGCCAATGCACCGGGCTCTAGTGCCAGAGACTGAGTCAGTTTGCCGTTGGCGTCCAAACTGACATCGATTGCGTCAACCGGCTCTTTCGACGGTGGATTGACCGGATCGCCAAATACATAACCCTTCAATCCTTCAACCGGGTTGGTGTCGATCGCATAACTGAGTTTACCGGTAAAACGATTGCCCGCAGCTGGCGCACCGTACAAATAAGCGCCATCTACGCTGAAATCCAAGGTGTCGCCCGCTGCCAACTGGGTCTGGCTACTCTCCAGGTTCAGTTTCATGCGCTCCGGCAGAAACTCTTCAATGCGCAAATCAAAACTGTGCGCGGCTTTCGACCCACTGGGATCAGGGCTGAGTTCCAGGCGCCAGCGGCCGGTCGGCACATCGCTGCTCATCGCGCGTTCGTACAGATAATAACCGCCGTCCATCGGGCGCAGTTGGGAACTGGCGTAGGCTCGACCGTCTGGCTGTTTGAGCGTCGCAAACAGGGGCTGCGTGCCCTGCAGCGGCTTACCATCAAAATCACGTAATAACGCCGCTACCCGCAGCGGTTCGCCTGGACGATATAAATCGCGGCCCGACCACATGAACACACTAACATCCGCAGCAGTGCTGCCATCCACGGCAAATTCCGATAAATCTAATGCAGGCTGACTGAATCCCAGCAAAGAGATTTGTTCACCGCGCTTGCCGATTAATACATGAGTGGTATTAATGCGGTAATCCAGGTTGGCAGTGCCATTGCTATCCGAACTGCCGCTGGCGACCACAGCGCCATTGACATCCAATACCGAAAGTTCAACTCCACTTAAGGGTTCGCCGTCGGCCAGCGAGCGCGTCGCCACCCACAGGTGATCACGATGCACTCGCACATGCAGGCCAATATCGCTCCGCACAAAATACGTTGTCTGATATTCGCCCTCGAATTCGGCGGTGGGTTTCAATAGTGCAAAATACAAACCCGGCGCAGCCAATTCGTCGATCTGGTGCACCGGTAAATGGGTGGTTTTGCGTTCGTTCGGCGCTGAATTAATAACAAATCGATTCAGATAAACAGAATCGGCCATGGTTTTCAGCTCATTGAGTCCCCAATAGCCGCGGCGCCCGCCACTTTGAAATTCCGCTAGAAAACGCGGCAAGCTGCTGGCGCGCACCCGGAAAAACTCGACATCCACCTCAGTAATATTGACGCTGATGATGGGTAAGCCATCGGTGCCTTGACTGGGCAGCACGCTGCCCTGGCTGGCAAAACCGACAGCGGGCGGCAGGTCCACCGATTCCACGTCGCGGCTTAAACCCGCGGCAAGCGTGCTGCCGTCGGCTGCCACCACGCCGGGACGAATTTCTACCTTGAACTTTTCCTGTGCTTTGACATGCGGGAATCGCGCTAGACGGCCGCCTTCGGAGGTGACCCATGCCCCATCCACGGCTTGGCCCTGCGCATCGCGTACGATCAGAAACTGCGACAGGTCTTGTGCTTCCGCCAAAGGCCTGGAAAAACGCAACGTCAATGCCGGGCGCCCGTCGCTCGCCTCGCCGGTGACCGACAACACCTCAAAAACGTTAGACGCGTCGGGAGCGGGCTGCTCCGCACTCAGCGGGGTGGGTGTCGGTGTTGGGTCTTTACAAGCTGGCAGCAAACCTAGGAGCCCGAAAAACAGGATCCACAGACTGAGTTGTCGCCAACCGCGCTGGTGTGCCGCGCTGTTGAGTCTGCGTTGTGCGGACAATGAGGACATGCCTAACTCCTGGGTGAATGCATCACTCCGATTGTAGAGCGCGGCTCGGCGGTTTGCTCAACTAGCGTTTACAGTAGGTTTTTGCGTCGATGTGGGATGTCCCGTTGGCAAGCCCAAGCCCGTTTGCATGTTTGTCAGAGCCCGTCCTGGTCAAGACTTCAAAAGGATGAGCTTGCTACTGTCGCGCAATCAGCGTGAAATGCGCGACTTAGATACGACGCTACGCTTTAGGAGACCTTTGTGAACTTAGATCGACAAACATTTGCCAATCTTCGAGGCCCTCGGGCGCACGCCTGGATGTGGATTTGCATGGTGTGGTTAGCCATCGCAGCAGCCCCAGCGCTTGCTCAGTCTGGCCGCGGGTTGCAGACCGACTTGCGGTTGGTGGTAAGCGACTTGCCTGACCCGGTGCTAGTGGGCCAACCGGTCACCTATTTTTTTAATGTTGCGAATCAAGGGACGGCCAGTGCCACCGGGCTGACTCTGGTGGTGTTCTTCTCGAATACCCTGACGCCGATCCTCGAACCCACACCCACACCCACGCCGGGCTGGAGTTGTTCGGTTTCTTCTGTCATTAGTTGTCTCTATTTGTCGCCAATGCCTGCGCCCGGTTCGGCAGTGTTGTCTCTGCGCTTCATGGCGCCAGCGTCACCACAAACGGTGCAAGTCACTGGAACTGCGACGGCCAACGAATCCGAATTCAGTCCTGGCGACAATTCAAGTATTCAGCAAACTACCGCAGTGGTGTTTGGCAGTGCCGATCTCACCTTGAGTTTGGCTCCCAGTGTGCCGTCGGCATCGCTCGGCACTCCGGTCAGCTTCACTGCCAATGTGGCCAACGCCGGACCGGGCAATGCGCCGGCACTGCAGGTCACTGGAACTCTGGGTGGCTCCTTTGTGTTCAGCAATTTCAGCATTCCCCCTTCTTGGTCGTGCACCCACGGTAACGGCACGATCAGCTGCAATTATTTGGGCGGTAGCCCGAGCGGAACACTCGCCAACGGTGTCGCCGCAGCGCCGATTGTGATCAATGGCGTTGCCGGCCCTACCGTGGGACCGGCGACCCTTAGTTTGCTCGCCAGTTCGGGCGCTACGGACCCAAGTCCCGCTGGCAACACCGCCAGCATCGCGGTGACTGCAGCTGGCATACCCGCGGTTGATTTAGCCCTCAACAAGACGGTTGTAGGCACGCAGCCCATTCCGCGTAATGTCGGATTCACTTATCGGCTGTCGGTGCAGAATTTGGCTAGTAGCAACCAAACGGCCAACTCAATAGTGATCACGGATATTTTGCCCGCGGGCATCGCATTGCAGTCAGTTAGCGGTGCGGGATGGACTTGCAGCGGCGCGGTGACCTGTAACTACGCTCCCAGCTTAGGTATCGGTCAAAATGCGGTGCCCCTTGATTTGCAAGTTATTTATAACAATACCGTTCCACCCAATGGCACCGTTGTTTCCAACAGTGCCACCGTCAGTAGCGCCGATCCTGATCCGCAGCTGGCAAATAACCAATCGACCGTGGCGGCAAGCTTTCGCGCTAATGCAGATTTAAGCGTGGAATTCTTAGGCTCGACGGAGGTTATTGGCGGCGAATCCTTCGATGTGGATTTAGTGGCCCGAAACTTAGGGCCTGATATTGCCGGCAATGTGGTGGTGACGGGCACTATCGCCAATGGTTTCACCGTGGGCGTGGTCAGTGGAGGCGCCGGCTGGTCTTGTTTGGCTTCGGGACAAAACGTCAATTGCCAGCGGCCAGCCCTGCCCGTTGGCAACAGTACCGCAGCCAGTTTAGTCCTTACCGCCCCGCTAGCGCAGGGCGGACCGTTTGCGCAAACGGCCACGATCAGCGGTTCAAGTTTTGATCCCGATTCGGGCAACAATTCCAGTTCGCTGGGGGTCAGTGTCATTGGCCGTAACGTCGGCCTTCAACTCAGCATGTCGGACAGTGCTGATCCAGTTACCGTCAATACGCCGTTCTCATATCTTTTAACGGTGACAAATCTAGGCAATATCCCCCAGTCAGGTTTGAATATAGACAATGCCCTGCCGGCGAATATGAGTTACCTGGGTTATGAGAGTGATGATTGGGAATGCACTGCTAGCAGCGGAGCCCAAGTTGTGGTGAATTGCATTAGCCCTGGCACTGAATTGGGCCCGGACGAAAGTATTTCGGTTGCCTTGCTAGTAAGTTCAAACACGCCCGGAACGGTAACCAACAGTGCGCTGGTCAATACCGAGTTAAATCAGTCCGGCGTGCGAGCCAGCGAGACCACCACTATTATCCGCGGGGCTTTCCTGGAATTAACCAAACGTGCGCGCAACGCATCGATCGAATTGGGAAGCAATGCGATATTTGATTTGACGGTCAGCAATCCTAGCCAGATTGATGCGTCGGACGTCTTGTTGAGGGACGATCTGCCCGCCGGCTTAGATGCAGTAAGCGCGAGCGGCACCGGATGGGTCTGCACCATTCAGAGTCCGCGCATAGACTGCACCAGGCCGACCGTCGCAGCTTCTAGCAGCAGCATCGTGGTCATTGAGGCGCGCCCGACAAATGCCGGGCGCTATGTCAATCGCGCGCAGGTCCAGTTTGGCAACAACCCAGCAGTGCTTGCCAATGATGCAGTAACGGTTACTGCGCCGCCCGCCGCTGCTGCCGATCTGTCATTGCAAATGACCGCGAGCGCTAATGCGGTGATTCGCGGCAATGACTTTTCCTATCTGCTGCGTGTGAGCAACCTCGGACCTTCCGCGGCGACGATGGTGCGCTTGACGGATGTCTTGCCCGCGAACGTGGCGTTCTTGGGCACTAGCAGCGCCAACTGGGTTTGTCAGGCTGGCCCGCCAGTTGTATGTCAGTTGAGCGGCGAATTGGCTGCCAGCGCAGATTCCAATTTGACCCTCAATGTACGTGCCGTGGCAGTGGGAACAGCGGACAACCAAGCATCTGTGAGTGCGTCGCAAACAGATCCGAATGGAAACAATAACAGCGCTAATGTAAGCACGCAGATCGGCGAGGAGCCGGTCGTCACGGCCGACGTCGGTGTACAACTGAGCGGCCCAACGTCGGTCATCGCAGGTGGGCAGATCACGATCAACGCAGCGGCCAGTAATGCTGGCCCGGGTGCGGCCAGCGGTCTGTCTGTTGCCACGACAATCCCCGCCGGATTTTCCATCACGACGGTCAATGCAGGCACTGATTGGACCTGCGCCACGGTGGGACAGGTGGTGAATTGCGCGCGCGCCGCGTTGGCAGTTGCGTCGGGTAGCAGCAACGTCGCTGCGATCACCTTGACCGCGCTGGCAACCGCAGCAGGAGCCAATCAGGTTTCCGCAACGATCGGTTCAACAAGCGCCGATTCGAATGGCAGTAACAACAGCAGCGCGTTGACAGTGAACATCACGCCGCAGCTAGTTACTTTGAGTCTTAGAAAAACCGACAGCGTTGATCCGGTGGAGGTCAATACCTCGTTCGATTACGCGTTGACGGTCACCAATACTGGAAACGTGGCACAGGATGGTCTGCAAATCGTTGACACCTTTCCAGCCGGCCTGAGCTATCTCAGCTTCAGCGGATTGGGTTGGACTTGCACGCCACTTGGCAGCCCTGCGCAGCGAGTGGTGAGCTGTGCCAGCGCTGCCAGCTTGGCGCCAAATGCGAGCAGCACCGTGAGCCTTCGCGTGTCGGCCGCAGCCCCAGCCTTGTTAACCAATCAGGCGCAGGCACGCTCGGCGCAAAATGCGACCGCCAACGCTACCGAGACCACGCGAATCACCGGCCCCTCGGCAGACCTCAGCGTGCAGGTGGCCGCTCCGGCTTCAGTGATTGGCGGCAGCAGCTTGACGGTGAATCTAAGCGCTGGCAATGCGGGTCCTGATGCTGCCAATACGGTGGTCGTCAACACACAGATCGCCACTGAATTGGTGATCAGTCAGGTGACACAAGCCAGCGGCTGGGTCTGCACCAGCACGGCGCATACCGTCAACTGCCAGCGATCGGCTTTCGCTCCGGGCAGTGGCAGCGTGGCAACGCTGACTCTGACCGCACCAAACACAGCGGGCGGGCCCTTGGCGATTAATACGTCGATCAGTGGTGCAAGTCTTGATCCCAACCAAGCCAACAACACGAGTTCTGCATCCTTGACCGTGACCGGTCGCACCGCCGGTTTGAGCTTGACCAAGACCGACAGCGTTGATCCGGTGGAACTGGACACGCCATTTGACTATGTGTTGACCGTCACCAACAACGGCAACGTCGCGCAGGACGCGGTGCGCATCATTGATACGCTACCAGCGGGTTTGACCTACCTGAGTTTCACCGGTGCGGGTTGGAGCTGCAGTGCCGCTGGAACACCGGCCGAAGTGAGTTGTTCCAATCCGGCTCCGTTGGCGGCTGGAGCCAGCAGCGTGGTCACTTTAAGCGTCAAAGCAACGGCGGCCGGCACGCTCACCAACTCGGCGCGTTCGCAATCCACGCAGACGCCAGCCGGCGGAACCGCTACTCAATCCACCACTGTTCGTGGTGCGCCGAGCCTGTCGTTGACCAAGCGCGCGCGGACCAGCACGATTCAAGTTGGAAGTACTGCGGTTTTCGATGTAACCGTGGCCAACACCGGCCCAGTCGATGCAAGCAACTTAGTTCTGATCGACGATCTACCCCTCGGCAGTGACAATGTCAGCGCTCGCGGTGACGGCTGGGTGTGCACGGTCGCAAGCGCGCAAGTCGTTCGGGTCGAGTGCCGACGCGCAGGTTTGGCGCGCGCGACCAGCAGTGTCGTGACCGTGGAAGCAAAGCCACGAACCGCCGGCACCTATGTTAATCGGGCACAGGTGCAAGCGGATCGCGTCGCAGTGCTGTTTGCCACCGATTCGGTGATCGTTAGTGATCCGCCACCGCCGCCTGCAACCGCGGATCTGGAAGTGACCGCAACGGCGCCGTCCTCCGTGGCGCCCGGCGCGCGGGTTGATGTGCAAGCTCGTATTCGCAACGTCGGTCCGAGCGCAGCCGCGAACGTAGTTTTCCTGGCGCCAGTCTCCGGTCCTTGGGCACTGCAGAGTGGGTCGGGTGCGGGGTTCACCTGCACCGTGATCGCTGGTGGCTTGGATTGTCGCGGTGCGTCGTTGGCGGCGGGTGCGAGTGTCGATCTGCAATTGCAAGGGCAGGCCAATGCCACCGCGAATGCGGCGCTGGTCTCGCGCCTGAGCGTTGCGTCCGGTACCACCGATCCGGTGGCAGCCAATAACGCCGCCACCGTCAGCATTGCCATCGCGACACCCCCGCCGCAATCGGCCGATCTCAGCATCAGCAAGACCGATAGCGTAGATCCGGTCACCTTTGGTGAGCGCTTCACCTACACACTGACGGCGCGCAACCTGGGGCCAAGTTCCGCTAGCAATGTGATCATTCGCGATCCGCTGCCGGCGGGTTTGGTGTTCGTCTCTGCGACTGGAGCAGGTTTGACCTGCACCGGTGGCGGCGTCATCGATTGTCGCGCCAGTTTGTCGCTGGCCAGCGGACAACAGTTGGTGGTGACGGTGACCGTCGATGCGCCCTCGGTTCGGGGTTCCATCACTAACGAAGCCACAGTGGAATCGAGCACGACCGATCCGGTCGCTAGCAATAACCGTGCATCACAATCGACGGCAGTGGAAGCGCCAGAAGGCGGCGAAGGTGAAGACGCGCTGATGCCGGGCACGGCAGGCGATACCATCGCCGGCGATGCGGTGGGACCGGTGGTAGCCCTCTGCGACAATTCCACCGGCCAAGTGTCGACGCTTTGTGATGCCCTCTACCGAGACGCAGCGGCGGGTCGCGATGACCAGGTCAATGAAGCACTACGGTCGCTGTATCCGGAAGAAGTGCTAGCGCAGCACGCTTCACTCAATCAGTTGGCCAATACCCAGGTCCTCAATATCGACGCGCGTATGGCAGAACTACGCGGCGGCGGCGGTGGCGGCTTCAGCACATCGGGACTGACCGTCATTAACGGCAGTCAAGCTATTCCGGTGGGCTTATTGCAGAGCCTGTTTGAGAACGATGAAGAGCCGCAGATTGGTGGCACGGGTGACCTTATCAGTCCGTGGGGTTTCTTTGTCAACGGCAGTATTACTCGCGGTGATCAACGCATTAACTCCACGGAACGCGAGGTCGTTCAAGACTTCGATTCAGTTGGAATCACCGCCGGTGTTGATTATCGACGCAGCGCGCGCTGGGTCATGGGTGCAGCGCTTGGTTATAACCGATTTGATTCCAATTTGACCGACCTTGGTCGCCTGGAAACTGATGGATTTACCCTGACTGGTTACAGTGCCTATTACCTCAATGACAACACCTATTTCGATACTCGATTAAGTTACGGCCGCGTCAGCCTAGACCAGTCACGAAAGTTGCGCGTTAATTTGACGGGCTTTACCTTGGATGAAGTGCTGACCGGCAATACCGATGCCAGCCAGATGGTCTTCGCATCGAGTCTCGGTCGCCACATTAGTAGAGGCGCTTGGACTTTCACGCCAAATGCGTTTGTGCGGTATATGCGCAGCTCAGTCGACGGATTTGCCGAAGAAGGTAGCGCTTTCGGCGTGCGTTATGGCGATCAAGCCGTTAAGTCCCTCGTTTTTGGCGCGGGTTTGCAAGTGAGTCGGGTTATCAGCTTGGCCAACGGTGTGTTAACGCCGCAATTCGATCTGGTCTGGAACCAGGAAAGTGGCAGTGACGACACCGTCATCGATGCAAGTTACGTCGGTGGGCAGCCGGGTGAATTTTTCCGCTTGCGTCCGGAAACACCGGACAAGAGTTACGGCAGCGTGGGCTTTGGCTTGGTTTACATTTTGGCTAATGGCAAACAGGCCTTTTTGCAGCTGCGTGAAAGCATCGGGACTGATGGCCTAAATCAATCCACGGTGAACTTTGGCGCACGTTTCGAGTTCTAAGGCTGACCAGCAGGCAGCTGATGTTTTGGATGTATCACGGCACAGGAGATTTGAACATGCCGCAGCAAATCGTCACGACGGCAAGCGTTGCCCGTAGCTCGGAACGCGCAGTGCCGAAGCAAGGCCTTTCCGGCTGGCAGCGCTTTACCATGGCCGTTGGCACGGCCATCGTAGTGAGCCTGCTCGGTAGCACGATGGTGCTGGCCAAAAAAACCGAACTGCCGCAGGGCGCAATTGCAGTCGATGAGCTGTACATCGTCGACTGTTTGCTGCCTGGCCAAGTACGCCAAATGGGCGGCAATTTCACCTACTTGTCGGCGCGGCGGCCGATCCGCACCACCGCCAAAGATTGCGCGATTCGCGGCGGCGAATATGTGGCTTACGATCGCGCAAGTTACGCCAGTGCTTTGAAAGTTTGGCTGCCGGCAGCCCAGCAGGGTGACGTCAACGCGATGAATTACGTTGGCGAAATCTACGAAAAGGGCTTGGGCGTTGAATCGGACTACGCGCTAGCCGTGGACTGGTACCGAAAGGCCGCTGAAAAAGGCAGTTCAACGGCAATGATCAACCTCGGTGGTCTCTACGAGGGTGGCAAAGGCGTGCCGCAAGACATGACCATGGCGATGAATTGGTATCGCAAAGCCTCTGGATCATCGGTTGGCACCTTGGAGTTGGTCACCGAGGACCAACAGGCCAAGCGCCGAGCTGACGCTGAAGAGACTGAACGGTTGCGCGAAGAAGTCGGACGCCTGCGCGGACAACTGGATCAGGCGCGCGTCGATCTTGGCCAGCGCGAATCAGAATTATCGCAGACGCGCCAAAACTTGAAAGCCGCGCGGGGCGAAATTGCGGCCGCTGCCGCCGACCAACAGCGCAGTCAGCGCGCGTTGGCCCGTGTAGCCGATTTGGAACGCCAGATGGCGTCGCAGGAACAGGCGGTAGAAAGCTCCCGCGCTGAAGCCGACAAGTACCTCAACTTAATGGGTGTCGATATGTCTCTGCGCGGTCCTGCGCCCAAAGGGACCACGCCGAAAATCCAGGTCATTGCGCCAAAATTGGTCACCACACGAAGCGGTGTGCTCGCCGCCCCGTTGCTCGCCGCGGTGCCCAGTTATCAGGTGGTCGGTCGCGTTTATCCGGTTAGCAGCCTGCGGGCACTGAAGATCAACGATCGCGATTACAAAGATAAAGTGGATGCGGACGGACTGTTTCAAATCGATCTCGATTTAGCCGTTGGCGATACCCCGGTCGAAATTCAGGCGATCACCGAAGATGGAATCAGTTCGGTCGAAAGTTTCCTGATTACCCGAGATCGCGGTGGTGCTGCGGCGGCCAAGCGGGTCACCAGTAAGATGTTCCAGCGCCGTATGCGTGATGATTTGGGTGCCTACTACGCGCTGGTCATTGGCAATGACGCCTACGGTTCATTTCCAGCGCTCAAGACCGCATCGGCAGACGCCGACGCAGTGGCTGATCAACTGCAAAAACGCTTTGGATTTAAGGTCAGTAAACTCACCAATGTGGGGCGCGAGGCGATTATCGCCAAACTCGCCGAACTCACTATGGGTATGAAAAAGAACGACAACTTATTGATCTACTACGCTGGCCATGGGCAGGTCGATGCGCAAGGCAAAGGTTATTGGATACCGGTAGACGGGCGTACGGATGATCCTGCAAGTTGGATTGGCAATGACCAGATAAACGATTACATCGGCGCATCGGCTGCGAAACATGTGTTGGTGGTGGCCGATTCCTGTTATTCGGGCACCATGTCCGGTAACGCAATTCGCCCAATCCCGCTGGATGCCAAGGAAGAAGATTTGCTGTTTATCTCGCGTGTGAAGGCGCGTACGGTGATCACCTCTGGCGGTTTGCAACCCGTGCTGGACGACGGCGGTAGTGGCCATTCCATCTTTGCGCAGGCTTTCCTGACGGCGTTGAAACAAACCGATGGACTAGCCGAAGGCTATCGTCTGTACGAGGAAGTTTCTGAACTGGTTGGTCAGCGCTCGGCAATTGCACGTCTTCCACAGCGCCCGCAATACTCTGCGTTGCGGCACGCCGGGCATGAGGGCAGCGAGTTCTTCTTCCTGCCGCGCGATGCCTAAGTTCTAATGACCGGCGGGCGCCGAGAAGAGGCGCCCGCTGCAGTTCTGGGCTGCAAGCAGTCGCGCGATGGTTGGGGAACCTCTGGCAACGACAAAGGTCCCAGAGCGGGCAGCGATACGACCCCAGAGGTTTCTATGGATAGGCACAGCCAGGAACGATGACTACTTTCAAACCGATTCCAAACGCTTTTGAATGGTTGTTGGGTCTTTACTCCGACAATTTTGAGCGCTTGTTGCGCTTGGTAGACGCGCGGTCTCTGGTTCCTGGCCGTTATCTCAATGAAGTGAATGGTCAGCCCGCATTACTGTTGGATGTGCTGGAACAACAGCCGTACACCACTTTGTTACGCCTCAGTTTGCGCTTCAAAGAATCCATTCCCGCCGAGGATCCGGAATCCTACTGGCGCGTTTACCACGACGCGCGGCAGG
>Ga0163149_10006238_pt1 | contig 12297 bp, 13 predicted proteins | sample OliLakLV19MP5G1_FD_148604 | JGI IMG/M metagenome (GOLD analysis project Ga0163149, IMG submission 148604) | Freshwater microbial mat bacterial communities from Lake Vanda, McMurdo Dry Valleys, Antarctica - Oligotrophic Lake LV.19.MP5.G1 | ecosystem: Environmental > Aquatic > Freshwater > Lake >...
CCCGTATATATTAGTCTATGTTTTGCTTGATTATTAATCATACCAATGGTTTCTAGTTTTATGGTTTTATGCCCGCTGACATTAGCCCTTACTTCCGTCCCAGCAACTTGTCGCGTAGATGTTTAATTTTGTCGCGAAATTCGGCGGCTTTTTCAAACTCCAGCTTTTTCGCCGATTCCTTCATCTGTGCTTCCATTTGCACGATGATATCCGGAATATTTTCCATCGGAATCTCATTGGCGTGAACATAGACTTCTTCCAGTTCATTTGCTTTGAGTCGGCGAGAGACATCCAAAAACTTGAGGATGGAATTGTTTTGCCGTTTGATGATGGAGTAAGGCGTAATGCCGTTGTCCTCGTTATGTTTGTTCTGAATGGCGCGACGGCGTTCTGTTTCAAAGATGGCTTTCTCCATGCTCTTAGTCATGTTGTCGCCGTACAGAATCGCTTTGCCGTCCACATGACGCGCCGCTCGTCCGATGGTTTGAATCAGCGATCGCTCTGCCCGTAGATAGCCTTCCTTGTCTGCATCCAGAATTGCCACCAGGGAAACCTCCGGCAAATCCAGCCCTTCCCTGAGCAGGTTCACCCCAATCAGCACATCAAAATCCCCTTCCCGCAATCCTTGCAGAATTTCGATTCGCTCAATCGAGTTGATTTCTGAATGCAAATAGCGCACCCGAATACCGCGCTCCTGAAAATACTCCGTCAGGTCTTCCGCCATTCGCTTAGTCAGCGTCGTCACCAACACCCGCTCATCTTTGGGCACCCGCTCCTGGATTTCGCCAAACAGATCATCCACCTGTCCTTGAGTCGGACGCACAAAAATTTCTGGGTCAAGCACACCCGTGGGACGAATGATTTGATCGACAATGTGGTCTTCGGAGATTTCTAGTTCCCAATCGCCCGGTGTGGCAGAGACGAACACACACTGGCTCACCTTCTCCCAAAATTCTTCCGCTTTGAGCGGGCGATTATCGGCGGCACTGGGCAAGCGAAACCCGTGTTCAATCAGTACGCCTTTGCGGGATTGGTCACCGTTGTACATGGCGCGTAGTTGGGGCAGGGTGACGTGGGATTCGTCAATCACCAACAGCCAATCTTTAGGAAAATAGTCGAGCAGGCATTCGGGAGATTCTCCAGCTTGCCGTCCGGCGAGGTGCCGCGAATAGTTTTCGACCCCGTTGCAAAAGCCCACTTCTCGCAAAATTTCCAAATCATAGCGGGTGCGTTGTTCGAGTCGTTGGGCTTCCAATAACTTGCCGTGGGTTTCTAAAAACAGCAGGCGATCGCGCAGTTCTTTTTCAATATCATCGCAGGCTTCCTTCAGTCGATCTTCTGGCGTAACAAAGTGACGAGCCGGGTAAATGTTCACGCCTTCCATGCTTTGTAACGTGGTGCCCGTCACCGGATCGATGTAGCGGATTGCTTCAATTTCGTCGCCAAAGAACTCCACTCGGATAATCCGATCTTCGTAAGCAGGACCAATCTCCAGGACATCGCCCTTAATCCGAAAGCGACCGCGCCCTAGCTCCAAATCATTGCGAGTGTATTGCACAGAAATCAAATCGCGAATCGCCCCGCGCAGGTTAACTTCTTCGCCAACCCGCAGAGAAATTGCCGCTTTCAAATATTCCGACGGAATGCCCAAACCATAGATGCAGCTAATGGAGGCAACTACAATCACGTCTCGTCGCTCAAACAGCGATCGCGTTGCCGAGTGCCGCAACATGTCAATTTCTTCGTTGATCGACGAGGTTTTGGCAATGTAGGTATCGCTAACGGGAATGTATGCCTCTGGCTGGTAATAGTCGTAATAGCTGATGAAGTATTCAACCGCGTTATCTGGAAAAAACTCGCGCAACTCATTACACAATTGCGCCGCCAGAGTTTTATTGTGCGCCAAAACCAATGTTGGTCTACCCAATGTGTCAATCACCCGCGCCATTGTATGGGTTTTGCCCGTTCCCGTTGCGCCCAGCAAAGTGGTGTAGCGATTGCCAGCATTGATAGAATCCAGAATTTGGGCGATCGCTTTGGGCTGGTCGCCTGCTGGCTCAAACGGGGCTTGAATGTCGAACTGCGCCATCGTTCAAAAAATTCCCAAACTAGCGGTAAAACTGAAAAATGCGATTGCGCTTAGGCTGCCAAATCACTCGCTTGACCATCAACCAAATGCCTTTCCAGTGTAACGATTTCCCCAGTTTGCGATCGCGATCGCCGAATCCCTGATGACCCAGTTCGGGTTTCGGTCTGTAGGTCGATCAACCCAGATTGAGTGTGCTTAATCAGGCACGATTCGTTTCATGTTAGCGAAGCTATTCAAAGGACTCCCGAAGGGAATCGCATCATTTCTGCCACTGTAATTTGGTGAGATGGAAGCAGAAGGTTCAATAAGTAGGTCGGTGGAATTGTTTGTAAGATACGTTTCGGCTCCGCTCTACGCTCAATACCCGAAGAGAAGAGGGTTGAGCGTAGTCGAAACCCAACTGCTTACGTTGACTTTAATTGAGCCTGTCTACTTATCTTTACATGACTTTATTTTTGAAGCTTTCTACTCAGCCTTACATTAAATTGGTATCAAGCTATCCTGACAATTCACTGCTACCCAGGGAATCTACCATTCACCATTTACCCTTATTTGGAGTTCTTCAGTTCATGTTCAACCTCTTCAACCTCAAGCAAGTTTCATTTTCTATAGCGACGATTGCTGCCACAGTCACCGTCAGCGCCCTTTCTCCAACCGCCGCCAAAGCCGTAACCATCACCGGCACCATCACTGGCATCTGGGATATCGCTTCCGGTGAGCTTACTCCGGGCGATCCGTTCACCGTTACCTATAGCTATGACGACACCAATCTCATCTACGACTCCACCTCTGCCTCTGCCTCTGGTTCGTTGTTGAGCCTGGTTCTGAGTAGCGGCGATTACAGGGATGTATTTAATTTGAACGGGGAAAGAGGAAGTAACTCTGGAACTATCGTTTTTTCTAATACTCGCCTTTCAGTAGATGCCGCATACTTTACCGTTTTACCTTCGGGTCGAACCTCTGCATATACTTACTTCCGCTCCGAGCGCGAACGAGGTCAACTCCTTAGCGGAAAGCCATATGTGAAAGATGAAATTGAGACGTACAAATATCGATTCCCCCGCGCTGGTTCTGGTCCATTTGGTTATACCCAATCCAATGTTGAGTTTTCGCCTGACCCAACGGCTATTGCTGCTGCCGTTCCGGCTCCAGCAGTAGTACCAGGGTGGTTACTGGGTTTGGGGTTGGGTGTTCTAGGCAAACGTAAGGCAGAAGCCGCTTTGAAAAGACAGAAGGCATAGAAAATGGTTGTGAGCGATCGCGCGTCAGGCAAGAACTGAATCGGCGCGATCGCAACAGTTATTCAACGGCAATCTCACGCTCTGAATAAAGCAGGGGTGCAGTGGATGTGGGTTGCAATGGCTTCAGGCGATTTTCTAGTTTGTTGAAGCGATCGGCTCCATAGCAAAAGTTGAGTAAAACAGAAGCAATAGTCCGTAACGTCTAAAAATCCTACTGTTCGCCAAAACACCGCTGGAAGGCACCGCACTGGTGGATTGTACCCGCGCTAATGCGAAGTAAGGAAGTGAAACTGCTGCGGACTTATGCGGCTATGGAGATGATTTGAATCACTTCAAGTAGGCTGTGAAACAGGCTTGTGACAAAATGGGCGTGCAGTTTAATGAATTGACCGATCTGACTAAAGAGGAGTCAAGTTTGTTGAATCTAGAGGGCGAAATTGTTGCACCCGATGCTGATGGACAGCTTTGAGAATGGCTACTGCAAAATTTCTATCAATTTGGCAATAATCTTATCTAGCTTTTCGGGCTTGAGTTGCCCTGCTGTAGAAACAATAATTTGCTGGTCAGCCGTAAATAAACGGTTTGGTCTAACGTTACTATCTTGATTTAAGCTTCCAGAGTCAAAATCTTCGGCTGTAATTGAAACGGCATAGGAATCTCTAATTCGCTGACTGGTGATTTGACACAGAATCAGATCATCTCCAGATAGCACTGCAACCACTAATGCGGGTCGCCGTTTTGCCTGACTCAAATCTGAGAAAGGAAATGGAACCACCACGACATCACCTTTTACAAATCCTGCCAAGCCTCATCCTCCTCTTGGCTCAACCAGTCTTTGCTTAAAGAGGATTCGCTGAGAACGGTGATCTCTATCCGCTCTGTTGAATGTTTCCGCTTGAGGAATTGCAAGAAATCCAATACTTCCTCCACAAGAAAGTCTGGTGCCTGTTGAAGTTCGTGAATGATCAGGTCTTTAGAGTTCATCGTCATGAGCTTGCTGCCAGTATCTTTCAACGACGATCGCGTTCACCCTACTGTACTACCTGCGATCGCTTTGTTGGTGCATCTCGCACGGGCGATCGCTCGAAACATCTAAGATTCCTAGAATGGAATTCCTAGAATTTTCAGCGCCATTGGAACCACAGCCTTTACCGCTTCGCTAACTGTGGTTTCACCTGCTTTGTTCGCCAGCGTTTTACCCCAACCCACCAATTTACTCATCACCGTTGGATCGCCTTGGGCTGGTCGCCTGCTGGCTCAAACGGGGCTTGAATGTCGAACTGCGCCATCGTTCAAAAAATTCCCAAACTAGCGGTGAAACTGAAAAATGCGATCGCGCTTAGACTGCCAAATCACTGGCTTGACCATCAACCAAACGCCTTTCCAGTGTAACGATTTCCCCAGTTTGCGATCGCCTTGTTGGTGCATCTCACACGGGCGATCGCTCAAAATATCCAAGATTCCTACAATGGGATTCCTAGCATTTTCAGCGCCATTGGAACCACAGCCTTTACCGCTTCGCTAACTGTGGTTTCGCCTGCTTTGTTCGCCAGTGTTTGACCCCAGCCTACCAGTTTCCCCATCACCGTTGGGTCGCTTTTTGCTTGGTTTGCCAAATCGGTTGCCACTTGCTCTTGGGCAGTTTCGACCGTTACGCCAGTTTTCTGCAACTGGGTCAACAACTCCTGAATTTGTCCCGCCGCCTCAGTCAAATCCTGGCTCATATTGACATAGTTGCCCTGGATATAATTACCGCCACCCGTGTTGATGGTTTCGTAGTAACTGCCGCCACCCGTATTGATGTTGCGAGTATCCACTAAGTTGTTATTTCCTATTACAGTTACTTGTCCGGGTAGAGAGAGCATATTTTCATAATTTTTTACCTGTAGTCGGATATTCTCTTTCAGCAACCCTTTATTTTCCTTAAGGAGTTCATAATTATCCTCAAGTAAATTTTGATACTTTTGTCTGTTCGTTCCCTCTGGATAGCTGATCTTGAGCTTTACCATTCCATCACCCAGAAGCTCATATCCTCGAAGAAAAAGCCGATCGCCGTACTCATCGATTACTTTTGTATTGGTTTCGTTAAAAGCAAAAGCAAAGGCTCTCCAGTTTATGCCGTTATGGAGAATCAAATCAAAGGTGTTGCGAGCTTCCTGAAACAGCTTGGTGAATTCCCCCGGCTCAAAGTTTCGGTTTGGGTCACTGGGACGACGTTCCTGATCCGGATATTCCAGATAGATGTAATCGCATTCAACGTCATCTAGTTTCGTCTGACTGTTTATGTTCCAGTCTTCTATACACGCTCCGGTGAAGTTGGCTCCTGTAAAATTTGTTGCTTGAGCTTGAGTTCTTCTAAAATTGGCTCCAGCGAGATCCGCTCTAGAGAGATCGGCTCCATAAAGATCAGCTTGACTGAAATTAACCTCAGTAAGTTTTGCTTCGCAAAGATGAACGAAAACCAGATCGGCTTCGCTAACAGAAGCTAGTCTCAGGTCTGCCCCGTTCATCTTGGCTCCCACAAGGGTAGCTTTTCTCAAGCAAGCTCCAACAAGCTTTGCTTCCTCAAGATCAGCATCCCTTAAAATAGCGCCACTAAGATTAGCTTCTCTAAAATTAGTTCTTCTCAAAAGAGCGTTGTTGAGCCTAACGAGACTAAAATCAGCAGCGATCAGAACAGCATCCTCAAGGTTAGCTTCTTCCAGATCAGTGCTCCTAAAATAAGTCTTACAAAGGTTGGCTCCAGCGAGATTAACCTTCTTGAGGTTAATCTCATGCAGGTTAGACTCACTAAGATCTACCTTGACTCCTGGACTACCTTTACGCCATTCGTTCCAAGCTTCGACTCCTTGCTTCAATCGTTCTAGCTGTTCCAGGTCTGCCATGGAGAGTTCTGTCTGTTGGGGTTTGTAGAAGTTGCGGTTTCATCTACTATGCTTGATGCCCTGAACATCTGCAAAGCCATCAGATCCTCGGCTTCTGAATCCGGCTATTTTCAGTTATTCGGTGCTTAACCAAGAAGCCGGGGATCTCGCAGCAATCACCAGATCTTTTCCAGCTTTAAGTTAAAACCGGGCAATACGTCTTCTCCCGATAGGGTGGTTGGTTTGTTCAACAGTTCAACGGGTTGTCCTGGACGATAGATTTCTACTGTTTGCGTGTCGCGGTTGATCAGCCAGCCTAGCCGAATGCCGTTGTCTAGATACTCTTGCAGTTTGACTCGCACGGCGATCAAGTTATCACTGGGCGACATCAATTCCACAACAAAATCGGGGCAAATGGGTGCAAATCGCTGCTGTTGGTCGGGGGTTAGCGCCGTCCATCGCTCCAGCTTGATCCATGCCGCATCTGGGGAGCGGTCTGCACCATTCGGCAGCTTGAAGCCTGTGGAAGAGTCAAAGACTAAGCCTAGATTAGAGAGTTCATTCCAAAACCACAGTTGGGCGATGATTCCAGCATTACGATTTCCAGTTTCGCTTCCCGCAGGCGACATGATGGTTAATTCTCCAGTGGGCGATCGCTCAAACCGCAGATCTCGATTTGCCTGACACAGCGCGTAAAACTGTTCATCGGTCAGTTCCACTACAGAATCCAGCGAGATAGTCAGTGATGTCATGGCAGGCTTCCAATCTGTTGATGGCATCATAGCGAAATGGTGAGCCGATGCCCACCTCGTATTTTCAGAAGTGTTTTTCAGAAGTCGGAGTTCTATGATTAGGCGCGATCGCAGCGTTGACCTGAAGCTTCCGATGCTGAACTCGGTGAGTGTCGTGCTGCCAGCGATCGCCTCCGAGGCGATCGCTGGCAGCACGACCATTTTTCAGTCTATGGGGTGATTGGCTCAAGGGCAAAAATTGAGTAAAACAGAATCAATAGTTCTAACGTCTAAAAATACTATGTCTGCAAAAACGCCGCTTGAGGGAACTGAACTGGTCGATTGCGCTCGTGCGAATGCCAAGCAAGGAAGTGAAACGGCTGCGGAGTTGTGCGGGTATGGAAGTGATTTGAACCGCTTTAAGCAAGCTGTGAAACAGGCTTGTGACGATATGGGGGTGCAGTTTAATGAATTAACCGATCTAACCAAAGAGGATTCAAGCCTTTTGGAAGTAGAGGGCGAAATTGTGGCTCCTGATTCCGCTGGGCAGCTTTGATTAAGTTTGCAAGGTTGTCATTTCTGTTACTGCAATTTAGCAATCAAGAAACGCGAAGAGCGCGATCGCCTAAATATCCTAGATATCAATCAACCCTAGCCGAGATAGAAGTTATGGTTCGGAATATATCCGGCTTCCAGCAAGGCGGGCAAACCATTCATATATCCACCTATTGCCTCACGGGGATTTGAATCGTAAATTCAGATCCTTCACCTGGTGACGAACTGCAAGACAACATGCCGTGGTGCCGTTCCGTCACAATCTGGTAGCTGATGGATAGCCCCATTCCGGTGCCTTTCCCTATAGGTTTTGTGGTGAAAAATGGGTCAAACAGCCGATCGCGAACTGCTGCGGGTATGCCTGCTCCATTATCAGCAATGCGAATAAGAATCTGATTGTCAGTGTTTATTTCAGTATGAATGGTGATCGCAGGCACGAGGCACGAGAGAGAATCTGTGGTGTCGATCGCACGGCATGATGCAGTGCTTTCAATTTGCTCGTCGATCGCCTCGATCGCGTTGCTCAAGAGATTCATAAACACCTGGTTGAGTTGTCCGGCATAGCATTCCACTTGGGGCAAGTTGCCATAGTGCCTGCTGACGATGATTTCGGGGCGATCGTTGCGTGCTTTGAGTCGGCTTTGCAAAATCATCAACGTGCTATCAATGCCTTCGTGAATATCCACCGGTTTGAAATCTGCCTCATCCATGCGGGAGAACGTTCGCAGTGAGGAAACGATTTTTTGAATGCGTTCAGCCCCGACCCGCATTGATGACAGCAGTTTAGGCAAATCTTCGAGAACAAAATTCACATCGATCGCATCTGCCTCCGCTTGCACCATGTTGACTGGATTGGGATACGCCTGCTGGTAAACCTGAATCAGCCGCATTAAATCTTGAGCATATTCGTTTGCGTGAAAGAGATTGCCAAAGATAAAGTTCACTGGATTATTGATTTCATGAGCAACGCCAGCCACGAGTTGCCCCAGAGAAGACATTTTTTCGCTTTGAACTAATTGAGACTGAGTGTACTGAAGTTCTTTGAGGGTATGTTCTAAGTCTTGAGCTTTTTGCCGAATTTCTTGCTCACTGCATCGCAGCGCTGCTTCTGCAACTTTTTGTTTAGTAATGCTCAACCCTGCTCCTCGAAAGCCGACAATTTCGCCTTGCTCATCCAATAGCGGTAGCCCATTCACTTTTTCCCAGGTGATTTCCCCAGATGGAGTGATGTTGCGATGCTCTAGAGTAAAACTTCTTTTGCGGGCGCAGGCATCTTTTAAGATTGCCTTCACCTTGGCGCTATCGGTTGTTGGCATAAACTCAAACAGCGATCGCCCGATCAGTTGAGCGGGTTGATAGCCTTTGATCAGTTTTGACTTTTCGGTGACAAAGGTATAAAAGCCGTCCGCGCTGAGTTCCCAGAGGTATTCGCCAGCAGCTTCGCTCACATCTCGAAACCGCTGTTCGCTATGACGCAGAGCCGATTCAGCCTGTTTGCGATCGCTAATATCAAACGCAAGCCCTTGAAAGCCGACGAGTTGCCCACGGCTGTCGTACACGGGAGACGCATTACTCATCATCCAAGGGGTGCTGCTATCTTTGCATTGCGCTCGAAACTCCAGCCCAGCCTGTTTCTTACCCGTAATCGCAATCTTTTTGAGAAAAGCTTGACAACTAGGAACATCCTTTGGATAAATGCAGTGAGCAAAAGACTGGTGCATCACTTCAGAGATTTCAAAGCCCCAAATATCTGTGAAATGGGGCGAAAGATAAGTGAAAGTACCATCTAGAGCGAGTTCAAAGATCACCCCGTTAGCGTGTTCAACCAGGCTGCGAAACTTTGCTTCGCTGGCAGCAAGGGCAATTTCTGCCTGGTCGCGATCGCGATTTTCTGCCTGTAAATCAGCAATCACCATTTGCAAAGTTTGCGTTCGTTCTGCAATTTGCAGTTCCAATTGTTCGGTTAAAGCATCAGTTTCGGGAGGTTCAGTGTTCTCTAATGACCTCAAACTCGACTGCGTTACAGTAGCAATCTGCTGCTTTAATTGATCATTTTGTTGACGTAATACTTTTATTTCTTGCTCTAGAGAGGTAGTTGACATGGTTAAAAAGAAATTTATGGTAGCTGCTGGATAATAAAAGCCTCTTTGCAACCCAACCTGCCTGGACATTTGCGTTTTCCAATGCAATCAGCTAAAGCGGGTAGAAATGCTGCCCGATTATCTAGCCCATCAATCAATATTTCACTGATGTCAATAGGCTGCGCTGGCTTTAGTATGCCCCACCTGAAAAATAGGGGAACATCTCGTTCAGAATCCTAGCTGCGCCCCCTTGTATCTTGAGAGTGTGGTTGAAAGAAGTCGTACATCACCATATTTAACTGCGGAATAAGCGACTATATTGGCATTCATGAGCCATGCTTGCCAAAGACAAACCCCAACTACAGCTAGATAGATCATCTGCTTTCAGGGTTGAAACACTTTCAGCAGCCTGGTTTAAAGCGGGTTGCATAGTTAATAGTAGGCGTTGTCCCGCAGTTTGCCCTAAGGGAATTAGCTTTACTCCGGCGCTGACTAAGTTGGCAGTCCAGCTATAAAAGTAGCCCAGCAGAGCCGCTTGTAAATCGATTTGGTAATGCGCTGCCGAGATCGCATAGGCGATCGCAAAATTGCAGCCCTCTTTTTGTAGCGGTTCGTAACCATGGCTTAGTTCAGGATGAAGATCTAGCAGGAGCTTTAACAGCGATCGCCCCATTTGTAAACTTTGCTGTCTTAGCTCCTCTGTTTCCCTTGCCGCTGTCAGCCAACCATTCCACAGGATTACTCCATCGAAATCTTGACCATGCACTTCTTCATAGGCTCGGATCATCACGGCTGCCTCCAAACGCACCGCACCCCAGCGCAATTCTTGGGTCAACCACTGTGCCAATGTTTCTGGACTGGTTACTTTGCCTAACTCCACCAATGCTTCCAATCCTTCCGAGTAACTATATGCCCCCACCGGAAGCGCCGGACTGGCAAGTTGTAAAAGATGGAGCAGAGAGTCATTACTCATTAGGTATCAAGTGTCAGGTGCTTTAGTGTTGATGCTGTCCATAGGCTCCGCTTTCGGGCTGGAAGGGTTGAATTTCTTCAATAATATGTAGACCTCGATGGACTAAAAGATCATGCAGCACGGGGTCAGGAGAAAGACGGAGGTAAGTGGAAGCGATTTCGAGGGAAACATGGCGATTGCCGAGATGGTAAGCCGCTTGCAACAGATCAAGCGCAGTTTGGGCAGTGACCGTCAGCACAGGTTCAGGTTTGGCAAGCACCCGAACGATCGCTCCGTCATCAGCTTGCAATAAATCACCATCTCGCAATACGGTGCCTCTAGGTAGCTGTAGGTAAACCAATTGCCCATCATCAGTTTCAAAATGGTGGCGCGATCGCGTACGGTCTTCTGCCGTGAGAGACAGTGTTAGGGAAACTGGCGCATCTAGGTCAGTGATTAACCGTTGCGTGAAAGTGAATGTTGCAGGCGATCGCATAAGCTTGTCTAATTTGAGGATTGGATGGTTTGTTGCACCAAGTTGAGATCGAGGCTGAGGGCGATCGCAATCTGTTCTGCGGTTAGTTCCAACTCCAACAATCGCGACACAGCTTCTAGCTTGCCTTCTAGCTTGCCTTCTAGCTTGCCTTCTAGCTTGCCTTCTAGTTTTGCTTCTTGATAAACCTTCGTTTGCTTTAGCTCACCGAGTTCCAACATTTGCTCAATCTCCATGCGTCCTAGCTTGGGAAATTTATAGATGATGATCGTTTCAATTAATTCTAGTATTTCGCGCTTGATACTGTCGTCATCTAGTTCTTCGCGCGTTCTGGCAACTAACCGTTTTGCAGCCATTGCTGCATTTGGCTGGGGTTCTACAATCAGACTTACTAGGCTAATGCCGATCGAGGGTTGCGGCATAGTAGATAGCTCATCTAGATAAATCCGCTGAACTCGTTGACTTTCTAACAATTCCCAATAGCGAATGGGCAGGTCAGGTTCCAAACTGCGGCTTGCCCACACAATTACGCCCCGCCAATCATTATCAAAATCGGTTTTGGCAAGATATACAAAGATTTCCGCAAAAAAGCGGGCGAACAGGTTGGCATCGGGCTGAAACTGAAATTCACTGAAATAGATGGGTGCATTTGGCTCCGCAGGATCTGGCAAAAAAACGCCATCAATGCGGAAGGCAGTTTGTTTGACTTCAACGGATGTAAAGCTATAGCGATCGCATTCAGTTGATTCTTCCCCAATTAGCTCGAAAAAAATGCTGGGAAATGTTTTAAATAAACGATAGAAAATAGTATCTGTTTTCACACGCCACTCGGCGAATCGGTCTGTTTTGTCTAGTTTATAGCCTATTCACGTTGTAAATTGCTGGACAGTGAGTGTAAGGCATTAAATAGCTGAGCCACTTGGGTTAAATTCTTGTTGCCTGGGCTTATTTCAACACCGCTAGAGAGATCGATGCCATTAGGATTTAAGTAGTTTAGAGCTTCTTGAATATTGTTGGGCGTTAAGCCACCTGCCAAAAACCAGGGGATGGGCGGGCGAAATTGTTGTAGTGTTGACCAGTCCAAAGTTTTGCCTGTACCACCTGCAAGAGTTGGGTGGTAAGCATCTAAAAGCAGGGTATCGACGGACTTGTAATAACGATAGATGGCTTCTAAAGCTGTTGTAGATTGAATGCGGAGTGCTTTGATCAATTCAATGCCTGGAAGCAGTTGACGCAGGCGATCGCACATTTCTGGGGTTTCGTCTCCATGAAGCTGCGCTCCATTCAATTG
>Ga0163149_10006240_pt1 | contig 12293 bp, 10 predicted proteins | sample OliLakLV19MP5G1_FD_148604 | JGI IMG/M metagenome (GOLD analysis project Ga0163149, IMG submission 148604) | Freshwater microbial mat bacterial communities from Lake Vanda, McMurdo Dry Valleys, Antarctica - Oligotrophic Lake LV.19.MP5.G1 | ecosystem: Environmental > Aquatic > Freshwater > Lake >...
CGTTGTGTCAGGATTATACTTGGTCATAAAGTCCTCCTTGGAGATCTGTGGGAAGTTAACTAATCCTTCAGCACCTGGAGACATGTTAGGTCCATTCGGGTCGAGGAAATAGGTCGTAAACTGAAGATATTCATCATTGGTGATTTCGGTTTCGTCCATGAAGAAACCACCAATTGTAATCTGCTTGTTGAAGTTTATTTGTGTTGAGGCCGGATCTTCATCGGCCTGCCCCATATGGAAAGTCCCTGCTGGAATTGGCACCATTCCAAAAGGAATGATCACACCCCAATCAGCTCTTCTTTCGATCATGGACTGACCGACTACATCACCATTCGCTTCTCCGCTACCTTTGCCTCCAATACCTAGAAGGCCGCAGCTTCCTAATATGGAACCTACTATTACAAACAGTCCGTAAAGAACGACCTTTGGAGAAAACATTTTGTTCATACTTTTTTTATTAGATCCAGTCTTTCAGTTTACTAAAGCCAACGCTAGAGACCCGAAAGATATTCTTTTTCGCCTTTTAATTAAATAACGGAAGCACCAAATTCATTAAAATATTAAAAAAACCAAAATAATTTATCGATTTAATGCCGATATCGGGGGGTTCTTACCACCTTTTTCCCGCTAGCCGGATTTACTGGTAATTGATAAGTGAGCAAAAATTCATGCGAAGTGGGTTGCTTTGCATCCTGATCTTTGATCACATAGTCTAAACCATAACCCAGTTTCAACGACTTATCTTTTAACAGACTGTAGCCCAACATTAGAATAGCAGCTTCCGATTGTCTAAACGACAAACCTCCCCACATCGTATTTTTATAATAGGCTATGCCACCTAAATCAAACGTTGTTTTCGTCAGGTCAGATTTTATAAGGGTGGAAAACTGAAGACGCAAGTCAAAGTTTACCTCGTAAAAATAGCCTCCTGTTACATATATATGAGGTTGTAAGGCATTGCGCTGGCTGAGGCCAAAATCAAATTCCGATTTTATCAGGTGATTCAGACTGATGCCCGCATAATATTTCTCTCGTTGCATAAAAACACCCATTGCCAAATCCGGTCGGACCTGTGACTCTTTACCAGAGCTTTTTAGAAGCGGATCATTTTGATCGATGGGTCGATAGAGATTAAAGTTGATCGTTTGAGAATAGAGCCCGGCCTTCATTCCAAAACTTAACTTGGTATCTTTTACCATGAGGTGGTAGGCATAGGAAGCCTGAATTTCCAGATTGTTTTGAGGGCCTAATCGATCATTCATAATAAAGGCACCAAACCCGCTATTTATTTTATAGATGGGAGTTGAAAAACTTACTATCTGTGTGGTGGGCGCTCCTCCTCCTCCAACGGTAGGTTGATACCCTAACCACTGACTCCTATGTATGGCTGTTAGCTTTGTGACCCCTTCAACTCCGGCATAACCCGGGTTGTAGTATAAAGTATTAAACATGTAATGCGTAAACTGAGGGTCTTGCTGACTAAATAAATCAGCCTGAAAGCATCCAACAATTAAAAAAAGTAAAAAAGTCTTTTTCACACTCTTTTGTCAACTGGACTTAAATATAAGTCAATTCGCATTACACTTTCAAAAAATAATTAAAGTGTAATCATTAAAGGTAAATGTAAAAACGTAAAGGTTAAAGAGTTATTTAATCCCGTTTGCAATTTTTATATACAGTTCCAGTGCTCCCGTCATAGAAGGAGCGTTGGGCAAAGGTGCTTCTATATCCAAAATCAGTTTAGCGTCCTTAACTGCCCTGGCGGTGGTGGGGCCAAAGGCGGCCATGCGGGTATTGTTCTGCTTAAATTCAGGAAAGTTAACGAACAGTGAGTTTATTCCGGAAGGACTGAAGAAAGCCAGGATATCATAATATACATTCTTCAAATCGCTTAGATCAGCTGCCACCGTATGATACATGATAGCCTCCGTAAAATTGAATCCATTCTCGCGCAAAAAATCCGGAAGGTCATTCTTTCTGATATCCGAGCAAGGGAACAGGAATTTCTCGTTTTTATGTTTCTTGATTATCTCTAAAAGATCTTTGGTGTCCTTTAATCCGGAAAAAATTTTCCTCTTACGGATAACGATATACTTCTGAAGATAATTAGATGTCTGGTCAGAAATACAGAAATATTTCATTTCGGGAGGCATCTCTAATTTGAGTTCCTGGCAAATCGAAAAGAAATGATCGACCGCATGCCTGCTGGTAAAAATGATGGCTGTGTACTGAGGAATTTCAATTTTCTGTTTTCTAAATTCCTTCACCGGAACTGCTTCTACCTGAATAAACGGGCGAAAATCAATCTTAAGATTAAACTTTTCAGCTAGTTTGAGGTAGGGTGAGTTTGCATCGGTAGGAGCCTCCTGAGTGACCAAAATGCTTTTTACTTTTCGCACTCTGTCATTAGCAGTTTCAGTCATAGCAACACGTATCGGGTTCGGCTTAATTCAATAACACCTTAATTAAAACCATCAATGGGATGATTTCTGAACCGCAAAGGTAGGAAAATAAATGAAAAACTGAGGACGATGTTCTGCTCATTAATTTAAAATAAAGGAAGAACGCGCTCAGGATCATAAAACCACCCGCTGAGGCAAGCAGGAAATAAAAAAAATCGGCTTTTTCTATTTCCAACATAAAATAACCCAGCAAGGCTGCGCCCATTAAAACAGATGCCACATACAAACTTCTGATAAAGTTGAAAAACTGAAACCGCACTACGCCTTTAAAACCAAATAGCGCACTCATTAACCAGATCAACAATAACTTAGTAATCAGAACACTGAAAATAATAATGGAAAAAAGAAGCCACCCTATAAAAGCATCTGCGGTGGATCGGATAGATACTTTGCTTGAAAAGTGTAATACCGGTGGCCCCCAATGGAAGATGATCATCAATAATAGACCACACAGCAGGCTAATGAAAACAAAAAAAAGTATGTTCACACTTGACCCTATTCTACCTGTTACTATGGCCTCCTCACGTTCCTGAATGGAAAAGATTTTTGCCAGATTAAGGTAATCCGTTGTGAGCCTTGTATTGGATCGGAAAAGAATAACGAAGAAACCAAAAAGTAACAAGGCACTTAAAATCACAAAATCATTAAAATCCGTTGGCTCACGAGTAAATCTTTCGTTTTCCAAAGACGCCTTGACGATGAAGTCTGTTTGTATTGTCTTAACGTTGCTATTCTGAAATATTGAAAGAATGGGCTTTCCTGCATGCGTAGCCCGAAGACTATCTACATTCAGTCTAAATTCTGACTTCGCACGAAGTTGGAGTTGTCCATTAATAAATAATGTGAATTCACCGGGCGCTTTTATTGATATTATGCCTCTATTAAGTTGATCGGTCACTAGTAAATGAATCGTGTGCACATTCTGTCCCTGGTAATCTACCAAACGGTCACCCTCTGAAACTTTCCAGGAGTTTCTCAGATCTTTTATTATTTCAGCAGACTGTGACCATCCGCTACCGGCACTCAAAAAAAATAGGATCAGTAAAACGCCAGCTCTCATGTTGCGTGCAAAAATATGATAATAGTTTAGTCCAAGGAAGTTTTCGCGGTTTGACGATTTGTATCTTTGAGACTTTATGGCGGGCATTTATATCCATATTCCCTTTTGCAAACAAGCTTGCTATTACTGCGATTTTCATTTTTCAACCAACCAATCCCTCAAAGAGGAGTTAATAGGCTCTATCTCACGTGAGTTGGACCTCCAGAAGGACTATTTGCAGGGCGAGCCGATTGAAACCATTTATTTTGGAGGTGGCACTCCATCCCTGCTTTCCAAACAGGAACTTGACCTTATCTTCAATTCTATTCATAAACACTATTCAGTAATCCCCTTTCCGGAGATAACCCTTGAAGCAAACCCAGACGATTTAAGTAAAGAAAAAATAATCATACTGAAAGAAGTCGGAATAAATCGTGTAAGCCTGGGTATTCAGTCTTTTGACGATACGGTTCTAAATTTTCTGAACCGGGCCCACAGCAGTGCCGATGCGTTGACGTGTGTATCGCAATTAAGAGAATATGAAATTAATAATCTGAGCATCGATTTGATTCACTCCATACCAGGACAAGATGATCGCTTGCTAGGTCAAAACCTAGAGAAAGTAATACGCTTAGCTCCTCAACACATTTCAGTCTATTCTCTTACTATCGAGGAAAAAACTGTATTCGGAAAATGGGCATCGCGTGGACAACTTAATGTGATGGCAGAAAATCAGGCTGCCGGACAGTTTGAACTTGTGATGGATACCTTAATCGCAAGTGGCTATCAGCACTATGAGATCTCCAATTTCTGCTTACCCGGCTTTGCCTCCCGGCACAATAGCAGCTACTGGCAGCAAAAGAAATACCTGGGGGTGGGGCCAAGTGCACATTCCTTTGATGGCAAGAGTCGACAATTTAATGTGAGCAATAACCATTTGTACATGAAGGCACTCCATGAAGGGGAGATCCCTTTTGAAATTGAGATATTAACCAGGGAGAATAAAATTAATGAGTACATCTTCACTTCGTTGCGCACCCATCGGGGTTGCAATTTATCCTACCTGAAAAGTACCTGTGACTATGATCTGATAAAAATCAATTCAGCATACATTCAATCATTGCTCAATAATGGTTACTTAACATACACCGATGAGGTGCTTACTCTGAGCCGACAAGGCAAACTCCTTGCTGATAAGATTGCCTCTGACCTTTTTGCTTCGTTAGAATAATTTATAACTTGGAAGCTCGCCCATTATCCATTCCCCATCGAATGACCCCGGAAGAAAAAAAAGTATACATGCTCCTGAAGGCTGTGATTTATCATTATCATGGTCTTGACGAAAGAGAAAAGCTAGACCTCGAACAAGTATCTACTGAGTTCGAAGCAAAGGAAGAATTAGCCTGGGCTCTTGATTTTGTGGCGCAGGATTACATCACGTCTTTTGACCGGGCACGCTCTTACCTCAATACTATCATTGGCGACTACACCAAGCCAAAACGAGTTGACCTTATCAACATGGTATGGCAATCGAATAATCTCAAGGGTTATGTAACCGAAATGGAGGCCACTGCTATGTTAAAACTCGCCAAAGACTGGAACGTAGAAAAAGAGTTGATTGAACTAGTCTTGAGATAATCCAATCCTTAAAGAGACATCATATCTTTAAACTTGGCAGCTTGCCTGCGGCTTACTTCTACTTTATCTCCACCTTTCAGTTTTACCATCAACCCACCGTTGAACCACGGTTCAATTCCTTCCACCCAGCTTAAATTAATAATGTGTTTGCGGCTTGCCCTGAAAAATGCGCGTTCATCCAACCGGTCATCCAATGCGTTCAATGATTTATGAATCATCGGACGATTGCTGTCAAAATAAACTTTGATATAATTGCCATCCGATTCAAAGAACCTAATGTTGGCTAAGCTTACAAACCAGCAACGCTCGCCATCCTTTACAAACACCTGGTCTTCCAAACCTAATTTCTTTCCTGCCCCGCGACCTGCCTTAGCACGTTCTTTCTCCATGATCTTGTGAACCGCTTCACTCAAACGATCCGTCTGAATCGGCTTGAGCAAATAATCCAGTGCATTCACTTCAAAAGCCTTTATAGCAAACTCATCATATGCTGTTGTAAAAACAACTAATGGGGCCGAATCGAGGGATTCCAATAATTGAAATCCGGTGCGACCGGGCATTTGAATGTCAAGAAATAATAGGTCGGGATTTAATTCATTGATCATCTGCTCTGCCTCATCAGCATTCACCGCCTCGCCTACAACTTCTATAGAAGGATGCTCTTCCAAAAGTTTGATCAATTCTTTCCGCGCCAGGCGCTCATCATCTATGACTAATGCTCTCATGTAGTAGTTAAATGTGGTATTATCAATTCCGTGAGTACAAAACTATCGCTTTCATTGCTAATCGAGAAGTGTGCTTCCTTTCCATACAATAATTTTAATCGCTGGGAAGTGTTGCTGAGACCAAGTCCACCCTTTTTTTTATGGCCATTCATGTGATATTGACCGCTGTTGCGGATACTTATCCTGAGCGTATCGTTCTCCACTTTGGTTTTCACCTGAATGATTCCTCCCTCTGTAAGTTTAGAAATTCCATGCTTTACGCCATTTTCTACCAACGTTTGAATCATTAAGGGAGGAACCAGAAAGCCCTTTGACGCAGGGTCGATGTCAAATTCCGTTTTTAGGCGCTCCTCAAAACGGATGGTCTCCAAACCTAAATAATCCCTCACCATTTTTAGTTCATCACCAAATTTAGTAAGCCCTCGTTTGTCAGCCACCAGCGAGTTTCGGAGAATATTTGAAAGTTGATTAATGGCCATCTTGGATTTTTCAGGATTTTCATCCACAAGCGCGCGGATACTATTAAGCGCATTAAAAATAAAGTGCGGGTTCAGTTGAGATTTTAAGTTATTCAATTCTATTTCCTTCACGGATGCTTCGAGCTTTAGTGAAGTATTGTATCGCTCAAAATAATTGTAGATAAAATAAAACACTGACCAGAGAAAAAAGATGATGGCATAATAAAACGACTGCCCCATAATATTGAATGCATCTAATACGATCTCCCTATTAAACAACCCCAATGGAAGCGACACCGGAATTCTGAAGAAGTACATGACCAAACCCAGTACCATGGAACTAAGCAATACCCTTGGTATCACGCGGGGCATTCCCAGTGTGAGCCAGTTCCAACGGTTAATAAAATAGCGATAGCCATGCGAGATGATAAGACAAAAGAAGGCTTCGTATGCCAGAAATATTATCCGATTAAGGCTGATGTCGCCATTTGCTGACGCAAGCACACTGGCGGAAATCTGAACTACTCCATAGAGCGTCCATCCTCCTAATTGCAAAGTCCAATAAAGTTGTTGTTTGTTTCTGAGCATACCTGAGTCAAAGGTAGTAAATCAACAAAATCGCTTTTAACAATCTTACATAGACGGAACAAGCTGACGATAGGGGCCTACTTTAACTCCGGATTCAAAAATTTACCTGTAAAGCTGGCTGGGTTCCTGGATACTTCTTCCGGTGTGCCTTTTGCTATGATACGGCCGCCTCCGGCACCTCCTTCAGGGCCCATATCAACGATGTAATCGGCAGATTTGATCACATCCATATTATGCTCAATAACCAAAACCGTATTGCCTTTATCTACCAGTTTTTGCAAAACATCCAGCAAATGGCTAATGTCCTGGAAGTGTAAGCCAGTGGTGGGTTCATCTAAAATATAAAGTGTTTTACCCGTGTCTCTCTTCGAAAGTTCAGTGGCCAACTTCACACGCTGTGCTTCTCCACCCGATAAAGTCGTGGCATGCTGGCCTAGCGAAATATATCCCAACCCCACCTCGCTAAGGGTTTGAATCTTTCTTAGTATGCGAGGCTGTTTTTCAAAAAAATTAACGGCTTCCTCTACAGTCATGTCAAGCACATCGGAGATTGACTTTCCTTTGAATCTAACTTCCAACGTTTCGCGATTGTAACGCTTGCCTTTACAGGTTTCACAGGGCACATACACATCCGGTAAAAATTCCATTTCAATCAATCGCAAGCCTGCACCCTCGCAGGTTTCACACCGCCCACCTTTTACATTGAATGAAAACCGCCCGGTTTTATAACCGCGTATTTTCGCTTCCGGCATCTGTGAGAACAAATCACGAATGTCGGTAAACACGCCTGTGTAGGTGGCGGGGTTTGAGCGTGGTGTACGACCAATTGGAGACTGATCTACTTCGATTACTTTATCGATTAGTTTAAGACCATCGATCTTTTTGTATGGAAGCGGCTCCGTACGTGAATTAAAAAAGTACTGGTTTAAAATCGGAAAGAGGGTATCATGAATGAGCGTTGACTTGCCACTGCCAGAAACTCCGGTAATGGATGTAAACGTCCCGATCAGAATCTCAAGATCTACATTTTTTAAATTATTACCGGTTGCCCCGGTGAGAGAAATCTTTTCTCCACTTCCCTTTCTGCGGTCCTTCAAATACGGAATGCTGAGTTTGCCGCTCAGGTAGTTAGCCGTAGTGCTGTTGCTTTTCAAAAATGTTTCCGGATCACCTTGAGCCACCACATGACCACCATGTCTTCCTGCACCCGGACCAATGTCGATGATGTAATCCGATTCGAGCATCATCTCTTTATCGTGTTCAACTACAATCACGGAGTTTCCTAAATCACGCAAGTCTTTCAATGCTTTTATAAGCTTTGCATTATCGCGAGCATGCAAACCAATGCTTGGCTCATCTAAAATATAAAGTACTCCCACTAATTGTGTTCCTATTTGAGTGGCCAAACGAATGCGTTGTGCTTCTCCACCGCTCAGCGTGCGCAGTGGCCGATTGAGATGCAGGTAATCTAACCCGACATCCAACAAAAAACCGATGCGTTTACGGATTTCTTTTAGTACCTCTTTAGCAATCATATTTTGCTTTTCATCAAGGCGGTTCTCAAGGCCATCAAACCATTTTTTTAAGTCGGTGATGTTCAGTTCAGCCAGTTGAGAAATATTTTTATTATCGATTCTGAAGTGCAGTGATTCCTTTTTCAATCGTGCCCCATTACAATCGGGGCATACTTTGACAACGGTGAAATCTTCTACCCACTTACGGATAGCTTCAGAGCCCTCATCTTTTTGTTTCTGCAAAAAGATGATGATGCCTTCAAACTTTGTATTCCACTCGGTGCCGGGATATTTTACGGAAGCCACTGCCACGGGCTCATCATCTCCATATAGCAAAACTTTTATGGCCTCCTTCGGGATATCTTTAATGGGCGTGGTGAGTGTGAATTTGTATCGCTTCAAAATGGCCTCTACTTTTTTGAAGATCCAGATGTCGCGATATTCACCTAACGGTAAAATACCTCCACGGCTGATGCTCAGTTTCTTATCAGGCATGATGGAGTCTTCTGTGATTTCTTCAATAGCGCCCAAGCCTGTGCACGTAGGGCAAGCGCCATACGGAGAGTTAAATGAAAAATTATTGGGAGCCGGTTCATCATACGATAATCCGGTTTTAGGATCCATGAGAAAACGTGAGAAGTGATGCACTCTTCCGTTTTCTTCCATGATCATGATTACGCCCTTCCCCTCCTTCATGGCTGTGTTAATCGACTGAGCGATCCGATGGCGGTCCTTTCCATCAGGCACAATGCGATCAATCACCACTTCAATGTCGTGGATCTTAAACCGGTCCAACTGCATCTTGGCGGCAATCTCCATGACCCCTTCATCCACACGCACCTTCGTGTATCCTTGTTTGCGGATATGAACAAACAGCTCGCGATAATGTCCTTTTCTTCCTTTTATGACCGGAGCCAGTAGGGTCAGTTTTTTACCAAGATGGTTATTGATAATGGCATCCAGAATCTGATCATCAGACTGGCGCACCATTCGTTCACCGGAGAGGTATGAAAATGCTTCGCCCGCCCGCGCGAACAACAAACGGAGGAAATCATAAATTTCGGTGACTGTGCCAACCGTAGATCGCGGGTTTCGGGAAGTGGTTTTTTGTTCGATGGAAATTACCGGGCTCAACCCATTGATTTTGTCTACATCAGGTCGCTCAAGATTTCCGATGAAACTTCTCGCATACGCGGAGAAGCTTTCCATGTATCTGCGCTGACCTTCCGCATAAATGGTATCGAAAGCCAATGACGATTTTCCGCTGCCACTGATGCCGGTAAGCACCACCAGCTGATTGCGGGGAAATGAAATACTGATGTTTTTCAGATTGTGCTCACGGGCACCTACAATTTCAATATAATCATGACCTGACAGGTCTGTAATTTTCTTAGCGGAAGCGGATTTGGACATTCAATAAGGATTAACTCAAAGGAATACAAAAATGAGGGCAGGATGGTTGCGTTACAACTAAAAGAAAAAAGAAAATCACGTAACCTCGATATGCCTTGAAAATCCGGGCCAATACTCCTTATACTGCTCTATTTACCAATTAAAACAAAGGCGCCCCAGTAGTAAGGATTCGAATATTGAACAATGGCCTCCAACTTAGCCTCCCGAAAGGCGCTTCGCACATCTCCCGTTATCAGCCATTTTTCATAGAAGTGTGTCATGAGCGATTGAGTGGCTTCAACATCTACCGGCCACAGACTCATTATTACATGACTCGCGCCAGCCAGTTGAAAAGCACGTTGCAAGCCGTACACACCTTCTCCATTTTGCACTTCTCATAAGCCTGTTTCGCATCCGGAGGCTGACTTTTCTACTTTTGTTTTCACGATGTCTAAACTCCGAAAAGAATAAACTACGCCACCTCTTTACCAGTCACCCACTGCAACATCTCAAACCAATCTTGCCGATAGAGTTCAATAGAAAGTGATTTGGCCGCCTCGGTAATTCGTTCGGGTTGCGTGGTGCCAACAACCGGAAAAATAGATGCGTGCTTCAACAGCCAGGCAAGCGAAAGCTGAGCATACGAAGCATTGTATTTCGCTGCCTTGCTGAACCACTCGCGATCACCAATCATCAACTTGCCTCCGCCCAAAGGTGACCATGCCATGGCTGAGGCCTCATGTTCCATCAATACATCCAGGTCGCCATTGAAGAACGACTCAACTCTTGAAAGCGAAATCTCAATTTGATTAGTGACTAAAGGGAAGTCAAGATAATGTTGCAACATTCTGAACTGCCCCGGAGTGAAGTTGGACACCCCAAAGTGCAACACCTTGCCTTGTTCTTTAAGCTGAGAAAATGCTTCGGCCACTTCCATGGGATTCATAAGTGGATCGGGCCGATGGATGAGCATTAAATCCAACCGGTCTGTGGCGAGCATTTTTAATGAATTCTCTACCGACCAGATAATATGTTCTGTGGAGGTATCATAATGTTTGATCCAGGTGGCAGGTCTTTTTTCTGATTTGAATTTTATGCCACACTTGGAAACCAACTGCATTTTTTCACGCAAGGAGGGATTCTTTCGGATGACCTTTCCAAAAATTTCTTCATTGCTGTGATCTCCATAAATATCGGCATGATCAAAGGTGGTAATTCCTTCATCCAGCGATGTGTTAATCAATCGCTCTACGGTTTCTTGTGACACCGTGTGCCAGCGCCATGCGCCCGCAATGATGCGTGAACATTCAGGACCTTGTGGATGCAGATGTTTGTATTTCATACCTTATAATTCTTTAATCAAACCAATAAATAAATCTGTCAACTTCTTTGCGGATTTTGACGCCACATCAATCACGTCTGTCAACGATACGGGTTTTGCTTCTGCTTCGCTGGCATCGTTGGTGAGCACCGAAATAGCCGCGCACTTCATGCCCAGGTAATTGGCCATTAACACTTCCGGCACCGTAGACATTCCCACGGCATCGCCACCCAGCATTCGAAGGTATTGATATTCTGCTTTCGTTTCCAGGGCGGGGCCCATATTAGAAACATAGACACCTTCGCGCAGGCGAATTTTTTTTCCACGAGCTACTGACCTGATGATTTTATTCATGGAAGCCGAATACGGTTCGCTCTGATCCAGAAAGAGATTTCCTTTTTCCATCTGGCTCAACCCTCTCAGTGGACTATCTGGCATAGCATGGATATGATCTTCAATCAGCATCAACTCCCCTTGCTTCCATGATGGATTAAGATTTCCTGCCGCATTGGAAATCAAAAGACTTTCCACACCGAGGTCATGCATGACCCGAATGGGGAATGTCACCTTTTGCATACCATATCCTTCATAGTAATGGATTCGCCCCTGCATGACCAATACCTTTCTCTTCGCTATTTCGCCAAAGACAAATTGGCCTTTGTGACCACTTACGGTTGATACCGGAAAAAAGGGTATCGAATTATACGGAATGATGACCGGGTTGCTAATCCGGCTCACAAACTCCTCACCTAAGCCGGTGCCCAGCACAACGCCTATCTTTGGTTGTGCGCCCTTAGCTTTCAGGTACCGGGTTGCTGCTGTCAATTCCTTGCTTCCTGCGTGCAAAATCTATGGGTAATGATGATTAATGTGCTGTAAAAAACTATTTGGTGCCGTGCTGATAACACTTGCCGGCTTTGCTGGCCGTCATGCGTTTGCACCGATTGCCGTCAGCTGTTTTGCCTTTGCACTGAACTACTTTGTCTTTAAAATGTTCGTCCGGTTTGCATACACCGCACGGTTTTTTACCCGCTTTTCTTGCGGCATCCAGTTTCATGTTATCCGCATCACCCGAAAGATTGCAATCGGCTGTATGGTACTTTTCTCCCTTTGCAGAAGAATAAACCGTTTGGCAAAGAGCTGTAAATGAAACCCC
>Ga0163149_10006241_pt1 | contig 12293 bp, 4 predicted proteins | sample OliLakLV19MP5G1_FD_148604 | JGI IMG/M metagenome (GOLD analysis project Ga0163149, IMG submission 148604) | Freshwater microbial mat bacterial communities from Lake Vanda, McMurdo Dry Valleys, Antarctica - Oligotrophic Lake LV.19.MP5.G1 | ecosystem: Environmental > Aquatic > Freshwater > Lake >...
GTCTTGGAGTGATGGGTTGTGCCGCTGCTGCTGCTAATGATGCGACGTTCTCTGGCTCCGCTGATGCTTTTTCCATGTCTCCTATCTCTGCACCGAGTTTCTTAACAGCTGTTTCAAATAATTCAAAGCCAGCTTGTTTCACTGCTTTCTTGAGTAGGCGAGTCAATTTTCGATCAAGCCGTTGGCTGTACGCGCACCCTGCAGTTGCTAATTCTTCTTCGATGGTCCCTAAAATATCAATGATATAATCAGCCAATGTGTGTTTTATAGGATTAGATGGTCGTTGATCATCACTATGTCCTGCATCCACATTCGTTGATGTTTGACCTTCATTGGTTGTTGCGCTTGCCACCAACAAATCTTGCTGCGAATGCATTTGCTTTGTCATTACGGTGAGCATGTGCACACCAGGTTCTGGCACCACAGATAACATGCCTTCCGAATACATCTCTTTGGGTCGACCAACAGCTAGAGTGCCTTCTGCTATTCCAATCTTAATGAATCTCTCTAGTTCCCCGCGAACCGGCCGAAACTTGGACCAATCCAAACCACAGAACTCGATCAACATTTCAAAATTTTTGAGACGGAATTTGTCCTGAGGGCCAACCAGAATGTTGCACTTTCTGTAGATGTTAACCATAGTATCAGCATCAACACCAAGTAGACGACATAAACTGTTAGCATCATTGCCAGACAGTCGCCACCAGTAAGAAGTAAGCTTCTGGTGATATGATTCCAGAACTCGAGCAAACAACTTTATTGCGTCCGCGTGAGACACAATTTCTTGATTGGCACCTCCCGAAACAGTAGTCCTTGCTACATGTGGCTCGTCCATAGTGACAACAAGACTCTCGTAGCTTAGAATCACAAACAAAACTGTTGGTGTTGAGCAGCAGGCGCCGCCGTTACGCTCATTGTGAGATCTATTTTGCGATAATCTATCGCAGTGTTACAACGGCAAGATATCCCCCTTAAGGTTAGGGTATGCATTTGGTCGCAGGCAGAGCACTGTCTGGGAAAGAATGTGGGTTTTTGGTAGCAATTCAACGTAGCTTCTACATACCTCCTATTCTACGCTAGCCAATACCAACGAGCCAAAGTGCCGGGGTGGTTAAACTACAGTATTCGTTGGGAGTTATTTTTTTACTACGTGTAATTTCCAACGTAACAGGTAGAGTCATTGGAAACCAGACATTGAAATGTCCATCTAGCCACGATTAATAAATAGGTCTGCGTTTCTACTCCTTAGCTCTGACATGAGACATGCATGTTCTTCGTCTGAGATCAAAATCCAACGTTGCCAAACATACCTGCCAAAACATCATCTAACTCGTCTGGTTGCTGGTAAGTGGTAACTCATCATGCTCGGAACAGATGGGTACTGTAGTCCAAAATCGTGAGTAACCCTGAAGAAAAAAGAATCAACCTCGACGTAAAACCTTGGCGACAGTCATTGATTTGCGGTACCACCCGGAAGCAAGTTGGCCCACACAAATAAGTTCGTCCTACAAGCAACAGTGCCAGCTAGCTAGGCGTTCTACAAGCAATAGAAATACCACTCACTCGTTTTATTACCACAACTAACAAGAACCACAACCGCAACAACAAGTTCATCGTCTTCAATTTTCTGCCATGTTCCATTCTAAAAGTGACGATGATATCCCTGTTGCTGCTGCCACCGTTGTTGATGCCGGTCCACTACTTGCTACTGGTGTTGCTGCCGATCCACCACTTGCAAACACTATTGAATACGAAGCGATTCCCAAGCTCCTTTTCGTGGACATGCAGCAGGAGGATGATGAAAAAGTTGCAGCTGCAGTTACAAAGTTGGCTGGCCTTCTTAATAAATCGAATGCGAATTGGAAAGTGAACGCTGTTCAAGCTCTTTCTTTGGGTGCCATTGCCATTATCTTATTGGTGATGCGAAAGTGGCATTGTAACAGATCAATTCAATTTCATGGTTTCCTCGTTCTTGCGTGGTTTGGATGCTACGCAGCGGCCGAACTTAATGGACCCTACCCTACGACGTCCGGAGTCCTGCAAAGTTATCACGGATATATCAAAACCATACACCATCATGCTGGAGCTAGAGCTACTGCTTTTGCAGTTTCTATTTTCAAATCCGGAGGAATCGAGACGATAATGGCAGCCATGAAGTCATTTCCCGATGATGCTGGCATCCAGGCTGGGGGTTGCAATGCAATTGGCAATGCATTTTGCTGGCCTAACCCAACCACTGACGAAGCCATGGCTCGCTTTGTTCACAAATTGAATGGAATTGAACTGGTTGTGTTGGTCATGAAGAAATTTCAAAACAATGCTTCAGTGCAACAGATGGGTTGTTGTGTCTTGCGGCAGCTGTCGAGGATAGAAGCCCTACGCGATGCTTTGAAGAAACGGGGTGCCCTAAGTGCTGTTGGTGAGGCCACTGAGAAACATGATGGCAACAGTCTCCAGTCAGCCGCCACTGCTTTTTTCACAAACATGTTTGGAAACAAGTGAAATTGACCATCGAAAACCCAGTGGGATTCACCAAAACGAGCTAAAAAAGCAATGCTTTGTTTTTTGAAGAACAATGGGTGCCCTTCGGTGGTTAAAATAATATATCGCGTCATCCGTGCAGTGGCGCGTCTCTTGCTTAGTTCTTTAATGACCAAAGTACATATTCAGCAGTTAATTGAGGGAAAAACCTGACTGTGGTACCAACGCCGTGACGGTTTCGGTCGACAGTGTAGACCTTGTAGCACCCGTCGTGTTGGGAGATGTCTTGCGAGTCCAAGCACGACCCACGCATACCTCTTCCAAATCTCTGGAATTGCAAGTTTCTGTGTTGGCCGAACGATTTACGACCGACAGCAGCACCGCCCAATTGAAGGGGCAAGAGATTGTCACGACCCCACATGCCTATTTTACCTTTGTCAGTTTACCCCTAATGACCCGCAATTCTAGGGAGGAGGACTCCTCGTCGCCCGCCAGTGCCAAAAGTGGAACCCCACCGTCGTCACTGCCAATGCGACAGTTAGTCTTGGAGACGGAGTATGATAAGGCCCAATTTGAACTGGGTAAGAAACGATATGAAAATCGTCAAGCCACTCGCCGCCAAAGTAATTAATAATTCTTCAGTACTATAGAGAAACGACCTGTAATTTAATAGTGGACCACCGGCCCAAACGGCCTTACGTGACCAAGCCAAGCTTAGTACAGCAAGCCCAACCTGGCTGCGTTAGAGCTTACTAACTACTATCAAGACCGGGCATCAATACGTCGCCCACAACTGTACTGCTCTAGCACCAGGTACCATGGTTACCAGCACCGTTGCCGTGGCTGGTAGCTACTACTGTAGGCTACTTAAGTGCTACTATAGCTAGTACTAGTTGTAATCAGAAGTGTGACCCAAATCGTGGCATGATCTTTGCTCCGAGGCTTATTCCGCCTTAATCTATGCTCCTGTTAATCATGTAATTCTTTTTCCTCAGGATACAACAGCGCTGAACTATTGTCATCGCGGGACTGAAAAAATGCTGCCGCGCAGAATGCCGCCACGAGCCAGGTCGACACTCACGTTGACAACCGTTCCCTGTAAGTATCCTTTCATTACTACCCTCCTCTCCTCAAGATTCAATTGATTGGAATTCTAAACAAGCGCTACCAATGCTAGCACGGCAGGATCTCTCAGGCTGGCTCTTCCCGCCTCTATGGAAGGACCTTGGAATACGTAGAACCTCGTTCAATCCAGTACATTACAAAGAGAAAACACTCACCCCGATCTAGATTGAAACGATCTCTCTCATCTCGTTTGGCACATAATTTTGCTATTGACAAGCAAATCAACGCTTCTTGTGTATTTACGCTACCTTTTTTCAATTTCGCATCCAAACTCATTCATCGACCATGACCGATCCTACTCTTGCTACTACTACCGACGCTGTCGCCCCTCTCAAGGAGACAACTACCAATGCTACCATGAGCAAGGAAGGGGAAGCACCCACCATGGAAAAGGCGACCGAGAAGGCTTCGTATGCGGCCATGGCCGCCGAATCTCCCAAGAAGAGTAAGGGCGACGATGACAAGAACAGCGACGACGCTGGAAAGAAGCGTAGCTCTCCCACTTCCGCCGCTGAAGATGATGGTCCCGCTACCAAGAAGAAGACGACTCCCGTCAAGGAGAGTGAAAAGGAGATGGATGCCAAGAAGGACAAGGAAGACGTGAAAGAAGAGGACACCAAGATGGACGAAGCCTCTTCCTTGGAAGCCAAAAAGGAGTCGGACGACAAGGTAGTTGCCGCCGAAGACAAGGAAAACATCGTCAAGGAAGACACCAAGATGCAGGAAGAAGCCTCCTCGGAAAACAAGAAGGAGGACAAGAGCAAGGATGTGGCGGATGACAAGGCGGTCACCGAAGACAAAGAAAACACCAAAGGGGGCGACAAGAAGCCTGAAGGAGAAGACGCGTCTTCCGAAAGCAAGAAGGACGATGACAAGAGCCAGGCGGAGAACGAGGCTACTGGCGAAGAGAAGGAGACCGCAAAGAAGGAAGAGCTGGCGGTGGAAGAAAGCAGCTCGTCCGAAAGCAAGAACGACGAAGGAGAGACCAAGGAAGAAAGCAAGACTGCTGCTTCTTCCGGAACTCCCTCCAAGTCGACAGACAAGGACGACAAGACCACCAAGAAAGCTGCCACGGATTGCCCTACCGATGAAAAGAAGGACGACGAAAAGGCGACCATCGCCATCCAGCCGGAAGGCGAAGCCGTCAAGGCCAACTAAGCAATCGAACTTGTCTTTTGGCATTGATCCCGCTGCACACTTATTTGATCCCGTTTCAAACCTCGCATCTCTGGTCACGCGGTAGATCCAGCTTGAAGATTTCTTCCATCATCTTATATATATTACATCCTTAGCTTCCTTGAAAGGATTGACTACTGCCTCTTTCCAACCCGTCTTGTGCACCGGCGTGTCGCACAATCTCTTCGCCTTGCAACGAACTGCCATAACCTAAGGCTATCAAGTCGTAGACTCTACGGAACAGAAAATCGAAAAATAATAATCTTCAAGCAATATCTATCGACTGTAACTACTTCCTTTCTAATCTAATATTGTCTTATTAGCTTTTGTTCTTTTGGTCCCGTTGTTTTCGTTGCAAACAAGGTAGTCGTGTTTTGGTCGTGTTTCCGCTACAGGTTTTATGCATCGTAGTGGAGTGAAGAGCCCACACCCATTGTAGTATCTCCACACGCTACATGTACTACTCGCAGTAGTAGTCCCTCTAATGTAACTAAAGTAGCACATAGTGGAAGCAATGGAGCGTAGATTTTCGGTTCAACTATCGTCGTGGACTAAACAATTTGCCAGGCACGGCTCGTTTTCGTGGCAGGAAGGCGAGTACGGTTTATAAACAAATCATAGGTCTACTCTTGGCGCAATGATTTGTAAAAATAATGCACTATCTAATCCTCGGTTCCTTTTTGTGCCTACTACCCTACCACGAGGACGAAGCAAGTACCGTAGTTCAAGCTATCTAAAGGACGGAGTGTTCAAAAACTCTCCCACGATTCGACGGCAACAAGGACCACGATTAGAGTGGCTAGCTAGATGTAACCGGACTACCTAATTTAGTCACGTTCCCTTTATTGTCACTTGATTCAAACAAGTCCGGACGACTTTATTCAAAGGAGCCTCAAAGCATGGCTGTCCCACACACTCTAGCTAGGTACAAGTTAATCAGAAGCAAAATTAATATCGCTAGATACTCGGCTAGTCATAGGTTGCTTTTCTCGGAACCCTACACTAATGTGGCTGTGAAGACATGCTCTTTGGCATCTCTATGTTGTCTGGCAATCTTCAGGATGCTATTTACTGGTTTTGCATGAGTTGTTCATCAACACGGATAGATTTGTTGACAAACTGGCGACAACCTGAAACGACTCCCGAAATTTGAGAAGCTATGTGTTCCTGACGCGATTAAATCACTATACAATTTTCTGTAGAAAAAATGTCATTGAGAGCGCGCCTGCGTTCAGAGCTAAATCTTTTTGTTGCTCATTTTTCACATGTGAAGTAGCAAAAAAGGCCTCCGTCGTTGTTCTTGTTAACGTTGGCGGTTGCTCCTGCAATACACATGGAACAACAAACAATAACAAAGACAAAGCCCTTTGCGTATGACCTTCCCAACAGACCAAGGAACTGCGCCTTCGTCAGAACAAAACGACAATCTATACAGCAAGAGGAAACTACAAAGCCATCATCAGCATGCCGCATCATTGCTGGCGAATAGCCATGCTATATGCGCTTCTTTTGGGCGCCACTAGGATCCAAGCGCTGGATCCTACTACAATGAATAATGTTGTTGATCATACAAGGGGAACACATGACAACCTTCAAGGCGATGGGGACTTCGCCGCGACAAACGATGGGGCTGAGTACGACGAGCAGCATCGCGATCTTCAGTTCTTTGTGAATACGGGCCGACAGAAGAGATCCAGAGGGGTGGCTAGATTTTTCGACGATGACGACGGTGGCGGCGACGACGACGGCTTCGCGTTGGTTGATGAGAATATTGCGCCCTATAGCCAAGGCGGCAGTAAAAGTAAAAGCAAAGGCCGCCGCAAAGGCGAGAGAGGAGGTACGAACAGAGGCATTAGCAGAGGAATGATGAGCAAGGGCGGCGGCACTCCATTTGTGTACCCTGGTGAGGAAACCATTGTCCAGATGCGAGAGTCTGCTCGTGTTACTCGAGACAAAGAAATACTGGAAGAAAACGGGTGGACTAGAAAACGAGTTGATACGATTCGGGCAAGTCAAATTGTGACCACGCTTGCTCCAGTTGCGACGCCTGCACCAACGATTGCTGAAACGGCAGCTTCAACAACAAATACGACTGAATCGGGGGCGTCTGGAAACACCACAACAGCTCCAGGTGCAACCCCAGGTGCAAGCCCAGGTGCAACCCCGGGTGCCACTCCAGCCACTCCAGCCAGTGCAGGAGGCAATACAACAACTGCGCCAGGAGCAGCACCAGCGCCAGCACCAGCAGCGGCCAATGGTACAGCGACAACTTCAGCTCCTACTGCTGCCACTGCCCCTGACGAACTCATTCCTCTCGCTGCTCGCACTGCGCCATATCGTGGAGTGACCTGTTCTGGTGGTCCAGAAGACTTTGCCTTTGGAATTGACATTCATGTGGACTTTATCAACGACAAATTTCACCCTTGCAGCGAGCAAGACTTTGATGCTCTGGGGGCACTTCTGAATTACACATTGAATGAGGAGTTTCCTTTGCGAGTGCCTTCGTGGCCTGGTGAGGTGGTGTTTTCCTCATTTCAATTTGACGTCGATCAATTTTCTCTGCACATCAACCCATTTGCTGGCGATGACAACAATGAACGACACTTGTTGAGAAAGGAGTCCTCAACCGTCAGCTCATTACAAGATGGAGATGCATCTGCCTCTAGCTATTTATCCACGGTCCAAGATCGTTCTGAACGAAGGAGGCTGCTAGAAAGTACTTGCCCACCACGGCCTGGTTATTGTGACGTTACGACAGACCTCTGTATCTTTGGGTGTGGCTATATATCTGTTACTGATTGTGGAGACATGTCGGCATTGGGAGACTTGTGGCCAGCACTCTCAATAGCGGTGTCATCGTTAGGCTGGGAGTGTCTAGGCGGAGGAGTTCCACCATTTGTTGACTTCTCACTTCTATCTACGTAGGATCAGAGGAGGAACGTACTGTATAGATTCATTAGATTGCTTATTAATTATAGTCCCTATGTACTGTAGCTTAAAAGTTGAACTCTATGCAGTTGGCATTTATCGGCTGCAGATTTGCGGGTCAATGGAGTGCCTCGATACAAATGTAGTGCAGTGCCAGTTTAAAACTTGAACTGTAAAATAGTACAGCTGATTGATAGCTAGTTCCACTGTTGGGTTAGCAAGGAACGACAGACACTTTACACTTGCTTTTTCAAGCTAGTTAGTGTATGACTAGCTATATTCGAGCCATCAGATTTCATCGAGTGATAACTTTGCAGCTCACATTGATATAGTAGCCAGCAGCTGCTAGCTAGCTACTAGTAGCTATTTCCAGAAGCGTGATCAGCGGTCACACCGAACTCAGCTCCGAACTTTTCGCTACACCAACTAACGGGAACCGGATTTTCGAAAAAGATGAGACTGACCATAGCGCGCGGCTGGCAAAAATTTGAATCTAATTACAATAGAGCCAGTCTAATACGCGCCCGTCGATATCTACTACTAGCAAATCACATATTTTCGGCGGCCAATCCATCGGATGGATCGTGTTGGCGCCGACCTCAATCTTTTACGGATCGAGACAATAGTAACAGTGTTACAGTATAGCTACCGTTCTACTACAGTAAGCTAGCCAGTATTGTAATATCTGGTAACAATAGCTACGAGCTAGTATTCGTTATTCCGGAAAAACGAACTTCCTTGCATTGGAATTTACTCACCATGTCCGATAGAAGGAGCAAAAAACTAAAACTATCAAGACACTTCACACCGATGGCGAACATGAATTTGTTTCGAACGCTCCTTTTGGGCGCTATCTTATTCCATCTTCCAGGCTCCACTATAGGAGAAACTGCCAGCACTGAGACATTTGCAGATACGGCAAATGAATCAACTCGCCGTGAATTGTTTTATCAAAGAATTCGAGAGAGGGGTCGAGGTCGAGGTGATGGGTCGCCTCGGGATGTTGGGGGAAATACAGCGCCTCTCTCAGAAACCAGAAGGGGAGATTCCCGTCCCGATTCATCACCACAGAGTCGAAATACAAAGCCCGAGTCAGAGCCTAGCAGAGGGAATTATCTTGGTAACGCCAATAGAATCTCCAGAGGTCGAGCTATACCCAGAGAGACGAGGCCCGAGACAGCGCCAAGAGGGAACTTTGCCCGTGCATCACCGCAAGCTCAAACTGTACCTCGAGGGAGAGGTGGACAGCCAGAGGCAGTGTCTGAAAGAGAGACTTCGCCATATCGCTCCGAAACGCCAGGCCAGTTTCAAATAGTATCCCAAAACAAAGATAGCGTCCCCCCTCTAGAGCCATTCCCTAGAAGGCAGATTTCTCCTGATCGTCCCGAAATACAAAGCCAATTTCAACCTATATCCCGGGGTAGAGGCAACAATAGTGGTCCAAATCCAGCGCCCAGAGAAGAGAAATATCCCGACCCTCCTGAAACGCTAGGTCGATTCCAAAGTATATCCCAAAACGAAGATGTCGAACAGTCTCCTGATCGCCCCGAAACGCTGGTGAACTACGCCCAAACCAAGGAATCAGGCCAGTTTGAAAGTTTATCCCACAAAGTAGACAACTTTCGTTATCCAAAATCAGATAAAGCACCAGAGCGCCCATCAACGCCAGTGCCGCCACCTAGACAGAGTAATCTCCGACATACCCCCATGATCACCCCGAGACAGAGCAACAATCTCCAAAGCTCCCCCCTGATAAGTCCGAGGCAGACCACCGATGCTCCATCTTCAGCCCCAGTTTCAGCCCAACTGGGGCTGCCTGAGGATCAAACGGTTGTTCCCACAGTTGCTAGTAGCCCGTTAGTGAGCCCTCCCCTCATGTCATCAGAATTGGCCACAAGGCAGATGGCAAACCAGTCGACAACACCCGCAGAAACTCCGGCGACCATGAATCCAACAGTTATTTCAACAGCTGCAAATGTAACAGCGGGTCCAATATCCACAAATGCACCAGAAACAACAGTTCCAGCTCCCGTGGCGATGCCAGTGCCTGTTCCAGTGTCGGCGCCTTCACCAATAGGATCTGATCGCCCGCCATCGCCACCAGTACCTGTTCCACCTTGGCGTCCTTTTCGGGGTAATCCCAATCTCCCAATACGGCCAGGATCACCTCGAGTAACCACGAGAAACCCGCTTCCAATGTTTGATCGTGTGCCTGATTTTATCCGTAACCGACGAAATGTTATTATTCGACAGCGAGGACGGCGTCAACCCGATCGCATTACACCGCCTCCAGTCAGCGGTGGCGTCACAGGTGGTAACCAGAACAACGAAGGAGTCTTTACTATCCCGCCTCTCCTAGCACCGCCCCTAGATAGCGGTGGCGACGTGGGTGGTTCCCAGAACGACGAATTCGTCTTTACTATCCCACCTCTTGTAGCACCGTCCCCAGTCGGCGGTGATGGCACGGGTGGTAACCAGAACAATGACAACATAGCATCCTCAGAACCCTTTAGCCCAGCAAATCCGGCGACAACATCTCCGGGTGGAGCAGACTTGGGGGTGCCAGATCTCACCCCATTAGCGACAGAGGCTCCTTCATCATTGGCACCAGGGGCTACCTCCGCTCCAACAAGTGTTCCACAAGGCTCACCAGCACCCCCGGACGAGCCCAATATGCCAAGTACTCAACCTGCAGCGGGCATGACACCAGTTCCAGTAGCTCCCGACGTGCAGCCAGGCATGGGAACGAGTGCGCCGTCACAAACAACTGGATCCGATCTAGATGTTACAGAGGCTCCCACAGTGACACCAATTGCTAACGCGTCTACGTCAACTCCCGAATCACCAGTACTTCCCGGGACAACCACAGAAGCTCCATCTATGATGGTACCTGGAACTACTTTCGTGCCATCTGCATTACTGCCAGGTACAGGAGAAACGGCTGTACCATCTGCTTCCTTACCAGGAGTAGGAGCAACTGCTGTGCCATCTGCTTTCACAGGAGCAAATGCAACTATTGTGCCGTCCGATTCCATACCAGGAGTGGTAGAAACTGCTGTGCCATCTGGTTCTATACCAGGAGCAAATGTTTCCATACCAGGAATGATAGAAACTGCTGTGCCGTCTGATTCCATACCAGGAGCAAATGTTTCCATACCAGGAGTGATAGAAACGATTGCTCCGTCTGTTTCCATACCAGGAGCAAATGTTTCCATACCCGGAGTAATAGAAACTATTGCCCCGTCTGTTTCCATACCAGGAACCAATGCTTCCATACCAGGAGTGATAGAAACTGCAGTGCCATTTGATCCCATACCAGGAGCAAATGCTTCCATACCAGGTGGGATAGCAACTGCTGTGCCATCTGATTTGCTACCAGGAACTGCGATTCCATCGGGTGCAGTCGGGGGAGTTGGGACAGGTGCACCTACTACTGCAGCACAATGCGTGGACAATCCTGGCGAGATTCAAGTGGGGATTGATGTACAATTACTCTTTTCAGACGGACTCTTCCAGACCTGCACCGAGACGGATCTGTTTTTGGTTTCTCAAACCATTGAAGTTATGATCAACGCAGCCTTTCCAACTGCTGTTCCAGATTGGCAGGGCACAGCCCTTTTTGGCCCGGTCACTTTTGATACGCTGCAAACTGTGGATTATACCAATCCATTGGCAGCTCCTATTGTACGGCAGTACCATACGTCCTCCCCGATTTCGCCGGAAAAGGGCAGAAGAAATCCCACTCAGTTTTCTGGATTCCAAACCACTGACTCTTTTCATCCTCGTGCTACCGCGGACAATCGACTGAGACCAAGAATAGCAAAGCCACAACTGCGACGGTTTATTCCTTCCCACCCCCAGTCACCTATTGCAACACAGCCACGTGGTCAGCGGCAGCGGTCACTACAGGGCACATGTCCGGCGCGACCAACGCAATGCCCGGTAACTGTCAATGGTTGCTTGTTTGCGTGTTCCACAGCATATACTACCAACTGCGGAACGGGGGATACAACAAACTGGGCGAACTTGGGAATCGAGGTTGCCATTGCAATTGCTACGCTAAATTTGCCCTGCATGGGAGCACCAAATGTGCCGAACGTTGTTGTGAATACGTTTTAGAGAACGGGTAAAATCTGAGTCAAGGACTCAGAGCGTTGACGAGGCAAAGAAGTTACTACAGCACATGCTTCCTCAAAATGAATTCTCTTGCATTTGTATTTCTAAAAATTAGACCAATTTACTTCATAGATATGTTCTTTTTTCACCGCATTGCTGGTGGGATGGTGCAGGTCCTAAATCTGGCTTTCTGTGGTCCGCTACATGATTGGCCCCTGCTATCATGTTCGCCCTTTTTTCTGGATGTCAGAATGTGTGTGCGTCGAGCGTAAGTGTCCCGGCACAATCAGTTTGCGAACGAAAGGCAAACCTGGGAGACATAAAGCCAACAAGGGAAATCAAAGACTATTAAATCTGTCATCGACACCAAGATGACCTCATTAATAGACTGGGTTATCGAACAATTGTCTCTGGGAAGCACATGTAATATTTCACCACCACAACCAACCAGTGCCAGCTTTTCTAGA
>Ga0163149_10006243_pt1 | contig 12290 bp, 3 predicted proteins | sample OliLakLV19MP5G1_FD_148604 | JGI IMG/M metagenome (GOLD analysis project Ga0163149, IMG submission 148604) | Freshwater microbial mat bacterial communities from Lake Vanda, McMurdo Dry Valleys, Antarctica - Oligotrophic Lake LV.19.MP5.G1 | ecosystem: Environmental > Aquatic > Freshwater > Lake >...
CTATTATATGTTTATTAAACTACTAATTTTTTATAACGTACACGCTTAGGCTCAACATTTCCCAAACGTTTCTTTTTATTTTCCTCATATTCAGTGTAACCTCCTTCAAAATAATATACAGTTGAATCCCCTTCAAATGCGAGTATATGGGTACAAACCCTGTCTAAAAACCACCTGTCGTGAGATATAATCACAGCACATCCTGCAAAATTTTCCATTGCTTCTTCCAAGGCGCGTAATGTATTTACATCAAGATCATTTGTTGGCTCATCGAGCAACAATACATTAGCCTCTTGTTTTAATGTCATTGCTAAGTGTAAACGATTACGTTCACCACCAGAAAGCACACCACATTTTTTTCCCTGATCAGGTCCATGAAAGTTAAAACGGGAAATATAAGTACGTGAGTTAATATCGTTTCCACCAATCTTAACTACCTCATTCCCTCCTGCCAAAACTTCGTAAATAGTTTTATTCGGATCAACATCAGTATGTGCCTGATCTACATAAGCAATTTTAACTGTTGGCCCTACTTTAAACTCTCCCTTGTCAGCCTTTTCCTGAGCCATGATCATGCGGAACAATGTAGTTTTACCAGCGCCATTCGGGCCAATGATACCAACGATTCCTGCAGGTGGTAATTTAAAATTTAAATGCTCGTACAACAACTTGTCTCCAAATCCTTTTGAAACATCTATAGCCTCAATTACTTCATTACCTAAGCGCGGACCGTTCGGAATAAAAAGTTCCAGTTTTTCTTCTTTTTCCTTCACACTTTCGCTTTGCATTTTTTCATAGTTCTGCAAACGCGCTTTTTGTTTTGCCTGACGACCCTTTGCACCCTGGCGCACCCAATCCAACTCTCGTTTTAAATTTTTCTGACGTTTACTTTCTGTTTTTTCTTCCTGCGCTAAACGTTTTTGTTTTTGATCCAGCCACTCAGAATAATTTCCTTTCCACGGAATGCCTTCTCCCCTATCCAACTCTAATATCCAACCTGCTACGTTATCAAGGAAATATCTATCGTGTGTAACAGCAATTACTGTTCCCTTATATGCATGTAAATGTTGTTCTAACCAATCAACCGATTCAGCATCCAGGTGATTCGTTGGCTCATCCAATAATAAAATATCAGGCTCTTGTATCAATAGTCTGCAAAGCGCCACACGTCTTCTTTCACCACCAGAAAGATTTTTCACAGGAGCATCGCTCTCCGGACAGCGTAGTGCATCCATAGCCATTTCCAACCTGTTATCTAAATTCCAAAGATCGTGCTGTTCAATAAGATCATTCAACCTCGCCTGCTTCTCAACAAGCTTTGTCATTTCATCATCACTCATTGGTTCAGCAAACTTGTTATTTACATCTTCGTACTGTTTAAGTATATCAACAAATTCCTGCGCACCCTCCCGAACAATTTCAATAACAGTTTTGGTGTCGTCGAGTTGCGGCTCTTGCTCAAGCATACCAATGGAATAACCTGGAGAAAAATGCAATTCACCTTGATAGGACTTATCCATCCCTGCAATAATTTTCATCAGGGTTGATTTTCCAGATCCATTTAATCCAAGTACACCAATCTTCGCACCATAATAAAATGAGAGATAAATATCTTTAAGTATTTGCTTACCGGTGTTAAGTGTTTTACTCACTTTCACCATCGAAAAAATAATTTGTCTTCCTTCTGACATGTTCCTGAAATTAAAAATTAAGAATGTAAAATTAAGAATTATAAGGGAAGGCAAATATACCAAACCAAACAGGTTTTAAAAAAATTAAAACCACCCCCGAATATTAAATGGTAAATATGTTTCGTTTTTTCAAAACTCGACCACTTTCCCTATAAATCCTAAATGTTAATGAAATAGCCATATAAACCGTTAACTCAGAAACCGTGAAAAGTACCTGAACTACCCTCTTTCGTCCTATCCTAAAATGCCATAAAGAGGATAACTTTACCGTATACTTAATTCAAGAGCGGTTAACAATGGCTCGCCAAAATGATTAAAATTTGGTATATTAGCATGAATTCATCCCCGTAGTTTATTAAAGGATAAAAATGAAACCTACGCTTATTCCTACTCATGAATTTTACGATAAGCTGGAAAGATCAATTCCATTTGAAATTTTAGAGTTAAAAGAGAAAAACACATACGACCCTACCAGGTATCACAGGCATGCCTACTATGAAATATTTTTTATTTCAAAAGGCGGCGGGGCACATTATATAGACTTTGAGACCTTTCCAATAAAAAACAACTCACTACATTTTGTTTCACCTGGACAAGTGCATTTATTACAAAGAGCATTAGACTCCAATGGATATGTGATTATGTTTTCGAGAGAATTTTATCAACTGGGCCTCAAGAATAGAGACACTTTATATGAAATGCCATTTTTGAACAACAATACAACAATGCCCATTATTGAAGTTCCGAAAGAACAAATAGAATATTTTAAAAATTTATTTTCAAGAATTAAGGATGAATACAACTCACCAAATGAAGATAAGGAGGAAGTTTTGCGGGCTTGTTTAAACATGTTGCTACTCGATTCCAAACGATTTTTTTTATCACAAACTTCATCTTCAGAGAAAAGTAAAAGTCCACAGGCTGAGCTGACCAGAAAATTCAGAATACTTATAGAAAAGAATTTTATCCAGATGCATAAGCCAAATGAATATGCCGAAATTTTATGCGTTTCACCCGGGCATTTGAATGATGTGGTGTATGACAACCTGGGTATTTCAGCCAGCGCCCTCATACAGGAAAGATTAATTCTTGAAATAAAAAGAATGTTATTACACTCCGATGAAAGTGTAAACGAGATAGCACAAATATTAAATTTTGAGGACCCTTCTTACTTCACCAGGTTTTTTAAAAAACAAACCGGTCTTTCTCCGAAGGAATTCCGGGAATCGAGCCGGAAACTTATTGAGAAATAAAAACTACTTTTTCTTTTTAATAACAGGAGGCACAGGGACACTTACCGGAACAGGTACGGGAATTTCCTGATCAAACTTTATTTTGAGCGCATCTTCAATGTAATATGTTGGAATTGCAAAACCAACACCTTCCACCCCAACGCCAATAAGCTTAGCAGAAACAACTCCGATCAATGCTCCATCCTTATTTGTCATCGCTCCACCGCTGTTCCCTCTGTTCACGCTCACATCCGATTGAAGAAATATTTTATTTTCAATAGTCCTTTTGCCGGATATAATTCCTTTTGAAATGGATTGTCCTAATGCAATATCACTTGGTGTACCAATTGCATAAACATCGGAGCCCAACTTAATCGCTTTATTCAGATCTACTTTCAAAATTGAACTTACTGTAGTATCTATTTTCAATAAGGCCAGATCATAGAAAGGGTTGGACCTTATTACTTTACATTTCTTTTTATTTCCCTCGTTAAATATTGCTTCTATATTATTAGAATCTGCTCCTTCAATAACATGGTAATTAGTAATAATATATCCATCCTTAGAAACAACACAACCACTTCCATGACCTTTTTTTAATTTTATCGTTACTACTGATTCAGCTGCCGTTTCAATACTCGGTGCTTCGGTAACCTTATTCACAACATTTATCACGTTCCATTTTGCAGAAGTTTCCAGCATACTTTTTTCCATATTTACAAACCGGGGCCTTAAATCTGGATCAACCATTACATCGCATAAAAGATTTTCCAAGGCATTCGATATCATCCTTTTATGAGTTTCAAAACTTGAAACTGAAAAACCAATATTGCTTTTAACACTGAACTGTTTTTCGTAAGAAGATTTATTACCCCATGCATCCAGCAATTTAACTTTTACATTCAACTCAATTGCCATAAATCCCCCAAACAAATGTTCAAATATCTTATCAACTTCAAAATCGAGTTTTACCAGTGCAGTATTTCCAAAAGTTATCTTATCAGTTGTGTCGACATAACCATTGATGGTTAAAAATTTATTAAGTGTGTCGTAGAAAATTGTGTTTTCGAATTTCAGACCCTCTGTTTCTTTAGCTACTCCTTCTACCCTTCCAGCCACGTAATCATCATAGCTTTCATAATTTTTTTTTACATAATTTTTAGCATCCACACTAAAGGAAACCTTTTCAACCTGTATATATTGATCGTTTTTTGTTTTAGCAGGCAAAGGTTTAAGTGGCTGCAATTTAAATGAGGTTTTGCTTCTCATTATATCCGACCGTCTAACCAGCTCCGTAGTATTTCTACAATCAACTTTTTGAATATAGAAAAGAAGAAATTCTGAATTTGCTTTACACACCGCCTTGTCAAGACCTAAAAATAATGTATCCGGCTTATTCAAACCCATCCAATTAGTTTCGAACTTTTCATAAGAGATGATACTGATATAATTTCCTGTATCTGCACTACGAATAGCAACTTTTTGCGCGGCGAGACCAGACACAAAAGATAAAAAAATGATGAGAAAAGATTTTGAAAAAGAATTCATAATTAAATCTGTTTCAAAAATAAGAAAAGATATGAGAAACAGATTTTAAAAAGGCACCATGCCCAAGTAGATTTTACTTGATCAGGTTAACGTGACCCACATATTTGTGTTTAACACCGAGTACGTCTTTGAGCTTGATCAGCCATACATACGTATCCTGCTGAGCTACTTCGCCGCTTCTGCCGCCTTGTACACGTCCATCCCAGCCCAAGCTCGGATCTTCAGATTCAAAGATCATATTGCCCCAACGGTCAAAAATCCAGAACTCATACTTCTCAATATCAATTCCAATACCCAGTGGTAAGAAGATATCATTCAGTCCATCGCCGTTTGGTGTAAAAGTATTAGGTACATACAACACATAATCCGGTAAGATGATAATATTGCCATATGTAGTATCGGCACAGCCAAACTGGTTGGTAACGATCAGTCTTACTTCATACGTGCCGGTGTCCTTGTTCGGATAAGTATATTTTGGGTTCTGTTCTGTTGAGCCGCTCATTGGCACATCGCCAAAACTCCAATCCCAGGTGATGGCTTGTTTGGATTGATCTGTAAACTGGATCACCGTATTGAGTACTGTTGTTGGCTGTGGTACTGCCGTAAACGATGCCACCGGATCCGGATAAACCGTAATGTAATTGTTTATTGTCTGGCTATTGCTGCAGCCGTTCATGTCTGTTAATGTCAGTGTTACATTGTAACTGCCTGTATCTATATAACAATGGTATGGGTTAGCATTGTTTTGTGAGGTACTGTCATTGTCTCCAAAATTCCAGTGCTGGCTTTGGCTGTTTGCTGTGTTGTTGGTAAAGTTTACACACAGTGGTGAGCAGCCTGCTCTTAGGTCTACAGTGAAGCTTACTACCGGCAAGGCGTGTACTGTTACTTCTGTTACTGCCTGCGCTGTACAGCCATTGTTATCTGTCACCGTTAAGGTATAGCTCGTGTTTTGTGTTGGTGTTGGCAATGGTTGTATGTTCGGACTGTTCTGACCTGTGTTCCATAAGTATCCGTAACCTGGTGTTCCGCCATTGGCATTTGATGTGATGCTTGGTTGTTGTCCGTAACATACTGCTGCCGGTGGTGCTATCACTGCTACCAATAGCGGAGGGTCTGTTATTTGTACTGTGGCCGTGGCTACACAGTTATGACTGTCTGTTACCGTTACGGTGTATATGCCTGATGCAAGGTTAGTGATGTTTTGTGTTGCCTCTGTATTGCTCCAGCTATAAGTATATGCCGGGGTTCCGCCGGATACTGTTGTGCTTATTGAGCCATTGCTGTCTGCGAAGCAGCGTGTATTGGTTGGCGTAAGGGTGATAGTAATTGGTGCCGGTTCTGTTATGGTTACACTCATTACATCTTTACATCCATTTACATCTTGTACTGTGCATGTATATACTCCTGCGCACAGTGCTGTAGCAGTGAGTGTGTTTTGTGCTGGTGCTGTGCTCCATGTATAGTTGTATGGTGCGTAATTATTCGCACTCATTTGCAGTGTCGCTATTCCATCGCAAGCGGTGTTACAGCTTGTGTTGGTGATCGAGTTGAGTTGTAGTGTGTCTGCTACTTCAGGTAATACTGCTCCTGTTATTTGCTGTGTACAGTTATTGTTATCGGTGATCGTTACTGTGTATGCTCCTGCTGTAAGGCCTGTTACTGTAGTTGTGGTTTGGCTTGTGTTGCTCCAGCTATAGCTATAGTTTGGTGTGCCGCCGCCTGCCTGTACTGTGGCTGTTCCGTCACTTAGATTACAGTGATCCGCCGTGCTGGTAACTGTTAATGTAATTGCTGTTGGTTGTGTGAGCAATGTTGCTTCCTGTACTGTACATCCGTTATTATCGGTTACTGTTAATGTGTAGCCGCCGGCTGCAAGGTTGCTGATGTTTGCTGTTGCTTGTGCATTACTCCAGCTATAAGTGTATGCGCCTGTACCGCCTGCTACATTGCTTGTAATTTGGCCCGTGGAGATATTGTTACAGAGTAGATCTGTTGGTGTTATGGTTAATGTTAATGCCGGCGGCTCTGTAATGGTAGCTGTTGTTTGCGCGGTACATCCATTATTATCTGTTACCGTTACTGTATAGGTATTGGCGATTAAGCCTGTTGCTGTCGGGTTGGTTTGTGCATTGTTCCAGCTATAGGTATACGCCGGTGTTCCACCGCCTGCTGATACCGTTGCTGCTCCATTCGTATTGCCATTACACAACAAGTCAACATGGGCACTGATGCTCGAAGTTAATATAGAAGGCGAAGTGATGGTGACACTCATAAAATCTTTACAACCATTTACATCTTGTACTGTACAAGTATATACTCCTGCGCATAATGATGTAGCTGTGAGTGTGTTTTGTGCAGGTGCTGTGCTCCATGTGTAATTGTATGGCGCGTAGTTATTCGCACTCATTTGCAGTGTCGCTATTCCATCGCAAACACCGTTACAACTTGTGTTGGTGATGCTTACTAATTGTAATGTGTCTGCTACTTCAGGTAATACTGCTCCTGTTATTTGCTGTGTACAGTTATTGTTATCGGTGATCGTTACTGTATATGCTCCTGCTGTAAGGCCTGTTACTGTGCTTGTGGTTTGTGTTGTATTGCTCCAGCTATAACTATAGTTTGGTGTGCCGCCGCCTGCCTGTACTGTGGCTGTTCCGTCTGACAGGTTACAGTGATCCGCTGTGCTGGTAACTGTTAATGTAATTGCTGTTGGTTGTGTGAGCAATGTTGCTTCCTGTACCGTACATCCGTTATTATCCGTTACTGTTAATGTGTAGCCTCCGGCTGCAAGGTTGTTGATGTTGGCTGTTGCCTGGGCATTACTCCAGCTATAAGTGTATGCGCCTGTACCGCCTGCTACATTGCTTGTAATTTGGCCCGTGGAGATATTGTTACAGAGTAGATCTGTCGGTGTTATTGTAACTGTTAGTGGTGGTGGCTCTGTAATGGTCGCCGTTGTTCGTGTGGTACATCCGTTATTATCAGTAACTGTTACATTATATAAACCGGCAATCAAGCCTGTTGATACAGTTGTTGTTTGACCATTGCCCCATATATAGGTATAAGCCGGGGTACCACCACCGGCAAGCACTGTAGCATTTCCATTGTTGCCGGCATAACATAAAATATTTGTTTGTGCAGAAATAGTCGCTGTCAACAAAGGCGGCTCTGTAATAACTGCCACAGCCGTAACAGCACAAATCCCATTCGCATCGCTTACAGTAACTGTATAGGACCCGGCTGTTAATAATATCGCAGTTGGTGTAACCTGTGCATTGTTCCAACTATATGTGTAAGGCAACACACCACCAGATGCTGTTACAGTGGCCGAACCATTATTTCCTCCTGTACACAATATGTTTGTTGTTGCTGTTATGCTTGTTGTAAACAACGTTGGCTGAGTTAACGTAACTGTATCCGTTGTAACACAACCATTGGAATCAGTTACAGTTAATGAGTAAACTCCCGCAACAACATTTGTAATATTTGGAGTTGTAGCACTGTTACTCCATGAGTAAGTATAAGGAGCAAGGCCGCCAACCACATTGCTAACTGCACTACCATCACTTCCATTAAAACATTTTATATTGGTACCCGTTAGTCCAACACTAAAAATTATACTTGGCTGAGTAATTGTTGCCGAATCAATTTGCGTACAATTATTCGCATCCGTAACAGTTAAGGTATAACTTCCTGCAGGCAGACTACTTATATTAGCTATCGTAGAACCAAACGCATCAACCCAGGTATAACTATACGGACCAACACCACCAACTACATTCGCATTTAAAGTACCGTTTGTTCCAAGAGCACAACTCACACTGCTTGTGGTTATAGAAATATTAATCAGAGGCGGCTCTGTAATATTTGTTGCAGCCACAGCAATACATCCGTTTGCATCGGTCACTGTAACAGAGTACACTCCCGCCACAAGCCCCGTTGATGCTATTGTAGTTTGGCCGTTACTCCAGCTGTAAGTATAAGCCCCGGTTCCTCCGCCAGGTGTAACCGTTGCAGTTCCATTATTACCGCCGTTACAACTAATGTAAGTTGGTGTGATGGTCGCAGTCACTGCAGAAGGAGATGTGATTGTAAAGCTTCCAATTGCCGCACAGCCATAAGTATCTGTAACAGTTAAAGAATAAACACCACTGCATAAATTACTTGCGGTTGCAGCAGCACCACCGCCACTCCACTGATAAGTGAAAGGCATAGTGCCTCCGGCAATTACCGGACTCGCTGTTCCATCACAGGAAAGTTTACAGAGTGTTGGAGTTGTATTGATGTTTATTATTGTAGGCGAAGCATTATTTCCAACATTGGCAATATCTATTGCGGTACAACCATTAACATCTGTTACAGTAATTGTGTAAGAGCCACTCATTAAATTCGAAATCCCCGCGGTTACACCTCCGGTCGACCAACTATAAGTATATGCTCCCGTACCACCGCCAACTGCTACTGAAGCCGAACCATTTGCTAAACTGCAATTAGATTTTACTGCTGATGCTGTAGCTGTTAAAAGCGCCGGCTGAATTACATTCCCCGAAGCGGTTTGCGTACACCCGTTATTATCAGTAACAGTAAGAGTGTATCCTCCTGCAGTCAAGCCACTGATATTCTGAGTAGTTCCTGTATTACTCCAACTATATGTATACGCTCCTGTACCACCCGAAACGCTTGATGATACTTTACCGTTTGAACCACCAAAACAAGTTACGCTTGTTGTTGTGATCGTTATTGTTATTATAGACGGCTGAGTGATATTAGTAGTGGCCTGAACAGTACATCCGTTCGCATCCCTGACAGTTACAGAATATCCCGCGGCAACAAGTCCGGTAGCTGTCGAAGTAGTTTGACCGTTATTCCATAAATAAGTATAGCTTCCCGTACCTCCGGCAGCAGCGACCGATGCACTTCCATTGCTTCCCGTATTACAACTAACATTGACAGGTGTAACTGTCGCAGTTAACGCCGGTGGCGATGTGATAGTATAATTTGCTAATGCCTGACAAGAGTTAGCATCAGTTACTGTTAATGAATGCACCCCGCTGCATAGCCCTGTTGTATTGATGTTTGTACTTCCGTTGCTCCAACGATAAGTATATGGAGTAGCTCCGCCTGCAACAACAGCACTCGCTGTTCCATCGCAGGAAGTATTACAGAATGTTAATGTGGTATTGATATTATTGATCGTCGCAGAAGATGTGTTCGTTACCGTAGTTATCGCAGTGACACTGCAATTGTTCGCATCGCGCACTATCACTGTATAGGTATTGGCCAATATATTACTTATGCTGCTTGTTGTAGCTCCAGTATTCCAAATGTATGTATATGATGGGGTTCCTCCGCCCGCTACTACGCCTGCTGAGCCATTACTCAAGCCGCAGCTCGATGGGTTCGCTGATGGATTCGCTGTTAGCAGTGGTGGTTCGGTGATCGTTACTGTCGCTGTTTTTGTACATCCATAATAATCCGTAACCGTGACCGTATAACCACCGGGGCCTAAGATCGCTGCCGTGGCACTTGTGGTGCCGCCCGTTGCTGCCCATGAATAACTGAACGATGGTGTTCCACCTGCTACTGTTACGGTGGCGCTGCCGTTTGCTGCCGCATTACATTTCACATTCGTTGATGTGGCATTCAATGTCATATCAGGATATACATATACCGTGACTGTATCATAAGTGGTCATCGTATAGGTGTCTACTACCGTCAATGTATATACTGTCGTTTGGGTCGGACAAACATTATGCGGTCCTACTCCTGTGTTACCGCTGCTCCATGAATACGTATATGGTGGTGTTCCGGTACCGGGAGATAATGTGGTACTTAATACTCCACAGCTTCCTTTACATATTGAATCGTTTGAACTTTGCACTATAGGCCAGTTACAGTTCTTCAAATTAACCAGCACCGAATCTTTATCCTTACAACCGTATTTATCTGTGATCTCTAACTCATAGCCTACTCCTGTATACATCGCTCCGCCGGGTGTTGCTATCGGATTAAATATACTGCTGCTGCTCAGTGAACCTGAGGGTGTCCATTGGATTATGATCGCCCCTGGGCCACTGCCATGCAATTGCGCCTGGTCGCCTGGACAAATCATCGTATCGATACCCGCATTCGCTACAGGGTTGGGGACGATTGTCATGGTCAATTCCTGCGAAGAGTCGCGACAACCAAAGGCCGTACCCAACACCAGGTAATATGTTCCACTCTGTGTAATAGTAATATTCTGCGCGTTGGAAAACAAAGCACCATTGCGTCTCCAGGTATAACTTGAATAACCCGAAGGCCCTAAAACAACTTCAGATACACACTTAGTATAACAACCAACCGGGACTGAACTCAGATCCGGCATTGGCCAATCATCAACTTGTTGGTTAGCATGCCCCCAACAACCATTGGCATCCTGAACACTTAGTGAATATGCGTCTCCCTGAAAAATATTTATCTTATTTGTGATTTGGCCCCCACCCCAATAATAACTATATGGAGAAGTTCCACTCACAACATTCGCTGTAAGTATAGCCTTTTCTCCTGTGCATAAACCGCTGGGACCAAGTATTGAAACACCAGGTGATGGGACCCCGGTAACCGTTGTTGTTTTGGAATATGTACACCCGCTAAGAGTTGTAACCAATGTGTAACTTCCTGCAGCAGTTGCATAATACCAGCTATTTGTAGCAAACGCAATAGCACCTGCAGAATTATACCAACGATAAGTAGGTGCGCCAGAAATATTATTTCCATATAATTGAACATTAGAACCTGAACAAAGTTTTGGATTTGTTGGGTTCATACTAAACGTTGGCAAGGGTCTTAATATGACATCAACAGAAGGCGTATTGGATAAACAAACTCCTGTACTAAATGTATTAACCGCATAAGTACCTGCCAGTTTTACTTTTACAGATTGAGTAGTAGCTCCTGTTGACCACAGCCATGTTGTGGCATTAGGGCCTGTTAATGTTACACTATCACCTTCACAAAAAGTAATCTGATTGTTGACTATCGCTTTGTTCGCTGTTATAGTACCTGTTGTTGTTGTGTTCCCAATAGTGAGCGACTTTGATATCACCGCTGTACACCCGCTGGCATTCATTACCCAAAGTGAGACAGTATAAGTACCCGGCGCATATGTGCGTAACGGGTTCTGTAAAACAGATCCGGAGCCATCTCCAAAATTCCAGCTCCATTGAACAATATTTGTACCGCCCCCACCCCCATTGGAAAGATCGGTAAACTGTGTGGGTGTTCCGGCACAAGCTACATTTGGGAATGAAAAATTAGCAGTAGGTGTATAAGGAACCGTTACATCCCTGACTCTATAAAATGTACATCCTCCGGCTGTAATTGTTAGAGTAACAGAATAAGTACCACCTGTAGGATATGTATGAACAGGATTTTGTGCTGTAGAGGTAGTAGCATCTCCAAAGGCCCAGTTCCAGCTGGTAATAGGCGTACCGGGTGTATAGAGAGAACGGTCGTAGAAAGTTGCTGTACTTGGACAGCTGGTGCTAAAATCAAACCTTGAGAAAGCGGGTATTAAAATTGGTATAGTATCCCACACCCAATTATTAGGAGGGTATTTAACCCATAATAAAGCCGTGTAATATCCAGGATAATTATATGCATGTGTTGGATTTTGAAGTGTAGATGTATCTGCAGTACCACTACTTGGCTCTCCGAAACTCCAATACCATGCAACTGGTGCCGGAGGTGAAAGGTCGATATAGTTTATTATCCTTGAACAAATTGTTTGGGCAGATAAAATGCCAGGCATGTGAGTACCAATACCACTTGACAA
>Ga0163149_10006247_pt1 | contig 12288 bp, 9 predicted proteins | sample OliLakLV19MP5G1_FD_148604 | JGI IMG/M metagenome (GOLD analysis project Ga0163149, IMG submission 148604) | Freshwater microbial mat bacterial communities from Lake Vanda, McMurdo Dry Valleys, Antarctica - Oligotrophic Lake LV.19.MP5.G1 | ecosystem: Environmental > Aquatic > Freshwater > Lake >...
TGCAGAGACCACAGATTATTAACTTGATTTCAAAACACGTGAGCGGAACGTTGGGTTTATGAATCCACTGCCTTTATATGAAAAACTAGGCAGCTTTTACCTGGGACGTGTTTTTGATTCCCAAACCAACAAAACCACTGAAGAAACACTCCTTTACGACTCTCGAAATTTAGTCACTCATGCCATTTGCGTAGGTATGACCGGCAGCGGGAAAACGGGTCTTGGCCTAGGTCTGGTGGAGGAAGCAGCTATTGATGGGATACCGACAATCGTTATCGATCCTAAAGGAGACCTAGCCAACCTGCTCCTTACATTTCCAGATTTAAACACCCATGACTTTGAGCCTTGGGTGAACCCAGCAGACGCGGAAAAAGCGGGGCTGGATTTAATCACCTACGCCGGAAAGGAAGCAGCCAAATGGCGACAAGGCCTTCAGGATTGGGGTCAGGATGCGGACAGAATCAGGCGTTTGAAAGATGCAGCGGACTTTGTGGTTTACACCCCTGGGAGTTCCGCGGGTAAGCAGGTCTCTATTCTTAAATCTTTTTCTCCGCCACCTGTCGAAATTCTCGATGATGAAGAAGCTTTTGCCGAACGAATCTTCGCGACGACCTCAGGCTTGTTGGCTTTAGCGAATGTAAAAGCCGATGCAACCTCGCGCGAATTTCTCCTGCTATCGAATATCTTCGCGGACGCTTGGCGCGGCAATAAAACTCTCGATCTTCCTAGCCTCATTGAAACCATACAGCGCCCCGGATTTTCCCGAATAGGCGCCTTGGAACTTGAATCATTTTATCCGGCAAAAGACCGGTTCGAGCTTTCCGTGTCCTTAAATAATTTGCTCGCATCTCCCGCATTCAAAAAATGGATGGCCGGTGAACCTCTTGTCATTAGCGACCTTTTATGGACTCCAACAGCTAAACCCCGAGTCTGCATATTTTCTATTGCCCATCTTAATGACGAAGCGCGTATGTTCTTCGTCACTTTACTCCTCAGCGAAATTATCGGATGGATGCGACAGCAACGTGGCTCTGGCTCTCTGCGAGCGTTGGTTTACATGGATGAAATCACTGGGTACATTCCTCCAAATGGAAATCCTCCTTCGAAGCCCCTTCTCCTCACTCTTTTAAAACAAGCCCGCGCCTTTGGACTTGGCATGGTCCTTTCGAGTCAGAATCCCGTTGATCTTGACTATAAAGCTTTGTCCAACGCAGGCACGTGGTTCATCGGACGCCTGCAAACGGAGCGTGATAAAGAGCGACTCATGGACGGACTTGAATCGGCGTCACCGGGTGGATTAAATCGTGCCGAAATTGGCAAATGGTTGTCCGCCCTTCGAAAGCGGGTTTTTCTTCTCCATAACATAAGTTCCGATACGCCCGTCCTTTTTGAAACAAGGTGGACCATGTCTTATTTGGCTGGACCCATGACGCGTCATCAAATCAAGGCGTTAAACCCAATCGACGCTATTGATCAATCTCAGTCGACGGAGTCGATTAACGGGGTCGATTTATCCTCCGACGACACAAGGGTTTCGCATCAAACAGCACCAAGTTTGCCTGCGGATGTGCCCGTTTATTTTTTTCCTTGGCGAGGTTCAGGAAACCCTAAAAATTACGTCCCGTTTCTTTTCTGTAGTGGACGCGTGGTTTTTGAGGATCAAAAACCACGGGATACTTGCGACCAAAAGGTTCACTCCCTTTTTCCATTTTTTTTAAATTCGCCCATCGCCGTGAACTGGGACATGGGAACGGTCACGGATGTTCCAGCTGAGGATTTAGAACGGGAAGCTCGCCCGGGAGTTCCTTTTACTGACCTTCCACCGGATGCTGCTCGCGGTAAAAATTATAAAGGGTGGTCTCGTGATTATCTAAATTGGGTTTATCGAACACAAACCTGCGTCATTTTGACCTGCTCTAACCCTCAGGCCAAGGCGGCACTCAACCAAACCCAAAAAGATTTTACCCTTACCCTTGAACAATTAAAAAGGGAGGAGCGGGACGCAGAAACTAAGAAGCTCAAAGACCGATACTCCGTTAAGGTAGCTGGGGTTCAACAAAAACTAGAACGCGCGCGTGATCAAATTTCAAAGGAAGAGAAACAAGCTCAGAGCCAAAAAATGCAAACGATGGTCTCAGTTGGCACTTCCATTCTTTCAGCTTTTCTGGGACGAAAAGTTGTGAACCTTGGGAACATTTCCCGTGTCGGCACAGCCGCTCGTCAGGTCGGAAAAAGCTACAAAGAGTCTGAGGATGTCACTCATGCAAAGGATAAGTTGTTAGCACTTGAGGAAGAACTTCAACTCCTTGATCGCTCGCTGGAAAGCGAAATCAATCTTCTGATAGAAAAATATTCCACCTTACCCATTATTGAAAAAACAGAAATGCGTCCTACGAAATCAAACATTACTGTTAACCTCGCTTGCCTTGTCTGGGTGGGTCAATAGCGAGGAGAGCCAATCGGCTGGCGCCACTTATTATTTTTTTATTTTCTTTGTTTTAGCCGCTATTTTATTCAAAACTTTTTGCTGCCTCTCGTAAGCCTCAACCTGTTTGCGAAGTTCGGCGCGGGGTTGGTTGGAGTTGCTTACTTGTAAGAGCAATTGAGGATAGTGATTTTCATAGAACGATTTTAACTCAGGGTCAGTTATTTTGGCGAATCTCAAATCTTCTACCAATGACTGATAACTGCGCGTCGTGAGTGAAAGATATTTTTTATCGACCTCAAGTCCACTTAAGGTGTGATCGGGCTGTAAACTTTTTAACTCATCTTCGGTAAGTTCGGCTGGAATTATGATGTTTTTGCGGCTGGCGAACTCACGTACCTTGGTTAAGGTTTGTTCTGTGAAATTTGCTTCTTGTTCACTGTATTTTTTTACAGCTTCAGATTGCCCTGATCTTTTAACGAGGGAGTTCAAATAGACCTGCTTTAGCCCCACTTGCACTAATCTGGTGGTATATCTTACGTCAGAGGCCGCAACCGTGGGTAGATCATACACTTCAGCGCTATTGGCACTGGCTACTGCATCCCGTTGTCCAAGGACGGTTACAACAAGAACTACTGCTTGGGCCATCAAAAACACCGCTGTAATTGTCATCACACGCATGGATTGTGATATAGCTTTGCTAATGCCAACTTTGGAGTTACGTTACAAAAAACGAGCTCCTTCGCTTCGTTTGTAGAGCGAAAACGGTTAGCTTTGACTACGACGCAATTAAGCTCGGACAATCCTTAAGACCGCTTCCCAGCAAATTACAGCCGTTGCTCTTCAATGTCGTAGACGTCGAAGAAATGGTAAACGACTCGGTTACGTGGAATAAACTTGGGAATATAGTCCTCCATATATTCTTGCAGTTCAATCGGGAGATCACTTATCCGTTTATCGCGCATTTGGTTGTTCCACCTGATAATATCCTGCCGAGAGGGCTTTGCATTTTGAGCGACCCAAACACTGACTTCATCATCTGTCGCTCCCGATGCGACAATCGATTTAAACGCAGCCGCATCAATCTGAGAAAAATCGAAAAACATTCTGTCAAGGGGACAATTGAAATGATACTCCCCGGCTGTCCCTGCCAGCACAGCTCTACATTTGTCCAATGTCCTCGCTGCTAAAACATACCCACCGATAAGGCGACGCGGCCCGCTTGGGTAATCTTTGGTCAGGTCCTTGGCGAGCACTTTTAGTTTTTCATTGATATCACTCATATTACCCTCTGTTTAAATTCTAAGCATATGCTCCGAGCAGAAGCGGGTAAAAGCAAGAGGCATCATTGCAATTTTTGTATTAGATTAAATGCCATTTTTATTAGCCAAGTTTTTAAATTTCGCTATTAAGAAACCTCATGACTCGTGTTCTTCCACAAACTGGAAACTTTGGGGCGTTAGGGGGCTTTCTTGGATTATTCGTCGAAAACGCCTGTCTTGGATTTCGGTCAAACTCAGGAGTACCTGTACCTCTTAATTACGGGCAAAGTCGAAGTAAATGTGCCTCGTAAACAAGGGGCGAACCTAACCCTCGCCTTGAGCATCGAACGTTATTTCCTCTATTCACAGGAAAATCTCGTCCCGATTAATTTTTGATGGTGCCGTTATTTTTGACCAGCTCAATGGCATGGAGGACATCCTCAGCCTGTTTCTCAGTTGAGGCTGATAAATCACGCCAAACGATTTTGCCGTCGTGAATGAGGAAAGACTGGCGAGATGCGAACCCAGCGGTTTGTGCGACCCCGAATGCTTTAATGACGGTGGCTTCTTTATCAGCGAGCAAAGTAAATGGTAATTTATATTTAGTAGCGAACTTTTTCTGATCTGCCACGGTATCGTTGCTCACTCCAATAATTTGAACTCCCTTGGTCGTAAGAGTTTCAAAGCCATCACGGAGCGAGCAGGCTTGTTTGGTGCAACCTGGTGTGTCTGATTTTGGGTAAAAATAAACCAAGGTGGTGCCCCGTTTATAAAAATCCGATAGTTTGACTTTTTCACCATCCTGAGTCAGCGCCTCAGCTTCGGGTGCCGGTGCGTTTATATCAATAGGTTCAGCCTTGAGAAACCCGAAAAATGCAAAAAAAGACATGAGACTCATAATAACCAACGATTGTTTTGTGTTTTTCATGAAAAAATTCCAAAGAGTTGGGCCATGGCAATAATGACACTTAATAGAGCCACCAAACCTAGGACGATGTTAATCACAGTAAACGGATTTTTAGTTTGTTTAAAGTTGCGATTTGAAGGGGACCCGAAATCAATCGGTGTCTGGCTGGTACCTTGAAGGTTTGTTTTTTGAGTTTCAGGAACGGTTTCTTTCTCGGTCGCAGGAGCCACTTCAGAAATGTAGGTCGCTTCTACTTTGCCAAACCGGATTTTGTCCTCATTCTTTAAGTCTACCTGCCCTGTCACTTTCGTACTATTTACAAAAGTGCCATTTGTAGAATTTAAATCCTTAACCCCATAGTCCCCAGATGGGAGCATATTTAACGTGGCATGATGCCCAGACATGGAGGCGTCCTGAATAACAATTTTATTATTATCAACACGACCCACAGGCATGGAATCTTCGGTTAAATCGAATTCCTTTACCTTATGGTCAGACGAGGTCAGAACTATTTTTGGCATAAACTTCCGCGCAGTTACAATGCCAATGCTACAGGTCGTTGTCAATCAAAGGGACGCAACGACTGCACTAGCGTTTATATTTCCAGAACTCCCTGGACGTAGGCCGGGCGGAGCCGATCGAGATTGGGAGAGCCCGGGATCAATGCTGTACATTCCCCAAACCGGTTTACAACATAACCATGACCGTCATGGTACAATTTTCGTCCATCATATCCGGATAGATGAACGGCTGCTTTCGCACGGCTTTCAGCGATACATTCGGCGATGTCATGTTTAGGAAAGAATACGCCCTCCAACAGAGCTATGTATTTTTTTCGCCCTTCGGAAGTCAACATGTCTGCGTTCGTGACCCGATCATGCCTTGAGACACCCGCGCCTGAGGGAATCAGTTGTAGGTCGACAGAATGACTTTTTAAATAGTCATTTAAACCAGTGATCATTGCATCGGCACTGATCGTAATCGCACACAGCACATTTTTAATTTTAAAAGTTTCTAAACTGATTTTTGATGCTTGAGGCGGGTCTGAACGATCCGAGTCCAGCGGCGGGACAGCTGGTTTAAAAGGGTGCTCTGCGCGTGTGACGCGGTGTTTTCTTTGGCGCATCCAATTTCCGTCTGGCCAAATCATGTATTGAGAGACATAGATGTTTTCATTGGCTTTCTCGACAAAACCAGCCGAAATGATGACTCCCGAATTCTGGGCTGTTGCCAACAAGGAATTAAAAATACGCCCGTCTCCCGGGTTTTCTGCGGTACTTAGGATTTCAGCATAGTTCCCCAAGCCAGTGGCACTCAATTCTGGAGTCAAAAGCAAGTCTGCCCCGTCCGCCGCTGCGCGAGTGGCAAACTCGGTGATTTGAGTCAGGTTACCTTTCAGCGCCCCAGGTAGACTACACGTTGAACCAATTGCAATGTGGAGAGAGCGTTTCATCATGAGACTCACTTATATACCGGAAATTTCCCTATTATGCAAAATGAGATACCGTTTTAAAATAAACACTTCGAAAACGCGTCAGATCACACTTTTTCGATGGTTACGTATGCATTGTAATCGGGCACTCCGGCCACAGGGTCAACCACCCCCTTGCGAATGATGACATTACCTTCTGGCCAATGGACCTGCAAATTGCCCCGGGCAATTTCCACGAAGAACGCGTTGCCTTCAAATGTCCCAAGTTCATTTTTAAGAAGGATGCGATCACCATTTCGAAGTTTTAGATCAGCTGCGTCCTCAGGATTGATAAAAATATCATCACGCGAAGCGCCCGTGAGCGGATCAACTTCAGCGTAAATCAAAGTGTTAAATTGTTTGCCGCGCCGCGTTGAAGCTTTAAAGGTGCCCTTTGGCCGGGATAAATCGGGAAGGTCAATGGCTTTGAAGTGCGCTTTGCCATCTGGCGTCGGGAACTCCCAACCTTCGCACAATCGTTCGCCTCCATACTGGATAGAGTCTCCTGTAGTTTTCAGGTGCTGAACTCCTTCGTAGAATGGAACGATTTTTGCCATTTCCTCGCGAATTTCTTGACCAGTAGAGCATTTAAAGAGGTCTGCTTTTTCCGGTCTCGTGCGGATCGCAATTTCACGTAGAATCTCCCATTCCGCCATCGCTTCACCCACTTGACGTGGAATTTCAGGAGAAAATGCAATACGGCGTTCAGTGGTCGTCTCGGTCCCTCCATCTTTCTGTTCGTACCGCGTTTGGGCGGGAAGAAGAATGACCTCCTCTTTCGCGTCAATAAACATTTGATCAGTCAGAATAATATCCTGATGCACACGCATAGGGCAGTTGGCCATGGCCTTTCGCACTTCCTTGGGCTCGGGCAACGTGCGAAGAAAGTTTCCGCCTAAACAGTATAAAACATCCAGATCGCCCCTCGAACAAGCCTCCACCATTTCCGTTGTGGGCATCCCTGCCCAATCCGGGAGTGTGAACCCGTACTTTTTGCTGAGGTCATCAATGTTCTCTCGGGTCAATGGTTTCACCCCCGGTAACGCAGTCGTATAACAACCCATCTCCGCCCCACCTTGAACGCTCGAATGCCCACGTATAGGCATGAGCCCACATTTGTCACGGCCGACATAACCCTTCATCAGACCCAGATTTAAAATGGCTGAAACCGCATCCCCTCCGAATGCGTGCTGTGTAATTCCCATGCTCCAGATAAAAACCGCACTTTTTGCATTGCGAAGAAGGTCCGCAAAATCAAACATCGCGTTTCTATCTAGCCCGGCTTGTTTTTCCAGTTCTTCCCACGTTAGCGATTCGGCTTTCTTTTTTAGCTCATCAAACTCACTCGTATGATGATTAATAAATCGCATGTCCTGCCAGTTATTAGCCAGCATGTGTTTAATGACCCCGTAAATGAAAGCAATGTCACCCCCTTGTGAGACTGGATAAAAATAATCTGCGATATCGGTGCCGAATAAGGCACTCTCAATCGTCGATGGAACCCAGTACCGTTTCATACCCGGTTCTAAGTAGGGATTAACCATGACCACTTTAGTACCAAGCTTTTTTGCTTCATGGAGATACTTCGTGCTGACGGGTTGATCGTTGGCAGGATTTGAACCGAAGAAAATGAGGAGGTCAGTTCCATACCAATCCGAATAGGAGCACGTACTGGCAGCCAAACCGATGGCGTGTTTCATCGCCCCCGTGCTGGGTGCGTGACAGAGGCGGGCTGCGTTATCAATGTTGTTTGTGCCGATGAAACGTGCGGCTTTTTGGGAAACATAATAAATTTCGTTCGTAACACCACGTGCGGTCACAAAAAAAGCCATTCGCCGGACGTCGGTGTTGCGGAGCTTCGTGCAAATCCGGTCAAATGCTTCTTGCCACGTGATCCGCGTGAACCCTTTTTCACCCTTCTTCCGAATCATCGGATGCGAAAGACGTCCTAGTTCGCGAAGCTGCGCGTTATCCATTTTTTCAAGCACTGAGACGTCGTTGAGAACCTCGTCGTCGAGGGCTGGCATTGTATTGAGTCTCAATAAATTCAGGCGGGTCATGCACAGGTGTGGACCCTTAATCGTCCAATCCTTTAACCCTGCCACACCAAGTGCACATCCATCACAGACACCTTTAGTGATCACTTTGTAGGCGTATGGAAGATTGTCTTTGTTCTTCCACAGAATATCGAACATGTTGAGAAAATGGCGGGGTTTGCGGACATTGATTCCAAAGGGTATGAACCTGCCCCATTTTTCTGCCATTGATCTAACGACTGCGTACTTACTGCTCATGTGAATAATTGCTCCCCAAAATTGAGTTTAAATAACAACTCGTTACGAACGTTATTTCATTGTAGGCAAGATAATGCCCTTCATAATAATTTTCTGGGTAATAATAAAAACAATCATAGTAGGAATGCTCATCAGAACGAGAGAAGCCATTTGGAGATGGCCCTGACCTTGAGCAACCGCATCCTGTGCAAATTGGAAAATCCACACTGCCAGCGTCCATTTACGTTGGTCTGGGCATATGAGGAGCGCCCACATGAACTCGCTGTAAGAGGCAATGATAATGCCCAGGACCGATAGGGCGAGAATCGGTTTACACATGGGGAACGTCACATTCCAATAAATTTGCCATTCACTTGCCCCATCAAGTTCAGCTGCCTCGTATAGTTCTCTTGGCAACCCATCAAAGAACCCCTTCATCAGAAAAATGGCAAAGCCGTTTGCGAGTCCAGGGAGGATCAACGCCCAATAAGTGTTTAGTAGTCCTAGGTCCCGCGTCAAAATAAAAGACGGGATTTGCATGACTTCGCCCGGGAAAGCCATGGGCAACAGAAAAAACATGAGGATCAAATGTTTGTTCTTAATCTTAAACCTCGATAATGCATACGCCGCCATTGGGTTGATCGTTAACCCAGCGATCAAGTTCGCCCCTACAAGAAACAGGGTGTTCCAAAGCGCATTTCCGCGAGTGACCAGCTCCTTAAAAATAACGACGAAGTTATTTGTTAAAAAGAACCAAATCAACTTGCCCTTGGACGTCAGAAATTCAGCTCGATCAAAGGCCGTTTGAGGCAAGCGGATGGATTCAATCGAAGTGTATGATTGCCCATAAGTGGCATTAACGCCTTCAACCGTGCCGTATTTTTTTATCAAGAACTCATGATACATTTTAATGGCTGAAGGAAATTGATAATTTTCCACCGCCACTTTCTCTGCCGCAAAATCCACCCAAGGAATACGGAGTGGCATTTTGGCACTAACAGAAATTTCATTAATATTCTTAAAATCTGTTTTGAGCCTCCTATTCACTCCCTCAAGAGAACCATATTTTTTGATCAACCACTGTTTAAACTGTGCTTCCGGTGGAAAATTTTTAATTTCCGTAGTGGACAAGGACATCCGCGTCTTAACGTACCTTTCCCAATCGCTACGCTCAAGAGTCCCGACTGGGGCGACCGAAGTGAACCTTAGCTCTGCGAGGTGTCGATAATTTGTTTTCCAAGCCGCATTGAGTTTTTCAACTTTCTGATACTGTTCTTTAAGGTAATTCCGATAGTCCTCATCCATATCGAGGAGAGTCACTTCACGTGCGGGAAGAGTCCTCATAAATTCTTCGTAATCTAAGGAGCGCGGCGATGAGTCTATAAAGGCGATGCGGCCTCGATCTCCATAATTGCCTCGTAATTGAATCCGTTGGAAGTCCGTGCCTGCATTATGCCCATACGTACTGTTTAACAAAGCCAAACTGGCTTTTTCAATCTCATGGGATTTCAAAGTTTTGGCTTCCTTCGGATGGCTCTGCGTCCAGATTCCCACGTATTTTTGTTGTAGAAAATCTGACCATTTTTCCTTGGCGAGATGGTAATAGAGGGGAGTGACGGGAATGCGTACTGATGGATCGCTTTTAATTCCCAAAATTGTTCGTAGTCCTTCCATGCAACATCCAGTTTGTCAGCATTCCAGTGATCGTATTCCAGTGGGCCAAATTTTTTCTTAATTGGATTTTTAAGATCGCTAAACTCAGAAAGTGTGTCGACGTCAGATATATGATATTTATTTTTTATAATTTCGAAAGCCCTGGCAGCATTGTCCTGGTTATATTTAAGAAATAGATACTTTATAAAAAGTGATTCATCGTCATACAAAAACTTGGGAACGATATTGTATTGTTTCAAGTCGTACTGATTGGTAACCGACATGGTCAAGGTCATGAGGAATGGAACAACCATTGTCACGCTGCCTATAAACAGGATGAAATAGAAACTGATCATCAACGCGAGATTATAGCCGCGGTTCTGTCCGACTTTGGAAATGAGACCCATTGTTTATTCCTCTGCCTTTCTGAATTCTACTTTAGATAGGATGCGCATTTGTACGACTGTAAAACTCGCAAGAAGCCCAGCGAGAATCCACGCGGTCGCTGTTGCCGTTCCGAATTTTAAGAACAGGAACGATTCGCGCCAAATGTTTAATGAAATGACCGTGGTTTCGTCGCCTGGACCACCACCCGTTAATAAGAAAATATTGCCCATTCCCTTGAACAGCCCAATAAAAGTTCCGACAAAATTAATCAGAATAATAGGCATTAAAGTCGGGACCGTAATCTTCGTTAATTTGTGCCAAAACCCTGCGCCATCCAATTCCGCCGCCTCATAAAGGTCTTCAGGAACATTTTTTAAAGCCGCGAGATAAATGAGCGCCCCACCCCCAAGCCCGGCCCAGACGGAGGGGAGGGTGACCCAAATTAAAGCCATGTTTGGGTCATTTAAAAACTGTTCCGGCTCTGTGATTAAACCAAACCGCATCAGGATGGCATTAAAGAATCCTGTGTCGGTTGGATAATACATCATTTGCCAGATGAATGCGATCACAAGGGCCGACGAAACCTGAGGCAAAAGGAAAAGCATTCTCAAGCTTATTTTGCCCCATGGAATTTCATTGAGCATGATGGCAAGTCCAATGGGAGTCAGGAATCCTAATACAATATTAACCGTTACAAATTTTGCAGTAATCCACATAAATTTGTAAAATTTAGGATCAAGCACAACCGTGATAAAATTGTCCAATCCGACAAACGACTTGCCTGCCAAAATCTTATAATCCTGAAAAGCAATCACCCCGCCTTGGGCAAGGGGGTAATAGGTCCATACGAGAACAAGAAGGAGAGAAGGACCAATAAAAAGAATGGGGAGCCATTTGGTGATGAGGGATTGTTCCGTGACACGCGAATCAAACCCTGCAGCGCCAGGCTTGACGTAAGCTGCTTTCATCCCAAGCCACACTTTCCAGCAAATCCAGAGGAAAATAACGAATAGGATTGAAAAGATCAAATAGGCCCATGGCCGAATTTTTGCCATCTGAACTTCATCCCGACCCTTTAACACCTTGTTATTCGCCTGATCTTCAGAAGACTTGAGAACAGCTTTGTAATCAAATTTCTCGTCCACCACCAATCTTGACAAAATTTGCTCGCGGATAAAAGTGATCGAGACAGCGTTCCAATGACTAATAAACGGCTCTGTATGTGAGTTAGCTTTAATTTCCTTTAACTGGGACGCCCAGTGAGGGGGTACCTCGGGCAGATATTCTTCCATACCAAATTTGACGAGAAGATCAGGGTCCGTAAATTTGATGAGATTATTATTCCGCGCCTCTATGATACTCACGCGCTCCCAGTTATCACCGCTTATAGCCTGCGCCACTTCCCACGCCATTTTTCGCTTTTCGGGAGAAGCTTTTGCCAGTGTCGAATTTAAACAGTACCACCCGTAGGGTTGAATTCCTGCAGACACGCGTTTTCCGTCCGGGGAGGGTATCGCCATCACTCCAATTTGACTTGAAGAAAGTTCGCGAGCCAATTCATTGGCTTCACCGATGAACCCAATATAAAAACAGATTTCCCCTTTCTTAAATAGATCGGCAGCCCCTTTTTCTGTGTCCCCAATCATTCCCCGAGACACACCCTTAAAAACATCTTCCTGTTTAAATGTGATAACCTTCCCGTTGTACGTTACTTTGCCAGCGGCAAAATCTTCCTTAGTAAGGTTAATGGGGTTTCCATTCTTGGGATCATCCGGGTTTTTTATCCACGGTTGCCAGAACAATTTCCAGTAGAAGTCGAGTGCCTGCATTCCGGGATTTACTTTTTTGCCATCTACTTCGAACTCAGAGGCAAAAGTAGCTTTCCATTCTGGCTTGATCTTTGAAAGGTC
>Ga0163149_10006255_pt1 | contig 12279 bp, 9 predicted proteins | sample OliLakLV19MP5G1_FD_148604 | JGI IMG/M metagenome (GOLD analysis project Ga0163149, IMG submission 148604) | Freshwater microbial mat bacterial communities from Lake Vanda, McMurdo Dry Valleys, Antarctica - Oligotrophic Lake LV.19.MP5.G1 | ecosystem: Environmental > Aquatic > Freshwater > Lake >...
GGTGCAACTGGAAAAGAGCGTACCCAAAGGGCTGGTCATCAACAAGGATGTCTTCCGCCAGAGCCACTTCATCCAGCGCTCGGTGGACAACGTCTTCAAGGTGCTGGTGGAGGCAACGGTGATCGTGGGGGTGATCCTGATCCTGTTCCTGCTCAACGTCCGCACCACGATCATCACCCTCACGGCGCTCCCGCTCTCGCTGGCGGCGGCGCTACTGACACTCGACGGGCTGGGGATGACGCTCAACGTGATGACCCTGGGCGGATTGGCGGTTGCGATCGGCGAACTGGTGGACGATGCGATCATCGACGTTGAGAACGTGCACCGGCGGCTGGAGGAGAACGCGCTGCTGCCCGAGGTGGAGCGCAGGGGCTACGTGGAAGTGATCTACTCCGCGAGCAACGAGATCCGATCCTCGGTCGTCTACGCAACGGTCCTGATCTGCATCGTGTTCCTTCCCCTGATGTTCCTCGACGGCCTCGAAGGCCGGTTCTTCAAGCCCCTCGCGGCGACGTACATCGTCTCGATCATGGCCTCGCTGCTGGTCGCGCTGACGGTGACGCCCGCGATGTGCAAATTGCTGCTCAGGCCCAAAGCCGGCAAGGCCGGCGCTGCGAAAGCCCCGGCGGGCAAGCATGGGCATTCCGAGAGTGACGGCTTCCTGGTCCGCTGGCTCAAGGGGCGCTACGAGCCCGCCCTCCGCTGGTCGCTGCGGAACCGGGGGCTGGTGCTCGGCTCGGCGCTCGCCATGACCCTGCTTTCGCTGTTGCTCGCCCGCACGTTCGGCACATCGTTCCTCCCGGAGTTCAATGAAGGGTCGTTTACGGTGTTCGTATCGTCACCCCCCGGTACGTCGCTGGGGGAGAGCAACCGCTCGGCCGAGGCGATCGAGCGGCGGCTCATCGAGATCGAGGGCGTCAAGAGCGTGACGCGCCGCACCGGCCGCGCCGAGCGCGACGAGCACGCCGAGCCGGTGTCCAACAGCGAGCTGGACATCCTGGTCGCGCCGGACGGGGACAAGACCGCCATCCGCCTTGAGATCGCCGCCATCGCTAAGGCCGTTCCCGGGGTGACGGTCCAGATCGGCCAGCCCATCGAGCATCGCCTCTCGCACATCCTCTCGGGCACGCCTGCGGCCATCGCGATCAACGTGTACGGCGAGGACCTGCCCACGCTGCGTTCACTCGCCAAGCAGATCGAGGCAGAACTCAACGCGCTCCCCGGCGCGCGCGATGTGACCGCTAACCGTGAGATGCTCGTCACCTCCGTCCCGTTCCGCTACCGGCACCAGGAACTCGCCGCCGCGGGGCTGACGCCCGCTGATGCGGCCGAGCAAGTCCAGATGGCGCTCTACGGCGAGGAAGTCGCGGAGGTGAACCAGGGCGTCCGGCGCTACGCGATGGTCGTGCGCTTGGATGCGAGCGAGCGCGAACGCATCGAGCAGGTACGGGACTTGATGCTCCGCGGCACCGCCGAGGACGGCAAGCCCGGCCCGACCGTGCGGCTGCGTGATGTCGCGGACATCGGCCCGGAAAGGACGCCCAACATCATCGCCCGCGAGAACGCCCAGCGCAAAGCCGTGATCTCGTGCAACGTTGCCGACGGCTACAACCTTGGCGACTTGGTCGCGGAGGTCAAGGCCCGTGTCGAGCCGATCGTGCAGCGTGCGGGGTACATCGTGGAGTTCGGGGGCCAGTTCGAGGCCCAGCAGTCGGCCAGCCGCACCCTGATGATCGCCGGGGCCGGCATCGCCGTGCTTATGCTGATGCTGCTGCAACTCGCCACCGGGTCGCTGAAGGTGGCCGCGTTGGTGATGATCAACCTTCCGCTGGCGACCATCGGCGGCGTCGCCGCGGTCTTCATCAGCGATTCGCTGCTGCACGCGGGATTGGTCAGGAACACGCTGGCGCTCTTCGGGCTTGGGCAATCTGTGTATCTCGCGCCGGTCCTGTCGATCGCGAGTTTGGTCGGCTTCATCACGCTGTTCGGCATCGCCGTCCGCAACGGCATCTTGCTGGTGAACCACTACCGTCACCTCATTGAAGTCGACCACAAGACCTTGCCTGAGGCGATCGTTCAAGGCTCGATGGAGCGGCTCGTGCCGATCCTCATGACCGCCCTGTCCGCCGCGCTCGGCCTGCTCCCGCTCGCGTTGGCGTCGGGCAAGCCGGGGAGCGAACTCCTCGCGCCGCTGGCGGTGGTCGTGCTCGGTGGCCTGCTCACCTCGACGTTCTTGAACCTGTTCGTTGTTCCGGCGGGCTATGCGCTGGTGCATCGCATAGGCACCACTCCGGTGGCCGGCGATACCACATCTCTGAAACCCTCGTTGCTCGGGCGTGTGACCCGGGCGTTGAATCGCCGCACCACCACCGATGGCCCGGGCGATCGTTGAACCGATGCGATGTTCCTCTATCACCTTTAGATTGAAAAAGGAGTTCCCTTTGCGACCGACCTCAATTCTGATTGCCGCGTTCACCCTTGCGCCGATCGCCGCCCTAGGCACGCTTGCGGGCTGCGAAGAGAAGAAGCCGGCCGCCACTGGCTCGCCTTCCGGAGTATCCACGACGAAGGACGACCACGCGCACACGCCCGACGGCAGCCACACCGGCGACAAGTCGGAGCCCGGCCACGGCGGAGCGGTGATCGCGCTGGGCGAGCAGACCATCGGGTCCTTCACCGCCAAGGCCACGCGTGATGACGGCCAAATCGTGGCCGGCAAAGACGCGCCGATCGATGTGACCGTAACGCCCGCCGCTGGCTCTGCCGCGAAGGTGACCGGCGTTCGGTTCTGGATCGGCACCGAGGACGCGAAGGGCTCAGCGAAGGCCAAGGCCGAAGTCGAGGATCCCAAGGACCCCGACCGCTGGCACACGCACGCCGAGATTCCCGGGATCATTCCCGCGGGCAGCAAGTTGTGGGTGGAGATCGAGGACGACAAGGGCGGCAAGGTGGTCGGGAGCTTTGACCTCAAAACCTGAGCACCGCTGCCCAAGACACCGCTCCGACCGGTGGAGTGTGAAACGGGCCCCCTCGCTGGGTGGCACAATGGCGATCGACGACGACCCAGCCGTGGCAGTTCGCGCCTGCGCCCGTGCGGGTTCACCATCCTGCCACCCGGAACGGCGTTTCCCTTCAGTAATCGTCGAAGGCACGACTCCCAGACCCAAACGCCTTCCAGAACAGGTCTATTGGTGTTCTCCGACCTTGCAGACTTGATGGCCTCGGCCGGTGCCGAGGTCATTTGCATTCTACCGTGGAGTTCGATCACGTCCCTTCGCCCGGTATTTCAGGCGACGCTTGAGCTCTCGGCTCCGATGCGAAGCGTTCACGCCGCAGTTCTGATCGTGCGATCCGCAGCTGCGGTCAATGTTGATTCAACGCGGTTTCTTCCGGCGTGCTTGGCGCGGTACAGGGCCTGATCCGCCGCACTCACGAGCGATTCTCCCGTGGTTGCCTCCGAGGGCGACTCGCAGAATGCGACCCCTAGGCTGACCGTAACGCGAAAGTTTCCGAACTCGGTGACAAACGGGCCCTCCGCGATCCTCTGGCGGATCCGCTCGGCCACAAGATTCGCGCCCGCGAGCCCGTCGCATGCGCCGAGTGCCACAATGAATTCCTCGCCCCCGTACCGGCCCACGGCATCCGCCTCGCGGATGGCCCCGAGCATTCGCTTGGCGACCTGGCGCAACACTTCGTCACCGGCGGCATGACCGTGTGTGTCGTTGATCTGCTTGAAGTGATCAAGATCAGCCATGATGACGCCGGCGCCGGTGCCCGAACGACGCGACCGAGCCAGTTCCGAACAGACTAACTCGAATGCCGCCGTCCGGTTCCAGATTCGTGTGAGGCCATCAACCTGTGCCTGACGAGCGATCGCGTCAACCTCAGCCAGCATTTCGCGCTGAGCGCCTTCCTGCATGGACCTACAGAGTTCGCTCTCGGCGACCGCCGCGAGGTCGCGGAGGATCTGCAAGTCTTCATGGGACATGGCGCGGGGGGCCCGGTCGATGACGCAGAGCGACCCGATCTTGTGACCATCAATGGTTCGGATCGGGCAGCCCGCGTAAAACACGATGTGGGGTGACCCGGTCACAAAGGGGTTATCGGAGAATCGAGGATCACTCCGGGCATCGGGTACGACCAGGACTTCTTCCTGCAGAATCGTGTGACCACAGAATGAAACGGCACGAGAAGTCTCTGAGACGTCCAGCCCGCCGATGGACTTGAACCACTGACGGTCGGCATCAATCAGAGAAATGGCGGCGATCGGCGTCCGGAGCACCCGTCGCGCCAGCCGTGTCACGCGCTCGAACCTCGCCTCGATCGGCGTGTCCAGATGGCCGGTTTCACGGAGGGCGTTCAGGCGGAGTGGCTCGTCCGGACTCAAATGTGGTTCGACCATGGCTCTCCCAATGTCACAGCAGCGGTGTCGAGCTGATGGCCCGAGTATGGCGCATATCGGCGTTCTACCCCGACAGCTTTCTCTCGAGATCTAGTAGACCGATTATCGGGCTTCTGCGGTCGGACGTGCGACCGCGTCCGCGGCGGCACGGTCAAACTGGCCATCAGCACGCCCTACGACGAACTCCTCCGCAACACCCGAGCGCTCGCCCGAACGGCGGTCCAGTCAAAGATGCCGCTGGTGTTGACCACGAGCCAGGAAGAACGCTTCCAAGGCCCGCTGTTCCAGGATCTGCTGACGATCGCGCCGCAGGCACACGCAGCGCGGATCAAGCGGCCGGGCGTCGTCGACAGTTGGACGTACGAACCGTTCAAGAACGCGGTGCTGGCCACCGGGCGAAAGAAGCTCATCATGGCCGGTCTCACCAACGATGTGTGCATCGTCTATCCCGCCATCAGCGCGGTCGAAGACGGCTTCGAGGTGCAGGTGGTGTGCGATGCCGGGGGCTCGCCGACCAAAGCCGCGGATGAGGTTTCCCTTCGACGCATGGAGGCCCACGGCGTGACAATCTCCTCGACCAACCAGATCATGGCGGAACTCGCGACCGACTGGGCCAGCCCCTCGGGCGTGGCGATTCAGACCATTATGTACGAAGAAATACTGAAACGACTGGTCGAAGCCTGACCGGATACCGTCGCCGTCGCGTCCGCCCCGGCTGCGGTCCGATTCCGGCGTCTTTGTTCTTCCAGTCGACCCGCCCGCCGCTCACCCATCGACCCAGTGGAGCGTTGTCGGCACGGCCGACGTTCGTCGCATTTCTATCAGGAGATGAACCGACTCGGCCTCACCAGCGCCGTGGATGCGGGGGGCGGTGGGCACGTCTTTCCGAAGGATTATGCCGGAACCGACGCGGTGGTAGAGCAGGGCAAAATGGCGGTGCGCATCGGCTACTACCTGTTCCCGCAGACCGCCGGCAAGGAGGCGGAGGACTTTCTCGAATGGACCGCCGGATATCAGGCCGGAAACAACGCGGATCCGCATGACCACGGCTTCGAACTCGAGGGCGCCGGAGAGTTTTTGGCGCACAGCGCGGGCGACTGGGAGACTTCCTGGCGCCGCGTCCCGACCTCGACGAGCGCAAGGCCGCGGGCCAGGACCCGGAGGGTGATCTGCACGAGGTCGTGACGATCCTCGTGAAGAACAACTGGCCGCTGCGACAGCACGCTACCTATGGCGAGAGCATCGCGCACATCATGAACGTGTTCGAGCGGGTCAAGTCCGAGCAAGGACGCTTCGTGCCTCGCTGGGCAATCGACCACGCCGAGACTCGGACGCTCGTAGAGAGCACCCTGACCAGCGCCGGTTATGAGGTGCGGACCGTCATCGATGGCGCCGAGGCATTGCAGCGGCTGTTGGTCGGAGAAGCGAGGATGGTCGTATCCGACTGGGAGATGCCCGGACTTTCCGGGCCCGACCTGTGCCGCAAGGTGCGAGGCCAAGACCTTCCGAACTGCATCTACTTCATCCTCGTGACAGGGCACAATCAGCCTGAAGAGCGTGTCGCCAGGCTCCGAGCGGGCGAGAATGACTTCATCGCGAAGCCGTTCAACCCCGCCGAACTCATCGAACGAGTTCGTGCCGGGGAGCGCATCCTGGCTGTGGAGACCCGCGACGTGGCGATCTTTGCGATGGCCAAACTCGCGGAATCCCGAGACCCGGAGACCGGCGCACACTTGGAACGAGTGCGGAGTTATGGTCGAGTCCTCGCCCAAGACCTGTCGGGCGTAGAGAAGTTCCGCGATAGAGTCGCCGGAGAGTTCATCCGGTTGATCTATCTGACAAGCCCCTTGCCCGACATCGGCAAGGTCGGGATTCCCGATTACGTACTCCTCAACCCCGGCCGCCTCAACGACCGTGAGTTTGAGATCATGAAGACGCACGCGGCACTCGGGGCCGAGACGCTCGACGCGGCTCTACGCACCTTCCCCGGCGTCGAATTCCTTCAAATGGGCAGGGACATCGCCGCCACTCACCATGAACGATGGAACGGCAAAGGCTACCCGGCCGGTCTCCGCGGCGAGAACATTCCATTGTGCGGAAGGATCGTCGCCGTGGCCGACGTGTACGACGCGTTGACCTCCAGGCGGGTCTACAAGGCCGCGTTCAGCCACGACATCGCCAAGGCGATGATCCTCAAAGACTCGGGAGAGCACTTCGATCCGGACATCGTGGCGGCGTTCCTCAGATGTGAACAGCGATTCGTGGAAATCCGCGATCGGCACGCTGAACCACACGCGATGGCCGCATAAGTCACCTTCAACCGTGAGAGCAGGTCAAGAGCTCGTGCCCCGCAACTGCCCAAGACCAGACCGATGGGGATGACCCCGCGTCCGAAGACGCGGTCGAGTGCGCGAGGGCTCCTGACGCCGACCAGCTCGAAAGGCCGCGCGGGTCCAAGCGCACGCGGGCGAACGCCCCGCGGGACTTCGAGCAACGCTCTCTTCCGGAGGCCAGCACGGCGTGTCGATGTCATCGCTTCGTCCATCCGATGCGGACCCTATGGACGGGGTTGTTCCTCGGTGCGCGACCCGAGCAAGTTCTCCCTCTCGTGTGGTGAGTCGATGAGCTTGGCCTGATTCTTGAGGTCGTCGGACTCGCTCACGAGTCCGCCTTCGGCCTTGGAGACTGCATCGCCCGATCCCACGGCGACCTGCGCACGTCTCGAAGGGGACGGGATGGAAGCCCCGACGAGTTCCTCGGACGCATTTCTCTCAGGGGGAACCTTCGCCACATCATCAGAACCGCGAAGCAGCGTCACCGGCACCCCATTCGGAAACACGACTTCCCGAGCCTCGTCGGGCATGGAGATTCCCTGCTCCTGAAATGCCCGCTTGACCAGACGGATCACCGATGATCGCACCTTGAGCCAACTATTTTCTCGACCGTTGAGCCAGAAATATACCTTCAGGTTCACCGTCGATGATCCCAGACTGTCCGCGAGCACCCAAGGCTCGGGCTCTTTGAGTACCGCGGGGTGATGCGCCAGCACGCGCCGGGCAACCTCCTGGGCACGGTCGATCGGATCGTCGTACCCGATACCGATCGTGAAGTCCTCGCGCCGGTTCGGCATCGCCGTGAAGTTGCGGATCGTGCTGACGTACACCGTCGCGTTGGGCAACTGCGCAAGGTTGCCGTCCAATGTCATGAGCACAGTTGTACGGATGTTGAGTTGCTCCACATAGCCCGTGACCCCGCTGATCTCGACGAGGTCGCCGGTCTGGAATGGCCGTTGAACGCTCAAGAAGATACTGGCTAAATAGTTCTCTGTGATCCCGCGGAACGCGATACCCAAGGCGAGCCCGATCAGACCTGTGCCGCCCACCAGCGTCAGGGCCAGTTGCGTCAGCCCCGAGACACGGAGCACGATGTACGCGCCGATGAATAGAACGATCACGCCCGCGGCCATCGCAAGCAAGTCGCGCAGCAGTTTGGCGCGAACACGCCCGCGGAGCACGGCCCGCACCCCCCGGGCTGAAAACCACGCGGCTACGGCGAAAAGCCCAAGCGTGACGATCCCGAACACCAACATCGGCATTGCCCCGGCGATATCCTGCCGAAGCCCTGACAGCCCGCTGAACGCCACGCTGAAGTCCCAGGCCGACGCGTCTGCCACCTCCAACTGGTTGGCGACGGCTGCGACACCTTCGGTGTTTCTCGCCAGATCGCCGGCCCACTTCTTCAGTTCGTCGGACGTGGCCGGACCCTCCAGAAAAACCACCCCACTCTCGACCCGTACACGCGACTGCGGAAACCAGCCGGTGGCGTCAAGCACACTCTTGAGCCGGTCACGTATGGCCTCATCCTGAGCGACGGGTTCGATCGCAAGCGTTGCGGCTCCGGGAGCGATTTCCGCCGCCGTGGCAGGGTTGGGGTCGGGTGCCAGAACGTCGCCGCGGCCTGGCACCAGCTGCCCCCGGGCAATCGCGCCAGGCCCCCACAGCGCACACACGAGAAATACTGCCATCACAACTTCTCGGCAGCAACCCGCGGGTCCGGTCATGATGCACATCTCCAGCGGGAAGCCGACGAGGAATGAACACCATGTGCGAGTGGGTGTTCCTTGAGTGATGAAGCCACGGAGGACTCGTGTCAATCATCGTAGGGCGGACCCGATGAAATTCCGCCGCTACCCGATCTCGCCGTACGCTCCTGTCGAACGCCAACGAACGGACTTTGCGGACCACCGCGTGCATCCGGTCCTGCAACGGACGGCTCCTACCGTTCCTGTCCGCAGCACGACCGAAACTTACAGCGGCCCTCAGAGGGCGAAAACGAGCGGTCTTACACTCTGAACCGTTCGTCACAGGCGAGAAACGTTTGAAGGGCGCGTGCTGCATGGTCAAACTGCTGGGTATCTGGCAGTCCCTTCGATCGAGTCTCTGGTTTGTGCCCGGTGCGCTGGTATTGGTCGCCGTGCTGTTGGCGGTCGGGCTGATCGAGGTGGATGCACGGATCGACAATCGGGTGTTCGACACCTGGCCGCGCCTTTTCGGCGCGGGCGCGGCGGGCTCCCGCGGTATGCTCGTGGCCGTGGCGAGTTCGATGGTCACCGTCGCCGGGGTGGTCTTCTCAATCACACTGGTGGCGCTCTCGCTCGCCTCCAGCCAATACACCTCCCGCGTCCTCCGCAACTTCATGAACGACCGCACCAACCAGACGGTGCTGGGCGTGCTCGTCGGCATCTTCGCCTACTGCTTGGTGGTCCTGCGGACCATCCGCGAGGGCCCCGACATCGAGTTCGTCCCCTCGCTTGCGGTGCTGGGGGGGGTCGTGCTCGCCTTTGTCGGGATCGGCTATTTCATCTACTTCATCCATCACATCGCGACGACGATCCAAGCATCGCACATCCTGGCTCGCATCGCCGCCGAGACCGTCGATCGCATCGACCATCTGTTCCCGCAAGGCGTCGGGGACGAGGATGCGGACGACGCCGACCACGTCGCCACCAGCGACGTCCCGCGCCGGCGCTGGCAGGCAGCCCCGGCCTCCCGCACCGGATACATCCAGCGCGTCGAGGCCGAATCGCTCTTCGAGATCGCCCGGGATCAGAAGACGGTCATCCGCATGGAGCGCCGCATCGGCGATTTCGTCTTCGAGGGGATGCCACTGGCCGCCATCCTCGCAACGGACGACTCCGCCCCGCCTTCCCAAGAAGTCTTCAATCGCCTCACCGCCGCCTACGCCATCGATCGACAACGGACCACAGATCAGGACGCGGCCTACGGAATCCGTCAGATCGTCGATGTCGCGCTCAAGGCCCTCTCACCGGGGATCAACGACACCACGACCGCAGTGATGTCTCTCGACTACCTGACCGCGATCCTCGTCCGGCTCTGCGGCCGCGGCATCGAATCACCTCGCCGGTTCGACGAAGGTGAACTGCGGGTGATCACGCGCGGTAGCACGTTCGCTGGCCTCGTAGAACTGGCCTTCGACCAGATCCGCCAGAACGCCGGTGGCAATGTGGCTGTTCTTTCGCGGCTGGTCGAAGGGCTCCACACCCTGGAGGAAAAGACCCAGCGTCCGAATCGCCGCCGCGTCCTCCTCCATCAGGCGAAGGCGCTGGAGGAGGTCATCGGCCGAACGATCCCGGCCTCCCTGGACCGCAAGCCGCTAGAGACGCGAGCGATACGTCTGCTCGAATCGCTCAAAGCGAGCGCGGCTGCGAGGGACACGGCCACGGATCACAATGAATCCAAGGCAGTCGCCGGCGTCGAGTAACTTCCCATTCATTCGGCCGTCCCCCTCGCCTTTCGATGCTGCCGGGGACAGCAACTTCTCACTCTAGCACAAAGTCCGCGATCTCTCGCGCCAGGAAACGGTCGGTCTCTTCTCCCATGCGGAAGCCCAGGCATCGGAACCCGCACTTCTCCAGGATGCGCTGGGAAGGCGCGTTCGTGCGGGCCGCCGTCGCGTGCAGCGGGCGACGGAGTTCCTCCCCCAGGAACAACGCAACGGCGTTGGAGGCCACGCCCCTCCCCCAGTACGCTCTCGCGATCCAGTACCCGACACAATCCTGTCCGTCGGCTTGAAAGCATGACACACCCCCGACGATTTCGCCCCCGTGTCGGCCGTCGATCTCGATCACGCGTGAATTGATGCTGGGGTCGGTGAAGTGACGCTCCCACACGGCGAAAAAGACCTCGCGTGGGCGCGGCTTGGTGCCGGCCATCAGGTTAGATTCGGGGTCAGACTGGATTTCGAAGAGCGCGGGCAGATCGGCGGGAGTGGTGGGGCGTAAGCGGACCGTCTCGCCACGACCTGCTTGGACGTCAACAGGGTGCATCGGGCATGATAGTGGTCGGGTTCACCGGCGCCGGAGGATCAAAAGGAGTGAAGGCGCCATGCGACTCCGATCACCGACGTCGGAAAGGAATCCCCCGGATTGAACGCACAAACCAAGTGAGATGAGTATCACTCCCCCGCTTTATCGCCGCGGATTGCGTGGCGAGCCCGCCCGCATCGACCTTGGTGCCTTGGGTGGGTACGGTGATCCCGGTTCACGTTGCAGGTCCGCAGCGGTTTCCGGCCCGGACAGATCCGTCGCGTGTCCATCGCTCACGTTCTCGGCCCCCATCAATGCAGCCGACTCCGCCACGACGGCGCCGGCCGACCCTTCCGCAGGGGGCTGCTCCGTCTGCCGTTCGCCTTCCGCACCGGCCGATGGCACCGCCTCCGCGATCCGTCCGAACACCAGCCGCCCCGCCGAAGTTTGCACCATACTCGTGACCGTCAGCGCCACGTTCTCACCGATCGCCGCGGCACCATTCTCCGCGACCACCATGGTGCCGTCCGGCAAGTAGCCCACACCCTGCTGATGCTGTTCCCCGCGTCGGACCAGTTTCAGCGACAGCACCTCGCCGGTCACGAACGTGGGACGCAGGGCGTTCGAGAGGTCGTTGATGTTCAGCACGCCCACGCTCTGCAACTCCGCGATCCGGGCCAGCCCGCTGTCGAGGGTCACCACGAGGGCCGACATCACCCGTGCCAATTCAACCACCGCCTGATCGACACTCTTGGCCGTGGCCGCGGTTTCGTCGATCGAGACGTCCAACTTGGGCGAACGCTGCAACTTCGTGGCCATGTCCAGCCCACGCCGGCCCTTCGCCCGCTTCAGTGGTTCACCGCTGTCCGCAAGCCGCTGCAGCTCGTGCAGCACAAAGCGGGGGATCACGATCGGCGCCAGCAGAAAATTGGTGGCCGCGATATCCGCCAACCGCCCGTCGATGAGCGCGGACGTGTCGATCACCAGCGGCCGACTCCCGCGAATCTGGCGCGAAAACTCGACATACGGAATCACCAGCCGGAAGTCGTCCTGCGTTTGCAGAACGGTCGTGATGCCGAGGTACGCGAGCGCGATCCCCAGCAGCACCTTGATGGAGAAAATAAGCGTCTCCGCGGCCTTGATGTCGTAGGTCCGAACCAGCAGATCGATGATGAAGCCGATGGCGACCGTCGCGAGCATCGCCGCCAGCAGCCCGACAAAGACGCTGAACAGCGTGGTCAACTTCTTGTTCGGCGTCAGGTAATCGACCAGCAGCACCACCGTCGCGAAGACTATCGCCGTCCCCAGCGTGATCGGCCATGAGATGGCCCGCGCGATCTCGCTCGGCGCACTGTCGGCCCCCACCCCCAGAATCGACAACAGCGTGACCGCAAGAAAAAGGCTCAGGAACCCCATCCGGACCAATCGCAGCAGCACCGTCCGCTGCCGCTGCGCCGCTTCCAATGGGTTCACGCTCTGTTTCGACTCGTTCAAGATTGCGGTATCCTAATCGGCGGTGGCGACGGCTTCCAGCATCGCAACGGCTCCAGAC
>Ga0163149_10006259_pt1 | contig 12271 bp, 9 predicted proteins | sample OliLakLV19MP5G1_FD_148604 | JGI IMG/M metagenome (GOLD analysis project Ga0163149, IMG submission 148604) | Freshwater microbial mat bacterial communities from Lake Vanda, McMurdo Dry Valleys, Antarctica - Oligotrophic Lake LV.19.MP5.G1 | ecosystem: Environmental > Aquatic > Freshwater > Lake >...
GGGGGGGAAGGGGGCATGTGGACGGGCGGCGTTGGACGCGGAGGGTATCGGTTGGGAGGCAAAGGGACTGAGGAACGAGGAATGAGCAATGAGGGGCTGGTCGCGCGAGCGGGGTCGGGCGCGGGGGACGAGAACGTCTCGGCTACGCTGAGTGCGTCGCCGCCGTAGCTCAGTTGGCAGAGCACCTGACTTGTAATCTGGAGGTCGCGGGTTCGAATCCCGCTGGCGGCTTGTTCGAAGACTCGGATGGCCGGGAGTCGGTGTTCGCCGATTCGTCGCCTCCTCGTGACGGCCTCTTTCGAGGGCCCGCCGCGCGGATCTGTCGCGACTCTCCCAGTTCATCTCGAACCGATTGATCGGAGCATTCCCATGATCGTCGCCACTCTCGCCGCGTTGCTCTCTCTCGCTGTGACACCTCTGGCTGCCAAGGGCACCGCCCCGGCCACTGGTCAGCCCGCACCGGCGCCGCCACCGTCGGCTCCGTCGACTCCCGCATCGCCTTCGGAATGGAAGACTCGCAGCATGCACACCATCGAGGTTCAGACGCTCGAGGGCGAGAAGGTCTCGCTGAGCAAGTACGCCGGGAAGGTCCTCCTGATCGTCAACGTCGCCAGCGAGTGCGGGCTCACGCCGCAATACGCGGGGCTCCAGAAGCTGGCCAACGAGTTCGCCGATGAAGCGAAGGACAAGGGTCTTGTGGTCCTCGCCTTCCCCTCCAACGACTTCGGTGGCCAGGAGCCGGGCACGGCCGAGGAGATCCGCTCCTTCTGCACCAAGAAGTACAGCGTCACCTTCCCGATCTTCGCCAAGTGCGGCGTCAAGGCTGGGCCCACCCAGAGCCCGGTCTACACCGCGCTTGAGGCCAAGACCGGGAAGCTGCCCGCGTGGAACTTCGGCAAGTACGTGGTCAGCCGCGACGGCACCTCGGCCACCTTGGTCGATTCACGGCTCAAGCCCGAGAGCGAGGAGATGCGGAAGGCGATCAGGGACGCCCTGGACGTTCCCGCCGCTCCGTCGAAGCCTTGATCCGAGCGGGGCAGCCGAGTATCGTCCGCATCCCTGTTCGAGTTGACTGTTCGCAGAAGCCTCGCAGCAGCATCAGGGGCGGGTACCCAAGTGGCCAACGGGGACAGACTGTAAATCTGTTGGCATTAGCCTTCGTGGGTTCGAATCCCTCCCCGCCCATTCCTGTCCGCTCGCGTGTTTTGGGATCGCCGTGCAGTGCCCGCGACATCGCGGGGTGTAGCTCAGCTTGGTAGAGCGCTTCGTTCGGGACGAAGAGGCCGTAGGTTCAAATCCTATCACCCCGATTCAGCACGCCTGATCGTCTGATGGCCTCGGCACCCGCCGAGGCCATCTGCGTTTTGGGAAGTCCGTTCGTCGCACGATCCGCGTCTTCACGGGACCGCCGAGCACCAGCTCGGCCAGAGCTTCACGGGACCGCCGAGCACCAGCTCGGCCAGAGCTTCACGTGCGAAGTGAAGCCCATTCGCATTCCGTCGTGTCGGGCGCAGGAGGTATGTGACACGGAGGTCACAGAGAATCACCGAGGCTCCGCGCACGAATCACTCCGGTCTGCGGTGGGCCGCGAACGGCGGACACAGGGTCGAGCCGGAGCAATTGTCGGCAGAAAGACCCCCAAGACCCGACCACGACTGAATCGTCGAGAGCTTCCGCGGGTCCACGCGGACGACTCGTTTCCGCGTGAGCGACTCGAGGCAGGAAGTCGCTGCGAATCAAGACGTCGCCGTGATGATCGCTCGAACGCCGCCGAGCGAACCGAGTCTGGGCGGAGACTGGCTCATCGTGCCGTCTGCCGCGTGGTGCGCCTGATTCGAGAACGGCTCGCAATGCATGGAACCTGCGGGACACGCTCTTGAACGGGGAGATCTTCCACGTGGTGACGGCGGCCAAGGTGCTGATCAGGTCGCGGCGGAAGCACCGCAACACGGCGAGGCCGCACTCGGCATCGGGCTTCCGGCCGCCTGCACCGGAGACGATCGCTGCTGGTCCGATCTCGCCTGCGCTGCGGTTGGACCAGCAGCGGAGTGCAGCAATCGAGAGTCGCTCTCATAGACTCGGGGATGCGAACCGGGGAAGGGTCGGAGAAGAGCCACACGGAGACTTCCGACGGTCACCAGGGACGCATGAACGGCGGGCCTCAGCCTTCAGCATTGGTCACCGGCGCCAGCGGGTTCATCGGGCAGCATCTGGTGCGCCAGCTCCTGTTGCGCGGCCAGCGGGTTTCATGCCTTGTCCGCAGCACCTCGAACATCGCGGAGTTGCGGGCCGCCGGATGTGAGCTGCTCACAGGCGACCTCACCGCCCGGGACGTTGCCAGCGCCATCGAGGTCTCAAGGCCCCGGACCGTCTTTCATCTCGGGGGCTGCGTTCGAGCCAGGGAACCTTCCGAGTTCGGCAGAGTCAACACCGCAGGCGTGGACGCGGTCGCACGCGCGTGCTCGAGCGTGACCCCGCGGGCCGACAGGCCGGTGCTGGTGGTCGTGTCGTCTCTGGCCGCGGCGGGCCCCCTCTTTCAAGGCGTGGGAGCGCTCACCGAGGAAGATTCCCCTTCTCCGGTGTCGGCGTATGGACGGAGCAAGCTCGGCGGGGAGCACGCGGCAGCGAAGTACGCTCGAGACCTTGAGATCACCGTCGTGCGCCCGTGCGCAGTCATCGGACCCGGGGATCGAGGGATGCTGCAGATTTTCCGTCCGATCTCACGGCAGGGCATCCACGTGGTGCCAGGGCGTGGCGAAGGGCGGCTCTCCCTCCTCGGGGTTGTCGACCTGGTCGAGTGCCTGATGCGCGCAGCGGAGAAGGGAGAGCGGCTCCCCGCGGGCGGCATGGACCGGACCGGGCGCGGCATCTATTTCGCGGCCGGGGAATCGCTCTCGCATGTCGATCTTGGGGTCGCCATCGCCCGGGCTCTGGGGCGAGAGCACCCACGGACGATCCACGCACCGGAGTCCTTCATGCGATTCGCGGGCTTTCTCGGCGATGCGTACTCGAGGATGCGACGACGACCGGTGTGGCTCAGTCGCGACAAGGTGAGCGAGATCCTCGCGGGCTCGTGGGTGTGCTCGTCGGACAAGGCGCTCCAGCAGCTCGGGTGGGCGCCCGCGGCTCCGCTGGCGGACCGGCTGCGAGAGACGGCCGACTGGTATCGTGCGGCGCGCTGGCTCTGAACTCCGCTCAGAATGTGCGGTCGTACATGCGGTAGGTTTTGGCGTGCTTCGTGCCCGCGCGCTCCAGCGAGCCGCGAGAACTGCTGTTGCTTTCGAGCACCCACGAGAACTCCCAGCTCCGGAGCCCCCACGGCTTGGCGGCTTCGACGAGCCGGTCCATCAGGATCAGTCCCAGCCCCGACTGCTGGTAGCCCGGCACCATGGTCATGGCCATCGCCCGTGCGGCGTCGATCCGTGATCGCCCAAGCATCAGCCTGATGAGGCCGAAGGGGAGCAGGCGGCCGTTGAGCGTGCGGATGATCTGGTTGTAATCCAGGAGCGCCAGCACCGCGCCCACGGGTTGCCCCTTCACCATCGCGAATGCCGCGAACTCGGGGGCAATGATGTGCTTGAGGTCCCTGGCAATGCGGGTCACTTCGCCATTGCCGGCTCGGGTTCCGCCCTGGAGCGGCGTGAAGCCCCAGGTCCCGTCGAGCGAGGAGTTGTAGATGTCCAGATACGTCCTGATCTCCTCTTCGAATCGCGAAGGGTCGAAGGAACGGATGGTCAGGCCGCGTCCGTGAAGGGCGGAGTCGACCGCAGGCTTGTAGCGATCGACAAGCTTGGCGAGGAGACTCACGTCCATCTCGTAGGCATAGAGATCCTGCGATTTGACGAACCCGCACGCCTCGATCAGTTGGGCGTAGTACTGCGGGTTGTAGGTCATCAGGAAGACCGGCGGGCTGGAGAAGCCCTCCACCAGCATCCCGCAGGTGTAGTTGAGGGACGGATTGACCGGGCCGCGACAGGCGGTCATGCCCCTCGCGAGGAGCCAGGCTCTCCCGCACTCGAAGAGTGCCCGGGCGACGGCGACATCGTCGATGCATTCGAAGAATCCGAAGAAGCCGAGGCGATCGCGGTACTTTCGATTGTGGACGTGGTTCACCAGCACCGCGACCCGCCCGACCACGACGCCGCGCCGCTCGGCGAGCAATGTGATGCCTTCCGCGTGCGTGTAGAAGGGGTGGCGCCTCCCCCTCCAGTTCTTCCACCCGAGCAGCGCCCGTTCCTGCGAGATCAGCGGCGGCACCCAGTTCGGATCGCCCGCGTAGATCGACCACGGCAGACCCTGGAACCGCCGCTGGTCGGCCCACGAGGCCGTCGCCCGGACGGTGATCTCGTCGTTCACGCGACCTCTCCCTGCTCGATGACCTGTCGGCAGACGCCGGCGATGTTCTGCGCCGCGGCGTTGTTCTGCACGGGCAGGAGTCGGCGCAGCTCTTCCATGGGAACGTCCGAGTAGGTCTCCTTCCTGAGCGCCAACCCGACAAACACCGTGGATGAGTATCTGGTGATGAGCACGTCGCAGTTGGCGATCATCTCTTCGGCGCTGCCGGTGGTGAAGATCAGCGAACCCGGGGCGTGCTGCTGAACCTCCGCTGCGGCACGCGCGAAATTCTCGCTGGGATGGAACTTGAAGATCATGGGACGACCTGCGGCGATGGTCACGGCGCTGCGGATGAAGGCGACACGGTCCTCGCCGCGGAGGATCTCGCGGAGCGGCGAGGTGCACACAAGCACGTAGCCGCGATTGGGAAAGGTGTTGCTGCGGTAGCGCTCGCAGTGGTCGAAGTTCGGGATACCCGTGACGACGATCTTCTCCGCTCTTGCACCCTTGCGGATGAACAGATCGCGGTATCCATCGCTGGCGACGCAGAACCTCACATAGGCGTCACTCAGGCCGGTCGCGGCGGTCCCGGCGATCCAGCGGGGGAGCCATCGGCATCGCTTGACGAGTCGAAAGTGACGGTCCTCGGGGTCGGTGATCCCCTCCTGGACCAGGACCAGGGGGCTCCGGCGGATGCTCTTCTGGACGACCACATCGGTGCAGGTGAGCACAAGGTCGTAGAGGGTCTCCAGACCGGCCCGCCCGCGTTCGTCGATTGTGAGATGCTCGGCCCGCAGGTACTCGCGGCAGCGGGAGGTGATCCGGTTCCCGAGGATCGTGAACTCCAAGCGGTCTCTGCGCCGGAGAAACTCCAGAAGCCCATCGGCGAAATACGGCGTGAACGCCTGCTCATACTCGGTCAGGCAGCGGGCGATCTGGTGCATCTGCGTGGTCTGGTTCATCGAGCCGCAGATGAAGAGAATGCGCTTGGCCATGTTCACGCCCCCTCCTCTCCCCCCCAGCGCGTCTTGCGCGTGCCGGCGACGAATGCGGCCACGGCGAATGCCGCGATGATGCCGACGGAGCGCAGCGCGCCCGTGCCATCGGCAAAGATCATTGCCGCACGCAACGCCTCGTTGACGTAGTAGAGCGGCAGCACCTTGGCGAAAGCCTGCAGGAATCCCGGCATCATCTCCACCGGGAAGAACGTGCCCGAGAGGAACATCATGGGAAACAGGAACGCGTTGGTGACCGCCGACGCGCTTTCGGCTTCCCTGGCGAAGGGCGTGAGCAGCATCCCGATGCCGACGAACGTCACGATCTCGAGCGCCACGATGATCGGAAGCCACGCGTCCAGGCGCAGCCGCACATCGAACGCCACGTACGCGACGAGCAGGATCACCGCCGTCGAGAGTGCACCGAGAATCAACTGGTAGAGGATGCTCGAGACGAGCCAGTCGGCCTGCGTGACCGGCGTGGTGGCGAGCTTGCGAATGATTCCCTTCTGCCGCAGTTCCGCGTTCATGTTGAGCGCATTCGAGAGGCTCGACGTCATGATCGCCATCGCGATGATGCCGGGGACGAAGAACTCGATGAAGCGGTAGCGATCCGGCAGGATCGAAACCGGCGTCAGCGTGAACACCGGCGGGACGCCCGCGAGTTCCTGATTGATCCGGGCGACCACCACCTCGAGCAGCTGGATCTTCGTGTTCACCGACGTCGAGCTGGGATCAAAGATGCAGGTCAGCGGCGCCAGCACGGCAGGGGGGGTGTCCCCGTCTCCGCCGGGCGCGCCAGCGACCTGCGGGACACCGAGTTCCCCGGGGATGACCAGCAGCAGCGTGAGCTTGTGCTCCCGCGCGTACGCCGTGGCGTCGACGTCCGTGGGAACGTGGGTGATGGAGAAGGCATCGCCTTGGACCAAGCCGGCGAGCAGCCCCGCCGAGAGCGAGCTTCTGCTGTTGTCCTGCACCGGCAGATCGAAGTTCAGATGCTCGGGGCGGGTGAAGATCGTTCCGAACACGAGCACCAGGATCACCGGGAACGCGAGGGTGAAGAAGACGGTTGACCGCTCCCGGTAGAAGCTCCGGACGCGGACGGCGAGCGTGGCCGTGACGATTCGCGGGGTCATGTCGCTCGCCCGCCCGCCCCGTTGACGGTGGCCACTTCGGGCTCGCCGGTGAGCTTGAGAAACACCTCTTCAAGGTTGGGCTTGCGGACATCGATATCGCGCACACCGACGCCGGCCGCGTGGAGCTTGGCGAGGATCCGATGGACATCCTCGGCGGAGTCGATCGGGACACAGATGGCGCCATCGGGCGCCGCCGTGGGATGGAACCCAAGCATCCGGACCACCTCGGGCGCGACCGCCCTGCGTTGCCCGTCTCCGTCGCCCCGCCCCTCCGCGTCGCTCTCCGCCGGGCCCATCCTGAGTGTGAGCCGCAGATGGTCCGCGTGCATCTCGGTGAGACTCGCCGGCGAGCCGATGGCGGCGATCCGCCCCTTGGCAATGATCGCGACCGTATCGGCGAGGATTTCGGCTTCTTCCATGTAGTGGGTGGTGAGAAAGATCGTCTTGCCGCGAGCCTTCAGGCCCTTGAGCGCCTCCCACACCTCGCGCCTCGCGTGCGGATCCAGGCCGGTGGTCGGTTCGTCGAGGAACACCACCTCTGGGTCGTTGACCAGCGCGGCGGCGATGCCGACGCGCTGCTTGAGGCCGCCGGAGAGCGTCTTGAACTGGGCGTCCGCCTTGCCCCGCAGGTCGGTCAGGTCCATGAGGGCGTTGATGTCGACGCGGGACCCGAAGACCCTGGCGTAGTAGTGGAGGGTTTCGCGGACCGTGAGCCGATCGAACGAACTGAAGCCCTGGGGAAGGACCCCGATGCGCCGGACGATCTCGGATTTGCGCTGGGCAACATCCATGCCGAGCACCAGGACTCTGCCCGAAGTCGCCGCTCGGCTGGTTTCGATCACCTCCACCGTCGTCGTCTTGCCCGCGCCGTTGGGCCCCAGGAACGCGAACAGTTCCCCTTTGGTCACCGCAAACGAAACGTCATCCACCGCCAGCAGCGTTCCGTAGCGCTTGCAGAGTCGTTCAACCACGATGGCGCTTGCGCTGCTGGACATGATCGCCTTCGCTCCGCTACAGCCGGGCCAGTTCCTCGGCGACGGCGTCCACGGCGCTCCTGATGTTCGCTTCAGTGTGGTGGGTGGTGATGAAGAAGCGCAGCCGCGTCCCACGTTCGGGATCGGCGGGGTGCAGGATCGGCTGCACGTTGATCCCGCGCTCGAACAGGGCGCGCGAGAGCAGGAGAGACTTGACCGAGCTCCCGACAATGACGGGAATGACCGGCGTGCCGCCCGCCAGACCGGTGTTCAGGCCGCGCTCCCGAGCCAATTGGAGGAACAGGCCCGACAGCTCCTGCAGGCGTGCGACCCGCTGAGGCTCCTGCCGCAGCAGCGTCAGGGCGGCCAGAGCCGCCGCCGCGTTGGGCGGGGAGAGGCCCACGCTGTAGACGAACCCCGGCGCGGTGTACTTCAGATACTCCACCAGGGCCGCCGATCCGGCGATGTACCCGCCGCAGCTCGCCAGCGACTTGGAGAGCGTTCCCATCCAGAACTCGACGCCCTCGCGGGCGATCGCGGCGTGCTCGCCGATTCCGCGCCCGGTCGCGCCCATCGTGCCCAGCGAGTGCGCTTCGTCGACCAGGAGCATCGCCCGGTGCCGGTTCTTCACCTCGACGAATCGCGCCAGATCAGGAAAGTCCCCGTCCATGCTGTACACGCCCTCGATGGCGATGAGCACGCGCCGAAACCCGCGGCGGATCCCCGCGAGCAACAGGTCCAGGGCCCCGGCGTCGTTGTGCGCGAACCCGCGGCACGTCGCCCCCGAAAGCTTGGCTCCCTGCAGGATGGAATTGTGCGCAAGCATGTCATGGACCACCAGGTCCTGCGGGCCCATGAGGTGCCCGATGGTGGTCACGTTGGTCGCGTGCCCTGATACGAACGCCACCGACGCCGGCACTCCCAGGAACTCGGCGATCCCCTGCTCGAGGTCGCGATGAATCTGCTTCTCGCCCGACACCAGGCGGCTCGCCCCTGCGCCGGTGCCGTAGCGATCAATCGCCTCCTTGGCTTCCTTCGTCACCACTGGGTCCCGGCTCATCCCCAGGTAGTCGTACACGCAGTAGTTGGTCAGTTGGCGCCCGTCGATGTGCGCCAGACCATTGGTCTCCGGCCTCGCCGAGATGTCCCCCTGGTCGACCCGGAAATACGGGTTCTGTTCCGCCACGGCCAGCACCATGCGCTCGTGCCGCTTGAGCGCGAGGTACTCGGGGAAGCACGCGACGTCGAACTGCTCCGCGAGGATCTCACCCGAGGTCGCGTCGGACACCGGGTGGACCAGCAGATGGTGGTGCACCGCGGCTGCGAGGTCTCCAAGGGTGTTCGACTGGCTGAACACGACGTCGGGCAACGTTCGGCCGAATCGCCGTTCCAGGGCGGCGACGAGTTCGACTTGCTGCAAGGAATCCAAGCCCAGCGCGGCGAGGGGCGTCTCGGGCAGAACGTCCGCAAGGCCGGCGCCGGAAATGGCCAGCGCGTGCTGGCAGACCGTCGCAAAGAGCGTGGACGGCGGCGCGAACGCCGCAAATCCCGCCGGAACCAGACCGTTGCCCGAGACGGAGCGGCGCTGCGTGGACCAACTTCTCAGAGGTTTGAGCGTGCCGGACATGAACGCCTCCCGGCTGGCGCGTCGCCGCACCTTGCCGCTCGTGGTCTTCGCAATCGTGCCCCGGCGCACGAGTACGACGCTGTCGAGCGCGATGCCGTGCTCCTCCAGCACGGAATCCCGGATGGCATCGAGAATCGGAGCGAGGTCGGTCGCCTCGGAGCCCACTCGCCCGATCTCGTGGATCAGGACCAGGCGAACCTCGCCGGCCTGTTCGGCTTGTCCGAGTGCGAACGCCACGCCGAGGCCGGCCTCGAGCGACGGGTGGCTCGCGCGGGCGGTGGCTTCGAGATCCTGAGGATGGTGATTGACGCCGCGGACGATGATGAGGTCGTCCACCCGCCCAGTGATAAAGAGCTGCCCCTCGTGAAGGAAGCCGAGATCGCCGGTTCGGAGGAAGGGGCCTTCGCCTGAGTCGGCGAGTCGCCCGTGGAACTTCGTCGCGCTGGTGAACGGTTCGCCCCAGTAGCCCTGACTCACTGAACTGCCCGAGACCCAGATCTCACCGACACGCTCTGCCGGAACAGGCGCGTCGGCATGGGCGATGACCACTCGCAGCGCTTTGACGGGCTCGCCGCATCCGACAAGCCGACGCGCCGGACGGAGGCGCGACGGGTCGGCGCCGATCTCAGGAACGGGCACTGCACAACCCCGTCCCAGCGCCTCTGCGTCGAAGGCTTTCACCACAGCGCCTGCGCCGGCTTTCGGGCCTGTGACCATGAGCGTCGCCTCGGCGAGCCCATAGCAGGGGTAAAAGGAAGCGGGCCGGAACCCGCACGGCCCAAACGCTTCGGCGAAACGCGCCAGAACGTCGGGCTGCACAGGCTCGGCGCCGACGAAGGCGAGCGACCACGAAGAGAGGTCGAGCTCGGCTCGTTGCGATGCGCTGATCCTGCGGACGCACAGGTCATAGGCGAAGTTGGGACCGCCGGAGCTCGTCGCTCGTGAGACGCTGATGGCCCTGAGCCACTGGAACGGGTCGCGGACGAACATCGACGGCGCCAGGAGGATGTTGGTGATGCCGTTGAACATCGGCACGAGCACCCCGCCGACGAGCCCCATGTCGTGGTACGCCGGAAGCCAGGACACGCCCCCGGAATCGCTCCGGATGCCGAACGCCTCGCTGATCGCCCGAGTGTTCTCGAGCAGATTCGAGTGCGTGAGCATGACCCCCTTCGGTCGGCAGGTGGAGCCGGAGGTGTACTGGATCATCGCGAGCGCATCGGGGAGAGGATCGCAATCGACCCACCGGTCCGCATCGGCCTCACCGAGCTGGTCGGTCGCGCACCAGGACACCGCCGCGGCCACTTTGCCAATGGCCTGGAATTGGGAGATGGCGTCCGCCGTACTCAGCGCGAGCGTGGCGCGACAATCGGCGGTCAACGCCAGGAATTGGCCGATCGTTCGACGGCGCGGCGGGCATGACGGGACTGCGACTCCACCGGCGTAGAGCACTCCGAAATAGGCCGCGATGAACTCGAGTCCGGGCGGGTACGCGAGCACCACGCGACCTCCAGCGAGTCCCTGGTTCTGAAGATGCACAGCGATCGCTCGCGCCCGTCGGTCAAGCTGCTCGTACGTCAGCGTTGCCTGCGGCGACTGACCGTCGGCGAGGGTTGCGAAGGCGATGGCGTCCGAGCGTTCCTTCGCATGCGCACGCAGACGGCGAATCAGACTCGCGCAGGCCTCGCTGGTGCCGCCCCGCACGCCGGCTTGGATCGGCGGGGGCGCCCCACTGTCCATGCAATGAGCGGCTCGAGTGGATGTCGGAACCGGCATGGCGCGAACCTCGTGATCCGACTGGGTCCCGCCGGCGGGCTCCTTCACGTGAAGGCATACGGACGAACCAGACTGCGCGGGGTTCGCTGCTTGTACCGGAGAGGGAGCGGATCAAACGGCTTGACTGCGACTCCTGAACAAGCCCGGGGTGTCGCTGCACGGTCTCATTCGCAGCTCTTTCCGCACGTGCCCTCGACGCCGGACCTGGGTCGCATGGTATCCCTGCCGGTGTGCCGGGCAGGCCCGGGCGCAGAACATGCCCTGTCGCGGACAGTCCCCGCCGCGGGCAACCCGCGCGATACCCATCATGTGACGCGATTCGATCAGCCGGATCTCCCGCTCGCACCTGGCACACTCCCGCGACTCGAGTCCGCCGGGCGTCAGTGTCACCGACTGCGACTGCGCAACACCGGAATCAGCACAATCGCCAAGGCCGCAACCAAAGCGCCGAACCCGAAGGTCGCCCCCGGTCCGACGCGGTCCCACAGCATGCCCGCGGTCACGCTCGCCAGCAGCGTGACCAGCCCGCTGAGCATGTAGAAAATGCCCAGCGCTGCGCCGCGGCGCTCGCTGGGCGAGTGGTCGGCGATCAGCGCCTTGCCGACTCCATCGGTCAGGGCCACCGAGACGCCGTAGAGCGCCATCAGCGGCCAGATCCCTGCGCTCCCCGTGTACACGAATCCCGCGTAGACCCCCGCGTAGATCGCCCACCCCACGCCGATCACGCGCCAGCGTCCAAGCCGGTCGCTGATGATCCCTGCCGGATAGGAGAAGCCCATGTACGTCACACTGAACAGGGCGTAGGCCAGCACCACGGCCCACGGCGAGAGGCCGACAGCGCGGGCCCGGAGCAGGAGGAACGCGTCGCTGCTGTTGGCGAGCGCGAAGACGAGCATGATCATCAGCGTGCGCCAGTACGCGAACGAAAAGCCCATCGGCCCGGTGCGGGGCGCGGCGATCGCGGCCGCGGTCGGCTCGCGCTCCGTGCTCACCTGCGTCGCGGGACTCTCGGTCGCGCCGTTGCTCGACCCAACCGACTCATCCTCGCGCAGCAGGAACGTGATCGCCCAGGAGATGAGCCCGAGCACCGCAGCGACGCCGAAGACCATGCGGAAGGCCCACGCCTCGTGCGTTGCCTCAGCCGCCCCCGCGGTAATCGGGCCGCCGTGAATGGGCGAACCGGTGAACCACCACAGGAGTCCTGCGGACGCCGAGACGCCGATCACCGCGCCCGCCGAGTCCATCGCCCGGTGGAAGCCGAAGGCCCGACCGCGCTGGTTCGCGGGAACGGCGTCGGCGATGATCGCATCGCGCGGGCTGGACCGCACCCCCTTGCCCAGGCGGTCCACCGTGCGCCCGGCCAGCACCATTGGCCAGGCGAAGGCGAACGCCAGCAGTGCTTTGCCGATGACCGGCAATCCGTACCCC
>Ga0163149_10006274_pt1 | contig 12252 bp, 9 predicted proteins | sample OliLakLV19MP5G1_FD_148604 | JGI IMG/M metagenome (GOLD analysis project Ga0163149, IMG submission 148604) | Freshwater microbial mat bacterial communities from Lake Vanda, McMurdo Dry Valleys, Antarctica - Oligotrophic Lake LV.19.MP5.G1 | ecosystem: Environmental > Aquatic > Freshwater > Lake >...
GTCATGGACACATAGCCCACCCCGGCATCATCCAAACGCGAAGAGATGCTCTCTATGGCCGCCAGGAAATTGACAAAAATAAGCGCTTTGTGCCCATTGGCAAGCGCGTCCATGAGTTGTTCTTCCAGCAGTTCCAGCTTGGCGCTCTCCACGCGGCCTTCGGTAAGCGCTTCCGGCACCGTGGCTATTTGTCGCAATTCGCTCAATGCCTGAAACACAAAAAACTGGGCACCTGCCACGCCTTTTTCTTTGATCTGCGTGTTGACCGCTTCTGCAAAGTACTGCCGGCGTTGCTCGTAGAGGCGTTTTTGCGCTTCGCCCATTTCCACATAAAGGGTTTGCTCTATTTTGTCGGGCAGGTCGGCCAACACGTCCCTTTTGAGGCGGCGCAGCACGAAGGGGTATATTTTGCGCCGCAGTTGGAGCGTGGCTGCTTTGTCGTTATGCTTTTGGATGGGCACAAGGTAGTCCTCATTGAACTGAGCAGCCGAGCCGAACATCGCAGGGTTGAGGAAGTGAAACAGCGCGTACAACTCACCGAGGTTGTTTTCAATGGGCGTGCCGCTGAGCGCTAACCTATATTTTCCGCGCAACAACAGCGCCGCTTTGGTGGTTTGGGTGGTCAGGTTTTTGATGTTCTGCGATTCGTCGAGGATGACGTAGTAAAACGGCTCCTCTTTGAGTTTTTCAATCTCGTTGCGCATGGTGGCGTACGTAGTAAACACGAGGTTGGAGCTGCGCATGGCCTCGTATTCCCGGCTCAATCCGTAAAAAGTATACGTGCTGAGTTGTGGGGCAAACCGCTTCACCTCGCGCTCCCAGTTGAAAAGCAGACTGCGGGGCATCACGATGAGCGTAGGCGTTTTTTCTTTGGGATAAATGGTGGCCAGCAAAGCAATGGCTTGCAACGTTTTACCAAGCCCCATATCATCGGCTAAGCAGCCGCCGAGTTGTTGCTCGTGCAGGTAACTCAGCCATTTGAATCCCTGTTCCTGATAGGGACGGAGTTTGGCGTCTAATTTTGGCAGTTTGGCCTTTTGGGCGCTGAGTCCGTTGAATCCCTCAAAAATATTGCGCGAACGCTCAAATACCTTGTCTTTGGCGGCCTCCTCCAAAAGTTCGTCCATGAGCGGCAAATCGAAAAAAGAGAGCTGTGCTTTTTTCCCCTTTTTTTTGAATAGCCGTTCTAAGCGCCGGACGTAAGCTTCATTAAGCAGGGCATGGGTGCCGTCATTGAGTTGAATGTAGCGGTTTTTGTTGTATTGAGCTAAGGCATCGAACAGGCTGATTTTTTCGCCCTCGAAATCCAATTCCACGCTGCCCTCGAAAAAGTCAATGGAGTGACTGAGGTTGAGCTGGAGTTTGGGCGAACGGGTATTAATCTTGTAAGACCGCAATTTTTCTGCGCCGAACACGGTGTAAGTCGCCAGCAGATTCGGCAATTCGGAATAAATAAAAGCGGCAGCAGTTTCTTCAGGAACGACGAAGAGGCTGCCGTCAAGCATGATCTCATCGCGGTCGTTTTTCCGCTTTTTAGGTTCGTGCTTGCGCAGCAAATGCAGGATATTGCCTGCGAGTACCTCGGTTGGTGCCTGATCTATGTACTTCACCGTGACCGTGAGCGCCATGTCGTTGATTTCGGCATAGCGGTAGAGGTCAAATTGCTCTAATGCGTTAAAATCTAAGTCGGCCAGGCTTTGGCCTACGCGCAGGTAGAGGGCATTGTCATCGCCTATTTTTTCAAAAATCAGACAAGGAGCCGCCTTGATTTTATCGTCGGGGCGCGACACAAGTTGGTAGCCCTGATACAAAAGGTCGAGGTTTTCGAGGTAAGAAAAAACCAACGCGAGAAACAAAGGCAGGTCGCGGCGCGCTACTTCCGTATTAAACCAGGAAATAGCTGCAAAATTACTGCCCGTTGGTGCCACTTCTATGAGTTGGTTGGCCGCTATAACAAACTGCTCGGTCACTACCCTGAAATCGTCCAGTTGATTTGCATTGTGTTGTAAGGACAGGCGCGAACGAAGAAACCCTTCGCGGTCGGAAGCCGTGAGATGCAGACGCAATTGGCCGGGCAAGTCCGAAAATTCCAGCGGTTTCAAAGCGGCATCCACCACATTATCGCAATGACGCAGGGCTTCCAACAGGAATGGATGCTGTGCCAAATAGGTCTTGTCTGCCGGGTGTTCCCAGTTGATGACGAAGCTGTTCTTTTCCTGAATTTGCTCCAACACGCGCAGCACGTTCCGCACGGCACCACCATAATTGAGGTAGCTGGTTTCCACGGTGCGGCCTTTTGCATTCACCACCAGGAGAAAAGCACCAAACTCATCAAAATTGATCTGAAAAAACACCTCAGCATAAGCGCGCGACGTTTTTTGCTGAAAGGTGGTGCGCTTAAACCGCTCAAAAGAAAATGGCTGGCGATCCGAAACAACCGGAGGTGTTGCAGCAGGCATCGGGCTATCCGAACTGGCTGATCTCGCTACGGTCGTTTTTTTCTTTTCAGGCTTAACATCCGCAGCTTTTATTACACCACCGGGTTTTCTGCCCCGCTGCTTGAATAATGGCGCAGGTAATATCATTATGTCTCCTTTTTCAGCCAGCTCAATATCTGTCAGAAAAAGGTTCATTTCATCAAAATCATACCCATCCCGAAGACTCGCCCGGACAAAAGTCGTCGGCATTTTTTCCAGGGTTTCGAAATTCCATTTTATCGTGACAAGCGTTTCTTCTCCGGGCATTTCATCAATACGCGTGATGTAGCCCTGCCATCCGCTTAGGTCGTATTTCTCCATATCAGGGTCTTTAACGCCTGATTTTATCCTGACAAAATCGTTAATTTTAAACATTGCTGGCTGGTTTCATGATGGCAAACCTAAGCAAGATGACAGATATTTTTCGGATTTTTTAAACCAAATCCTCCAGCGGCAACACCTTTTCCACCAATCCACCTCTCCAACTCCAACAACTCCTGCTTATTCAAATAATACGGCACATTTTCCGCCACCACAATGTCGGGGGGAGGTAGTGGATTAGCATCGAAGGCATCTTAATAATTTTATAACTTTGCTAAAAATATCCCGATTACCTTACATCAAGCAGCCATGAATACGCAGGTTTTAAAGTATCAACTGAAGTCATTAGAAAAGCTTCCGGTCAAGATTTGGGACGACTCTAAGGAAGCTTCGGTGCATCTTGCGCGCTCCATTGCCTTAGCCGTTCGGCAAAAACAACAAGATGGTGAAAAGATCATGCTTGACATAGGAGCGTGTCGTAAATAACTTACCTGTTTGACCACATTGACATCCAGCGGAAAAACATCCACATTCCAAGCGGCGTCATTCCGATGGATCAGGTCGAAGCTTATTGCAAAAACTATGAAAAACTGGTCTAGGAGCACGGCGGAATTGACATCCAATTGCTGGGCATTAGGCGCACCGGGCATATCGGCTTCAACGGGCCGGGCAACTACAAATTCCGGGATTACCTGACCGTGGGCACGCCCCTGAATATCCTGGTTTGGCTGCTGGCGATGTTTTTGCTGCCGAAGGTGTTTCCGTTTTAAAATTCCATCAAAAATTCACCCGAATTCGCCCCTTTCCTCCCCTGATTCATCCGTTTCCATTGGTGATCGCCTTCATGGACGCCTACTTTTGTAAGAAAAAAGAACGTCATGAGTAAAAAATTATGCTTATTAGGCTTATTCGTATTAGGAATGTATGGAAGTATCCGGAGTCAGAGTGCCATCAGTGGCCGGGTTATTGACCAGCAGGGAGCTGCTGTGGACTTCGCCAATATTCTATTACTGAATTCAAAAGACTCTTCTTTGATAAAAGGAGAATTGAGTGATGAAAATGGCCAATGGACTATGCAGATTCCTTTCACCGGAACGTTTATCCTGCGCGAACGATGCTGGGATATAGCGATTACGATTACCCGCCATTTACCATCAGGAAAACTGAAGAAGCCATGCAGTTGCCGGAAGCGCGGCTGCAATCCAGTTCCATTCAGCTTGCGGCTGTAGAAATAACGGCGCGCAAACCTTTCCTCGAACAACGCGCAGGCAAGCTGGTCGTCAATGTAGACCAAAGCATTACCGGACAAGGTGGCACGTTGGTAGATGTGCTGATGAAAGCGCCGGGGCTGGTGGTCATGAATGGCAAATTGAAAATAGGCAGGCCGTTCGGGTGTTACGATCCTGATAGATGGCAAACCGACGCGGTATATGGACATTGAAGCCCTGCTCCGCGAAATGCCAGCAGACAACATCGAACGCATAGAAATCATACACCAGCCTGACGCCAGTTACGATGCGGACGGCACCGGAGGCGTCATCAACGTCATCCTGAAGAAAAATGTCCTGCTGGGCACTAATGGCAGCTTCTTGCTGGCGGGTGGTATGGGCAAACTTCCCAAATACCGCACGGCTATGGCGATCAACCACGGTGCCGGCCCCTGGAAAATGTCCTTCAACGGCGGTTATATGTATCGTTCCAATTATGAAGAATTGCACCTCAACCGCATTGTGGGCGATTCAGAATTTGACCAAAGCAATTTTAAACCTTCCACCCCCTACACGGGCTATTTCCGATCCAATATTGACTGGAACCCGTCGAAACGCCATGTTTTTGGATTATCGCTCGGCTATACCGCCACCACGAACAACCGCCTGCACACCAATACGACAGCCATCGGATTTACAGGGTCAACCCCCTATATTGAATTGGAAACAAAAAACCAGCTCAACAAAAAAACCAATCAGTACATCACGGGCGGCAACTACACGTTCCTAATTGATACCAGCGGGCAAAAATTAGAAGCAGACCTGAGTTGGATCGGGTTTAACCGACAGGGGTCGAGCCTTGCCAACACGGCAGTTACCATGGGTGAAAATGTTCCTTTTCCATCCTGGCGAAATGAGGAGCCTTCCTTAACCAATATCACGGTGGCAAGAGTGGATTATACCCGCCCCATCACAGAAGCCATCAAGGTGCAGGCAGGCGTAAAATACAGCTATGCAGGTATTGACAACAACCTAAAATCGTGGAATGAAAACAGCGGCGAATGGATGAGAAATCCACAGCAAACCAACCATTTCTTGTACACGGAACATACCGGAGCAGCGTACCTGAATGCCAGTTATGTTCATAAAAACTGGGAAGCCAATGTGGGGCTGCGTTATGAAGACAATTACGCAAAAGGGCGTTCACTGACGCTGGATTCTACCAAAACCCGGCACTTGCAGCAACTGTTCCCAAGCTTCAGTCTGGCCGCTCCCATGGGCAAACACTTCGGATTGTCGGCTTCCTACAGCTACCGGATTGAGCGCCCCAACTATCAGACCCTGAATCCATTTATCTACTATTACGATCCGTATACTTTTGAAAAAGGCAATACCGACCTGCTTCCCGAACTGACGCACTCTGGTAAACTGACACTGACTTACGACAAACACCCGTTCATCGCCCTGGAATATTCGCACACCAAAGACATCATTACGCTGGTGACTGAGCAGGACGACGCAACTGGCGCAGCGTATGCCGCTACCGTGAACCTGGATTACCTGCAACGCTACGGCGGTAGTGTGTTTTTCCCGATGGAATTTGCGAAGGGCCTCTCCGGATACGGCAGTTTGATGTTGTTTTACAACCGCTATTCGTCGGATTACCTCGGCGGCAATTTCGACCGCGATGTGCTGTCGTTCTCCGCTTACCTCCAGGTAGCTTACAAAATCGGCAGCGGCTGGTCGGCAGAACTCTCCGGCTGGTATCAGGGCGAAGGCATAGAAGGCATTATGAATTACAAGCCATTTTATTCGGCAAGCATGGGCATCCAAAAGAAACTGCTGGACAACCGCGCCAATGTGCGGCTCTCTTATGACGCCTTCGCTTTCCGCAACTGGCGGGGAACGCTCGAATACCAGAATATGGACATGGAAGTGACCTCCATCTGGGAAACCCGCGTAGTGCAGGCCACGTTTACCTGGCAGTTTGGAAGCCGTTTTCTGAGCAAAGACCGCCAGCGCGCCAACAGTAGTGCAGAAGAAACATCCAGAGCAGGCCGAAAAGATTAATATTCCGAATACAGTCGCATCATCTACAGGGGTTGTGTAAGAGGAGGCTGACTCATAAGGCAAGTTGCCACTTATGAGACCCCTTCTTTACACAACCACCTGCTCCTTGTTTTTGGCTCACCCTGAAAGCTTTTTTTATCTTTTTCTGAAAGTTTCAAAGGATTGCTTATGTTAGTGTCCGCATTTTCACCGGAAAACATCATTCGGATGCTTAGTTTGAGGGAATTGTTCAGGTTTGGTTTGCGACAGCCTTCGCGCAGCGACTGGTTTGTCACGTTAGCCTATTGGATAGGTGCCTCGCCTTTTATCCTGAGCAGTTATCTTGGTGACAGCCCTTTCTTACAGGCCATCGGTGGGATGGCGTTTACCATTCTTTTCGATACTACGTCCGTATTTATCCTGGTCTTCGGCATTTTTGCCACGTACATTCCAAGGCGACAATACTTAGCTTTATTGGTGGCTACTGTTGCGCTGTTTGCCGTCAATTCATTAGTTTACAATTACGGCTACGGCATCATTTTTGGGTGGGAATACCGGTCGCCAAGTTTCGAGTTATTGCTTTGGGGGGTGCTGCGGCATGCCCAGAGTTACGGCATCCTGGCAGCCATCATGATCGGAAAGCAGTTTTTCGACATCCAGAAGCAGTTTTTTGAGTTGGAAAAAGAGAAGCGCGAGAATGAACTAAAAATGCTCAAGTCGCAGATTGACCCGCATTTTTTGTTCAACAACCTCAATATCCTGGATGTCCTGATCGAACGCGATCCGGCGGCAGCCCGGGTTTATCTCAACCACCTGGCTTCCCTTTACCGCTACCTCATCCGGCACAAAGACGAAGAAGTAGTGTCGCTGTACGACGAGTAGGCTTTCGCTAAAGACTATATTTACTTGTTGCAACAACGCTTTGGAGACGCCTTCAAGTTTGATCTTCAGGGCAATGCCGCTGATATGCAGACCTTTTTTATTCCGCCCGGCGCCATGCAAACGGTTATTGAAAACGTCGTCAAACACAATGAGGGCGACGATCATCAGCCCATCATGGTGTCTATTTTGTTGGAAAATGACGCAATTCTGGTGCGCAATACACTGCGACCAAAATTGGAAAGCGCCGAAAGCAATGGTACAGGCTTAGCCAACCTGCAGGCGCGTTATCGTTTATTAGTTGATCAAACCCCCGATATCCGGCGCGACAACGGCGAATTCGCTGTGCGTTTGCCGCTGATCCGGGGCGTAAAAGCCTGAACCGTATGCGCGTATTTATCCTGGAGGATGAAGCGCTTGCCGCACAACGACTGATGGAATTCATCCGGATTGCACATCCGGATGCCCAGATTGTGGGGTGGGAAAAAACAATCCGGCAGGGCATGTTATGGCTGCAACAAAATGAGGAACCCGACCTCCTGTTTTCCGACATTGAACTGCTGGACGGCAATGTATTCCGACTCTATGAGGCGCACCGTGTCAATTGTCCCGTCATTTTCACCACCGCTTACGACCAGTTTCTCCTTCAGGCTTTTCAAGTCAACGGCATTGCTTACCTGCTAAAGCCTTACGATCTGGAACAGTTCAAACAGGCCATTGCTAAATACAACCGCTTATTTGGCACTCCCACAGCGCCGGTGCTGACAGAAGCGGTGCTGGCACAACTGAAGCAGGCTTTCCAGCCCGCGTTTGCACAATACAAGCAGCGCTTCACCGTGCGCATGGGCGGCGGCATTTATCTCCTGAATACCGAAGACATTCAATGCTTTACTGCTGAGGACAAATTGGTGCTGGCCTGCACCGCCGAAGGCAAACGCTACCCGCTCAACCAAACAATTGCTGAATTAGAAGGTATGCTTGACCCGCGTCGTTTTTTTAAAATCAACCGCGGCGACATCGTCAACATCATAGCCATTCGGAAAATTGAACCCCATTTTAACGACCGGCTGGCAGTTACAGTGGTGGGGATTCCAAGTTTTTTGGTAACGCGCGCAGCACGCACGTCGGAGTTTCGGAAGTGGCTGGAGGAGGGTTAGTGGTTGTGTAAAAAGACCTGGCACTTATCTATTAGTATGGCAGACAAGTCTTGCATCTTATTCCCTCCTAAACTCGTTATCGCATTTTCCCGTATCTGGATCTTCAACCCCGGGTTTCACCTTGACAAGGTCGTTTATTTTAAACATTGCTGGCTGGTTTCATGATGGGCAAACCTAAGAAGCGTGTCGTGAATAACTTACCGGTTTGCGCGGTGGCTTTTTCCATCATGCAGCGTTGATCGTCGGTCGCGTAGCTTAGGCTATACTCCCTTCTCGCGCCTTGCCTGATGAAAAAATCTGACATGCTGAGCCTGTCGAAGCACCTCGCCCAATTCACGCAACTTATTTACGACACGCTCCTAAGCAAGATGACGGATATTTTTCGGAATTTTTAAAACAAATCCTCCAGCGTCAACACCTTTTCCACCAACCCGAGGCTGTGCAGGTTGTGTTTCAAGCCAAAAGTGGTCACCATCGTCAACATCAGGTGTTTTCGGGTTTGGGTGACCCTGTGAAAAACCCACATTTTGTTTCGTGAAGTTATTGGTGGCGGAATAGCGGGTTACGTGTCGGACACTTTGAAAGTGTCCGACACGTAACCCGCTATTCAACGCGCAAGGTTCTTGATCTGCTCTTTCAGTTCATAAGCCTGCACTGCCGTTCGCCGGAGAACGCGGTTTTCTCTCAAGACCTCCAGACTTGCTTCCATGCGCTCCGTAGAAAGCCCTTCCGGGAAAATTTGCCGAAAGCTTTGCTGCACCGCTTCCGTCGTAAAAGCCTTCCCCGGTAATTTGGAAATGGCATAAATCACTTGCGCTTCCTGATCCGTGAACTGAATTTTCAGTTTGGGATAAAAATCAATCAATAACATGACGAAGCCGTAGATGATCTTTTTCACCGTTTCATCAAACAGCGCAATGCCCGCGTATTGGCCGATGAACTTCAGGATCTCTTCGGTGGAAAGCCGCGCAATATTGGTTAGTTTAAATGACTCGGCGCTGTGTTTGCCAGAGGAGTCCTGCTCCTGCTTGATAGAACGCGTTTCTTTGCTTTCGGCGATGGGGCGTGGAACAAGCTGAATGTTTTCGTGTAAGATGTCGAGCGTGGCTTCATCCAGCGCCATGCCGTGCTTTTCCAATGCGGCTGTAAGGTAAGCCGCCAAAATGTCTCTTTGATTTTCCATGATCCTGCGTTTTTTATTGAGGGTAGATGCGCTGGCCGTTGTAGTAGGCTTCGATTAGCTTGGGAATATCCTTATCGGATAGGTTTGCCCGGCTTATCCCCCGCCTAATTGACTGTTCGAGGCTTTTATTTTTAACTAAATTCCGATAAACCCCGGCTGCAAAAATACGCGCTGTTTCGGAAAATATCTCTTTGGTGGTACCAATGGTAAAAATACCAACCTTGCTGATAGCTACCGCTTGTTCGCGGCTGTGACAGGCGTTGAGAAATACCAACTTGAGTTGAGGCAAGTCTTCTTTGAAGTTGCGAAAAAGGACTTCCAGTTGCTCGGATGACAGGACTTCTTTTCCATTTTTTCCATTACTGTGCAGCACTAACCCCGCAGGTTGCTTGATGATGCCTTCGGGATCCATGTCTCCCTCCTCCTGCCCATGTCCGCAAAAGTGTAAAATAGACGGCTCATGACGCTCAATTGCATCGTGCATATCACTTAGACTTGCCTGTTCACATATCTCTATACAAAACTCCCCTTGAACGCTATCTTTAAGGCTGCTCCTGATGGATTCGCTCTCGATCTCCCAACTTATTAGTTTTTCCGTTGGATTGGCTTGCAAAAACAATAATGTCACTTTCTCCTGCCCAAATTCCAGTGGGGGAATGGGTATGGATAAAGACTGTTCAGCCCCCAGCTTTTCCACCCCCAATTTCTGAATTAAGCGCTCGGTTTGGGCTTGGTGTGCTTCTTTTCGAAGCTCCAATTTACCCTGATCCCGGCGTCCCAAAAATATTTTCAGATCTTCAACGGCCACCAGTGTGTCATTTTCGGCGGGTATCCGGTCTTGTTGCCAATTTTTCAACTTGGACATATTTACATAATCCTGACCATTGAGACTCACCCACTCTTGCACAGCTTCACCTTGCAGTTCTTCGATTGTGTTGCGGATTTTATCCATCAACCCCAGGTTATGCTTGTCGCAAAGGATATTGATGTCGTAGGCGTGCCTGCCACGATGAGTAGCGCGCTGCACGGTTACCATCGCATAGTGCCCGGATTCTTTGACGACAATGCCATGTTGCCAGATGTCTTTGGTATCGGCTAATGACTGCGCTCTGACAATAAACCGCTGCATGGTGCCCTGATGCAGGAAATCGTGCCGGTATTGTATATACAGCATTTTCGACAAGCCCTGTACTACCTCAACAATGGAAGGCTCATCTTTCGGCAACAGTTGTGGTGCTATAAACTGCCGTTCTGCCAGAGGAACTTGGCGGTATTTATCTTCTTCCTTCTGTTCAGTAACTTCAAAACAAAGTTCGCAACTGATCATGAAGCTGATAAAAAGTTCCTGTTCTGCCGGCGACGGCTGTTTTTTTGACCATATTTCCTGTAAGTTAGCACCTGAAAAACGGCCTTTGAGCGTATCCCGCAGGTAATGATACTGCAACTTATTATTCCGGTTAAACACAGCATAAACCGCCTCAATAGCCCAGCTTTGATCCAGCATAACGGCGTTGCCAAAATAACCTTCCCGATAAAATACCACCCCGGTTTGTGCGAGCCATTTGAGCACATCCATTGGGTGTTCGATATGGTAATCTCCTGCAATGTCAAAATACTCATCCAAAGGCAGGGCTTTAGTCCCGGATCGCAACAGATCGCGCAGATGTTGTCTAAGGTTAGCCCAGGTTAAAGGCAGTTGTTTTTCGATACCCAGCCGTCGTTCAATGGCTTCCTTAACCGTAAACAGCAGCTTATTGCAGCCGTTGTTTCTTTTATCTGATATGAAAGAGTCTATCTGAAGAAAATCCATAGGTTTGTATCGCTGATCCAAAGCGTATTCGTCCGGGTGGCGGCTATTGTCTGCCTGGCTTTTGGTTTTTACGACAATTACGGGACTGTTACCACCCTGATGACGGATATAATGCAGCCAATAGTCTAATGAGAAATTCTCGTATTGACGTTCTTCGCCATCCTCTTGAATGGGACTCTCAGGATTTTGGCGCGTCCCCTCATCCCATAGAGCCAGATACACCGCATTGACCTGCATAAACAGCCGGTGAGTAGCATGGTAGATGTCCTGCCCGCCAAAGTCCCAAAGATTCAGAATGAACGGAAAATCCGAAGGCTGTTCGCGAGGATATTGCTCCAGCACCACGCCATGAGTGGACAAATGGCGCTGCTCAAAGGTCTCATACACTAAGCGCTCTACCAGACAACTCTTCCCTACGCCTCCGTTACCCACCAGCAGTACTTTAAATTCCTTGTTTTCAGTCTCTCCATTGCCCAACTCCTGCAGAAAGCGTTGCATAAAAGGCAAACTGCTACCACTCACATCAGCGGCCTGCCTTTTAGCGCTGGTGAGTGGATTGCCTTTGAGAAAAAATTGTACCAATTTGGGAAAGCGAACCAGCAAATGGGCCGAAAATTCATTCAGTTGATTGTCACTGAGATCCAGGTGGCGCAGTTGAGCCAATTGCCCCACCAGTATAAAAGTCTTTAGTTTATTTCTGCTCGCATCCAACCAGCGCAGCCTGTCAAAGCCTGCGGGGAACTTCAGTTCGCCCTCCAGGCCGCTGTCGCTCACATCTAAGTGTTCCAGCGCGGGCAGCGCTGCCTGAAATTCCAGTTTTTTAAGCTGCTCATTGTTGCCAAGATTGAGGTATTGCAAATCCGGTAGTGCCGGCAAACTCAATTCCCCCACATCCAGCTTCGTGGCGCAAATACCAATGACCTCCCTCGCCTTGTTACAGCAAAAGGCATTCGGCGCAAAAAATTGCCGCAGCGCCGTCAAATCCGACTGCTCCTCAAAACTGACCCCAAAAAGGGTTTTCAAAAATTGTTCTGGTTCCATACGCTTTGTTTCGCGGGCTTCGTTTCGCACGCTTCGTTTCGCACGCTTTGTTTCGCACGCTTTGTTTCGCGGGCTTCAGTCCGCTTTGTTACCCCCACAGTTCAACTGTTCCATACCCGGGATATGG
>Ga0163149_10006280_pt1 | contig 12248 bp, 17 predicted proteins | sample OliLakLV19MP5G1_FD_148604 | JGI IMG/M metagenome (GOLD analysis project Ga0163149, IMG submission 148604) | Freshwater microbial mat bacterial communities from Lake Vanda, McMurdo Dry Valleys, Antarctica - Oligotrophic Lake LV.19.MP5.G1 | ecosystem: Environmental > Aquatic > Freshwater > Lake >...
ATATGGAGATGACCGTGAAACTCGCACTTTGGAGTCATTTTGCTGGCATTTCACGATGATTGCATATTGAAATTGTCCACATACTGTATGAACACTTCGAACTTCAAGTGTGACATTTAAGGAAGTAAAAAGCTTCATGCATTGAGAAAAATGAATGATGCGACTTTTTGGGGGGGGCATAAGCAGGCTCGCTCTCAGTGCCGGTTTCCGGTCATCACAGTTAAAATAATGGTTTTGATATTTTTTAGGGTTAGGGTTAATTGACATTTAAGTCATTGACCCGCGGTTTGATCAGCAAGGTGACCGTGTGATTGCAGCTGCTTGATGATTAGGTTATTGACCTGCATGGTGATTAGTGTTTAGTCTGGTTTTGTTGTGTTACATTGTGCATTGAAGATTTGAAAGTGGATTTTTTGTTTATTTATTATTGCTTCTTCATGTCGTCAATTTGAATCATTCTATTTGATTTGGCACCATGTGGGGTTTAGGTCATTGACCTAAATGATGATGTGAATGGGAACAATCCAGACTGTGATGAAAACAATACAGACAAATGAATCACACATAGGGTCCCATGTGCAACGGTTGCCAACCGTTGAAAAATTCAAATTAAAGAGTTAATGTGTGAAAAAAATTGTAAATGTCTTCAATCCTATGCTGATCAACATTCAGGACTCTGGCCAAAAGCACCATTTGCGAAAATTTAGCTGATTCCGCGGATTCCAAGCGAGCCAGTCATGGCATGCTCCACAACCCAAATCTGGGATAACCCCAACCCCAATCTTAATCCTTGCCCAGTGCTTGCAGAACACTGGTCGCACTCTCGGGGACCCTGTGGGGCGTAATCCCAAAGCTTGTCGACGGATAACAACCAGGTCCCGACAGCAGGCCAGTCATTCTGTGGTGTTTGTGTAACAAAAGTTGTCGTGATTGGAATTGAGTAGACAGACGCAGCTACGTGTCAGTGGGCCAGTTGTGCGACCCACAGTTGGGACTCATGCATGTTTCATCACGGACGGCTGTCTACGGACAAAGCACGGTCGTGGACAACGCAACGGCATTGAGATGATCTCACGAGGATTGCTCAACAAGAGCTGACTCTTTCAACACATCACACCATGTGCAGTCTGATTAGATTGCAGTCTGATTAGATTAGTCTTTGTTACATCACACCTCGTTTGCTGCTCCGTCGACCATGACCAGTCTAGATTTGTAGTCTGACAGGTTATGAGCTCAAACACACTGTCGATGCGGTCGCTGATCACCCGAGGTGATTACTTGAGTGCGGCCCAACGATAACAATGACGCCAGCATTGCTAAGTGCATCAACAATGACACCACAATGCTACAATTAATGGTGACTTGTTTCATGTGAGGCAACAAGAATAGGACATTGGCGAGTTGAGGTAACCTTGTATCACATTCCGCCGCTGTCATGGGCACAATCCAGAAGATTGGCACTGGATAGAAGACTGATTCCTGAAGTCTCAACAATGCAAACAAACAGGATGAACAATGACAATGGAGTCAATGATGCCAATGACAATGGTGACGGGCACAACACCGTGGATTGCAGTTGGAAATGGAAATAGATCGTGGTGGATGAGATGGTGGAGACTCAGGGTCTTGTCGAACGATCGATAACTAGATGGCTGATTCAGACAATAGGGGTTCTGGCAGCACTCATGCAAGATTGATTCACATTTGCACTACACTAAAAGCTACAGGCCTTTTGAGTGTTTGTAAATGAAAATTATAAGCTTAGAAATGAACTAAACTAAATGTAATATTTGAGAGAGGTTCGGCTCACGATCTCTTGGCGTAATCCTCTCTCTACTGAGTTGAACGATGCTTCTACGTGAAGAATCGGCGTGCCAGTTGTATAGTTTGTTATGACTTGTTTTGTAACGATAGCTCGTGTTAAAAACGATCCAGAACAAAATGTGTTCTGAACCACATGTGTTATTACAATGGTCTAAAAGATGTAGCCGTTGCGACACATAGACAGCGTCTGCTGACGATGGTTCCTTACTCTTCTGAGCAAGGTTCTTCGCTACTTGTGAATGATAGGGCTAGTAGCAACTAGTCCCTTATGCTGAGAAGCGCATCTTCTGTGAATGAGTCCCGTATGGGCATGAGTCCCGGGTTCAGGTGATTAGCCCTAGCCTTATCAGGTAAATGGTGCATTGCACATTTCCAATGGACACGATCAAGCGCGGTCCAATGTGATCAGCCAATCCACAAGCACAAAACTTCATTGTTTTGCAGTTATTGCTCTCACAATTTGATTGAGCAGGTGCTTGTAACTGTTGTCGATCACACGCACGGGAAGCACATTGAATATTTGAGAAGTCAACTGCGGTGACCAGCCCACGATCTCATTGTTAACTTTTCATCTATTTGAGACTCCAACTGTGGTAAACAGCCCATGATCTCAACTGATAGTCCTTCAAGATGGCAAAAAAGAAGAAGTTGCGAACTAGAAGCACGTCACCACAGGTGAATGCTCCAACTCAATGCACTCCAAGATCCATCAAGGATGTGTTTGCGAGAGCGCAGCAGGCAATAAGCCATAGCACTAGGGTTCTGCGGCAAAGAAATCAAGGTTCGGATGCAACGGCACAACAAGGCAACAGAAACCAAGGTTTGGGTGCGACGGCACAACAAGGCGATGCATCCACGACAACGAATGCGTCAGATGCTACCGCTCCCGATCGTAACAACACGGGAGCTAATGCGACGCAAGAGTGTGGAGCGATGGATCTGGACTTGTCGCTGCTTTTGGAGCTAGCAACATGAAATCCTCGGTTCAGATCGAATGGGATGAGCCAGTTCTCTCCCATTTTGAGTCAAGATGTGACTCCATCTGGAACTGGTCCTTGAACTCCGTCTAGTCCCAATGCTTCTGCCACTGGCGTTAGCACTGTAGCGTGGCAGATGTTAGGACAGATCTGTTGAATGATCAAGGTGTGACGGCAAATGATGCAAATCTCTTAGGATATCTTATTCCGGTGCCTTCTCCAAGACAAACTGTGCAGTCTCACGAAACCCATCAGTCACAGCAGATGTTGCAAAACAATGCAAATGAACAGGTTTGTATGTGTGGTTCCCCAAACAGCGGAGGTGACAGAGCAAGTGCACACAACGCTGTGAACACCAATGATGCGTCAACTAGCAACAGAGTTGAATCATCAAATGCGACAGTGGAAACAGTCCTAGAAGACGGGTCGGACGATGGTCAAGACAACGTTGACCTCAGCAGAAATGTACAAATAAATGTGAGCGCAAGACTGTCAAATGCATCAAATGGCACAGACTCGACATCACGACGGACCGCGTGATGGACACTATGGATCAAGGTCAGGCAAATTTTGCCACAATGGTTGGAGATCTTGGGAATGGGAGCGGCACACTGTTGGACGGAACACAGACATGCCATTGGACGGGACACAAAACATGTCCTTTGGTGAAAACAATGTCGGAGAATTGACTGTGGATGGCAACAAAGACAAAGGACATGATCCTGAAGGTCATGATCCGCATGATCCGGCGGTGATCACAATGCTCACTGCTCATTGTGATGACTCCAGAGCTGTTCCGTTGGACCCTAGATTGCCAACATTGGTGCGATTCAGTGATGCGGTTACCGCATGTCCTCCCGAGAACACGACGGCCACTCTTGATGCAACTTCTTCCACCACAACAGCAAATGCAGATGGAACGGGAGCTGCAAGTCCCTCCCACAGAAATTCTCAATCATCCCAATCTGGGGCTAATGTTGTGTCTGGGGATTCCAATTCAAATAATTCAAATGGGAATAACGGTGGTCAAGGAGGTGCCAGCAGTGGAAATGATCCTCAAGGTCCGGATCCTGATATGGATCCTACGGAAATGATTGTGTTCACACATCTTGTAAGCGGAGGACCAATGGCTCAATGGGCAATCGAAGGCAGACTTGCAGCCGCGGACATGGTGCGACTTTCAGGTCCGGCTTCACCACAGGGTCAGACGGTTGAAGGTTTTTGGCAGCTTGTCCGAGCTGACTTGGTGGATCGAGTGGCGATCCAGCTGCATTTCTTGCGTCCAGACGCATTGCTCGTGTGCACACAATAGAAGACCCCAAGTTTGATTGATTGTCCATGGCAGGGCAGCACACATGCTGCGAGGACCGACCTTGAGACAAACTGGACAGAACACTTCAATGAATTGTGTCCTGCTTGAAGATGCTGTGGAGTCTGCGCGAGAAGCATGTGATGCTCTGGCTGTCTACCTCAATCATGCTGTGACTCTGCCACAAGATGAACTGCTGCTGGAAGTGCCTTTTGTATTTGCTGGCGACAGAGTGCGCATGCATCCACACAGAATAGCAGGATCTTTCGCGTGCGTCAAGAGTGTGGATGACAACAATGCGGTCTTAATCCCATGCGGGACTGATGACACCGGAGCGCAAATCATTGATCCGCCTTTGCAGCAACACAACCCGTCCAGATTCCAATCATTCCACACGCTCCAGTGAATCTGCCAACAGGAGCACCATCTGTACCAGGTGCTGCTCCTGGACCAGATCCGATGTGATTTTGCTGCAAGGTGTGTTGGCAGCAATCAACATGATGACGCAAGTGAATGCACAGTTGGATCAACGGAATGTGCACATGGCGCAACAGCAAATGCAGCTTCAAGCGGCTACACTTCGGTCCAATGCTCAGCAGCTTGCGAATTTGGGTGGCTGCATGGGCAACATTGGCACTGAAGTCGGGAAGGCAATTGCAAATAATCCTACGCGATCTACGATGCACGCAACTATCAGCCAACCAAATGCTGTCGCGGGCCAATCCAACGATCCCACACAAATGGGGTCGTTGATGCACAAGCATCCTGTCAGGATGAGTGTCCCGGATTTTGATTATGATCCCCATGTGCAATCGCTTCAACCGCAGCCGAATGACAAGAATGCAAGGTGCATTGATGAAGTGACTCACCAGATCATGCAGAAGGATTTACCACCTTCCGCACAACGTCACTGTGATGCTGCACATGCTTCCGGTGCCACGCTGCCCGAGAACAAATATGTCCTCGGGTTTTGTTGCGTCGTCGAGAATAGACCAAATTCTGGTGTGTGGATCCGTTGTCTCTACTTCTGGCATTTGACTTTCGGAACCGGTGCTATCACTTCTAGTGGATGCATGCTTCAACCAAACATCCAAGAACGTGATTTCCAACAACATGCACCCATTCTTGATGGACTAGATCTGGCAAAAGTTTGTCAATTCTATTGTGATCTTTGTTGGGTAGGACATGACTGTTGGATTTGTCTCCCATCGTGTGAAGAGTTTTGTCCTGCAAGTGCGTTCACAGCAATTGAGTGTGGCGACACTCCGACTGCTCGCGTGCCGAAGTTCTGTCAGAGTCAGGTGCCATGATGGGTGGCCATCACTCACAACTGCCTCAAGCGTGACAAGACGTTCCTTCTTCGCATCGTCAGTGCAATGAGATCCGGTTCAATCCCAATGGTTTTAAAGTGCTGTCCCTCCTGATCTCGCCGCATCATCCAGCCTATGCAGAGAATGGAATTTTGATTCAGCCACATCCTCAACAGGGCAAGGGCATGCTGGATGACCTTTTTTGTTGCTGAGAGTTTTATCATTGCTGCCAGTGCGTGCATTTGAGCACCAAGCACAAGTGGAATGATGATGTTCATATCATTTGCTTCCTGGATTTGTGTCAGCATGCGGCTATCCTTCGCATGCTGTACAATAAAGAGAAGCATGTGCCAGACTGCCAGTGCAAATTCACGTGCAAAATTATGGTCACCGTGCTCAAGGAGCACATCTCCAGTCCTGCATTTCTTTTGCTGGGTGGACGACATGGTGCCCCTGCGACTTCAACTACCGGCGGCAGCAGGAAATCTTCATCAGTCCCGCACAACTCTGCTGGCACCACCCGATATCGTGTTGCAAGACCCGATGATGGCGATGGCATGCAATGATCCGGTGATGCTGGTCGTTCTCCTTGGGATCGCAATGTTTGTGCTATTGAAGCATCAACTGAACCTTCTCTTTTGGATGATGAGCCATCTTCAGCACCCACCGAAGACATGATTGTGTGCAAGTTGAACGGCACATGCATTGCTGGTTGTGGTAAGGATCATGACGCTTATGACTGTCATGACCTCGCCGGTGATCACGAACAGCAAAATAAGACGTTTGCTAGTCTCAGCAGCCGACGCAAGTTTCTTCCTGTCTGGGCAATCACAGTGGCCGATTAAGATGATGATGATGTCTATCTCATCAGTTTGCACGATCCCGATGACCAAGATTCTGATGCGGATCAGGATTTTCCACAGGGCAAACTGTCTGTGCTCCATGTCGTTCCAGCCCTCATCAAGATTGGAGCAATGGCAGTGTTTGCAGAGACAAGGACCAGGCCCCAACAGGATTGTCTGCCGCGGCACCAACTGGTCCGGACAACATTTCCATGGCACCCACTGAGCCGGTGTCCAATGTCAGTCGCACAACCCCTTGCAACAGCAGGAGAGGGTTACCCTCATTGGATTTGACGATTCAGGGAGGGATTGCGTGCTCAGATTCCACACGTTTGCACGTGCTTCCTTCACGCAGTGCAGAATTGTCTATGTCCTCAGGCGACTTACCCAACATGGACAGCCAGGCTTCCAGTTCGGATGACAAAGGTGACGATAGAACTGTCTCGATGGTGGCAACGGACACAAATGCTTCATGGCAATCCGGAGTTTGCGTCATTGCGTTTGAACAGCGTTGTTGTGTCTAGAGTTCCAGAAGAGGTGATTGCAATCAACAAATTAGAAGAAGGCGAATGGACTGATGAGGAGTCCATCATAGACAAGGCCCACAAGAACATCCAAGAGTTGAAGATCTCGGAAGCAGCGACAGGATCGATGCTCACTGTGAATTGACGTGAAGCTCACCCGGATGGAGGATTGCAAGCGTCCACCACAAACAATAAGGCCGCATTGTGGGGATTCAAGTGGTTTTCGGAGAAATATCCTTGCAGGGTTCAATTGACATGTGCGGACGGGAAGAGTCCTGCAGTGCCAGAAGGACACGGCAAGACAAGAATTCCGGCGAACAACGCAGAAGGACATGCATCGGTGAAGCGCTATGACACGCCGGACATCCCGAATTTCATGCTGTCTCCCAACTCGTTCACAACTAGGAGGAAGCATTGTGGGGCGTGCATCACAGCGATCGATGACGAAGAGATTGTGGTGGTGGACCACGCGAAAGAGAAGTTTGCAGAACTTTGAAGCAAGAATGTGGATTTGTTCACGACGATCCTTGCTCGGGAACCCAAGCCGAGCAAGTCGATGACCCAGAGAGCGTGTGACGAGTTAGAGCTGCCGGACTTTGATCTTGACAAAAATCTCTGGGAAGACTGTTTTACCTTGGGAGAAGATCAAGAAGGGAATTCGTCTCTGACAACTAGTCAAGAGACGGAAACAGTCGGGACTCACTGTGTACCGGCAATTGGCACCAAGATCAGCGAGAACTTTGGATCAAAATGTTTCTTTGAAGGCAAAGTAACATCGGGTGACCGTGGATGGTGATGACATTGCGATGTGGAAGGCACAACACGCGAAGGATGGAGATCGCGAAGAAGTGACGGCGTCGGAAATTGCATGCTGGAAGGCACCAGTAGAAGAAGCACGCGCTTCGAAGCCAAAGTCGAAGCCTACGAGACCGAAGAAGATGGCAGCTACCAAACCGCCTGGGGATTGGTCAGAAGAGCTGGAGGATGCTCTTCCAAAACCAAGAAAGGATGCTAGTCCACCTAACCATCAGAGACGGTCTACACGTCTCCAGCGACAGGCGCTAAAAACAGCGCGCATGAATTTCCTCGATAGCAATCCATGCCTACCACTGGATTCTGTTGGGATGTGCGAAGCTGCTACTTGCTGGATTTATCTTTGTGACAATGATCCGTCCCAGGAGCTTCTTCACAATGTCGATGAAGCAGAAACACTTCTGCAAGACCCTGTGGTGTTGGCCTCAATGCACAAGCTGTTAGATCCGGATGCAGACCTTGACGAGCTTCGAGTGAGCGCATCACAATCGGAAGCAATTTCACCCAAAGAATGTGCTCTCCCACGATTCAGCAGAAAGGCATTGAAGCGTCCACCGACTTGGGATCTGTGGCACAAGAATGAGCTCGAACAATTGGATCAGATGCAAGCTCTGGGATTGTTTGGCTCGCCGATCAAGCTTTCTGAAGGAGCTATCCTCACGTGATTCCATTGGATCAGATCAAAGTCAATGGGAAGCGGAAATCTTGTCTGTGTTGTGATGGATCTCCACGAGCAGCCCCTGAGGTGCATTCTACGACGAATGCATGTGCGTCTTGCCTGGAACACCCTGTGTTTTGGTTGTTCATCGCATCATGTGCTGCGGACAATCTTCCCATTTACGATGGTAACGCCAAGGATGAGTTCGCACATTCTCCTGGTCCTTCGATACCCACATTCATGAAATTGGGCGATGTGTTTCGTGATTGGTACTTGGAACGGACAGGGTTGCTGCTGGACAAAGATCTCGTCTTGTCGGTGTTATGTGCTTTGCATGGTCATCCGGAAGCCGCACGATTGTGGGAAGAACATGTCTGCGCCATGCTGAAGGAGGTTGGCTTTTGCAATGCTGTGCATGAGAAGAACATCTACACAGGTCATTTCTGCGGTGAGAAGGTGTTGCTTGTCCGGCAAGTTGATGACTTTGCACTCGGTTGTTGCCAATGATCTATGGCTCGAAGTGTCTATTCGGATGTCGGGACCAAGCTTATGCTGCACAACCAAACAGAAGCACCTTTTGAGTGTCTCGGCCTAGTGGACTCTTTTGATGGTTACGGCGTTTTGCAAACTCGTGACTATGTCAAGCTGTCAGCTGAATCCTACATGCAATGCTTATTGAAGACGCATGGTTGGGACAATCCCTCTCCACGTGAGTCGTTGAACCAACCAAAACCTCCGTCCCTTGCACGAAAGCGATGTTGCAAATTCATTCAATTTGGCAGCAGGTCTGGTGAGAATGCTCCCAAACACAAAGCTCTTCAAGCCGAACGTGGTTTTGGATACAGAAGCGTCCTAGGTGAGATTTTCTTCGCCTACGCACCATGTCGACCCGGCATTGGACATGCAGCGACGACATTAGCGAAGTTCTCTAAGGCGCTCAACGCTCTACACTACAAGTCCCGCAAGCATCTGGCTATCTGTCTGCACCAGACTCAGGATTGGGGCATCATGCATTGGCGTTCGGAACCTGTTGATTCACTTCCCGAAGTGTCTTATGAAGTTTGATGACTCCCTTCCAGGCATTCCTCTACTGCCAGATCTTCAACAATTGATCACTCATGTCAATGCAGCACATGCCAACGAATTAAGTCAACGTCGCTCTGCAACAGAGCATGGACGTTGCTTGGCCGGTGTTGTTGTAGCTTACCAATCTCGCACACAATCTATCTGTGCACAGAGCTCCATTGAAGCTGAACTTATTGCCGCAAATGCTGCTGCAAAAGGCACCAAATATCTGCATTTCATTCTTCATGAATTCGGATACGCTCAGACTGAGCCTACTCCTATCTACAAAGACAACGACTCTGCAATCAAGATTGTCAATCACAATCGTCCCACCGATTGGTCTCATCATGTCGAAATCAGACACTTTGCACCACAGCATTGGCAACTTATGAAGGACATCATCTTGATTCCCCTTCCTGGGGTCGTGAATCCAGCGGATGTGCTCACCAAAGCCTTGGGTTGGGTTCTCCACCATCGGCATGCCCCCTGTCTTATGGGTCACTATGGCAATCCTTGCCGGTAATTTGTTTTGGCTCTACTTCGAGCCTCCGTCTCTGCCAAGGCAATGCATTTGATTTTTATTGAATTTTCTTCTACGATTTATATTGTATTTTTGGAATTTTTTTGCTGCCCCTTTCTTTCCAGCTTTGATGCGCTATGTGATTTCGTATCAAGGGAGGGTGTCAGCGCTCAGCGGGCCAGTTGTGCGACACACAGTCGGGACTCATGCACGTTTCATCACGAACGGCTATCTACGGACGAAGCACGGTTGTGGACAATGCAACGGCATTGAGATGATCTCACGAGGATTGCTCAACAAGAGCTCACTCTTTCGACACATCACACTATATCTAGTCTGATTGGATTAGTCTTTAATACATCACACCTCGTTTACTACTCAACCATGACCAGCCTAGATTTGTAGTCTGACACTACGAGAAAAAGTTCTTTAGCACTATCCGACCTTCGCCATTGGGGGGTTTGGTCGTTTTCTCCCTGAATCTGTAAGAGGAAATGAATGCTAAATGAGCCTTTGAGCGTTGGAAGGCTCAAACCCTCGCGTGGGGATTCTCCCTGAATAGAGAAGGCCATTAGTAGCTACAGAATAGAGTGTGCCACGCCCACTATCGAATCTACAGTACTAGTTAAGTACTAGTGGCGTCGACTAAGGCGAGCTTTTGCGTGTAGATGTAAGCTTTTTTGGATTAAAAGATGACGGTCCTTTCGTGCAGCAACCTTGCACATTGCCACAAAACCGCACAATTCGTAAATTTTCCTATCGTCGTGATCCTGAGGAAGAGTAAGCGACAAGAAGAATGACCAACAATAATCACCAGGCATTTCAGTCATCATGTTGGACAGTGGATGTGGCAAATATAGATAGAAAACTCACAGAGTCAATTCTAGCGACTCTTGTAGCTCGATTTCTTACCCTTCGGTTTGATTTCCTCTTCCGCTGTGTAGTGCACGAAAATTTCGTTTGCTGTCCCGGGAGTATGATACCCGCTCCCTTTGCTCCAATCGTAACTGCTCGCATACGCGAACAGGTTGCCTTGGGCATTGAAACTTGCACACGGTATGGGGCGTTGAATTGCATTGAATCCCTTGAGACGCTGTTTGTTGTCTTTATCCCAAAAGTTCACAACTAGAGGAATTTCATCGTGGGGTTTCATAAAATAAATGTACCATTTGATCGTTTCAATCAAGTGTAAGAGTTGTATTCATCAGCGATGACCTGGACTTAATTCACTGCAGTGAATTACTTACCTCCGTCCGACCCGACCGTCGCAAAAGTTCCAAATTGGTTATTAAAGCAGATTGCGTTGACACTGTAAACTTGGGATTCTTGTCTGTGGCACTTGAACGCAAAACTGTCTTTGCCGGCGACCTTTTGTATGTAATGAATTCCAACGCGGCCTTCGATGCTGCCTACAGCGAATCCTGTCGTATCTGTAAAGCAAGAAATGCAGCGTGACTGGTACTTCAAAGGCGCCCTGCTGTAGCAACGACCTGAGTCAAGTTGAGCATCGGAGAAACAGATGTAAGCCAGCCAGCATCTTTCAGACACGGTGAAATTGGGAGTTGCAATAATTTCTATGAATCTACCATCAAATTCCCCTTCACATCGAGATCGTAAACGCGCTCAGGCAAATCTAGAACTCCAACAGGGTTTGGAGTCCGCATGTCCCAAAACTTCAGTTTGTTGTCCCATCCGCCACTGACGACGATATTACTGGATAGGTACGCCACGGATTTGACCGGTGCGTCGTGTGCTCCAATTTGTTGCGGAACATTGTTGGGAGGTGCCTGCCCTAGCTGCCACATTCGCACCGCCTTGTCGCAACCTCCGGTAAAGACAGTATTTCCGTCGGCGGAGAAGCATGACGACAATACAGGAGCTTGGTTTTCATGGGTAACTTTTGCCTTGGGATTGGCCTGGACTTGGCCACCTTGCTCCGCGAGCTCCCAGCAGCGGACTCCGGAGTCCCAGTTTGTGCTGACCAAAATATTGGCCATAGGACTCCAAGTCAACGACGAGATTCCATCGTCGCCAGCTTGTGCGAGGTTACAATCATTGGGGGCAATGGAACTGGGCCGGCTGGTCGCTCCGGGTGATCCAAACGTTGACATTTTGGAGCTTTGGATTTGATCTACAAAAATGATTTTTGTGTTGGACGTTGTATCGTATAACGACTTGCCATCCAGAAAGTAGAAGCTTACTCCGACTGTAGTAGAGTATTACTACGTTGTATTACGACTGTATTAATAGACTACCGTACTGTATCGTTTAGTCGTGGCAAATGAATCGACAGGATTGCATGCCGACCATCTATTTTTCAACAGAGTTTTCTACAGGCAGATTTCTACCAAATTCTACATAAAATTAAGGTTAATGTTGTAATAGATACTGGTTCAACTACAAATG
>Ga0163149_10006281_pt1 | contig 12247 bp, 9 predicted proteins | sample OliLakLV19MP5G1_FD_148604 | JGI IMG/M metagenome (GOLD analysis project Ga0163149, IMG submission 148604) | Freshwater microbial mat bacterial communities from Lake Vanda, McMurdo Dry Valleys, Antarctica - Oligotrophic Lake LV.19.MP5.G1 | ecosystem: Environmental > Aquatic > Freshwater > Lake >...
TCCAGCTTTTAATAATTCTTCGATTAAATACAATGCCGGTGCTTCACGAATATCATCTGTATCAGGCTTGAACGCTAATCCCCATAAAGCAATCTTTTTTCCTTTTAGATCTCCTTTGAAATAATCTTTCATTTTTGGAATGATAATGGTTTTTTGTTTTTCATTAATTTCCATTACCGATTCTAAAATTTTAAAATCGTAATTTACTTCGTTAGCCGATTTTGCTAATGCTTGAACATCTTTCGGGAAACAACTTCCGCCATATCCAATTCCAGGAAATAAAAATCGTTTTCCAATTCTGTCATCACTTCCAATTCCAATTCGAACAGCATCTACATCTGCACCAACCAATTCGCATAGGTTTGCGATTTCGTTCATGAAAGTAATTTTGGTTGCTAAGAATGCATTTGCTGCATATTTTGTTAATTCTGCCGAACGCTCATCCATGAAGATGATTGGGTTGCCTTGACGAACATAAGGTTTGTAAAGTTCTTCCATTGTTTTTCGAGCTTTATCGGAACTTGCGCCAATCACAACTCTATCTGGTTTTAAAAAATCATCTACTGCAAATCCTTCGCGTAAAAATTCCGGATTGGAGACAATATCAAATTCTACTTTTGCGTGTTTTGCAACTGCAGCTTTAACTTTATCAGCTGTGCCTACTGGAACAGTGCTTTTGTCTACAATTACTTTGTAATCTTTTATGATTTTCCCTAAATCGTCCGCTACACCTAAGATGTAGCTTAAGTCTGCTGAACCATCTTCACCCGGAGGAGTGGGTAAAGCAAGAAAAATGATTTTTGCTTTTTCGATTGCTTCAGCAAGGTTAGTAGTGAAGGTTAATCTTCCTTGTTTGATATTGCGTTCAAATAATACATCTAAATGTGGTTCGTAAATAGGAACAACACCTGCTTGCATTTTTTGTACTTTTTCTTTGTTGATGTCAACACAAATAACATTATTACCTGTTTCGGCTAAGCATGTTCCTGTTACCAATCCTACGTATCCTGTTCCTACTACTGCTATGTTCATATTTTAAATTTGAAAATTAGTTGCAAAATTCTAATACTGATTCAGTGATGTATTTTAATGTTTCTTCATCCAGTTCGGTATGCATTGGTAACGACATTACACAAGCACATAGTTTTTCTGTGACTGGGAAATCTCCTGCTTTGTAGCGAGGGTCTAAATATGCTTTTTGCAAGTGCAATGGAATCGGATAATAGATCATTGCTGGAATATCTTTGCTTGCTAAAAATTCTCGTAAAGCGGTTCTGTCAACATCAACTAATTGCAATGTATATTGATGAAAAACATGATCAGAAAATTTTGTACGAGCTGGTGTTTTTAATTTAGGGTGATTCGCGAATGCTTTGTCATAAAAGTCTGCAGCCTTGTTACGAGCAGCAGCATAATTATTTAAATCGCGTAATTTTATTCTCAGGATAGCTGCTTGAATGCTATCCAAGCGAGAATTTACGCCAATTGAATCGTGGATGTATTGTACTGATTGACCATGATTGGCAATCATTCTTATTTTTGCTGCAAGTGCATCATCGTTTGTGAAAATTGCTCCTCCGTCTCCGTAACAACCTAAATTTTTAGAAGGAAAAAAAGAGGTGCAGCCAACTGTTCCAATCGTTCCTGCTTGTTTAGTAGAGCCGTCAGTCGATGTATATTTAGCGCCAATGGCCTGAGCTGTATCTTCAATTACATAAAGGTTATGCTTTTTAGCCAAAGCCATGATTGCATCCATATCAGCACATTGTCCGAATAAATGAACAGGCACAATCGCTTTAGTCTTTGGAGTAATAGCCTTTTCTATTGCATTCACATCAATTTCAAATGTATCAGGAACAACATCCACTAAAACTGGTTTTAATCCTAGCAGGGCAATCACTTCGGCAGTAGCAACGTATGTGAAATCGGCAGTTATTACTTCATCTCCGGGTTTCAAATCCAAGCCCATCATTGCAATTTGCAAAGCATCGGTGCCATTTGCACATGGGATAACATGTTTAACTCCAAGGAATTGTTCTAATTCGGTTTGAAATGCTTTTACTTCCGGACCATTTATGAATGCAGTGGTATCCAATACATTTTGAATGGCTGCATCCACCTCCGTTTTTATTTTTTCGTATTGACTTTTTAGGTCAACCATTTGAATTTTTTTTGCAGTCTTTGTCATGCGTTTTTACTGATTTAAATAAGAATGCGAATATAAGGAAAATATATAAATTCTGGGGGCAATTTTTGGCTCTGGGATTCGTTTTAAACCCTTATATTTACAAACATTTTTATCAAAATGAAGAAAGTCTATTTTTTAAGCCTTTGTACCGCCTTTTTAACATGTAATCTTATTGCACAAATGAGTGTAAAAGATTCCTCTATTTATACTCCATACGTTGGGATTGGCTTTGGTTATCAGCTATCAGCGGGCGATTTAGTCAAACGTTTTGGCAATAATTCTGCTATTTCTGGAAGTTTGGATTTTAAGACAAAAAAATATTGGATTTTTGGAATAAATGGAAGCTATTTTTTTGGGAAAGATGTGAAAGAGTCACTTTTTGACAGTATTGCTACTCCAAGCGGAGCCATCATCAATGGAAACGGAGAATTTGCCGATGTGAGATTGTTTGAACGTGGCTTTACAGCTTCTTTAACAGCGGGAAGAATGTTTTCATGGAAAAACCCAAATCCGAATAGTGGAATTGTTTTTAGTGTAGGTGTTGGATTTATTCAACATAAAATCAGAATTGAAACAATCGGAAACAATGCTCCGCAACTTTCTAAGCAATATAAAAAAGGCTACGATCGATTAACAAACGGACTTTTGTTGAGTCAGAATTTGGGTTATATGTATTTGAGCAGTAATCGCTTGGTGAATATTTATGTTGGTTTCGAGTGTATGCAAGGTTTTACGCAAAGTAGAAGAAGTTTTGATTTCGACTTAATGAAACAAGATACTGAAAAAAGATTGGACATTTTGTATGGCGGCAAGTTGGTTTGGATACTGCCTTTATACAAAAGAGCACCGCAAGAATTTTACACTTATTAAAACTCATCGTCCTCACCCCTGGCCCTCTCCCAAGAAGAGGGAGATGAACCCTGAAAAATGAAACTGCTATATAATGTAATTATTTATTTATACATCTTTTACATTCGTGTAGGCTCATTGTTCAACTCTAAAGCAAAGTTGATGATTATCGGTCGAAAAAATATTTTCGAAAGACTGAAGACTGAAATTTCAAATTCTAACAACTCCGAACTCCGGACTCCGAACTTTCAACTAATATGGTTTCATTGTGCTTCTCTTGGCGAGTTTGAGCAAGGTCGACCTTTGATGGAAAAGTTAAAGTTGCAGCAACCCAATGTTAAAATTTTACTTACATTTTTTTCGCCCTCAGGGTATGAGATTCGAAAAAATTATACCGGTGCAGATTATATTTTTTATTTACCGATGGATACAGCATCCAATGCCAAAAAATTTATTGAAATAGTAAAGCCTCAAAAAGTGTTTTTTGTCAAATATGAATTTTGGTTTAACTATTTAAGTGAATTAAAAAACAGAAATATTCCAACCTATTTGGTAAGCGGAATTTTTAGAGAAGATCATCATTTTTTTAAAAGTACAGGTGCTTGGTTTCGAAAACAATTGTCAGCATTTACCCATTTCTTTTTGCAAGATGACAAGTCGATAGAACTATTGAATTCAATAGGCTATACGAATTCTACACTTTGTGGTGATACACGTTTTGATAGAGTTTTTGAAGTTTCTAAAAATGTGAAGCAAATTGATTTAGTGAAACAGTTTGTTGGAAATAATAAGGTGTTAATTTTAGGAAGCAGTTGGAGAGAAGATGAGAAAATAGTTCAAAGTTTAAAGTTAGAAAGTTTAAAGTTAATTATTGCTCCGCACGAAATTGATGAAAAACACTTAAGTTCAATTGAAGCAGAGTTTATTCCCCTCTTGTCCGAAGGACTCCTTCGGAGAGAAGGGGCAGGTGTGTGTTTACGTTACTCTCTTGCAAACGAAAATAATATTAAAGAAGCACAAGTTTTAATTATCGACAACATCGGAATGCTTTCTTCACTTTATCAATATGGCACAATAGCCTTTATTGGTGGCGGTTTTGGAAAAGGAATCCACAATATTTTAGAAGCAGCAACATTTGGATTGCCAGTGATTTTTGGTCCGAATTTTCACAAATTTGCCGAAGCAAAAGAATTAATAAAATTAGGTGGCGCTTTTTCTGTTATGGATGTTTCTGAATATGAAAAAACGATGGACTTGTTAAGTGATGAGCAGGTTTTGAAAACAGCTTCTCAAATTTCGAGAATGTACGTGCAGGGGAGGATTGGTGCGACTGAGAAAATTCTGAGTGCTACTTTTTAATTTTTTCTTCAAAATCCTAATTTAGAGACTACTGCCAATTGCTAACAATGGTTAATAATTGCTTTTTGTCGTTTGTTAGATTAAGCTTATTTTTCGGTAAAATATAAAATCTATTTTTATGGGAAACAATACAACCAAAACATCAGCATTAATTACACTCATCTCAGTATTTTTTTTCTGGGGATTTGTTGCTGCTAGTAACGACATTTTAATTCCAGTTTTTAAAGAAAAGCTAAATCTTACGCAAGGTCAAGCGCAACTTATTTCATTGGCTTTTTATATTGCCTATACTGTTGGTTCTTTAATCTATTATATTATTTCTAAAGTAACGGGAAGAGATATTTTAAATCGCATTGGTTATAAAAATGGGATTGCATTGGGCTTGGTTATTTCAGCTTGCGGAACATTGTTGTTTATTCCAGCTGCAGATAATGTTTCTTTTCCATTAATGATTTCAGGATTGTTTATTGTAGCACTTGGTTTTTCCTTGCAACAAACCGCTGCAAATCCTCTAGCCATCACAATGGGTGATCCGCGAACAGGTTCACAGCGTTTGAGTTTGGCTGGAGGAGTGAACAATGTCGGAACTACTATTGGACCACTTTTGATAGGTTTTGCAATTTTTGGATCGGTTTCACTTTCGGGAACATCTTCCTTAAGCATTGAAAACATAAAAATTCCTTATTTGATTTTAGGTGCAGCCTTTTTAATTGTAGCGGTTATTTTTAAATTTTCTTCTATTCCAAATAAAATTGAATCCATTTCTGAAGATGCTCCGCAAAAAGTTGGAGTAGAAGATAAAAAAAGTGCATTAAAATATCCGCAATTAGTATTGGGAATGATTGCCATTTTTGTTTATGTAGGAGTTGAAGTTTCTACAGCTACAAACCTTCCTGAGTTTATGAAACAACATGCCGGAATTGCTACTAATCAAATAGCGCCATATATTTCTTTGTTTTGGGCTAGTTTAATGATTGGTCGCTGGACCTCTTCTGTTGGTGCGTTTAACATTAAAGGTGGTGCAAAAACAATCATGCGTTTTTTAATGCCTTACATTGCATTTGCAGTTTTTTTAGGCGTTAACAAAATTGCTAATCACGACCTTACTCCGTTTTATATTTATGCATTTGTAATTGTTGCACTTATTGTTGGAGATGTGCTAAGCAAAGGAAATCCTGCTCGTCAATTGTTATTGTATTCTGCATTTGGGATAACTGCTTTGATGATTGGAATGTTGTCGAGCGGAATGGTTAGTGTTTATGCGTTCATTTCTGTAGGCCTATTTTGTAGCACTTTGTGGCCATGTATTTATACACTGGCAATTGCTGGTTTAGGAAAACATACCAACGAAGGATCAGGATTTTTAATTATGATGATTATGGGTGGAGGAATTATTAGTTGGTTACAAGGTGTTGTTTCAGCTGATAGTATCTTAGGGATTCAATGGAGTTATTTAGTTGGTGTAGCATGTTTTCTGTATTTAGCATTTTATGCTTGGAAAGTAAGTTCTATATTAAAATCACAAGGGATTGATTATGGCCAAACAGAAAGTTCAAGTCATTAATAAATAATGTTTCGGAGCAAATGACTAAAATGAAATCAGAGGACTCTCCCTCTCATTTGGAGAAGGAATTAAAGGCTGAGGTTGTAGCCGCTATTGATATTGGCGGAACCAATACTGTTTTTGGATTGGTGGATGCGAATGGAATTATCTTGTTAAAAGAAACAGTTTCTACCGAACACTTTCCTATTCCTGAAGATTTGGTTGCTGTGGTGTGTGAACACATCAAAAAAGCAATGTTGCAATTCGCTGATAAGTATGAATTAGTAGGAGCAGGAATTGGCGCACCCAACGGGAATTATTTTAATGGAACAATTGAATTTGCACCCAATTTAAAATGGGAAGGTGTTATTCCTTTAGCAAAATTATTTTCTGAGAGATTGAATGTCAAAACAGTTTTGACAAATGATGCAAATGCTGCAGCAATTGGTGAAATGATGTTTGGCGGTGCAAAAGGAATGAAAGATTTTATTTTTATTACCCTGGGAACTGGTTTGGGAAGCGGAATTGTTTCAAACGGAGAAATGATATTAGGGCATGATAGTTTTGCAGGAGAAATCGGACATGTAATTATGTTTCCGGATGGAAGACAATGTGGCTGTGGAAGAAAAGGTTGTTTGGAAACTTATTGCTCAGCAACAGGAATTAAAAGAACCTATTCCGATTTGTTGATGAGTCACCACGATAAAGCAAACCTACAAGCACGTGTTGCAGATGCAAAATATATTTACGATAAAGCAATTGCCGGTGATAAAGATGCACTAAAAGCATTTGAGCAAACGGGTGATATACTTGGATTGGCTTTGGCTAACAGTGTTGCGTATACCAGTCCGGAAGCAATTTTTTTATTTGGCGGTTTAGCCATGGCTGGTGATTTTATTTTTAAACCAACAATTGAAAGCTTCGAACGGAATTTGTTGAACATTTATAAAAATAAAATTAAAATTCTTCCATCACAATTGAAAGAGAATGATGCTGCTATATTGGGTGCTGCTTCTTTAATTCTAAAAGAATTGAGTACTTAAGGCTTTCACACTTTCTCGTCTCTCGACTCCGCTCGGGATGACGTTCGTTATACTCCTGCTCGAAATGACAGGGCACAATGTCATTTCGAGCGGAGTCGAGAAACATTTAATTGCATGGTGAATAGATTAATTATGTCAGTTGATAAAAAATAAACCTTAATAGAACGTATGCATAACCGAGTCTCTGGACTCATGTCAAGGTGTGAATTGTAAATTTATATAAAATAGTTATGAAAAAAATAATTTTAGTCATTTGTAGTTTGCTTTCTTTAGCGAGCAGCGCACAAGAATATCTTCCTAAGAAGTCGTTGCCAATAATTCCTCTTCCAAAAGAAATAAAAACAAGTGATGGCGATTTTGTTTTGACTGCTCAAACAAAAATTGTGTTGATGAATGATGTCAAAGCTTTTCAGCCCGAAGTAGATTATATCAATCAGTGTTTTAAAACAAATTATGATTTTGAATTGCCGATTGTCATGACATTGCCTTCAGATGGTAATTATATTATGTTTATTCGCCCGGAAAATAAAACAGGGGAACTAGAAAATTATGATTTGAGTGTAAATCAAAACCAAATTTTAATTTCTGCTCAGGGAAATGCGGGAATGTTTTATGGAATGCAAACACTTATTCAGCTTTTGCCATTAATTAAATCAGTAGAAGTGAAAATTCCATGTGTGCAGATTGCGGATGCTCCCCGCTACCAATGGAGAGGAATGCACTTGGACTGCAGTCGACATTTTTTTACAAAAGAGGAAGTAAAAAAATATATTGATTATTTAGCAATGTATAAGTTCAATGTGTTTCACTGGCATCTGGTAGATGATCAAGGTTGGAGGATAGAGATTAAAAAATATCCATTACTGACATCTATTGGAGGAAAAAGAAAACAAACACTTATTGGAAAAGCAATAAATAAAGATGGAACTACTTCGGAAGCAGATAAGTTTGATGGAAAAGAATATAGTGGATTTTACACTCAAGAAGATGTAAAAGAAATTGTTGCTTATGCACAAAGTAAATACATTACAGTTTTGCCAGAAATTGAAATGCCAGGGCATTCAATTGCTGCGCTTGCTGCCTATCCGCAATTTTCTTGTACAGGAGGTCCATTTGAAACGTTGACAAGATGGGGTGTTTCAGATGATTCTTATTGTGGTGGAAATGACGAGACGTTTACTTTTTTAGAAGATATTTTGGATGAAGTGATGCCTTTGTTTCCCGGAAAGTATATTCACATAGGTGGAGATGAATGCGAGAAAGGTAGATGGAAAACATGTTTGAAATGTCAAAAAAGAATTGCAGATGAGAAACTAAAAAATGAGGAAGAGCTGCAAAGTTATTTCATTACACGTATCGAAAAATATGTGAACTCAAAAGGAAAACAAATTATTGGTTGGGACGAAATTTTAGAAGGAGGATTAGCACCCAACGCTGCATTGATGAGTTGGAGAGGTATTGCAGGTGGAATAGCCGCTGCAAAACAAAAACATTATGTCGTGATGAGTCCTGGAAAACCTTGCTATTTTGATCATTACCAATCAAAAGATAAAGCAAAAGAACCATTGGCAATTGGAGGATTTAACCCTTTGGATTCTGTATATGCTTATAACCCTACTCCAAAAATATTGTCAGAAGAAGAAGCGAAATTTATCATGGGAGCACAAGCAAATGTATGGACGGAATATATTTTGGATTTCAAGCAAGTAGAATATATGTCGATGCCACGAATGGCTGCCCTCTCTGAAGCATTGTGGACGCCCTTGGATAAAAAGAATTTCAAAGATTTTCTAGTGCGCTTAAAATTGCATACACCATTGCTAGATAAAATGGGTGTGAATTATGCGAAACATTTTAAGAGTATGAAGTAATAGTTTAAGAAAGATGGGATCCTGAATCATTTCGGGATAAATCAGACTAAATTTTATTGCATAAAGGAGATTAGATTTGTGAGGTTGAGATCCCGAATCGAGTTCGGGATAAATCAGACTAAAGCTTTATTTTATAAAGGAGATTAGATTTGTGAGGTTGAGATCCCGAATCGAGTTCGGGATAAATCAGACTAAATTTTATTTTATAAAGGAGATTAGATTTGTGAGGTTGAGATCCCGAATCGAGTTCGGGATAAATCAGACTAAATTTTATTGCATAAAATCAAGTCTGATTAAAAAAATAAATCCCGATAGGACTACTAAACCTACCGGGATTCTGGATAAACACTTACAATATGTAAGAAAAACTACTGAAACAAATGTATAATAGTTTGTAATTTTATAATAATCAACATTCATTTATTCTTAGAAATCGAACGAACAAAACCCTCGTAACTATATGACTACCAGACGTAATTTCATCAAGACAAGTGCTTTTGCTTCGGCAGTTCTTTTGGTTAATAAGGCAATAGCTAATGAAGAATCGATACTTACTGATAAGAAGTTGGAAATTGGTAAACCAATTGTATTATCCACATGGAACTTTGGATTAAAAGCCAATGAAGCAGCTTGGGAAGTGTTGAGCAAAAATGGAAGAGCATTGGATGCTGTGGAAGCAGGCGTCAAAATTCCAGAAGGTGATCCAACAGAAAGAAGCGTAGGTTATGGCGGTCGTCCTGATAGAGATGGAAGAGTTACGTTGGATGCTTGCATAATGGATGAATATGCAAACATTGGCTCCGTAGCATGTTTAGAGCATATCAAACATCCTATTTCCGTTGCTAGAGCAGTGATGGAAAAAACGCCACATGTGATGTTGGTTGGAGACGGTGCTTTGCAATTTGCTTTGTCGCAGGGATTCAAAAAAGAAAATTTGTTAGTGGGGGAATCGGAAAAAGAATGGAGAGAATGGTTGAAGAATAGTCAATACAAGCCAATTGTAAATATTGAAAATCATGATACAATTGGAATGATTGCTTTGGATGCAAATGGAAATTTATCAGGTGCATGCACAACAAGCGGAATGGCTTTTAAAATGCACGGACGAGTTGGTGATTCGCCAATCATAGGAGCAGGATTATATGTGGATAATGAAATTGGAGCAGCAACAGCTACGGGTCATGGTGAAGAAGTAATTCGCATTGCAGGTTGTCATTTGGTGGTGGAATTAATGCGTCAAGGAAAATCTCCGGAAGATGCTTGCAAAGAGGCAGTAAGTAGGGTGGTAAAATTAACTGCTAATAGAAAAAAGAATTTGAAAGATATTCAAGTTGGTTTTATAGCATTAAATAAAAAAGGAGAGTATGGTTCGTACTGTGTGCAAAGCGGATTCAATTATGCGGTTTATAATGAAAAGGGAAATAATCTAGTGAATGCTGATTCTCATTTGAAATGATTTTAGGAAAGATCAATGTAAATTGATAAGCAGGAACACTCTTGGAGAAGGGGGCTAGGGGAATTGACTCGATAAGTATAATTGTGAAGTAATATGACTTACAATAAAGAACTAAAGCCATTTGCAAGAGAAAATAGAAACAATTCTACTTTCGGAGAAATATTATTATGGAAAAAATTGTTAAGTAGAAAACAAACAGAGTATCAGTTTAACAGACAGTTTACTATTGAAAACTATATTGTTGATTTTATTTCAAGAAGCCTAAGGTTAGTTATTGAGGTTGATGGTTATTCTCACCAGTTTAAATATGAAGAAGATCAAAAGAGAGATAGACGATTGAGCGAATTAGGATATAATGTAATTCGATTTACAGAATATAATGTAAAAAACGATTTTGAAAACGTGAGAAGAGCGCTGAATATTTATATTGAGGAGTTTGTTGAACAGGAGTCAATCCCCCTAGCTCTGCTTCTCCAAGGGGGAATAAAAATATGAAACCCAAACTGGAAATAGCCTGTTTTAATTTAGAATCTGCACTCATTGCTCAAAATGGCGGAGCGGACAGAGTTGAGCTTTGTGATGATTTTTCATCTGGCGGCATTACTCCCAATTATGGAACATTTGAAACTGCTCGTAAATTAATTTCAATTGATTTATTTGTAATGATTCGTCCCCGTGGAGGAAATTTTATTTATTCAGATGAGGAGTTTGAACAAATGAAAAAAGATATTTTACATTTTAAAAGTATGAATGCAAATGGATTTGTATTTGGAATTTTAAATGAAGATGGAAGTATAAATGCAAATCAAAATAATGAATTGGTAGAATTAGCCAAGCCATTGCCTTGTAGCTTTCACAGAGCATTCGATGTTTCTAAAGATTTGGTAAAAAACTTAGAAGCTGTAATTGAATGTGGATTTAAAACAGTACTTACATCAGGACAAACAAAATCTGCCATAGAAGGAATCGAGCAATTGGAGCAACTGGTCAAACATTCAAAAAACAGAATTGTAATTATGCCAGGTGGAGGAGTTCGTTCTTCCAATATTGAATTCATAAAAGAAAAAGTCCCAACATCCTATTATCATTCTTCTGCGATTGTAAAAAATGATGTTGCTGATTTGGAAGAAGTGAAATTGCTTAAAGAGAAAATATCGTGAGCATTCGATATTTAAAATATATTCTACTTTTTACCTTTCCAATGCTGGTGAATGCTCAAGTCATTGAAAAGTCACTCAATAATAACAACTGGAAGTTTAGAAAGAAGAGTGATAAGTTCTGGTTATCGGCTACTGTACCCGGAACTGTGCATACCGACTTATTAGCAAACAAATTAATTCCCGATCCTTTTTATGGTGATAATGAAAAACAATTACAGTGGATAGAAAACGAAGATTGGGAATATAAAAGCAATTTTAAAATTTCTAAAAATGAATTTACTCAATCGCATCTTGAATTGCAGTTTGATGGTTTGGATACTTATGCAAAGGTATTTGTGAATGATTCGCTTGTTCTTATAGCGGATAATATGTTTCGGAGCTGGAAGGTAGATGTAAAAAAACATGTCCATGTTGGAAAAAATAAATTGTTGATTGTATTTGAGTCAGCAGTAAAAAGAGGAAAAGAAGAAGCGAAAAAACTTTCATATACTCTACCCGGTGATGAAAAGGTGTTTGCTCGTAAAGCTCAATATCAATATGGTTGGGACTGGGGACCGCGATTTATTACTTGTGGTATTTGGAAAAATGTGAGGGTGGTTTGTTGGAACGATGCCAAAATTTTAAATGTGAAATTCGTTCAAAAATCATTGAGTGATTCATTGGCTAAATTGGAATTTATTTGTGAAATTCAAAGTGATGTGGATGCGAACGCTTATTTGGATGTAGCTTTAGCTGAGGAAGATGTTAGTGATCAAATGACAATTAAAATTGCATTAAA
>Ga0163149_10006284_pt1 | contig 12246 bp, 6 predicted proteins | sample OliLakLV19MP5G1_FD_148604 | JGI IMG/M metagenome (GOLD analysis project Ga0163149, IMG submission 148604) | Freshwater microbial mat bacterial communities from Lake Vanda, McMurdo Dry Valleys, Antarctica - Oligotrophic Lake LV.19.MP5.G1 | ecosystem: Environmental > Aquatic > Freshwater > Lake >...
TTATGAAGATATATAAGCATTGTTTTTGCTTTGTTGCAATGTGTTTTGCCATTTGGTCTTGTAAAGACTTTAAGATAAAACCTGATTTTAAAAAGGGTTTTATTAAATATTATGGAGGTTCGTTGCTTGATAAAGTGGCAGAGGTGCAAGTAACTAGCGATGGCGGCTACGTAATTGTAGGAACTACTGGACTTTCATCCAATGGAAGTAGCGATTTATTTGTAGTGAAAACCGATATGGAAGGTAATCCCATTTGGGAAAAAAGATATGGTGGGTTTGGGGCAGATTCCGGCAGCTCTATTAAACAAACGGCAGACAATGGCTATATTGTTTTGGGTACTTCTGAGATAGATTCTTCAAAAACTGCCATGTATTTAATACGACTCAATGCCGATGGCGATACACTATGGACAAAGAAAATAGGAACCAATACTACAGGTAGTGAAGTACAAATTGCCTCGCAAGGAGGCTTCTATATGATTGGCAATGTAAATTTAATAGGCCTAACTAAGATATTTTTTTACAAAACTGATATTAATGGCAACAAAACATTGCAGACCGATAGTTATGGCTACAGTGAAAATAACACTAGCGGTACAGCAGTAGTAGAAGAGTCAGATTCTATCTTTACCTGGATAGGAAATACACCTTTTTCTCCTATTCTGGCTAGAAATAGACCAGGGGGTACTGGTAACATATTTGCTTATTTGAAAGACCAAAGTTTTATTAACCAGCCTTCTATTATTAACTATAGCGACTTGAAAAAGACGAGTGATAATGGTTACGTACTTACAGGCTCAAGTATAAAAGACAATGTTTCCAAAGCAATTGCAATTAAGTTTACAAGTGAGCTTAAGGAATCACCCACTGTGAGTTGGTATACAGTGTTTGGAGGCACTTCGAATGAAAGTTCAAATGCTATAGCCCAAACCGAAGATGGTGGATACGTAATATGTGGATATACACAAAGTTTCGGGGAAGGTGGCAAAGATATTTATCTTTTGAAAACAGACAACGAAGGCAATGAGCAATGGTACAAAACCTTTGGAGGGAGTGCTGATGATGAGGGCATAAGTGTAAAACAAACCAAAGACAAAGGCTATATCATTGCGGCAAACCTGACACTCATTACCACGCCAACTAACAATACCGTACTCTGCCTAATAAAAACGGATGCCGAAGGAAACATAACAAATTAATATACAAATTAAAAAAAAGGAGCTTTTCGGCTGCTTGAACCAATAAACGCATTAGATCAATATCCTATACCAAGATGAAGAAACTTATACTCACCACCATATTATGTGTATTTGCAGCCCTTGCCTACACACAGGTTACCATTACCAGTGCCCTGAACGGAGCCAATATTTGTATAAACAACCCTACTGCTACTTCTATTACTGACATCACTATAGGTGAAAACAACAATAATGATATAGCCATTACAGCTGCAGCTAATTTTGTGCTTTCATTGGGTGCAGGCAGCGGCTTTCAGTGGGCTGCCGTACCCAGCGTGGCGAGTACAGGTAGCGATATAGCCGATATTAGTATAACAACAGTTAGCGGTACGGAAATTGAAATTAACATTACTGTTACAGGCACTGGAAACAAAAATAACATTATACTTTCCAATCTTTGGGTAAGAGCTATAGCCCCACCCAGTGTAGGCACTGCAGCCATTATTACCCGCCCTAGCGGTGCAGCAGGCGGCACTGCCAATGTTACAGGAAGTGTAGGAATGAATTATGGTTTGCTGTCGAGTACAAACCCGCCAAACTTTTTTATCACAAACGTTCCAATTTTTAGCTGTAGTAATCTCAACTCAATAGTCTTAAATGCTACACCTTCAGTAGCGGGAGGCGTATTCACTTTACAATATTTGTCAGGCTCAGGAGATATTTCAAATGCTCTAAATCTTGTAGGTAGTAGTTATCGATTTTCACCCAATTCAATTACAGGACTGAATTCTACAGCAACATCAATAAACATTGTGTATAGTGTCTCAATAAATGGATGTGTTAGTAAAGCAGTTTCTAGTATAGATGTTTTTGATACTCCTCAAGTAGATTTTTCATTGCCTTCTGTATCAGGAGTAGCGGGTAGAATTCTTAAAAATGCAGCCCCTTTCACCATGATTCCCACCCCATCTGGCGGTGTATTTTCTGGAAATGGAGTATTTGGAAATACTTTTGACCCTTTTTCGGTTGTTTCGATAACATCCTATGATATTGCTTATGATGTTACGGATAATAATGGATGTTCCAACTCGGTAACCAAACAAATTGAAGTTATTTCTCAAACGGGAACAGTTCTTTCTTTAAAAAGTAATTACTGTACTTACTCTCCTTCTGAAACGGTTACATTCAACAATATTCAAAATTATGTAAGCGATGAATATGAAATTGTCAATATTATAGGTCCTGGAATTAGTGGCTTTGTCGGTGATGGAGTTTCAACTTTTTCCTATACTTTTAATCCATCGGCAGTTCCTTTATCTCAGCTTGATAATCCTCAGCCAGTCTTTATTATTACTAGACGAAAGGTTCATAGTACGTTTATTAGTAGAAGGAGCTGGAATACATTAGCTGCAAACACTTGTTTAGGGGCTCCAATTACCTATTTCAATAACATACTAGTTAATTTACCTTTTAGTGGGTATTCTACCTTACCTTTAAAAACATATCCATGTTCCGGACCATATGCTAATGGTATGGATTATACTGTATCTAAGCCAAATGTTGGATCTTTAATTAATCAGACTATTACATTAGATCCATTTTGGAATTTTAATACAAATACTTTTGCACAGTTTGTAACAATTCGTTCACGTCCCCCAATTCCTTCCCTTTCTTTTCCTGCAGATTCAAATTGTGTTGGTAATACTAGTTTTAGTCAGTATAATGCTTCGGGCTCTATCGGAGCTGTATTTAGATGGTGGGTTCCTGCTGCTACCATAACTGACGCTTCGGGCAATATATTGACCGCGAATGCATCTGCACAGGGAAGTTCTAAAAGTGCTTCGGATTTAAATTTTAATAGCAGTACTACTTTAGGGGGCTACGATTTTAAAGTGACTCAGGAAACCAATAATTGCATTAGTTTACCAAGAAATTTCAAGGTTAATTTTTATGACCGACCCTTATTCCCACAGATTGTGGTTCCTACAATTAGTGGATTGAACGTAGTAAACTTTAACGTATGCCAAAATAGTATATCAAACATTCCTTTGTCTGTATCTGGTACTTGGGTTAGATGGTACAGTTCGAATGGTTTTAATTCTGGAAACCTCATAAAATCTGGCCAAGATTTTACAGATTTTAATTTTAATTCTAACATAGCACCTAGGCTATTCACATATTTTGCTTCTCAAACTGTTAATGGATGTGAAACCCCTTCTCCTGGTCTTCAAGTTAATGTAAATGTGACTTCACTTCCTGGAGTTGTAGGGCTTAGTAATTCTTTTTTTGAATATTGTTTAAGTGCAACTTCTATTAATGTAGTGACAGTTACGGCATCTTACAGTTCAAATTTAATTAATACTTATAAATATTCATCCTTTCCTCAAGGGTACACTTCTGTTGGGCAGAACATGGTCAATTCTTCTTCTTTATTTTTTATGGACAAGAATCTTCTTACATCAGCTGGGGTAGATTTTAACCAAAACAGTTATAGAAGCATATATACTTCACAAACTGAAAACGGTTGTGAAGGCCCTAGAACTGGCATTAACTTTAATATTTATGCAGCCCCAGATCCTCCATCTATCGATAATCCTAATGGCATATATTGTAATGGACTATTGCCAAGCCCCATAACTGTAACTTCTACTAATATTGTTAACTTATTTGACAGCACTGGCACCGTTCTTTACAAATCGGATTATTATTATAGCAGTTTTCCATACCAATATTCAAAAGTTATTTTTGATATTTCTACTGTGATAGGGTTGTCTGGAACATTTCAATATGCTTTTACTCAGACTTTCGGAGTTTGTACCAGTACCTCGGCCCTTGCTAAAGTAAGCCTGCAGTCCTCTATTTCTGGTCCCAATCTAAATACAGCCTTGGGCACAAATGCGATAAATACATTCTGCACTCTTCCATTACTTGAGGCGAAGCCCATCTTAATTGGGGCAATACCTACTACTATTAAATTAAATATTGTGTGGTCGACTGATCTCTCACATAATAATATTGTGAGCAATATTGTAACCTACCTCACATCAATTACAGGTACTACTGCCACTGACCAAACCTATTATGCATTTCAGGAATCTGGTGGCTGCTTTAGTGTGCAAAGTACACCGGTTAGAATAAAAGTATATAATACCCCTATTATACCCACAGTATCAAAGACAGTTGAGTATTGTAGCACCTATAATTCGATGGTACATACCCTGACAGGAATTGTGGCACCTGCAAATACCCTTACATGGTATTTGGACAGAAATTTAACAACTGTTTTAGGTACAGTTTTAGGATCAGGTGCACTTTCTTCAGGCGTTGCACTCTCCGTTACAGGTACTAATGTGTTTTATGCTACCCAGACCGCATTCAACACCACACCTGATCAGGCTTGCGAAAGCAAACCAGAAGACTTGACCCTTAAGGTGAATACTACCCCTGTTCCAGTGATAAATATAAATTATACTGGCATACCCAACGTAAGGACAGGTGTAATAGATACGCTTTGCAGGGATATCGCTTTTAGTGATTTAAAGCTTTCAGGCAGGAATACTGCGAATGGTAGCGGTATGGGAATAGGAATATTCTATAAAGACACTAAATTACCTCAAAATAGTTTAGGGGCTTCTCCAAATATTGCCATAGCCTCACTAGACCCAGGAGTCTATAAGCTGATTTACAACTTTAGAGATGTTCAGTCTAATTGCGAGGCAGATACCGTGAAATTTATAAATGTACTTCCCCTACCTAACGTGGACTTTAACCTTTCTAGCTTATGTGTGGGCGATACAGTTTCTCTTTTAAGCACGGCAAACGTGAGTGCTCCTGACGAAATAAGCAAATATGTATGGAAATTTTATTTTGCTCAACCCTTAACAACAGACAGTGTTAGCAACCCTAAGGTATTATTTAACAGTCCCTCCCTTTACCCAATTGATCTTACAGTAGCTACTAAATTGGGTTGTTTTAATAAAGTGACTAAGGCAAGAACCGTAGAGCCATACCCTACCGTAAAGTTTGCAGTGAAAAATATATGCCTTACTGATGCTACCCTCTTTACCAATCAGACCAACTTTGGCGTTGGCACTTTCAAAAGCTTAGTATGGGATTTTGGAGATGGGGATATAGTGAATTTCAATGCTTTGAATACTACTATAGGTACAAGCAAGACCTTTGGTGACACCAAACTCGTGAACCATATATATAGTCAGGAAGGTGTTTATTTGCAAAAGCTCACTGCCAGCAGTCTTAATAATTGTGTTACCTCAATTACTAACCGCTCGTTTATCTTGCCTAAAATAAAAGTAACTCCTTCCAGCCCATATGTGCAGAATTTTGAAAATGGGTCTGGTGGGTTTGTGGCAAGTGAAGATAACTCAAGCTGGGAATATGGCACTCCGGCAAAGAAATTCATCAATAAAGCCGCTTCTGGCGGTAGCAAAGCATGGGTAACGAGCTTAACAGGAAGGTATCTAGCTGGCGATACCTCAGCCGTGAGGTGTCCTTGTTTCGATATCAGTGAAATGAGCAAGCCAATGATTTCACTCAAAATTCGTTCTGTATTCGATAGACCAGGCGTAGATGGCGTAGTATTGCAAGTGAGCGATGGAAGCGACAAATGGTATCCTGTAGGTAACATAGCTAAAGAAACTAGTTCGGGGCTGAACTGGTACAACCAATCAGGTATAGTATCGAAGCCAGGTAACCAAGCTGTGCTCAATGTAGGCTGGTCGTCTAGCGACTCACTAGCCACCGATTCTTTTAGGCTGGCTCGCTACAAATTAGATGAGTTCAGAGATGAAGGTGGTAATTTACTGGATAACAATGCGCTGAATAGGAAATCGCTACAATTTAGGCTTGCGCTCGGCTCATCGGCACAATCAGGTGCTGCCAAATCTGATGGTTTTGCTTTTGACGATTTCAGTGTGTTGGAACGCGACAAACTTTTATTGATAGAAAACTTTACCAATACAGCCTCTAGCAATACAAATGGAACGCTAGAATCGGATAAAAGAGCCGACCTGCTTATCAATACCAATAGTAAGGATGTTTTGGGAGTATACTATCATACCGCTTTTCCAAACAACGCAGATGTGTTTAATAGGGCAAATGTAGCCGACCCTAGTGCAAGAACTTTATTTTATGGCGTAAGCCAAACCCCTAATTCGGTACTATCAGGCAATAAATTTACAGGCAGCAGTTTTGGATTGACACAAAGCATTATAGATAAGGAAAATTTGCTTACGGCCAAGTTTAGGTTTGATATTTCAAAAGTAGCCTCTGGCAATACCTTTTATGTAAATGCCACTGTAACAGCCAAAGAGGATATTACTGATGAAACCATTCTCAATATTGCGCTGGTAGAACGTACCGTTACTGGAGCTAATGCAGGCAATGGACAAACCCGATTTGAATGGGTAATGCGTAGTTTACTACCAGATGCTGCAGGTACATCAATAAAAACGGGTTGGGCAACAAACCAATCTAGATCCTATTCATTTTCTGCAACCTTAACCGCTAATCAAGTGGTAGATCCAAGCATGATAGGCGTAGTGGGTTTTATACAAAACAAGGTTACTAAAGAAATATACCAGGCTAGTTATGACGGCCCTCAAGTTGTGCCAAGTACTACACCGGTAGATGAAGCCAAAGAAAATACCAATGGATTCCGCATGTTTCCTAACCCTACAGAAAACGAAGTAACACTTTGGTTCGATAAGGCTGTAAAAGAAAAAGTAGCCTATGAAATATACAATCAGTGGGGTGTGCAAGTACTTAAAGGCGAATTGCTGTCGGGTACACAGCGTGTAACTGTTTATACATCTACATTATCGTCTGGTGTTTATATCGTGGCAATTCATCCCGCAAGCGAAGTTTCTACCTTTACTAAGCTTACAGTAGTGCATTAAGAGGCGCTTCCCATAGTTGTTGGCACCTTTAAGCTGTTAAGCACCAACCACGGGAATAACATACAAAGAATTTAGATTTTCGCAAAGATCCGTGTAGGAGACAATGCCATTTATAACAGATTTGTGAAGCCAATGCTTGAACTCTGTGGATAGTTGGTTCATAGCTATATTATGCAGCATCTTTATAAAAATTATGCCTTAATGTAGGGTACACAATAACGCATAGCATAGTATGCTATAGTGAATAATAGAGTGTGATATGCAGCGTACTTTCCGATACTATGCTGCATAAACTAAAAGACCTACCGAGTTTTGAAAACTTGGTAGGTCTCTCTTATTGGCTAAACTCTCTTACGCTACTATCAACGAATCGACTAATACGCCAATTCTAAGTGTATTTGCTTGTGTGTATGCCCTGCGCACTTCAAGGGAATAATTGCCAGGAGCAAGCGGATTTGGTATGCTAAACATAAGCTTACCATCGGTGCGGTTGGCTATTACCTGCACTTTAGTGGCTGCATTTGTAGCAGACACAAAAAATATTCCTTCATTGGCATTAGCAGTACTAAACTTGAGTTCTTCGCCTACTATTTGCCCTATACCACCCGGGGTAAGTGTACTGTTGGCAATGCCCGAGTTAATATCCAAAAATTCAAGTAAGGCAGGTGCTGCCATCGACTGGGTTATTTTCTCTACTTTGGCATTCTGCATTTTCTGTAATAACATTAACCCTTGCGACAAAGTAGCTTTGCGGGTATGGCGTGAAGCATCAAAAGTATCGAGTGCGTTGGCAAATACGCCACTAATGCCGGGGCGAATATTGGCAAACGGTAGGTTTACCGTATTGCCATCGGCTACTTCATCGCACACTACAGTACTTAAAAGAGTAAGCACAGCCTTCAAGTCTGTTTCGGTAAGGGTAGTGCCTCGTAAAAGCATTCGCTTTACTAGCACATCTACATCTATTACTACATTGGAAAGCACACGAGCCGATTGATCGTTTGGATCTGGCGTAATGGGATTGGGCTGGAGATAATACTTGATTGGCATATTAATAATTATTTAAAAGGTTAAATTAAGAAAACATAACGCTACGTATGCTTGAGATATTATATGACCCTAGCTTAAAAATATAAATATTATCAATAAAAAAGAAAAGAGCTTCCGTGGTTAAAACTACTTGGAAGCTCTTTGAGGGTAGGCATACTACCAACCACGGGTTAGATTTTCAAAAAAGAAAAAGGTCCAATAGTGGTGGTCGGTGTGCCATCATCCACAGGGCAGTTGGTGGACAGTCAAAATTTTGTCAAAAAGACAAGGGATTAAACATTCACGCTTGTTGTATCATGACTAACCATGTACATTTAATTGTTTCCACATGCGAACCCATAGGGTTATCCGATGTAATAAGAGATTTGAAGAAATTTACTTCATCTGAAGTTATAAAAGTTGGTGTGCCACCAACCACTGGCAGTCATGGCTTGGACAAATTTCTGATGGCATACTTTTATATATCATTGTGTGAATAAAACAACGCCATGATTTCTAAATCAAACAACAAAGTACCTTCTTTGGGCTGGATAGAACCGGTAAGCAAACTACTTGACTCTTCTTTTAGAATACCCGGCACAAACTTTAAATTTGGGCTAGATCCTATCATTGGTAGCATTCCTGTGTTGGGCGATTTAGTTACATTCGTTATTTCTGCCATGCTATTTTTAAATATGTCGAAGCATGGAGCAAGTCGGAAAGTAGTAGTATTAATGGCAACCAACATTATCATTGACTTTGCCATTGGTAGCATTCCTTTCGTGGGCTGGCTATTTGATTTTGGTTTTAAAGCCAACGATAAAAATGTGCGTCTTTTAAAAGAACATTATATAGAAGGCAAACACCAAGGAAGCGGCTCAGGTATTCTCTTTTTGATCTTTATTGTGTTGATAGGAGTATTAGGTCTTGTTGTTTTCGGGGTTTTTAAACTTATTTTATATATAAAAGCCTATTTTGATACTACGGGAGGCTTAGCTACTTAAGCCATAAGTCACCTACATACCAAAGTAGAAGAAGCCTTGTTACTGAAGTTACAATGCTTGATTTAAAAATAGCTTATTGAAATCTGCCAAACTGATAATCTTAACGCCTAGTTTTTGGGCTTTTTCCATTTTTGCTGGCCCCATATTATCACCAGCAAGCAAATAATCGAGCTTTCCCGATACACCAGACAGCATTTTGCCCGCATTGGCTAGTATTTTCTCTTGCAGATCTTCCCTACTTACGCCTTCGAAAGTACCTGAAATTACAAAGCTTTTGCCTTCCAATTTGTCGCTCTCTGATACTATTTCTTTTTCCAAAATAGAAAATTGCAAGCCTTGATTTTTTAAGCGTGCTATCAATTCCAAATTCTCTGGTTCTGAGAACCAATAGATTAAGCTTTCGGCTATTTTGCCTCCTATTTCAGGCACATTTACCAACTCATCGAAGGTTGCATTTTGAATATTCTCTATCGTTTTAAAATACCTTGCTAGTTTTTCGGCAACTGTAAAACCCACAAATTTTATCCCAATACCAAATAACACACGTTCGAATGGTACCTGTTTGGATTTGCCAATGGCATCTAGCAAATTTTCGACTGTCTTTTCTTTGAATTGTATTTCACGTTTTTTGCCGGTTTCTTCGTCTACAAACACTTTTCGCAAGCCATACAATTGTTGATAAGTCAAGTCGTAAATATCGGCAGGCGTTTTCACCAGCTTACTATCGAATAATACCTCTATTTTACCCTCGCCCAAGCTATCGATATTCAATGCTTTGCGATGAATGAAATGCTCAATTTTGCCTTTGATTTGCGGGGCACAGCCTTTTTCATTGGCGCAAATCCAAGCCGATTCTTCAGGCTTACGGATTAGCAAAGTACCACAAGAGGGGCAAACGGTTGAAAACTGAATTTTTGCAGCAAATAAATTTCGCTTGCTTACCTCAACTCCCGTTATTTTAGGAATAATTTCGCCTGCTTTTTCTACAAATACATAATCGCCTTCGTGCAAATCGAGCCTATCGATTTCATCAGCATTGTGCAATGTGGCACGTTTTACGGTAGTGCCAGCCAATGCCACTGGTTTCAAATTGGCTACAGGTGTCACTGCCCCTGTTCTTCCCACTTGAAAACTCACATGAAGTAGTTGTGTAATGGATGTTTCTGCTTTAAATTTATACGCTATAGCCCAACGCGGACTTTTGGAAGTAAGCCCCAACGTTTCCTGCTGCAAAAAATCATTTACTTTTACCACTATGCCATCGGTAGCCAAAGGCAGTTCATGCCTCTGGTGTTTCCAAAGCTCAATATATTCCCATACTTGGGCTATATTGGCACACTTACGGTAGGTTTTCGATACATTAAATCCCCAAGTTTCAAGCTGCAACATGGCATGCTCGTGGGTATTGATTTGTAAATCTTCCCCCAATAAATAGTACAAAAAGCAATCTAACCCTCTGCGTGCCACTTCTGCAGAATCTTGTAATTTAAGTGTACCTGAGGCTGTGTTTCGAGGATTGGCATATTTTTGATTGCCCAATTCCTCTTGTTCGATATTTAGCTTCTCAAAATTTTTAAGCGGGAAAAATACTTCGCCACGCACTTCAAAATAGCTTGGAATATTGGCCCCATTTATTTTTAAAGGTATTGACTTAATGGTTTTAGCATTGGCGGTAATGTCGTCACCTTCCGTGCCATCTCCGCGGGTAACTGCCTTTGTTAAAATGCCATTTTCATAAATTAAACTAATGGCAACCCCATCAAATTTTTGTTCACAAAAAAACTCAAAAACTGCCGCATCCGTCTCTTCATTCAATCCCTTTTGTACCCTATTATTCCAATCAAATAATTCTTCTTTTGAATAAGTGTTAGAGAGCGAAAGCATGGGATAGCGATGCAATACCGTTGCAAATTTTTTGGTGATGGTGCCACCTACTCTTTCTGTGGGCGAATCGATATGCTTGAATTCGGGATGTTGATTTTCAAGCAATTGCAATTCTTCAAGCAATTTATCGAACTCAAAATCTGGAATTTCAGATGTGTTTTCCTGATAATATTTAAGATTTAGCGAGTTGAGGTAATGAGAAAGGTAGTCAATTCTTGCTTTAATATTTTCCATGGCAGGTGAATGAAATTCAAATCTAACACATGATTTACTATTTTCTAGCAGAATAAGATAGCGGGATTAAATTGTGTTGAAAAATTAAAAGAGTGGTTGATTAGGATGCAAGCCTCGGTAAGGAAATCGTACAACAAATGCACCTGCATTATTAAGATTCTCAGGATTTACAGTCAGTTTTAGACGTGCAGTATGAAATACCAAATCCATATCTTCAATTGGAATAGCTCCCAATAGCGTCATATTCCCCACTACTAAAGCCCCGGTAAGGCACAGGCGATTTAAATAATTTACCTGAATTGGCCCTACATAAGGCACTAGTTTCTTTGAACCATCTGCAATCGTAACCTCTCTTTTTTCATATTCGGTGAGTTGCAATTGTAAAGCGATGTGCTCAGGTATACATAAAAATAAAGCCCCGGAAGCTACCAAAGCTTTAGTTGTCGTACTTTCTAATAGTTGATTGGCAGGGTTGGAAAATTGAATTTCAGCAAATATTTGATCCCTAACTTTCATTTAAGCTATTTTGAACTTAAGATTTACTATTCTATCAGTGTAACAAGAAAAAGCATTTGACGGACTTACTGCTGTGCCTGTTGCAAGTGCAAAATTTTCAAGTTTGATGCAAATGATTTATTATTAGCCTTGGTTGTGTACTGCACTTTTATAGTTTTGCCAGGTATCAAATCAAAATAATTGTCGGAGAAAAAGCCTTCTGTAGCATCGTTTTTTAGGTACACATGCTTGGCGAGCTTGTCTGACTCGAGGGTGATTTCAAATCCAGTGTTTGTTTTTACTATCTTTTTCCTAATGGTGACAGCAGGCAGGTTCAAATTTTTGGGCAGATCTAGATACAATATATTTTCCGAAACGCTATTGCCGTCTTCCACCAGTTCGGCTACTATCACCACTTTATTTTTAGCTTCCTTTCCTATCACATCTTTTATGGCAATCGTATGGTAGCTAATGGAACTGTTGGCTTTTACATTTAAAGGCACGGAA
>Ga0163149_10006292_pt1 | contig 12239 bp, 10 predicted proteins | sample OliLakLV19MP5G1_FD_148604 | JGI IMG/M metagenome (GOLD analysis project Ga0163149, IMG submission 148604) | Freshwater microbial mat bacterial communities from Lake Vanda, McMurdo Dry Valleys, Antarctica - Oligotrophic Lake LV.19.MP5.G1 | ecosystem: Environmental > Aquatic > Freshwater > Lake >...
ATATAAGAAGTTTGCATTCCTAAAAAAACTGACCTATCCCGATAATCCAGCCTGCATTTTTATCAAAGTTGTAGCCATAGTCTACACGAATCATGGTATCAAAAGCCCTTTTGTAGATGAGCCGAATGCCAAGACCCGAAAAAAGGTATTTATTTTCGCTTTTTGTAAAGTCACCAAAATTCCCGTTAGGCTTACGCCAAAAACCAAAATCAACAAAACCAACGCCTTGTGCTGCAAATTTTTTGATATCAAATATTGTGTAGCGTAGTTCGGTGTTAAGCACCACCGATCCTGTACCTCGATCTACTCGATTTCCAACTCCGCGTATATTGAGGTAGCTATCTAACACGAAAGGAGCAAAAGGATTGGCATCGTTGGTGGCAATGCCAACCCTCAATCGATTTGCCCAATTCAACCGCTTGCCTATTTTTTTAAAATACCGTAAGTCGTTAAATACAATGGCAAAGTTCCTTACTTCATCCAACGAATGGATAATTTCGATATTCAATTGGTTGTAAAAACCAGCTACCAAAAAGCTATTATAGTTTAAGTGATTGCTTTTGAATATTAATTTCGACAACAGTTTGTCGCCCTGAACGATGGACGGAATTTTATCTTTAGATACATCTCTCGATTCAAAAATTTCATTGAAGAAGCCAATACCGGACTCGACTGTTTCCCTAAAAGAAAGAAATCGGACGATGCTGGCATATCCTGTGTAATTGGTATAATTAAATTTTGTGATACTACCTGCCATTTTGAGCGGCTCAATGGTCGCCCATCTGATTAGGGAGGCCGAGAGACCCCATTTAGAATTTCCAATACGATCGGTAGAATAGTTTAAGAAGACCGAATGCCTGTCAAAGTATTGGTAATAAGCAAAAATTTTATCGCCACGACCTGTGAAATTGAGGTGTTCAAGACCGGCTCTGAACCAAAATGTTTCCGAAGTTTGCCCAAATGCAAGCACTGGAAGCAAGTTTATCATTTCAACACACGAAAACAATAATGTAACATCATGTTTGTCACGCTTAATTTCTGCCTTGACTTCAGCCAATGTGCCTAAGTTAATCAACCGTTGCTGATCTTGCTTTAGTTGGACTGAATCGTATATCTCACCTACTTTGCTGGTTAGGTATTGCTTCAAAAATGACGTCTTGGTATGGTTTAAACCTTCAAACTTGATTTCGGCAATCCTTTCTTGTCCCTGAACCGATTTAAAAGATAACAGCATAATAAAAATAAATATCTTTATTAATGCCCTATCTTTTTCTTTCACAGCTAGGGTTTCTTAAAGGAAACATCAAGGATTACGGTTAGTTCATCGGCCAAACTCATACTATTTCCTCCAACTTGATAATCGCGTCTGTTTATTTTGAATTCCCCTTTAAATCGAGGACTGCCGTTGTTAATTATGTAAGTGAAAGGAAATGATATTTCTTTGGTGACATTTTTAATTGTCAATTTGCCAGTTATAATACCCTCGCCAGCATTTCCCTTTACTACTTTAGTGGAACTAAATTGAATAACTGGAAATTGAACCACATCAAAATACTCTTTCTTACGTAAGTGATCGTCCCGCATGCCGATGCCTGTATTTATTGACTTTGCGTCAATTGTAACTTTAAATTTAGTTGCGGAAAAATCATCAATATTAAATTCAAGCATGCCTTTTAATCCCGTGAATGAACCATCCACATTCATGCCTAAGTTTTTGATTTTAAAATTTACTTTCGTATTGGCATCAGGTACAAAGGTCTGACCTTGAGCACCTAGCAAAACAAAAAACATACAAGCAACAAATAACTGCCTCATTCTGAGTTGGTTTCCGATTTTCATAGTAATAATTAAAATTGCAGACATTAGATTGATACGTAGTCAAATTCCCTTACATCTGCACGGACTTATCGTTCATTACACTGATTTAAGCTCTTGCCGTTGCCTTCCCTATATTAATGTTTTCACCCCCTACTCTTTTACCAGCCGAGGTGAAAACACTAAGAAATTACGGAATTATTGATTATTATCTAAAACAAATAGGTTACACCCAACATGGCTAGACCAGTTTTGTTTCTAAATCTGTCATTATCAAGTCTGAGCTTGTTTTCGGTTGTAAATTCAGTAAACAGAAAAGTGAAGCCCCCCTTGATACCCCAATGCGAATTGAAACGGTAACGCACAAAGAATTCGGAGTTTAGGCTGCCAATGTCGTTGTCACCAGTTAGTAGTAAGTTTAATGTAGTGGGTGCGGCTATTTGATTAGATGACGGACTTGTCGCTTGTGATTTATTTAGTTTGTAGCTTCCATTTTGGTTTCCACCAAAGCTAAAGCCAACAGCATCGATATTGAAACCAAAATCTAGTTTTTTAAAAATGGTATATTGAAGCACAAGAAATAAATTTAAGGAATTTACCTGTGGAGAGCTAATAAAAACGGTATCAATATTTGCTTCGGCATCAGTTAATTTGGCGGGGGCAGTAGAATAATCTGTTTTCCCACTAAAATAAGATCCAAATCTTAAGCCATAGCCGATTTTAAAATTTTGCTTTTTTCCGATTCCATGCAAATGCTGAATGCTTAATGTAGGGCTAAACTGTGTTCCGTTGGTGGCAAAGGACAATTCTGCCATATTATTAGTTTGGTACCACTTTTTTTCGGCTTCTTGTGCAAAAGATACACTGCCAACGAACATTACTAAATAGAAGTTAATTAAAATAAACTTTTTTGATTTCATATTTTATTTTTGTTTAGAAAAACGAAAATACACCTTTCTATTCTTTTCAATTGTCGTGGTCGCGACAAAAATGTATATTTACCCCATATATATTTAGCGATTCATTTTTTGTAAACAAACCTTGTTTACTTAATTAAGTTACTAAGCCTAGCCTAGTTTTGCACGTTTACACTTAATTGCTAAAAGCTTTGAAGCATTCTATTATTTTATTAATTATTACGTTAAGTTTTGCAAATAAAGAAACGATAGCTCAAGGCTGCAGTGACGCAGGCTTTTGTACTATGGGAGCGATGAGACCTAATCAAGGGTATTCCAGAAAAGTAAACTTAAGAGTTCGATCGGTAGATTTGAATCAATATTATGGCATTACTAGCTTTTTTCTTAAAATTCTGGCCTACAATGCCGATGTAAATATTGGAATAACTGATAGGTTGACTGCCCAAATAAAATTACCCTATCAATTCGTGGCTGGAAAACTAGCAAATACACAAGGTTTGGGAGATATCTCAATTAGTTTGACCCAAAATCTGATTAGTAAAGAAACTTATCAAATCAATTTAAGCATTGGTGCTAAAATACCCACAGGCAATTCGAATATCACCACCAATGTAGCTGATACAAATGGCGTATTTGCTGATCGCCCCCTTCCTATGTATTACCAAACCAGTTTGGGAACGTACGATGTGATAGGTGGTGTGTCTTTGTCGACCAAAAACTGGCTTTTTTCTACAGGAATCCAGATCCCTCTGAACAAAAATGGCAATCAATTTCTGTGGGGAGCTTGGAATAATACGGACAAAGCTGGAGCAGCTCAGAAATATGCTAAATCAAGAGAGTTGCAACGAGGTACTGATGTAATGCTGAGAATAGAGCGGAATTTCAGATTTTCCAATTGGAATACTTTCATTGGTTTGTTATCTATCTATCGCATCACCAAAGACAAGTTTTTAGATGTTCCTGTAGATAATGGCGTTATAACAGAGGTAAGTACCACCAACAGGGTTTATGACCGAGATATAAATACTGATAATTTTGCAATCTCACTTTTAGTTGGCGGTGGTTACCGCTTCAACACCAAAACAGCTATAAAACTCATGGCTGGCTATCGTTTGGTAGATCGCACATCCACGCAAGGCAAAGATTTTGCTGTAGTGAAAAATCCAGATGGCCTTGCTAGGTTGCTTGTAACTAACATAGGGTTCGAATATCGATTTTAAGATTTTCGAACCCGTAATGCCACAATTTTTGTAATGTCATTAGGCCTCGTTTTAAATCTTTTGAGTACTCATCCAGTTTCGTTCCCTGCTATCCTTAGTTTTTTACTAAGCATAGAGGAGACCCCATGATAATCATTAAAACAAATAACTTACGCCCAACATTGCCATGCTTGATTTATATCTAAATCTGTCATTATCAAGTCTGAGTTTGTTTTCGGTAGTAAATTCAGAAAACATAAAAGTAAAGCCCCCTTTCATGCCCCAATGCGAATTGAAACGGTAACGCAAAAAGAGTTCGGAGTTTAGGCTGCCGATGTCGTTATCGCTCACCAAAAGCAAATTTAATGTAGTGGGTACAACTTGTTGATTGGATAAATATGGATTAGATGCTTGTGATTCATTCAGTTTATAGCCTCCATTATGCTTTCCACCAAAGCTAAAACCAATAGCATCTATATTAAAACCAAGGTCTAGTTTTTTGAAGAAGGTATATTGAAGTACAATAAACAAATTCAAAGAATTTACTTGCGGGTATTTAATAAAAACGGTGTCAATGTTTTCTTTTTTAAAATCAGAGAACAATACCTGAGGTCCTTCTTCACCACTTGTTAATTTGGCAGGAGCAGTAGTATATTCTTTATCCTGTCCAAAATAAGAACTAAACCTTAGACCGTACCCGATTTTAAAATTTTGCTTTTTACCAATTCCATGCAGGTGTTGTATGTTTAAAGAAGGGCTAAACTCTGTACCATTAGCTGCAATAGACAACTCTGCAATATTATTTGTCTGGTACCACTTTTTTTCAGCAATTTGAGCTACCTGTTGTGCAAACAAACCGCTTCCTGTCAATGCTACGAAGTAGAAGCTGATTCCAATAATGATGTTGTTTTTCATATTTTTAAAGCGGATTTATTGAAGTAATGCCACTGCAAAAGCTCTATTTACTGCTCTGCAATGAATAACTACATAGTTGTAGTCGCTTAAATTTGTACCTAATGGAGCTTCATAGCTATGTGAACCAGAGGTTTGACTTAAATCGCCAATGAGTAGGCTGGTCGTTTGTACTACTTCGGCATTTGAAAGATACACAACCAAATCAGGCCCATTTTGCACGCTAAAGTTAGTGCCAAAAAACACTTTAAGCTGGCCGTTTGTTAGTTCTACGCCTGCAGTTCCTTGCCCTGAATAACCATTTTTACCCGAAAGCGAACCTGTTCTATTATTGCCAGTGTTATTGCCCGTTTGAGTATTGTTATCTGCCATTCCCACAATAGTAATAGTGCTTAATTCACTCTCTTTGTTCTCAAATTTTGCTTTTATTGTAGCGATTCCGGGCTTCTTGGCAGTGATAAGTTGATTAGCAGAAATTTTAAGAAGTGAACTGTCTGAAATTTCCCAATTAAAATTCACGTTTTGAATCACATTATTTTTATCGTAGTAGGTAGCGTATATTGTAAAAGTGTCTCCCACAACTACTTGTTTTGCATTAGGCACTATTTGTATCGTTCCACCAAAAGTTATTGTTTCAGGGGTAGGCTCATCTTTTTTACAGGCCGTAATTAGAAAAAGTAATGCTAAAAGACCTATTATGCTGATTTTCATATTTAAAATTGTTTATAAATTTAGAACCAAAAATATTCCATTGGAAAGTTATCAATTGTCGTGTAAATGACAATTTTTTATGATAAGTAAAATCCAATTATTCTTGTTAGACAAGTGAACTTAAACAAATATTATGACCTTGCTAGCTTTTTTCTTCAAATTTTATCCTTTGAGTTTTTGAAGCATATTTATTGAAGTAAAGCTATAGCAAAAGCTCTATTCACGGCTCTGCAATGAATAATTACATAGTTGTAGTCGCTTAAATTTGTGCCTAATGGAGCATCATAGGCATGTGAACCAGCAGTTTGACTTAAATCTGCAATAAGTAGGCTGCTCGATTGTACTACCTCGGCATTTGAAAGATACACAACCAAATCAGGCCCATTTTGCACACTAAAGTTAATGCCAAAAAACACTTTAAGCTGGGCGTTTATTAATTCTACGCCTGCAGTTCCTTGCCCTGAATACCCATTTTTACCCGAAAGCGAACCCGTTCTTTTGTTGCTAGTGCCAGTAGTAGTAGTGTTATTTCCAGTACTAGTGTTTGTTCCAGTGGTGGTATTCATTGCTGTACCCGGAGTTGTGTTATTGCCCTCAGTGTTATTGCCCGCTACAGTTTCATTGGTTGTGCCAGTAGTAGTAGTGTTATTTCCTGAAGTAGTCATTGTTGTACCAGTACTTGTGGTATCGCTGCCAGTGTTATTGCCCGACACACTTTCGTTGTTTGTACCAGTAGTAGTAGTGTTAGTTCCTGGAGTGGTATTTATTGTTGTACCAGGAGTTGTGCTATTGGTATTATTGCCTAATATAGTATTGATATTTGCCGTTCCCACGATTGTAATACTACTGAATTCACTCTCTTTGTTTTCAAATTTTGCTTTTACTGTTACAATTCCTTGCTTTTTGGCAGTTATAAGTTGTTTGGAAGAAATACTTAACAATGATGTGTCTGAAATTTCCCAGTTAAAATTCACATTTTGTATCACATTATTATTGTCGTAATAGAATGCATAAATCGTAAAAGTGTCTCCTACAGCTAACTGTTTGGCATTAGGCACTATTTGAATCGTACCTCCAAAAGTTATGGTTTGAGGTGTAGGCTCATCTTTTTTACAAGCAGTTAAAAGATAAAGAATTGCTAAAATACCAATGATGTTGATTTTCATATTCAATATTGTTTTTAATCAAAAATAATCTATTTCCAAGTTATCAATTGTCGTGTATATGACAAAATTAATTTTAAAGATAAATATATCTCAAATATTCTTGTGTATGCTATATTCTTGAAAATTCAAACTTCCTCATCTATAATTTGTATCTTTGTATTCTAACCATGAAGTACTTAAGAGTAAAACCATTTCAAAGATTTTTTTGCATTGTTCTCGCACTGGTAGTATTCAATTTAAGTATTGACCCACCAGATATGCTTCGAAATCTAGATGCGGATCCTGAAATGGAAGAGGATCTTTCTGTGAATGAAATTGAAAGCATTTCCGAATTATTGCTAGAAAAAGGCTTGGATATGGAAAATGCGGTACCAGAAACAGACGACCCTGACAGCGATAACTTTGTGAAAAAAGCCGAAATTTTTTCTTCTATTGAAAAGTGTTTTGTGGTGCAATTCAATATTCATTTTTCTGAAAAATCAATTTTATTTTTCTACCAACCCTCAGCCACAGTCTCGATTTGGACTGAAATTTTAAATCCGCCTCCAGAAGCATAGCCCTTCAATTGTCGAGAAGGGTTCGTATCCAAACCCCAAATTCAGTTGTATTTATAAAAGCGAATGAAAATCTATGTTGGCCCTCAATCGGGGAGGCAGGGTTGGGCTTCTCTATTTTATTCTCCAAATCAATTTTTACTAACACATATAAATGATTGATAAACTCATTGAGTTCAGCACGCGCAATCGGCTGACCGTTATGATATTGGTACTCATTTTGACATTATGGGGCAGTTATTCGCTCTCTAAATTGCCAATAGATGCCATACCCGATATTACCAACAAACAAGTAACTATCATTACCCTTTGCCCCAATTTAGGGCCAGTAGAGGTAGAGCAATTTGTGACTTCTCCTATCGAGATAGAGATGTCAAACATCAAAGGACTAGACCAGCTGAGGTCTGTTTCGAAATTTGGTTTATCGTCAGTTACGGTCGTGTTTGACGACAATACCGATCTGTATTGGGCGAGGCAGCAGGTTTTTGAGCGGCTCAGCACCGTGCAGGAAAGTTTGCCTTCTAATTCGGGCAAACCGCAATTGGCTCCCATTACAACAGGGATTGGGGAAATATACCAATATGTATTAAAGCCGAAAGATATAGAAAACAAATCTTTCAGCCTCATGGAAATCCGCACGATACAGGATTGGGTAATCAGGAAAAACCTGCTGGGTTCGCCCGGAGTGGCAGATATCAGCAGTTTTGGAGGGTATAAAAAGGAATATCATGCCCGAATTCGACCCGAAAGACTGCGGGCTTTCAATGTCACTATTGAAGAAATGTACAATGCCCTGAAAGAGGGGAATAATAACACAGGTGGTGCTTACATTGAAAAAGACAAAAGGGCTTATATTATTCGAGGTGTTGGGCTTGCCAAGAATATTGAAGACATTAAGAATACTTATATAAAGATCAACAACAATGTACCGGTGCTGGTGAAAGACGTAGCTGATGTGGAGTTGGGCAACAGTACCCGCTACGGAGCCATGACGATGAATGGGGAGGGCGAAGTAGTGGGGGCAGTAGTGCTGTTGCAAATGGGCGAGAATGCTTCGGATGTAATTAAAAAACTAGAGGTGCGACTGGAAGAAGTTTCAAAATTGCTGCCCGAAGGCTTAGAAATCAAACCATTTATCAATCGCGAAGAATTGGTTGCTAAAACCATTCACACTGTTTCAAAAAATCTATTGGAAGGTGCTGTGGTGGTTTTGGTGGTGCTTTTCATATTTCTTGGCGATTTGCGAGCAAGCCTAATAGCGGCTTCAGTGATTCCGCTAGCCATGCTTTTTACTTTTGGCATGATGCAAAGTTTTGGCGTAATCGGCAATCTGATGAGCCTGGGAGCATTAGATTTCGGCCTCATCGTAGATGGGTCGGTAATTGTGGTAGAAGGCATAGTGCTGACTTTAGCGCATCATTTTCATAAAACACGCAAAGTGCTCAACTACAGCGAAAGGCAAGATTTGGTGATAGCGGGAGCGAAAGACATCAAAGAATCTGTGTTTTTTGGCAGTTTAATTATCCTAATTGTTTACACCCCTATTTTGTTTCTGAGTGGCGTGGAGGGAAAAATGTTTCGCCCCATGGCCATGACAGTGAGCTTTGCCATATCGGGAGCTTTGTTACTCTCATTTACTTACGTGCCAATGGTAAGTGCTTGGTTGATGAGCAAACCCCATAAAGAAGGCAATTTCTCAGACAGGATGGTGAATTTTTTGTATCGAAAAATTTATGCTCCTGTGTTTTCAAAAGCATTGCGGATAAAACCGATCATTATTGGCATTCTGCTTTTCTTGCTTATGCTGGCAGGCTTCACTTTTACTCAAATCGGAGGAGAATTTATTCCACGACTCGATGAAGGTATAATACAAATAGAAACCCGTTTGCCCATTGGCTCATCGCTCAGTCAAAGTATTGAAACATCATTGAAAATAGAAAAAACACTACTCGAAAAATTTCCTGATGAAATAGAAAGTGTGGTTGGCAAAATAGGGACTTCGGAAATTCCTATTGACCCTGTGCCAATGGAATCTGCCGACATTATTATTTCTACAAAAGATAAAAGCAATTGGAAAAAAGCCCACACCAAAGAGGAGTTGATTGATTTGATTATGAAGGAATACGATCAGTTGCCAGGAATTCTTCCATCGGTGCAGCAGCCGATTGAAGCCAGGTTTAATGATTTGCTAAGTGGAGCAAAAACCGATGTTGTTTTTAAACTATATGGGGCTGATTTGGCCAAAATGACCGAGATCGGCAAACAGCTGATGGCTTTGTTGAGTACCATTGAGGGGGCAAAAGATGTGCAAATGCAATTGGTAGATGGCTTGCCGCAGGTAGAAATCATTTATAACAGAAAAGACATTGCCCTTTACGGCATTTCTGTGGAAAACCTAAATGATGCCATTCAGACTGCTTTTGCAGGCAAAACTGCAGGAACAATTTATGAAGGCGACAGAAGGTACGATTTGGTGGTAAGGCTGGAAAGCAGCGATAGAAATAAGGTAGAAACGCTGGAAAACCTACTCATCAAAGATTACAGAGGCAACCTGATTCCATTGAAGCAGTTGGCGAGTATCAGCCTCAATATAGGGCCTTCGGAGATTAGGCATATCAATAAATCAAGATGCGTACAAATCGGGACGAACGTGCGCGGCAGAGACATGGAAAGTTTGGTTTTAGAGGCCCAGCAAAAAATTAAACAAAGTATATCTATGCCTTATGGCTACGTGTTGGAATCTGGGGGGCAATTTGAAAACCTGAAAAAGGCCAAAGAGAGGCTCATGATCGTAGTGCCAATAGCGTTGATCGTGATTTTTGCTTTGCTTTTTGCGTCATTTCGCACATTCAAAGAAAGCGTTCTGGTCTTTACTGCTGTGCCTATGTCGGCCATCGGGGGTATTTTCGCCCTGTATATCACGGGCATTAATTTCAGTATTTCGGCAGGTGTAGGTTTTATTTGCTTGTTTGGAATAGCTGTTCTGAATGGCATAATGCTGGTGAGCCATTTCAAATTGTTGGAAAAACTAGGCATGAAAGACCTGCACAAAATAGTGATAACTGGGGTAAAAGATAAATTCAGACCAGTGCTTATGACTTCTGCCGTAGCTGCATTGGGCTTCTTGCCTATGGCTTTGGCCACTGGGTCGGGTGCTGAAGTGCAAAAACCTTTGGCAACAGTAGTGATAGGCGGGTTGCTGGTATCCACATTATTGACCCTTATCGTGTTGCCACTGCTATATGTATTGTTCGGGAAAATAGGTAAAAAATCGACTGTATAAATTTAATGTTATTTACTTAATCAATTATGAATTATTCTTACCTTTATATTCTCTATCTATAGCAAATAGGATAACGAAGAAGGGAACAAAGTATTCAGTCAAAGAAGTTGCTTCAAAATTTACAAATCAAATGAAAAATATGAAATTCAATTCAATTGCCATATTTCCGGCCACGATACTGTTGTTGATCGCTTGTTCGAAACAACCAAGGCAAGATGAAAAACTGGAAATGAAATACTTGGAGCTTTCGGAAAACCAACTCAAAAGCATGGCTATTCCGCTTGGGGATTTGAAGTCGCAAAGTATAAAACCAGTCGTTTACGCCACAGGCAAAGTGATATTGCTGCCAAACAGCGAAGCTATTGTGAGCAGCAATGTTTCAGGGAAAATAGAGAATATACTTGTTGTAGAAGGCGAAGATGTGAAGAAAGGGCAGCCGCTACTGGTAGTAAGTAGTATGCAGTTGATAGAATTGCAACAAACATACTTGGCAGCCAGAAACGATGCTGATTTTATGCAGCTGGAGTATGCAAGGCAGAATGAGCTGAGAAAAAACAATATCGGTGCCCTGTCAGAGTTTCAGACGGTAGCATCGAAATATTTGACAGCTAAAAACTCGGAAGAAAGTATAGGGGAAAAGTTAAAGCTGTTGGGTATCGACCTCAATCAATTGAAAAATAAGGAAATGTCGAATGTGGTAAATCGGCTAAATATTGTTTCTCCGATAGAAGGTGCAGTGTTCAAGCTTCCTGCCGTGAAAGGAATGAGTATAGATCCCAATACCGAATTGGTGAAATTGCTAAACCTCACCCGTCTACGCGCTGATATAGATTTGTACGAGAAAGACATTGATTTAGTGAGAGAAGGTCAAGAAGTCGAGATCGAATTTCTTAACCAAAGCATTCCAAAAGTAATAGGCCATATTGCCCAGATTATCGAATCTATTGATCCTGAAAGCCATTCCGTACCAGTGTATGTAAATTTTACCCCTCCAAAAGGCAAACAGGTTTTTCCTGAAATGGCCATAAAAGTAAAAATCACTTCCGACAAAGGCAAAGCACGGAAAAATACCGTTCCTATGTCGGCACTATTGCAGGAAGGCGAGTTGTACTATATTTACTATGCGGTGAAGAAAGATTCAATCTATGAATTTCACAAACTGAAAGTGACGCCAGTTGAAAATGACGATGTATTTACCGAAATAGATTTCACCGAAAAAATACCTGCCAATGCCAAGATTATTTATGAAAACGTATATTTAATAGAGGCAGAAAATAAGAAGCGAGGAGGGATTTAACCCAATCTATTCCAAAATCCCGAAGGGATTCAATATCAGTAACCCCGTCTGCAATGCGGGGCCTATCTGTGTGCAACAAAGCAATCACAATTGTTATCTGGCATTATTGCCAATCCACAGGCTGCACCTGTGGTTATTAATGTTAAAGCCCTTCGGGCTTGGCTGTTGTATGCCCACAGTTTGTAAATCTCGAAGGGATTCAATATCAGTAACCCCGTCTGCAATGCGGGGCCTATCTACATGATGCATTACGGAGCTGATCTGCAAGCAATACAGCAATCACAATCCTTTGTTGTCTGGCACTATTGCCAATCCACAGGCTGCACCTGTGGTTATTAATGTTAAAGCCCTTCGGGCTTGGCAATTGCATGCTCGCAGTTTTAAA
>Ga0163149_10006295_pt1 | contig 12238 bp, 11 predicted proteins | sample OliLakLV19MP5G1_FD_148604 | JGI IMG/M metagenome (GOLD analysis project Ga0163149, IMG submission 148604) | Freshwater microbial mat bacterial communities from Lake Vanda, McMurdo Dry Valleys, Antarctica - Oligotrophic Lake LV.19.MP5.G1 | ecosystem: Environmental > Aquatic > Freshwater > Lake >...
TGCGCCAATTGTGCTCGAGCGTTCTACAACTCAAAAAGTAACTATTGTACTAGGAAATGGTTAGTAGTTGATTAATATATAGAATATAACGGGAAGCGAAAGTTTCCCGTTACCTGTTTAAAGATGGGTGAAATGACAGAAGAAAAACATATCATTAAAAAAGCAATTGTGGAGATATATGTTCCTTCAGCTAATAATGCTATGGAGATGCAGAATAAAGCCTTGAGTTTTTTTAAAGAAAAAATTTGTCCAATAATTGAAAAAATCGTTGAAAAATATGCTAATTCAGGAGAAACGATTCGAATAGATAAACTTGAACTGGATTTTGAAAATTTCAATCCAGAGCATACGAATGAGAATGAATTGAGAAAATTAGAACAACAAATAGAGGAAAAGTTAATTAAACTTATTTCAGAAGAAGGAGATAATAATTTCTCAGGAGAAATACTTGCTACAGTTAAGAAAATTCCAAAAGAAAAAGCAGATGAAGAGCTCTTTTTACATTTATTAAAGACAGGAACTTTGCCCTGGTGGGCAAAAACAGAAGATTCTATATCGTTGGAGGCACTTGCCCAAAAGATAATTCAACAGCCTTCAGAGTCATTTAAAAAAGAGATAAAAGTAGCGCTTGCTATTCCTGCTGTTAGACAAAGAATTGCGTATAAGCTTTCTGTTGCAAGTATTGAAAAATTACTTTCATTGCTTTCTGATTCACCTTCTACATTATTAATGTACATAAATGATTTATTAAATTTCACAAAAGACAATTTTTTAGCTTCCGAAAATGTAAGACAGTTAGTATATGAATATGCCTTAACGTATTCATCGTCTTCGCATCTAAGTTTTCGCTCTTTTGTTTCTGGTTTTTTAAAAAGGAAAAATGATTTATTGTTTTCAAAAAAATTATACAAAACGATTAACACTCTTGATTCAAATGAAATAATAATAGGAATAAAAAAAGCACTTGCTGATGCTGATGAACATTTTTCAAATAGTATAAAAAAAGCATTCAATATAGAAGATAGAAAAATTTTTTTTGATGAAAATGATAAGAAAAAGATAATTTTTGATGTAAGTGGAGAAACAAACAATGTTAAAGAAACTCATGATATTGAGTACACAGGAGATTTTTTCATAAAAAATTCAGGTATAATTATATTGTCGCCCTATCTCCCCATGTTTTTTAAGGAATTGGATTTGTCTGATGGTAAAACATTTGTTTCAGAGGAAGCAAAAGAAAAAGCGGTTTGTCTATTGCAATACCTTATCACTGGAAATGCTGAAAATCTTGAAGAGCATGAAATGGTATTGAATAAAATTTTATGTGGACTTGATATTGCAACTCCTATACTTCTTCAATTTATAATCTCCGAAAAGGAAAAGCAAGAATGCCAGAATCTATTGCAAGCTGTTGCAGATAATTGGCCGGCATTAAAAGGAACATCCGGAGAAGGAATGAGAGATGCTTTTTTTATGCGTGACGGAATTTTTGAACAGCAGTCTAATGGTTGGAACTTAAAGATAGAAAAAACGACCATAGACATACTTCTTGATAAATTACCATGGGGGATTTCCATCATACAAATGCCTTGGAGTAGTGAAATGATTTTTGTGGAGTGGTAATTTTGAAATTAGATAATTTTTTTGTAAATTTCAGTATTAAATAACATGGGAATCTACCAGAATATACAAAGATTCAAAGATGATCTGGCGAAAAAACCATTCTTGTCGGACTTGGGCGCTGGTGTTGCGGGCAGTAAAAAAGGAGCAGAAAAAATGGCGGCTACTTTTTGGGATGTACCTGCGTCAAATACGGTTACCAAAATTGATCTGATGTTGAAGGTTGTTGACGAAAAAACTAAAGAAGGATTGGGCTATCTGAATTGGGGATTAGAAATTGCATTGGCCCAAGATCCAGCTCTAATTGATGCTATTTTTTTGAAGGAGTTCGGTGAAAAATGGATCATAGATAATAAATTGAGAGACTATGAATTTGCACGGGTGACCTCGGAATACGGCACGTTTAAGGACGCTGAGGATCCAACTTCCAAGGCTGCCGAAAAGAAATTTGACAAATACATAAAAAACCCTGGAACACCAAATGCACCCAAAAATGCAAAACCCAAATGATAAAAAAAAATAAAGCAAGTCATCTGTTGTTATTGGTGTTTTCAAGACTGATTAATCTGTCGGTTTCATTTAAAAGTTATGCGCAGCAAAAAACGGATTGCGAATCCATTGATTCATTGGTCAGAATCATCGATGACAATCCCGACCCGCTGAACATTTTAAGGACGGCTTCAGTATACAGGTTGTCCAGATGTGGAATGCCAGCCATCGCTGCTGTTCTACCTTTGCTCAGTGATTCATCGGAGGCAACCCGTAGAAGAGCATATGCTGTGATCTCTACGGTATTGGTCAAGCTGAATGCATCAGCACCTGACTATGAGAATACGCCACAAGTGGGTAAAAAAACGGAGGCGATCAAAAAAGAAAATGGCAGTTTTGATCCGGAAAAAGAACCATTAGCAAACAAGGGATCGATAGAGAAATGGGAAAAGTGGGTTGAGAAAAATAAGTAGAATGAAAATATATTTTCAAAGATGTTGCAACAAATTCAAAGAGAAAACGAACATCATTCTCAGATGATTGTCCAGCCGAAATTAGAAATCGGTGAAAAGGATTATGCTTATGAGCAGGAAGCAAATACCGTTGCCGATAAGGTAATGTGTATGAAGGAGGATAGTGATTTTATTCAGCCAATGGAAGAGGAAGATGAAATGGTACAATGCATGGTGGATACTACAGAAGAGAGTGATCTTGCTTCTCCTGAAGTGGAGTCGGGAATTCGTTCGACTAAAGGCGGTGGACAATTACTTCCTTCGGGATTGGGATCAGAAATGAGTACTAAGATTGGTGCAGATTTTAGTAATGTAAAAGTACATACGGATAGCAATGCCATACAGATGAATGAGGAACTGGGTGCAAAGGCTTTCACTCATAGTAATGATATTTATTTCAACAAAGGACAGTACAACCCTTCTTCCAATCAAGGAAAACATTTACTAGCTCATGAGCTGACACATACTGTGCAACAGGGAGCAGCAATAAGAAAGAAACCTGGTTTTACTAATGGTATTAATCCGAAAATTCAGAAAACTGACAACGAAGAACAAGAGACAGCGTTCGGCTCTTTTAAGGCTCCAGATTATCATGCCGTAACACAAGTGTCTGATGGAAAAGAAGTGGGTGTGATGATGAGAATACAATTTTATCCTAATGCAAAAGTAAATGCTACGTCAATTGGGTTAATACAAGTTGTAAAGGGCGTAAGACAAGGCAAGGCAATTACAGAAGGTGTAAAAAATGAACGACAAGCCCAATCGGGTGTTGGAGCTAATTATTTTGTAGATGTATTGGATGATTATCCAAGTCCTGTTTATGCCGCATCTAAAACCTCTGAAAAAGGCAAGGATCCAACACAATTAAATTCACATGATGCAGATGCAACAGAGCCTTCTTTAAGCCCCATTTATGATGGTATAACATATAATAATTCAGGAGGAAAATATGGTTATAGATATAGAGAAGGTGAGAATATTTTTGATGCGCCAGCCGAACACTATGATCATCCTTTAATTCCTGATTTGGCAAATGATTCTGGTATGACATTTGAGACGGTTGCAATAGCTTTGGATGGGGAAGAAAAAGGTGCTTATTATGGCTCAGTTGAATGGGGTTATAGCAAAGATTCCACAGGCAAGTTTACTGTCCTTACTTTAAAAACTATTTCTCAGGGAATTCCTAGTGAAAAGTTTTTTACTGCTGCAAAATTGTTTAATGAATCGAAGACTGTGGATTTTAAGTATGTAACAAATAAAGTTGCCGAATTGAAACAAGGGTCTACAAGCCGCAATCTGAAAAAGGACATTGCGATACAAATTATCCCAAAATCAAAAAAAGAAATTAAAGGAGTTGAATGGATACAAATAATAGATCCTGCTGGTGGCCCTGATGGTTATTGGATTAAAACAGCAGATTATGACACATTGGATCTTAGTCAGGATACTCTTGACATTCCAATGGTAGAGTTGTTTCAATTAAATAAAAGCAGTATCTTGAAAACAGGAAATAAAGACATTAATCTCCCCGAACAGACAAGAGTTAAAGTTCTAACAACAAAGGATCAAATGTTTTTGAAAAAAGAATGGAATATACAGGTAATCGACAATGAGAATTATGGTCTTGTTGGAGATATTCAATCTGATGATTTGGTCAAAGAATCGTACGAACGAAAATGATAATTATAAAACAGCACCATGAAAATAGCTACCAAAATTTTTAAGCTGTCAATTATTATAGCCCTTTTGGTTTATAATAAGGAATGTAAATCAAACCCTGATTATACTTTATTTATGAAAAACACCATTGACACAAGTGCAGCGGCAAAAGAACTTTTAGAAAAGGGTGACCTTATAGTTCACAATCCATTTATGCCGGAGGATACTAATTCTATCGAATGGATCAAATCAAAAGATAATCTAAAGAAAATCACAGACGTAATAAACTCCAATTCAGATCCAGTAAATGCAAAATTTCTTGCAATTATGGTTTTAAAGAATAATAATAGCGACTATTTTTTGACAATGAATAAAGATTTATTAATAAAGTATGTAGTGCAAGCTTTATTAAATAATTATACTGGTTATTACAGCGACTGGGGATTTAAAGGGAATTATTCCGACCCCAGTTTCGGAGGGACTACTCGTCTAAAAGATGAAGATTTTGGCGCTGTCGGAGCTTTTTTTCTATCAGCAGGGGATTCTGCACTTCCTGAATTATTAAAATTGTTAGACAACTCAACTCCTGTTAATTACAATGTTTATGGTGTGGAAAAGAAAGGCGATCCTCACAAAGTGTGGTATCCTCGTCCCGACTTATGGAAAACATTACGAATAAAAGATTTTGCAGCGCTTTATATAAGTGGAATAAAAAATTATGAGATACGGTTCGATATCTCAGCAAGCAAAAGGGATGAGCAGATTAGTAAAATGATGCAGGAATTAAAGATTAAATAATCGAAGGATACTAACATTAAAAGAGTTAGAATGTTTAATAAAATTGCAAAAAAAGGACAAGAGAACCAGACTGATAAAATAATTCAGCGGCAGATGTATCAAGTAGAAAACAACAAGCTCCAGATGGAACCTGAAGAAAATGCCATGGTTGATGAAGTGGATGATATATTGGCAATGGAAGATGGAGAAGATGAAATACAGATGATGAGTGAACTAGAGGATGCTTCGGATACAAAGATCCAAATGTCTACTTTGAGTAACGGCCCCAAGCATCCGAAAAGGAGAAAGCATCATAAGAAAAAGCCCCCCCCCAGTAAGAATAAGGCAGAAAGAACCTTTGAGAGGAAATTTAAGAATTATAAAGAAGAAAATGAATTTGAATTGAAAGGATTACAGGAATGGGAGAAGTTTGAGAAATTTCGTAATTCTCGTGATGCGTTTGGCAAAATAAGAGGAGAAAAAAAATGGTTCAAGGATTATGTCAATCTGACAAAAAAATCTGGGGCGACCTGGTGGACAGTAAAAACAGAGCAGAAGACTAAGATAATAGATGTTCCAGGGGACAATGACGGAGGCACCGGAGCAATGGATAAAATAGTTGATATTGGCACTTCCTCGGGTAAAATGACCATCGACTATGATATGCGCCCAATTGCGGATAACATGATGATTACAAATGCAACCACAGGAAGAAGGATCTATGAATCCGGAAAAAAAAAGAATAAGGATGGAAGCGGTGCGGTTAGGACATTTGACCTTGGACCAGGGAATACAACAATCAGGATACAAATCAATCCTGACAAACCTGATCCGGATAGTAGTTTTACATACAAGATTTCTATCCAGTCCTCGGAACAAGGTACCACGAATACAATTGTTAATTATGTGCCCGATGTGAAAGGGGAACGTAAACGATATAAGAAAACCACTAAATAATGAAACATCCGATACATATTATTTGCATGAGTTTTTTCCTGCTTAACTTGAGTACTCTTCCAGCGCAAAATAAACTCGATTCTTTAAGCAGAAGAACCGGAAAATGGGTGTTTGAAACAGAGAGTGATCCTGCTTTTGGAGAATTCACCGTCACTCAGTGTGAATATTTATATGGGCAAAAGAATGGGACATGCATTATTACAAACAGATATGAAGAGGTGCTGGCTGAAGTAAATTTTTTAAATGATAAAAAGAACGGACATGTAATATTGTATGATAACAGAAAAATAGATGAGCTGACCATTTTCAGGAATGATACATTGGTGTCCCGTGAAGCATTCATCAAGGGCAGACTCTTCAAAACCGAATACTTCATTCCTCAGAAAGATACGGTCGTGCTGGATCAAGTGATTTTTTTTCAGGGAAAAGGGGGGAAATGGATGTTGAGAAAGTATAAGGATGGGCAATTGAAAAAGGAAGTGGTCTATAATCGGAAAGGCTGGACCAAGATGATTACAGAGTACGATGACAAGGGAGTGAGTATCAGTACAAAATATTAAAAAACGAAACAGAGAATTTATGGACGAAATGTTGATAGAAACAAAAGGAAGGATTGAGAATGCCGAATGGTCAAGATCTGATAATGCATTAGCCATTTCAGCCGAGTTGAAGTGGTTGAAAGCTGTGATTGAAATGAGAAGAAGAATTAATGCGGAGAAACTCACAATGGAAAGTGTGTTTGATATGCTTCCCCCTGATTTTGATAATTCTGCATATTCTCAACTTATAAGAAACTACAACTTCGATTTTGAAGAAAGGCTCATCCTTATCCTTGCATTGTGTATTCACATCAATCCTAAAGGATTGGATAGCTTCATCCAAGATAAGCCTAAAACCTCTTTTGGAGGAGTAATCGGAAAAAATCATCGTGGTTTTATTCCGACAGGTGAAACGGTCATGTTTATTATTGCAGGAAATGATATTGAAAAAAGACTGGATCTGCTGTGCCTGTTTGATAAGGACCATGCTTTCTATAAAGACAATCTTGTTTATCTAGAGCAGGCTCTACCCTCAGAACCCGAATTAAGTGGTGTACTTACTTCTTCTCAGGATCTTGTTGATTTGGTCCTTCGCGGCATTGTAAGAAAACCTGATCTTCGCCATGATTTCCCTGCAAAACTATTAAGTACAGATATGAATTGGGAAGATGTTGCTCTGCCCGTATCTACATTTAATCAACTCAACGAAATTGAATTATGGATTGAGCACAATCATTTGCTTTCTAAAGATTCTGTAATCGGTAAAAAATTAAAACCCGGGTTTCGTGCTTTGTTTTATGGTCCTCCGGGAACAGGTAAAACTTTATCAGCATGCTTAATCGGGAAAAAGACCGGAAGAGATGTTTATCGTGTAGATCTTTCTACAATTGTTTCTAAATACATTGGAGAAACTGAAAAGAATTTGGCAAAACTTTTTGACAGAGCTTCAAGAAAAGATTGGATTTTGTTTTTTGATGAGGCGGATGCTTTATTTGGAAAACGTACGAACGTAAATGATTCACATGATCGTTATGCAAATCAGGAAGTGAGTTATTTGTTGCAAAGAATCGAATATCATGAAGGACTTGTAATTCTTGCTACTAATATGAAAAACAATATTGATAGTGCTTTTTTAAGAAGGTTTCAATCCATTGTTTATTTTCCTATGCCTAAGGCAGAAGAAAGAGTATTGCTATGGCAAAAAGCTTTTTCGGAAACAATACCTGCTGACGATTCTATTTCTTTAACAGATATCGCTAAAAAGTATGAACTAAGTGGTTCATTAATTCTTAATATTGTTTCGCATAGTACCCTAAGAGCTTTTAATGAAAAAAGCAAAGTTATAACAATGAATATGCTCCAAGATGGTATTGCTCGTGAGTTAGCAAAAGAAGGCAGAACATTATAGAAATTACGCGACCAATTTCGATTTTCCTTTTTTGTTTTTTAATTGAACATCTGCCTTCTCTTTTATCCATTTGTCAAACTGGATAGATTCATAACCGCTCATATACAATGAGTATGAATAGCTTATTTCAGACAATGTTTTTATGTTATCTTTTTCATCTTCAAGAGTCTTGATAAAATCATAACAATTCTTATGAAGGGTTTTAAGGATTTTGTAAATCAAAAAGAAACGCTTGTTTTGACCTCCTTCATGACCTTTATTGTAACGCTGTATCATTTTTTTTAATGCTTCAGAACGATATTCAAACCATTCCAGATTCCCAGTTTCTATTCTGCAGATTACTTCGAAAAAATTGTAAGCTAACAGCCATCCATTCTTATCTTTGGGGAGTTCGGTGCAATTTTTTAAGGATTTTAAAGCAATAGAAAATTCATTCAGCCTGAATTCTACTCCAGCTTTTAAAAGGCACCATTTGGAGTAAATGAATTCATCGGGTTGCATACTCACTTTTAAAAATGCTCTTTCCATAATTGAATTCACCTTTTTATAATCATCTTTCATAAGATAACTATAAAGCAATATTTCCAATGATGCTAATTCATTTAAAATATCTTTTTCAAAATACTTATTTGATAGATTGGCATGGTGAATGGCCTTTTCATATTCTTCCGTCAATAAATAACATTTGGCTAGTTCCATGTTTATTTTACCGGAATAATAAGGCGTTTTTAAAATTTCGTAAGTCTCTGCATTTGTAAGTAATGCTAAACCAAAATCGAGGGATTTTTTAAACTCATGAGTCTCTCTGTGATAATTAAGAGAGGATAAATTGTAGTAAAATCCAATTTTTACGGATTTACTTTGCACATAATCTTTTCTCACAGCATCTAACTTGTTTTTCCATTCTTCTAGTGGATGTGTATTAGCAGTTTTGAAAAGTCGAGAAGCAGTCATTTCATAATGAAAGGATTTTGCAAATTGTAATTTTTCAAGAAGAGATGTATTAGTCTCTATTCTTTTCATAAAGGCAGAAAATACTTCCTCTCCCGATTTTAGTAAATTGTAATTTCTGCAAAGTTCATCTATTAAAATTTGCTCTGCAAATAATTCATTCTTTTGCGCAATTGATGAAGCTCTTTCGAGTATCGAAATGCCTTCACTATAAATCCCTCTACCTAGCAATATCTCACCCTGAAGAAGCATTCTTCGGCAATCAAAAATAGCTAAGTCGTGCTTCGCTTTAAATTTTGTTGTTGAAGTTTGCAATAAAAGGATGTTTACAATATCACTTTTTAATCTACATTTTAGTTTCGAAAAATTAGCCTCATTTTTTTTGCTTTTATCATAAAGTTCTAGGAATACTTTTTGGTCGAGCTCATCAATTTTTTTACAACCTTTTGCTTTTACTGCAATGTCAAATAGTAAATTAATTTTTTTGCAATCATTGTCTTTTTGAAATTTGTAAAAATGTCTCAGTAATTTAATTTCTCCTGTTTGAAGATTTTGTACTAAATTAATTACGTTTTTCATAGCCTTTGATTGAAGTAGTTTTCTATTTGACAGGCTAAAATCTGAAAAGGCTATTTTATTTCCTTGGACACTTTTGCCTGTCTGTGACATTGGATTTATAGGCCTTATTTTGAAAAATGCCATTTAACGCTGTCCGAAACCCTCAAAAACTGTCCCTCGTTATGTTGATTTTTAGTCTTATTTTTTGGGCAATAAAAAACAAGCTTTACGATGGAACACAAGCTAGACAAGCAAAAAACAATGGGAAAACAGTACTTTAGTCATGAAAATGCTCAGCAAATAATGGATAAAGGCGTGATAACGGATAACGCTCTTATTATATGTGAAGAAATTGCATGGCTTTCTGTTATTGTAGATGGGCGAATTGCAAAGTTGGAAAAACCTGAGTCTGATACCCTGTATTTTGCGGAAATAGCCCCTCCAGACCTTACTAAAAAGCATTCACCCTATGCCGATTTGGTGAATAATTATCAATTAAGTATAACGGAAAGATTGCTGCTCATTTGTAGCCTTGTGCCCCATATTTCCCCTGAAACATTTACCACAAAAATTAAAGATGGACAAACAGGAATAAAAATTAAGTATCCCAAACTTGGAGGTTATTTTGATACTACGTTCACCAATTTTGTCCCAACACTGCAAACGGCAGTGTTTCTATTGGCTGGTGATGATATGAGTGCGATGTTGTACAATCATTTATTTCTTGTGGAAAAAGCAGTTCTTATTAAAGAGCAGATAATTACATTAGGTGCTGTGAGTACCTGTGAGGATGATACCAACATGAGAAATCATGCTATTAAACTCGCACCTGAATTTGTACAATACCTTATCTCGGGAAAACAACCTCGTCCCGATTTTGGAAGGGCATTTCCTGCTACATTAATTACTACCGGATTGGATTGGGATCAATTAGTAGTAAAAGAGGCAGTATTTGCAGAACTCCATAGAATTATGCGTTGGGAGGAAAAAGGGAAAGAACTTTTAAATAAAACAAATAGAAAACTAAATTCGAGTTTTGCTTGTTTGTTTTACGGGCCATCAGGAAGCGGAAAAACACTAGCGGTTCAGCTTTTGGGAAAAACACTTGGAATAGATGTTTTCAGAATTGATTTATCAATGGTTGTTTCAAAATACATCGGAGAAACGGAAAAAAATCTGGCCTATCTTTTTGACAGAGCAAAAGGAAAGAACTGGATATTGTTTTTTGATGAAGCGGATGCTTTGTTTGGAAAACGAACCGATATAAGTGATGCAAAAGATAAATGGGCAAATCTTGAAATGTCTTATTTGCTGCAACGTATGGAAGATCACAATGGGCTTACAATACTTGCGTCCAATTTAAAGAACAATATTGATACTGCAATGACCAGACGTTTTCAATCGGTCATTTATTTTAACCGCCCTACAAAAGAAGAACGTATTCAACTTTGGAAAAAACTATTGCCTGAACCATTTAGCTATCATCCTAAATTAAATTTTAATGAATTAGGGAAATATGAATTAACAGGGGGTAATATTACCAATGTTATCAAAGCTGCATGTTTAGAAGCAATTTGCCGTGATTCAGAAGAAATCGCAAGCCAGGATTTAGCAGATGCAATTACCAGAGAATTTAACAAAGAGAATCGTTTTCCTAATTAATTTTTAGAATGAAAGAATACGATCACAGAGATAGCAGAGAGAATGAACGGATTCAGCGGATGAAAGACCGCAGAGCCATGATGTGGAGAATGGAAGAAGACGATGAGGAAGAAGAGTTTGAAACTGTTCAAAGAAAATCTTCTATTGAGATTGGCGCCTCAGATGATATACATGAACAACAAGCGGATGAAGTTGCAAAGAAAGTAGTAGCCGGAGAAAATGCAAGTGATCTTGTAAAAAATCAACCTTCTATAAATTCTGTTCCGCAAAGAAAAGAGGAAGAAGAAGAAAGTACATTGATGGCAAAGAGTGAAGATGGAACACTCAAAGGAACAGATCAATTACAAGCAAAACTCGATAGTTCAAAGGGCGGTGGGAATACGTTGGATACTAAAACCCAAAGTGAAATGGGAGAAAAAATGGGAACCGACCTTAGCGATGTAAAAATCCATACCGATAGCAACGCCCATGAAATGAGTGAAGGAATAAATGCAAAAGCATTTACTCATGGACAGGATGTTTATTTCAAACAAGGAAATTTTGATACAACTTCTACTGAAGGGAAAAGTTTACTGGCGCATGAGATAGCGCATACTCAACAGCAGAAGGATGGGCTGAGTCGCCAAATACAACGAGCACCAAATAAGTATAAAAAAGGTGAAAATTTACAATCTATTTGGTTTAAAGATATTGAAGAACTTGAATCTGCTTTTGATGGCAAACTAGTTTTTGGACTTGGGGCTTCGGGTTTATATGTGCAAAGAGTTCAGCTAGCTTTGTTAGAACTTCAACGGATAATGGGATGGAAAGATGAAACGGGTAAAAAATTTGCTGTGGATCTAGGTACAAAAGGTGATGATGGAAATTTTGGAGATAATACGCTGGCATCAATGATAGCGGTTCAGAAAAAACTTGATATGAAAGGAACGGAAGGAAATGTTGGGAAAGAAACCATGGGTAAGTTAGATTCTATTTTTTGGAATAAAAGAGATCTTCCTGTTAGCTATAATCAGTTAAAAGAAGAAGAAGAAATACATCAGGCAATTTCTAAAACAGAATATTATAGCGAAGGGAAAATAGGCGCGACTTTAAGCACTTATAATGAT
>Ga0163149_10006298_pt1 | contig 12233 bp, 8 predicted proteins | sample OliLakLV19MP5G1_FD_148604 | JGI IMG/M metagenome (GOLD analysis project Ga0163149, IMG submission 148604) | Freshwater microbial mat bacterial communities from Lake Vanda, McMurdo Dry Valleys, Antarctica - Oligotrophic Lake LV.19.MP5.G1 | ecosystem: Environmental > Aquatic > Freshwater > Lake >...
ACTCCGTACTTATAGATAAACGAAGGAAATTGTCTTGATCATTCAGCTCCGTCCTTGCGGAATTTCTTGTCGTTCATCACTCCATCTCAAATCATAATTCATAGCACTATGCCATAAAAATTAAACGAAGACAAGTGCTACCGCCACTTCACAACATTCATGCCAAGAAGATTAAAACTGCCACAGATATAGCATAGTATGATATCAGAAACGCAAAGAAATGACAGCGGATGCTGCTCGTCTCAATGCTCCAGCGAGATGGCAGATGCTCATGCCATGAGTAGTAGGTCCATTTGTAGATTGTCCATGCAGAACCAATTGCAAGTCTTGGATTTTCTAGCCCAACCCATTTGGGTCTACGATTTTCTCCATGAAAAAGATCGATGGACGAATCAAGCCGGTTTGGAATTTTGGGATTCGCCCAATCAAGAAGAGCATTGTAGCCGTGATCGAACCCAAGGACGATCCGCTTCGACTGTGAAGAAACTGCAGATGACACAAGCCGAAATCGAACAAGACGGTGGCATGGTTCAAGCCCGATGGACCATGTACCCCAAGGGCGTGGCCAAGACCGTGGATGTCACTGTAACAGGGATATGGCTGGACTGTGACAAAGACAAATTTGGCAAGAACGGTCATTGCTGTATGTTGTTTCACGCCGTGCCCGTCGAGAAGGAGTCCTTGGAGGACAAGTCCTTGCGAGCGGAGGAAATGTTGCGGCATCTTCCAATGGCAGTTTGTCAATTTGACATGGCCGGAAATAGCATGTTTCAAAACCGGTGGGCTCAAATACCGGGGGAATCATCATCCGAATCGGCATCGGCGTCATCCACAAGACCAGAGAGTACATCTTCTGCTTCAGAAAAGCCTTTGGCCTCATCGGCGTCTTCTGCTACTGCTACTGCTACTTCCGCCCCTCCCTTGATGACTGACTTTCTGCGTCGGTTCGCCAATCCGAAAGTAGCCCAAGAAGCCTTACAGGCGATCCAAACTACCACGGAAGAAGTCCTTCACCTAGAAGCGGAACTTCGGAGTACCACCACTCACCTCCAGGCCGGCCATCGTCGGAGTGACAGTGACGCTAGTGCTTGTGACAGCAGCGGTGGTGAATGGTCCGGTGTCTCTCTTCGAAAAACCACCGACCCTGTTACGGGCAAACCCGTCATTTTGTTCAGTGCTCAAGACAAATCCGACCGTCTAAGGGCCAAAAAGTTGCAAGCCTCCAAAAGTCCGAATTCTTGGCCATTATGGCCCACGAAATTCGAACACCACTGCATCAAGTGATTGGATGCATTGATTTATTGGATCAATCACCACAGCCCATGACACGTGAACAAAAAAGATACGTCAAATTGTTACAATCCAGTGTTCAGGGTCTCATGACAGTCATCAACGACACGTTAGATTATTCCAAATTGGAAGCTGGGAAAATGAAGATGGAAAGCATCCCCTATGAACCACGGAGTGTGGTGGAGGGTTCCATGGCAGCGGTCCGGGCCCGGTGCGAGGAAAAGAACCTATCCCTGACTGTGGATTGGAAGACGGACATTCCCTTTCGAATATTGGGAGATCCCAACCGCTTTCGACAGGTGTTGCTCAATCTGCTATCCAATGCCATGAAATTTACAAACCAAGGAGGTAGTGTACAGGTTCATGGCTGCTTATTAAATCAGCAAGAGCTACTGGCACAAGACCATTCGGCTTTGCCGTGTTGTAACCCAAATGGCTGCTGCTGCTGCCAACATCAACAAATCCTCGTCAGAACAACACTGGATCAAGGTTACCATCTCCGACACGGGCGACGGTATCTGCGAACGGAATCAAGGATTGATCTTTCAAAAATACCAACAAGAAAACTTGGCCATTGCTCGGACACACATGGTGGCACCGGACTGGGGTTGTCCATTTGTCAATTTCTGGTGAAAGCCATGGGAGGAGCCATTGGCGTCACGAGCCAGTTGGGACAGGGGTCAGACTTTTGGTTTACCTTGCCCGTGTCGACCCCGCCAATACCATGTCGGGCCTCTATGATGGACATGTCCAATGGCAGTCATAAAACTCGCCTCGATGAAACCAAGGAGGATTCCAAATCGGTTACTGACGGATGTAGAGTTCTAGTAGCTGAAGATAATCGTGTCAATCAAAAGCTCATGCCAATATGCTCAAGCGCTTGGGCCATCAATCGACCATTGCCGAGAATGGACAAGTTGCCATTGACATGCTAGAAGATAGTAACAATTCTTTTGATTTTGTATTGATGGACATTCAGATGCCCGTCATGGATGGTTTGGAAGCGACTCGGCGCTTACGAACCTTGGGGCACACCACGTTGCCCATTGTGGCCTTGACGGCCAGTGTCAAACAGCACGACTATACGGAGCTTGGGTTTGATGACTGGCTGTCCAAACCATTGCCATTGAAAGAACTCAAGGAAAAGATTTTGCTACATAAACAAAGAGTATAGAAAAATGAATTGATTGTTGTATACTAAGCTTAGAGTATAAATTAAAATTGAAATTCGAAAACCTAAACCTGAAGTAGCTAGGTAGTTAGCGTGGTTGCGAGGAACAAATTCCAATTCCAAATACATCCATCCATCCATGACTGGTGAATGTGGGCCAATAAAGCTCTCTACCTACGCTACATCGAAAAGCTTGGTTGGTTACTCTCTCCAGCTATAGGTTATGTAATCTATATACCTTTTTTTAATTGACTATTGTACGGGGCAAACAGAATACTTGCTCTTGTATTCGATATATGTTGTAGTGCATCTTGGGGCATGTTTATACTATGGCGCCAGCAAAACCAACTCCGTCCTATTTCGTCTTTTGTGGATTTGCCTGCCTCGATGAATAAATTGCAGGCAAGAAGTACAATAGGCGCGAAAAACACATCCAGACCGTTCCTAATAGCCATCAAGGAACTGCCTGCACGTCCTGCAGACACAGTGCAGCATTTTATAGAAACCGACTCCGACTCCGACCTGCGCGACTCCATCCGTTTCCATGGCACACACTGTATGTACCTGCATGGCTGCTGTCTTCTTTTATTGTTCGGTAGTTGTGTACCAGGCTTGTTCTTTTCGTTCAATATACGTCTCCAATTGATGAAATTGCTCTTCTCGGTCCGCGAATTCTTGCTCTTTGGCAAACAAGCTGTCTTCCAAGACGTGACATCGTTCGTTCACGAGTTCGTCGTGAAGCAAGACCGATTGTTCCAATAATTCCACCCGTATTTGGAGTTGATTGTTTTCTTCGAGTCTGGCTTTCAAGCGTTGACGCAGTTGCATCATGGCGTCTTGTGCGGAATATTTGGGCGAAGAAGAAGAAGACGAGGAGGAGGAGGATGTGGATGCCACTTCTACGTCAACATCGGCGGTTGTGTCCACACAATCAATGAGTTGGATTCCTTCTTGTTGTTGTGCGTCTTCGATGGTCATGATGAATGAAGGAGTGTATGGGTCCTTTGTTGGTAGTTTTATATATAATGATAGAGTCTAGTATAGTCTATCAATCTATTTGTATTGATTATGGGTGTATCCTTGGAGGTTGTTGTAAATGTAGGAAATGAAGGAAGGTGCGGTGGGTGAAAAATGTTGGCGAGAAAAAATGTGTTTTATGCCGTGAAAAAAAGCACTCCGCGGTGAAGACAGTGTGAAGACTCACTTTGCGAGCAAGGAACTGCGGTGATGGGCGATCCTTTTTTGCGCCGGTACAAGTACCAGTACTGTGCACACCCAGTGAGCATAGCGTGCGCTGTGCTATCGGTAGACTACTAACTGTATTGGCACATGCAAGACCCGTTAGGTCACAGTCATTGCACCCGTGGATGCCAACGCGAACCCTGACCAATTAGCCGAACACTGATTTCCCGCCTAAACTCGAATGAGCGAGCCTGCATGAAGGAATGTTCCCGGTGTGAGATCGTATGTGCGTCTCTGAAGGAAGGAACATGCGGCGTAAACAACATGCCATGGGCGGATGTTGTTGTTGTGGAAACTCCACTTCTGTCAACATCAATGGCCCACTGACAATCCACAATTCCTAATGAACCAGAAAAAAAATTGCATTGCCACAGATGGGGTGGAACAATGACCTTGATGAAATGAAAATCAAGTCATCCGGAAAAGAGAGATCGTTCAGCTGAATCAACAGACCTCAACAATCCTGACTGTGATTGACACTTGTCTGTTGCAAGTTTTGAAATTTGTGCTCCCCTGATTTCAAGCATTTGACCGAAGTGAGGAAGATTAAAGAATCAGTGACCCTGTTGCCAAGTTGTCCCAAAAAAATGTTCCCGATGCCGACACACGCTGACTGAGTTGCACTGCAAACACAAAGATTTGCCAAACCACATGCAACTGAAAGATTTTGAGAAACTTGGGCAAGTTGGAGGCATGCCAAATTGCGCTTATCAACACTTTCCAATTCAGTTTGTTCCCCCATGTGTGGCACATTACAAAGTTCATTTTTGCCATGCGTGTGTTTCTGGACTTCAAGTTTTCAATCACAACACTTGCAAACGCATGACCATTTGAAACAAAACAGTTGAAAATGTTGCTCAAACAGTTGATGTCTCAGCACTTTGATGTTCAAAACTCACTGAATGACTTTCAAACAATTAATTTCTTCCATGTGACCTTTTCAACCTATGGCTTCTTATCAAAACAAGACAATTGGCTTCACAGAAACAATTTTCATTGCAGGCAACACAATGAGTCCACCAAGTTCTTAGCTTCAGCATTTGATTAGAATTTGGTTCAAATTGCAATGCAAAAATTAATGAGCCTTGTCTTGCATGATGAAACATTGGTTGACTCAGTTGTTTCCCTTGTTTGTCAACCATTTTTTGTCGCTGCCATCACAGTTTTGAGGAAATGCAGTTTGTCAGTTGTTGTTAAGTGAGGTTTGGCCCTGTGTCATTCCGGTTTTTCATGTGTCAAGCAAGATGATGCATGTCAGTTGGAACAACAATGATGCAGCACAAAGTTGCATCACTTTCTCAACACTGATTTCCAGCAACAGTTAATCTGCTTTCTTCACACTTGTGATCGCTTGCCAGCGGCACAGCTGCGTCTGACTTCGAGGTGAGTTGAACTCGTTGTGTTCGGTTACTCCGCGATACCACATTCTTCGTGGAAGTAAGAGTTCCTTCCTTCGGTACTGTGTGGTAAATGCTTGATTAACAGACACACAATCCTGGCTATCAGGCCTATTGGGCCATTCTACGAATACGAATCTTAATTAACAGGGACGAAGGGGCAGGAGTTCTCTATTGACTGAACGACACTTCTGCACTACCGGGCAGTACCGGCATCCCTATCGTCTAACCAGTTTTGCTGGTTGACGACGTTATGCATGAACGGAAGCATAACATTTTAGTTAGGGGAAGGTAAGAAAATCGAATTTTTCTTCTCAATGACCAGAATATGTTAATTACTTTTGTCCCACAATGCTTCATGATGGCCATTTTCAATAAATACGGCATGACTGAATGACCTCCGTCAACTCAAAACTATGTCATCTATTGTCGTGCCCATGTTCCACGAATAACTAGGTTCAAGTAGATGCATAAACATATCCGACACGTGTACACTAACCGTGCCGGTAAACACGGTACTCGGAGTAGTTGATACGCGAAATCTATGGGAACACCGTTGAATCACCACTGTACTAGTACGTGAGTAACCTACAGTAGCTGGAACAACGTAGTGTTCTCCATGATACTTCGTACAAGAATAAACAACCGCATTACATGCGCACAAAAAGAAGCTATTGCAGGACAGCAGGAGATAACCTCTCTACACCTTGTGTTCATAAAGTAATCGCTTAGTTTCGATACACTTCACTTGATTTACACTACTGAAACAAAAAACATGACCATCTCTGTAGCAAACAACTCTTGCAACTCCGGATTGACCGAAAGCATTCATCTTGGTACTGCCACTGGTAGTAGCAGTATGCGCAGTGGCAATGATGGATCCTGTTCCTTTCTTCTCAACCGATCGAGCATCTTTCATCGTGGCAGCCTGCACAGTCAGGCGCAGTTTCTACCTGCAGAACAACTAGCAAAACAACTAGAAGAAGGAAGCAACAACCGACCCATCAGCCCCCACAGTGTTGGCAGAGGCAGCAGTATCAGCAGTGGTGCTAGTAACTTGACTCCCAAGAACAACCGCACACCCCGTCGTACTACCAGTACTACCCCCAACGGATCCCCATCCCGTCTGCGACTGTTGCGAGACTACTCCAAGCACAAGGCCGAGATTACGACCGAGTCTTCTTCGTCTTCTACTACTCAAGTTCAGCAGCAGAAACGCGATGACATTGACAACAAACTGAGCTCCTTGCTCATGAGCAATGCGCAATATTACTACCGCCAACGGGAGCAACTTCGGCATTCGCAAAAAGGCAGCAGTCATGGTCACGTTGAGGATGACGAGGACGATACAACAGCTCCCCTTTCGGAGCAAAGCCAAACATCCGCCCAAGAAGCTTCGGAAAGCAAAGACGAAGAAATCGCCCAGAACAAACGAGCAGCCGAAGCTACTACTCTTGACTGCGAGGTGGCTGCTAAAGTCAGTGTTGAAGTTGCTTCTAAAATTGCAACAGAGCATCTCCAACGTGAGATTGCCACTCTTTTATGCGACGACAGCCTCGACAGGGTGGAAAACGACTGTGACGCGAGTTTTGCTAGCTTTGCGGCGGATGATGACGATTCCTTGGCCTTTTTGGACCTCATGGGCGATGATACCACAGAGGTCAATATGGACGAAGGAGAAGAAGAAGAAGATGCTTCAGAAGTGGCAGAAGATGCCACAGAGGTCGAAGAAGACGCGGAAGAAGAAGAGGAAGACATCCAACTTCTTCAAAAAGGCCACAGTAGAAGTACTGGCAATACACCACTGGCCAAATACATGTATCCATCCTCTGGAAAGATCATCCCCGACGGTATGATCACCCAAGACAGCAACAGCACCCGCGGCAGTACTCGCAGTGCTCGTAGTCCTCGCAGTCGTAGTCGAAGCAGTTCCAACCGACGCCGCAGCAGTAGCAACAAAGGTGCCCTCAGAACCAGCAGCAACATGGCTGGCGGCCACAAGAGCACCGGGAATCTCTTATCTTCCTTTGCCAAAGACCAACAACAACAACAATCACCCGATTGTCGTCGTCGTTTGCCACGCAAATGGAAGTCGCAAGATGGCGAGGAAATGAATGGCAAGCTTGCCTCCATGCGACGAAACGCACCACCCCGACGATCCAAAACCTTCAATGCTTCTTCCAACGCCATTCCTTCGTCGTCCTTGTCGTCCGCATCCCCCGCGGCGACTCGACAACTACGACAAAATGCCTTGCGAGTTCATCATCAACGCAAGCTTCCCAGCTTACAGACGGATGGCGGAAGTTTTATGAATGCTTCCTTTATTACAGGATCCCGCATTCGTCGATCCATTCGAAAATAAACATCGGGTTTTCTCTGTGAAAGCGCTTAAATGAACTTTTTACTTTAAATGAAAACCAGTTTCATTCCTCCTTCCTTTTCTACTACTACTAGCTAGCTAGCTAGTGCCAACCAGGACTTTTTGTGAAAGACTAGCAGCTACGAACGCCACTCGCAGTGAGAAAAAGCACGCCTGCCTCCTATCCGCATGGTACTGAGCAGCTGCCGCCATGACTGTATTGACCTGTTCAATAGTCTAGATACCGGTACATCGTCGCTGGTATGAGCTAGCTAGAGCTAACTGCTAGCTGCCTGGTACAGCGTACAGTACGTAATGTTTATTCGGGTCTGCCCGCAGCACTGTACTATTACTGTATCTGCTAGCAATCTAAGATACCGGTACGAGTGCTAGCTAGATAGCTAGCTAGCTAGCTACTAACTACTAGCTAGCTAGCTAGCTAGCTAGCTAGCTATAGGTATCGATGCTATCGAAAGCCGAAGGTACGAGCGACTCAAACATGAACGGGACTGAACTTATTTCGCTTCTCACCTATATTAATGAAGCGGTAAAGCACCGTTATATTTGAATTTTTAAATTTCTATTTGGATTGGCAAGATGACGTAGCTTTCATCAACTTTTGATTCGTGCATGCGAGTGTCATGGTGAACCACGTCGTTCTTTCATCATCCTTCTGTGAGAAACAAACCAATCATCGCTCCCAGCTTGACTGGCTAGTGGTTAGCTAGCTAGCTAGCTACTGGCTAGTAGTTCGTAGTAGCTACTATTAGAAACATCTTTTGACTTGGATTTTCCTTCTTTAGGATTGATGGGACGGAGTCTTCCAGCTTCCGTTGCTGTCGTAGGCAATACTCGTAAGCGAAGATATCGTCGTCAAAATCTGCCAACTGCTAGGAGCTAGATCGCCTTTTGTTGTCGCCGTCGCAAGTCTTGCATGGCACCCCTGCATGTCATGTCCCGGTAAGAACTAGTAGTAGCTAGCTAGCATAGTACTAGGGTAGATTCGATAGACTGCAATCGTTCCGGTCCCAAGAGATCTCGGAGTTGAACTATTACATTTGAATAGGGCATATGTTGAGCCGACAGATTCCTTGAAACATCAAAATTTCAACTAAAGAAAAAAACACCCCCCCTCTTCGTCTGTCTCAAAGTTCACTTTATAATAAGCTATCAATGCAAACACTAACTTGCAGTGCTCCAGAAAGGACGATGATGGGAAGAAGAAAAAGGCAAAGATCATCGACTGGCAGCCGTAGCAGTCATGGCGGCATTGGCAGTGACAGAAGAAGCAGCCATAGCGTTGGTAGCAGTACCGTACAACCCGCTATGCTGTCACTGCTGATTGCTGCTCTGCTTGGCTCGCAGACGACGACGCATGCCTTCATTACCCTCCGGCAGTCTCATGTTGGTGTCATCCCAAGAACAGCTAGTAAGAGATCTTCCATCTTGATCGCGAAGAACAAGAAACAATATTATACAAACAGTCAACAAGAAGAAGTGGATCAGCTGCAACCATTTTATCAGACATCTTTCAGCAACTCTTCTTTGTTGCCTCCCTTGCTGGAATTATCGAATCTGCCTCCTTCTTTTTATCTCCCAGACGACATAAGCACTTTAACCGACTCCATCAAGAATGGCACCTCGACGCCATCCTCTACAACAGCTGCTTCTGCTACCAATTCCAGCGTTACGACCACCACCACCTTGCTGGTGAAACCCAGCGTGAAAAAAAGGAGGTCGAAACCAGCTTTGGAAGATGTGCTGAAAGCCCAAAAGCAAATGAAATTGAGCAATAGGCATTCAGGAGGAGTACAACCATCCGTTGAACCCACGCCACAAACATCCACGGCATCATTCACCTCCCGAAAACGAGAACGAAAACCCCAAGATTCGTTGGATAAATTTGCTCGTGACATTACCACGGTTCTAAAAGAATTAAGACCCCACGGAAGCGATCCAACACTGCCCACATTATTTCGTAACATCAACATGCCATCCTTTACGAATTCGTGGTCGCAGCACGATTGGGATTTGCACACCAGTCGATGGCGCTACTGGAAGTATATCATCAGCTTTCCTACGTCTCGACTCGTCAGAAGATTGGCACCTCAGCTCGCTCTGGTGGTCGTTTGGAGTTGTATCGCGTGTTGGCTTTGTAGTCACGACTTGGCGGTCCATCACAAATTGCTCGCACGAGCCGTCTTGCCTTTGGCGCCCCTCTCCTTGGTGTCGACCTTTGTGGCCGGTCTGCTTACCTTGAGAAGCAATCAAGGTTTATCACGTCTCAATGAAGGGCGATTGGCTTTTGGCAAAGTTGTCTTGTATACACGGGACATGGCGCAATTGATTGCCTCTATTGTGTATCCACGGAATCGTCGCCTCGGATTGTTGGCGGCACGACATGTGGCGCTGTTTGCGTGGCTCCTCAAGGACTTCTTGAGGCATTATGATGAAAATTGGACACAACCGTTATTGCCATATGAAGCCATTGTGTGCCATGACGAAGATTTGGTTCGATGCATGTTACCGTCAGCGACACCTGCTACATCGTCTACGGCGACTTCTACGCCGACTACACCCAAAATAAAATCCTCGCTCTTCTCACTGAAATCCAAGAATTCTAGCCAAAACGACGCGGACAACAATGGCAGTAAAGCCAATCGCATCAACAACAACAATGTCGAAAAGTTGAGTTCGGACGCACGATTTCTTTTACATCAACGGAAAAAACCAGTGGCCATTTGTACCCGGTTGCGACAAATTTTTGCGTACATGCAAGTGGATATGACCACCAGTGAACAATCACGGCTGGATGCCTGTGCACAACAACTCAACCAATGCATCATGGTCTGTGAACGGATTCGCGCCAGTCCCATTCCTCCCCTCTACACGGCTCATGCCGGACGGCTGCTCATGTTTTATCTCTTCTTTTTGCCGTTGGCATTGCGAGGAAGTTCCTTGCTCAACAATGTCGGAACTATATTGACCACGACGGTCGTGAGTTATGCCATGTTGGGATTGGATGAAATTTCCCACATTTTAGAAGAACCTTTTCGATTGATGCCCTTGTATCACTTGTCAAAAAATTCCATGAAAGATGTCGCAGATGCATTGGTGTGTTTACCACCTTCCTTGGACGAGGAGGTGTCGTCGTTGGACGACAAAGATTCGGATATGGATGTGTATTTGCAGCTCAAAAGTGAAAATGGGGAACAATGTTCTCGCAATTTTGTACAGTCCTACTGGTAAATAGATACTAATGCGGACGGTTTTAGGTTCGATCTACTACTATGGCATAGAGTTAGTGACAACTAAGTAATTGTAGCACTCATTGAACGAAGGTCCAACTGACTCGTATGTTCTATAAATTTTCACATGTCCTGTTCTTGGACTAAGGGACCTAGTAGTTGCATTGGTTTCTAATATAGCTGGGCACTGAAGCCCTTTTGTAGGTACACAACTGGCACAACCAACTTCAACAGAAGGTGGATACACACATTCCTGTTGTGCATTGAAACTAATGTGATGCATGTTGCTTTACTGGTTACAGCATTGTCAACATTCATCTCCTCCACCACCCATGCATGCTCCATGGCCACCATTTCCAATGCCAGTCAGCCCCTCATTCAGAGTCATTTTATTATCATGCCTGACACAATTTCATCACCATCTCTCTTTGCTACTGAACTTGGCTTGTTTTGGTCTTTTAGGCTGATTGTTCATACCCTCATGAGCACCATCCTTATGTTTGGCCTATTTGCCATTGATGACATTTCATAATAAACAGCAAAGAGTGGCTGATGCATAGTAAATTATGAGAGATGGACTGTTGGAGAGATCTATCCAGTTGTTGAAACAGATCAGTTCAATAGAAATTATGGTTGTGTGGTTGTTGCTACTGCTTGTAGTGATCTTGAAGTGGGAACTTCAAAGATACCATAGTTGTAGATGCACACATCTTCCAACACACTCCTGCGGAGATAGGGATGGAATCCTGTCTTCGGACTGTTCTGCATGCATTCACAGGTTGAATCAGCTACACTCCTATGAATTAAAAATGCAATGAATCGTCATCCATTGCCTTCTGCCACTTGACATCCTTCTCAACTTGTGAAAAGTTCCAAGCTGTCTTTCCACCGCCACTTCCAACGCTGTCATTGTCATCAGATCCACCACGCTTTGATTCTTGACTATCCAGGATTGCTGGGCAGTTCCCAGAGATGTGTCCAATCTTGTTGCACCGATAGCACATCTTCTTCTTGTCTGATGAGCGCGCTTGTTGGGCAAAGCTCACTACGGACAAACCATCGGAAAGATCCTCAACCTGTCGTTGTCGGGATCCACCATGTCCTCTGCGATTGGTCAACACCATTATGGCTATGGGCACATCAGCAGGGCACACATCCTTCCTAAGGACATAGTTGTTATTCAACTCTTCAACTGCTGCCTTGCAGCGGGCTTGGTCCATTCCTCCAAGGAATAAACTTGCTAAGCATTGATTGCGAGCAGATTCCTTATCCTTTGCGTTGTCATTTTCATGACAAGGGGGAACAAGCTTTCCCCACACAGCTTCAACAGCTTCAACTTGTTGCAGGAACCTCTTACAACACTCATTGAGACTCTCATTGGGGCTTTAGGTGTTGCCTCTTCCATGCAAAGTCATGTTCAGCGACTGCATGACAACGAACTTGTTCCTGACTCCACCAGCATTGTAGACAAGTTCCTTGATCACATCTGACAGCCCGATGACATCATTGTCATCTTCAAGTTTCTC
>Ga0163149_10006300_pt1 | contig 12231 bp, 25 predicted proteins | sample OliLakLV19MP5G1_FD_148604 | JGI IMG/M metagenome (GOLD analysis project Ga0163149, IMG submission 148604) | Freshwater microbial mat bacterial communities from Lake Vanda, McMurdo Dry Valleys, Antarctica - Oligotrophic Lake LV.19.MP5.G1 | ecosystem: Environmental > Aquatic > Freshwater > Lake >...
CCAATCGACGATGGGACAATTGTCCCACACGGCAGCCAAGTCTGGCTGTGTCTCGGCCCACTCTAGGCAGGTAGAGTGGGGATTCATGCTTTTAATGGTCTCAATGTCTTTGTTCATAATTTTCCTTTGTTCATAATTTTCCTTTGGTTATCCTTAATGGGGTTGGTTGAGTACACTATGGTATAACCGGGGGTCTGGGTGGGTATACGAGGGGGTCTACCTGTAATAATTGAGGGGTAGATCAGGGGAAAATATCAAAGGAAAAACTTCACTTTAACCTTAAGATATTTTTTACCCCCTGATCAGCCTTCCCTCAAAATTTATTTTTGTTTTTCACGCCTGATTTTCATGAATATATCGGCTGCATCAAAAGACTTCCGTGCACTATATTCCAAGTGAGTTTTATACATCGATGGGAAACGTCTTCCATAAATAGTGGCGGCAATATTATCTCGCATGAGTTTATCCGCAAAGGATGCGGGTAACTCTGTGGGGTCTTCTTTACCCCCCACTGTCTCGTCCGCTGAGTCATTAGCTGGTTCTTCCGCTGGTGATAAGTTCGATACGAAGCATATTTCAACTTTTCCGTCTTCAAATATAATGTAAGCGTACATATCATCGGCTCCATAATATTGGTGAAATATCCCATATTTAACTTGCCCATCAAACTCCCATTTTACCCTGTCGCCTTTTTTGAATTTACGCTCCGGGCCTGCTAGTGATAAGTCCAATACACAGCGTGTTTTAAATTTTCCGTCTTCACACATAACGTCAGCGCACATATCATCGACTTCATAATATAAATCAAATACCCCGTATTGAATTTCTCCTTTATACTCCCATTTTACCCTGTCGCCTTTTTTGAATTTACGCTCCGGTTTTGCTAGTGATAAGTTCAATACGCGGCCTATTTCAACTTTTCCGTCTTCAAATATAATTGTAGCGCACATATCATCGGCTCCATAATATCCATCAAATATCCCATATTTAACTTGCCCATCAAACTCCCATTTTACTTTATCACCTTTTTTGAATTTATTCATAATGTTATTTTCCTTAGTCTTTTTATTTTTGTTTTTCACGCCCCAAATTCTTCACAAAGAACTTCAAGTTCAATATCTGTCAGAGTTTCAATCCCTGAAAGTTCGGTGGAAACGATGTCATAATCTGACACACACCATCCACCTGCATTGATTACTGATCCGGGAACTTCCTCAATTTTCTCAAGGGTTGCCCGAACCTCAATCTCATAATCATTTTGACCTCGAGTAATTGTCATTGGTATTGTTTTTGTCATAATCTGTGTGAAATCTCCGCTAATTTTGTAATTTCTTCCAATGTAAGCCCAAGACCCTGCAATTGATGGACTCCGTTGAGACAAGCTTGGTATACATCAAACCCCGAGCGACTGTCTGAGTCATATCCAAACTCATAAGCAAAATTATTCCATGACATAGCCTCATGTGCCGTTAGGAAATCATCTGCATAACGGGCGACTACCTCAGCGGGATCGGGGGGAGTTGGCCTGCCTTTTTTTGCATGAGCAAGCCCCCTACAATACTTAAACACACACTGAGGTTTGCTGGGACCACTCATATTAATACGCCAGTGAAAACTCTCCCAGTCTTTCTCTTTTAGTTGCCCCAAATACACAGTGTTTATTCTGTTCCACTGGTATTTAGTTTTAAGCATCTCAAAGAAGGCTGTTAGCTCTTCTTTGGCCAGTTCATAATCCTGCTGTTTCATAAGACCCCCAAGTGTTTTTTGAGTGAGTCTGTGGCTTTTTCGGAAGGGGTAAAATGCATATCCTTGAAGTAGAATAAGTCATGGCAGAATTTAGTTTTGTATTGGCCACTTTGCTTTAATATTCTATCACCAAAATCAAAATACATAAAATACTTAGGGTTATCATCTTTACTCCAATCAGGCACCCAATAAGTCCCGTCTGGATTGCTATTATATCGCGCAACTTCACGCAGATAAACCGCAGCATGTCCGAGTATCCCGTAGCGTTCTGCGAGTTCTTTGGTTTGCCATGCGTTGCCGTTTTTATAGCACCCATTACCATCCCCGGAATTATCCCAATACTTTTTGTTTACAGATCCGTTTGACCACAGATACACATCCCCGGAATTATCCCAATAATTTTTGTTTACATATCCGTTTGACCACAGAGCAAAATACGCATCCCCGGTTTTAAACTGATACAAAAGCGGATGCTGGGAGACCACTGGCGTTTTAAGCCTCTCCACTTCTTGTTTTAGTTCTTCAATTTTTTTCTCGATAATTTCAATTTGTGTTGTCATAATTTAGCCTTTGGGGGTATTCAAACGTTGATGAATATCTTCTCGGATATATCCAAGATTATTTCCTGTCTCCGTAATGACTTTGATGAGCTCATTAATTCGTTGGCCCTGTTTTGCATTTATCATAGTGAGTTTCGAGTTCTTAGAGATTAATTTCCCGTAACTTCTATCATCAGGGGATAGACGATCTTTTTGATAACCCTTAATACACTCCGCTTGAGTTTCATTTCTTTTGGTTAATTGGGTTATTTCTGATTGGAGCTTAGAATAATGGGATAGACGATCTTTTTGATAACCCTTAATACACTCCGCTTGAGTTTCATTTCTTTTGGTTAATTGGGTTATTTCTGATTGGAGGTCTTGTTGAGTTTGTTTACCTACTCTCAATTCATAACGAAGATCATTAATCATCTGACATTGCCCTTGGTCAGCTTGAATCAGATTATTTCTGTCCTCTCTAACTGTCTGTAGGGCATTGTTGAGATGCTTAATCCTTTTAGAACTATCCTCACATCTATTTTTCCAATAATCTAATTTTGTGTTATGAATATGGTCTATCTCACCTTTTATTCTTGTCATTTCCTTTTCTAATTCGGGGTCATTCATGATATTCCTTTTTTATTTGTTGGTTAAATTGGTGAGCGAGGCAGGATTATTTCTACCTAATATATGGTAGCGGAAGAATCCAGAGCCGCCGTGAAGTCCGCGCTGGGGCAATACCAGTCGTCCTTCACGATGTGACCGATGCGCGCGATCTTCGACCGCGAGCCTTCCACGCGGATCGTGCAACCTTGGAGTTGCGACCAGTTTTCCACGCCAGCGATTTCCATGATGCGAAACAGGTGATGGCCAGCCACGCTCAGGACTTGGTGATGGCTGAATGATTTTGGGAGATACAGCGCGTAGCCCCCGAATCCTTGGCCAGTTCCGCCGAAGTCGAGCTGGAGCCAGCAGTCAAGCATTCCACGTTCTTCCATGGTGATTTCTGCCGATTTGATCACTGCGTTTTTGATTTCGATGTTTTCCATAATGTTGTATTTTCTGGTGATGACATAGTGTTTTGTTTAATTAAAGATTTCGGAGTCCTGAGCCGGGCGACATCCGCCAATCTGATCGCTACCGGATGCAGCAAGCTGCGAGCAAGCTTCCTGAATTAATCGACACCCTGAAGCAGCTAACAGAATAGACTCTCGGACATCTTGTTTTTCACCTCCCTTCATAGCGGCCTTCATGTCATCGTTCACTTTACGCATCATCACCGTGAACGCCTCTAGTCGATGCCATACATCGTCGTCATCCGTGGGCCTAACCATGTGATTCAGCGAACACTCCGGGCTCGTCACACTCCCTGCTATTTCCGTTCCATCATTATTTTCTTCGTTCATATTTTACCTTTGTTCAATGTTGGGGTTGGTTGAGTACACTATGGTATAACCGGGGGTCTGGCTACCCATCCGAGGGGGTCTTGTGTTGTTTCCATATTGTTAGTGCCGTCATCTCCCGTTCCACCTTCAAACTGATTATTCTGCATTTGTTTCTCCGTCATTTTAAAAGCGTTTATTCACAACACATCCCTAACCAATCATCAACAACGATTTTCTTCTTTCTGGGTAGGCAGAAATATTGGGAGATAGGCAGAATTATTTCTGCCTATACATGTTAGCTGAAACATCAACCATCCCTCGCCGTAACATACTGATCTCTAAATCCTTTCGCGCTAATACGATTTTCACCAATTCAGCGGGAGGGGTTCCCATCGGTCCGTGCTCTTCAATCATGCCGTCAGATAGATCCAGTTCATTGACGACATCTTCGAGCATGTTTTCCAGTGTTTCTTTTGTGTGGCAACTCATAATATATTCGCTAACAAGGCGATCCACGGAACTGTCTCCCGTTGGACGCCGATTTGGTTATTGTGGTTCCTGCGTGACGGGAGACAGCCCGTGATCGCTGGCGTTAGCTGAATGAATTACCGGAAACCCGTCCACCGAAATTGCAGAGTATCCAGCATGATCTCTCTGAGCCTCGATTTTTGCTCCAAACCGCGTGCGCGAATAAACCAGCACCATCATCCATGATTGCGTCCAGCCATTGTTGCGGACGTGCAGCGTAACGTAGTGGTGCCACGGCGACCGCGCCGAACCAAGCAGTCCACCAAACTGCGGGGAGCGGGGGGCTTCTGGCGTGGATTCAAGACTCATTTTTACTCCCCTTGTTGGTGACTTTGGCGTTGGGCTGAGGTTGGATTGGTTCGACGACTCCTGTGCCGTCGCAGCGTTGGCACGGCTCGTCTCCGGTTTCGTTTCCATCCCCGTCCCACGTTGGAACGCGGCCCCTATCGCATTCGCCACAGGTTTCCGATTCCACGTCCGCAGTCGAACAATCCGATGCAGCAAATCCCTCACCTGTCGAGGGTTGGGGCAAGGGTTCGGGCTCTGATGTAGCTGTATTTTTAATCATTTTTGTCCTTTTTTTATTGTGAAGAGTCTGGTTTTTAAGAAACGGGCATACTCATCCCGAGTTAATTCAAAGATGGTTCTCCCACAACTTCCGAGAGCATCCAACACTTTTCCCTCATTATCAAGCACTAATTTAATCACATCACCCTCACGCTCCACTGTAAAATCATAAGTGAGAGGCAATAGGGGCTGTTGATTAATTGGGGAGTTTTTATTGTAGAGGGAAAATTCCAAGGTGAGATTTTTCATATTTTTCCTTTCTAAGTAGGTTAGTAATCAAAAGGGCTGGTCATAATTCTTCGACTTCTATTATTCCATTATTTTCAAGGGCCAATGCCACAACGGCATATTCCGTACAGAGTCGAATGATTTCTTCGCCATCTGCCTCATGGTAGCGTGTACCCTCTACCGATCCATCCATCTTCGTCCAAATTGAGTATGTTTCGACGACCACTCTTTTTGAGCGGATACCAACATATATTCCATTAAGAGTGACACCAGTTCCTGATATTTTATTCCCCTGCCATGTAGGTTTCGCAAGCGTCACCCGTTTTTTCTCGCCGTTTACCATTATGACCGTTACATTATTTTTGCTCATTTTGTTCCTTTGTTAAGTTTTTCTGGTTGGTTATACAAGGTTCCCGAGTCTGTCTTGCTCATATTATTGCTATCTTTCTGGGGTTTATTGGTTAATAAAAAGTCAAGGTTTAAAAGTTAAAGTATAGTATTTAGTTAAAATAAAAGGTTGATTCGTGGGATACTTGGTAAATTAGTAGTTATAAAATGGGTGTTTATTGGTAATTAGGGGGTATATAAGTGGTAATTTGAGGCAATCCATTTTTTGAAAAAACGCTCAAAAAACTGGAGAGGTATACTTTTTTCGAGAAAAAACTTGCTTTATTTACAAGTATTTATTTTGAGAAATAACTTTCCATGTTGATTATCAAGGGTTTATGGATAATTGGGTAAAATGGGGTAAAACATGCGAATCTCTGAGTTTAATAACAGAGTATGTTAATTATCAAGGGTTTATAAAAGTTCAGGTACCCTCTGAATGAGATTTCAGAGATGCGAATCTACGATAACGCTTTCATAAGTCACGTGTTTTCAATTAAACTACAAAAGTCAGAGTGCCTACTGAATGAACTATATAAAAAGTATTGAGAGTAAATAAAGGAAACAAGACCCCTAAGACCCCTGCGCCGACCGGAGCTTTTTGACTGTTTTGTTTAGTGGGGGGTCTCGGTTTTTGTAAAACCTTGTAATTAAGGTGTTTATCTAATGCTCCATCGTAGATTGTCACTAATTTATAGCCTTTATATTTTGTGTAAGTGTTTTATTTTCAATAATATACACCTCATAAATAGTATATATAAATCGTTCAGACATACCTATCTAGGATTGAGAACACCTTATTTTATTGGGTTAATTGAATGTATTTACTTATGTGTAAAAATCAAATTGACTTATTCTGAAAAAAAGTTAAGGTGCCCAAATATGAGTGATGAACATCCAATCAAAAAAAAGAGGCATGCTAGACGGCGTGTAGTGATTTCAAAACCTTGTGACTGGCCGGAACCATATCGCTCTCACAAATGGATATCCCGAGAGTACAACCCAATCATTGATCGATATTATCATGCTGGGAAGTGCTGTTGTTGGGTTACAAAAGAGCATCTGGAAAATATTCTTAAGAAGAATCATGCCAATAGGGCATCCAATCTTGATAAGATCAGAGGCTTAAACGCCCTCCGAAAACTAAAGCTTGAAACAGACCCAGCCTTTCGGGCTGAGTATAATTTGAAAAGCCGTGAACGTGCTCAGAAAAGGAAGAAGAGTAAAAAAGCTCCTTTAATCCCCAAACTCCCCACTCCTGCCGAAACTCTCAAAATTAAAAGAGCTTCAATCACCCCCGAGCAGAGGGAAAAGAAAAGTAATAGATCCCACCGTTATTACTATGCCAACAAAGATTTGATCCTTGAACGCCGTGTTGATAAAAAATACAAGAAACTCACTGAAATTTTGAACCTACGCATTAAGCGTAAGGAGAAAGAACTCCCCCCAGAGGAATTTGCAGTATGGTCAAAGAAGCAGGAAGATTATCTTGGGATTCAATATGCCCGTGATTTGTCTATTGCTCGTGCAAAAGCCGCTTCTTTATCCGGCATTAGAACACTGAGATCCTCCCGCGATGAGGACTCCATTGTAAATCAAGCTCTTACTCTGCCTACCAGAGAGGACGCAAATGAGTATCTCAATACGCATTTGGCTCCTATCCAAAGGGCTGAAATTGGTCTCCTTCAACGGAGAAGAGAACTCCGTCGAAGGATAACTGACCATTTTAACACTCAGTCATCCCAGACGACATCGAGTGGGGTGAGCTCATAATCCTCCCCCAAGCTCGTAATTGATCTCAGGGAGGCTAAAGAGCCGTCTGCCGGGTTTGAAACTGCCCCATCAGTGATTGGGGTGGTTTCTGGCCCAAAAAACGTCCTGAGATGCTCTAGGACGTTTTGGGAGGTATCTATCCCCTCCCGACCGCGTAGAAGCCCACGTACCTTGAGTGGTGCTTGGCACGGGGCATTCACGTTTATAATCACTTCAACCATTTTGACCCCCTTTTGCTATATATCCACATTTTCATGTAAATCATCGTTATAAGCCTTCCGAGTGTAGACGAAGGCTTTCGCGGTGGGAATTACCCCCGGCATGAGGGTTTTTCCCGATACAATGGACCAAATCCTCTTCCCGCAGTCCATCTTTTTAACCAGTTCTGGTCCAGTCAGGGCATCCATGTTCTGAAATGCCATAAAAGACCCATCACTCCGCATAACGGGATTGTAGGTCTCGATGAATTTTTGTTTAGTCATGCGAGCCTTTGCATAACTTGTTTATAACGGGCTGATGAAGTTTGATTCTGGGCTTCAAGATGAACTGCCAATTGTTTCAATTGTTTCTGGGTATACCGAGCCAGTTTCCTCGGCAATGATGGTTCTTTGACAGTAGCTGGAGGTGTAGGTACTAATTTTTTACGCATAATATTCCCTTTATGAGGAGGATTGAATTTGAATATTTGAATTGCGGAATTGCAACACAAACACTCAAGGCAACCCTCGTTGCCTAATTTAAAGCCCTCCATATTCCCCGGAGATGCCATATCAGGTGGCCCCCGTGTATGATGCACTTAGTGTGCATTGTTATTTGTTTGTATGTTGACATAATCTCCTTGTTGAGAGTTTCTAACTGCGGTGCCCCATGCTGTTGCCAGCGCGAGGATGAATATAATTAATGTAAAAAAGCTGACCCATCCCAGCAGGTCCGCCATGAATTTTTGTGGGTTCATATATTCTTTCTTTGTTTTAATATTGTTCTGGAACGGCTACACCCTGCTCGACAGCAATCCGGTAAGTCTCATACTCGGCCAGCCGCCGAGCGTTGTCGGCTTCAATAATTGCCTGCAATTGGGGGAGGGCAATACGTACTTCTCTTACGTTTATATGAGTTTTACTCTGTGTTGCACTATGCAGTTCGAGCCCAGATTTAATGTCTTGCCTTCCCACGTAACAAAGACGTCTTTCTTTAGCCCCGTCAATGAGCTCTTCTCTCACCGCTTGCGCCGTGTAGGAGGCGCACACCGCACGGCACTTTTTAGCTAGATCTTTCCCTGCCTCTTCAATCGAGGTTGCGACGAAATAGGTCGAGCCAGCTTCGTTTCCTATTACATAGTCTGCCACTAAGGCCAATGGTTGTGACAATTCAAGTAACCCGTTTAACTTTTGTGCTGTTTTTATGTTCATATATTCTTTCTTTGTTTTGTTTTGAGTGCTTCAAGTAATGCTTCTTCCGAAAAGTTAAGAAGGTGAGCCGCTTGCTTCGCAGCCACCTCTTGTTTGTAAACCGCAATTTCCGCATCTGTGGGAACACTTATAACCTCGGGGATTTCCCGGAGTCTGACATCTTCCCCAATGGCGGGGAGTTCATGGCGACCAACGCCAACGACGTTTTCCGTTCTGCCCAACATCGCGTCGGGGACAGAACTGGCGGTTTTCTTGCTCACCCAACAGTGGATTTCCCCACCGTTGACAGTGAGTTTTACCCCACCAAGACCAGCGGGGAGACGGCGACTCCGCCTATGCTGTGCAAGATCTGGTTGCCGGATTTCCAGCTCCAGATTTTCGCATATTATATCAATGTGGTGTGCTTTCATATAATGGTATAACCGGGGGTCTACTACCCCATCCGAGGGGGTCTCCCTTATAAAAAGCTTGTGTTATCAGATAAAATAGGCTTTATTTCTGACATTATGAATCCCAAAAAAAAGCGTAGAAAGGTTGCTCCAACCCCTGAAGAAGAAAAGATGGAAGATAGTGCTCGACAGAGGGAAGCATTAGCACTTGCAGCTAAAAATGCCAAGCAAGAGTCTGTTATTTTAAAGCCCTCAGGGATAGTTCCCCCATTAAAAGGGGGACCTAAAAAACAAGGAACTAAAAATGCGGCAGGGATTCATGGTAATAGAAAGTATGATATAGATGTTACAGCTTTTGATAAAGATTACCTTGAAGGAATCCGGCCAAGAGATCTTCGGTATAAGTATAAACTGACCATGCATCAGTATTCTAAGCTTGTGGGCACCCGCGATCTGGTTCAACGGTATTATGCTTATCAGCAGAAGAAAGAGAACGCCATAGCCATGGAGGTGTCAAAGGGGCTGATTCAAAAGCATAACAATCAAGTCGAAGTTTATCGTGAGCGGTTAAAATCCCGTATAGAATCTGGATTAGCAATACTCGAATCAGCACAAGAGCAACCAACCAATACTAAAGAAGTTATTACTCATTTCACCGCGCTCGAAAAAGTAAACCGAGTAGCACAAACAGCGATGAACATTGACTCAAACAAGCAAGCACCACAAACCAATCATCCTGTTGTGAATATTAAATGCTTATCGGTGAATGCCGCCGAACCCGTGCTCCTTGAAGACCATCAGACAATAGATGTCTTACCCCTTGAAGAGTAAAAGGGTCAGGCTGAGATTAGTAAAAAGGGTCAGGCTGAGATTAGTAAAAGGGTCAGGCTGAGATTAGTAAAAGGGTCAGGCTGAGATTAGTAAAAGGGTCAGGCTGAGATTAGTAAAAGGGTCAGGCTGAGATTAGTAAAAGGGTCAGGCTGAGATTGAGCAAATCATGTAGTTAAAAAAGCATTACCACAAACGCATACACGCCAAAAAAAAGGGCACAAAAAAACCCTGCTTGTTAGGCAGGGTGATCTTGTGTTTTTGATTAAGCTTCGATGGCCGTCTTGTTAGCTTTTGACTCTTGCAGTGCTGCGATTGCAGCCATGAGTTGATCTTCGGTGAAGCTCGCCAATGGATTACTTGGCTTTTCAGGGGTGACCAATGATATTAAGGTAATCCGCTCTTTCTTGGAGTTCAAACCAATCTTGCACTTGGCCGCTGTGGATAATCCGTGATTGTAGGATTTGACTGCTGTCTCCACAAGGCTGTTAAGTTGCTTGCGACTTTCAGCTTCCACTTGACGGGCAAGGAGGTTGAATTCCTTTCCCACAAGTGCTGGATTCAGGGCTTTCGCCACCGATTTTGCAGCCACACCTTTGAGTAAGGTGCCTGTTGAACGGATCATACTAATTACCCCATCAACTGCCTGTAGTTCGATGTCTGGTCCAGCCCCAATATTCTTAACAACGGCTGGTAAAGCAACGGCTGAATTTGTGATTGTGGTGTCCATAGTATTTTTTCCTTTTCGTCCTGCTTTTCAACCTTGCTCTTGATTGATTATCCTAAAAGGACAACCAGCCGAGAGAGTAAGACTGAATTCAGGAACGAACGAATGAACGAACGAGGGATTACCTTTTCCCTTAATTGGCTCCGATCTCCACTAAGGAGATGTTTTTATTTATACCGAGAGTCTGTCCACGTAGGCGGCGTAGGCGGCGTCCACGTAGGCGTTGGCAGCGTCAGCGGCTTTGGCAGTGGCATGGGTGTCAGCGTAGGTGGAGAAGGCTGCGGCTTTGGCGGCGGCGTTGGCAGCGTCAGCGGCTTTGGCAGCGGCATGGGCGTCATCGTAGGTGGCGTCGGCGGCGTCCGCGTAGGCGTTGGCAGCGTCAGCGGCTTTGGCAGCGGCATGGGCGTCATCGTAGGTGGCGTAGGCTGCGGCTTTGGCGGCGGCGTTGGCAGCGTCAGCGGCTTTGGCAGCGGCATGGGCGTCAGCGTAGGTGGCGTAGGCTGCGGCTTTGGCGGCGGCGTTGGCAGCGTCAGCGGCTTTGGCGGCGGCGTAGGCGGAGGCGTAGGCGGCTTTGGCGGCTTTGGTGACTTTGGCGGGATTCTTGCTTTTAATGTCTTTATTCATATATTCCTTTGTTTTAATTTTAGTTAGTGGTGATCGGAATCAATTAAGATGTATCAAGTAACTTTCCCCCTTAATTGGCTCCGATCTCCACTAAGGAGATGTTTTTATTTATACCGAGAGTCTGTCCACGTAGGCGGCGTAGGAGGCGTCCGCGTAGGCGTTGGCAGCGTCAGCGGCTTTGGCAGCGGCATGGGCGGCGGCGTAGGTGGGGAAGGCTGCGGAGTCCGCGTAGGCTTTGGCGGCTTTGGCGGATTTGGCGGCGGTGAAGGCGGCGGCGTAGGCAGCGTCGGTGGCTTTGGAGGCGTGATTCTTGCTTTTAATGTCTTTATTCATATATTCCTTTGTTTTGTTTTGGTTAGTGGTGATCGGAACCAATTAAGATGTATTAAGTAACTTTCCCCTTAATTGGCTCTAATCCCCACTAAGGGGATGATGTTTTTATTTATACCGAGAGTCTGTCCACGTAGGCGGCGTAGGCGGCGTCCGCGTAGGCGTTGGCAGCGTCAGCGGCTTTGGCAGCGGCGTAGGCGTCGGCGTAGGTGGAGAAGGCTGCGGCGTCCACGTAGGCGTTGGCAGCGTCGGCGGCTTTGGCAGCGGCTTTGGCGGCGGCGTAGGCGGCTTTGGTGGCTTTGGAGGCGTGATTCTTGCTTTTAATGTCTTTATTCATAATTATCCTTTGTTTTTATTCATCTCCATCTTCTAAACAGGCCAGCTTTTTAGCAATGTCCCAAAATGAATCTATCATTATTTCCGAGTGTATTGAGATCAGGCAAGTAAATGGTGTTTTTTGTTCCATAATCATGTGTAGATGTTTGGTTTTAAATCTTGCCGAGAACCCGTCAAAGTGGTGTGACTCTTCAATAACCCCCCCTTCCTCCTTTACCCATCCCTTAATGGTCTCAATTAAGCTACTGCGTTTATCGGCCTCTTCTATTTGTTCTATTCTTACTAATCTTTGCAATTTCATATTTTCCTTTGTTTAGTGGTGATCGGAACCAATTAAGTAACTGTTCAAAAGTTACCGCGTGCTTAAAGCAACACGCCGCCGGACTGCTTAGGTTTTCAAAGAACAGGTCTTACGTCCTGATATAACCGGGGGGG
>Ga0163149_10006301_pt1 | contig 12231 bp, 10 predicted proteins | sample OliLakLV19MP5G1_FD_148604 | JGI IMG/M metagenome (GOLD analysis project Ga0163149, IMG submission 148604) | Freshwater microbial mat bacterial communities from Lake Vanda, McMurdo Dry Valleys, Antarctica - Oligotrophic Lake LV.19.MP5.G1 | ecosystem: Environmental > Aquatic > Freshwater > Lake >...
TCATTGTCTTAGAACTAAACTGCGACAAATGTTAATCTGATAAACGACACATCTTCACCGTCAAATCGCCAAACAACAAGGGGCGAAACACAGCAACAACACCTTAAAAAGAAACTTTCCTACTCTAATGTTTCACCACTAGAACAGATGCTAACACATGAAAATTCGAAAGTTGTAAGCATTAAGCTCCCATAGAAATTGCCCCATGTTTGATCGAATGCTCCAACGGGATTGACATCTTCATTGGCAAGATTGCTAACACGGTGCGCATGTTTTGTCATGGTGAGATGCTTTTGTTACCACATGCCCGTAGGATTATGCGCCATCGTAATAGAACACGGCGTGGGAACTCATCGTTTCCGTTCCACTTTATGTTCCGCATTAGATCTTGTATCTTTTCCATTAGGGCGCACATCAGTTCTTGGTCTAGAACTCGGGAAACGACTTCCATTCGTGGTTTGAATCACGGGTGAAATCGCACCATTGTCAACATTGTTGCCGTTTGGTAGTGTTTCATCCATTGGAAGAGCCACTTGTTGTTGTGTTGTTGGCAAATTCGAATCCGCACTGCTTTGGCCGACCGCATGGTCACACAAGTGGCACAAGCACTCAGCGTCATCTCCCATTTGTTTGTTTCCAATGTCTTTCAGGTGCTGTGAGAAGAATCGTTCGCCATTGTCTTCCGGCAAAATCTCTGCATTGGGGAATGCAACAAATCGCAGTCAAGTGGTTATGAGTTGCAATGTGTCAGCATGTCGTCAGGGTAGAATTTGCTATCCCTAACACTGAACTTTGAAACAACGCTTCAAGTGCTGTAAGAGCTGAAGTGGTCTCTGTCCTTTTTGGCACAGCACAGCACTGTTCAACTGGCACGTCACGCAGATAAAAGATCTTAAACCACGTCACTCCAAAAGTTTATTCTTTGCAGATGACAGATTCCACATTCAAAAGCTGAATCACAACACCTTCCCATTTTGACCTGTGCCACATGTTTGTCGCTTCATGAAGACCTCAGTCCCATTTGTCATGATGCCAATGATCAATCATTCAATGAAAACTTTCTTATTTGGCACATTGCAACAAGAACACAAGATGAATTTGTCAACATCACTGCAAAGCAAAGTGTCACATCACTGGGAGACAGTCAACTAAATTTTGACTCAATCCTGGCATGCTTTGAGCCTCTCCAATTGTTGTCTGGTGTCTCATTGCAGCAATGCAGTTTGCTTATGAAACTGAGAACATTGCGGAACTTGTCACAACAATCTGCTTCAATTGTTTCATGTTGTGATCACAAATCAGGCCAAACCTGCTCAAGTTCCTCGCCATGTTGGTTAGCAGAATAAACTGCTGACCTGCTCAAAGCTTGGCCACATGCTTGGACCACCAATCAATTATGCTTTTGTTGACTTTTCTCAAATCAACACCACAATGTGACATCTACTTTCTGTCATTGGTCCACCAAAAATCCGCTGTCATGTTGCCTTGAGATTTTCAATTCATTGCTGCCCCTGTTTCTCTCGGAAACAGGACTGATCCATTGCAAGTCAAAATTGAAGTTCAAATGAATGATTTCTTGCACACATCATTCCACAAAACATGCTTGTCGGCAAGTGACTTCAAGTTTCATTGCAACTTTGACATCAACTTCTTTTTATCTGGTGCCCTGAGCAGAGAGATCGCAACATGATTCATTTTCAGATCAAACATTCGGATCATGCTCCGTTCGTCTGCAAAAAAAAGCAACATTGCAACACTTTTTTCGTTCATGCTGCAACACTCAGGGCGGGTGGGCAACAGTTGGTGCAAGAATTCCATTCGCCCACTCTGCTTCAAACATGCTTCACCCCAACTCCAATAAAAATGCAGCATCACCCCACTGCCACATCACTCACCAGGTCCACCAACTGCCACTTAGTGTGCCTGTCCTTGTACATTCTCCAACAGGAACAGGTCGTGAGTGGAACTGTACTGTTGCGATACGTGGTACCATGCACCACCTCGCTCACTCCAAAATGTTATTCTTTGAAGATGAATCTCTAGCTAGTAATATCGTAGTTAGGATACATTATATTCGAAGGAGGAGGAATTGTATTATTGGCAAAAGAATAAAACAATAACGACAATGGCTGAACCCACTACTGCTACTACCACCCAACGATGTCTTCATCCATTGTGTTATACCAGCTAGCTAGACACGAGAATAGTGAACTCAAAAATCCCTCGCGATTTCCTGTGGGCGTTAGAGTTATCGTTCGCGTTTAATTTCCATAAGCCGTTCTTCTATAGTACATTCAACGCAGGAACAATCAAAGCAATCACCGCGCCCACAAACGTTGTACTCTCGGCATACAGACCCGGAGGTCCATGGAACTCAAGATGGAACCATCTAGCTAGTAGTAACAGAACCCTACTCCGTACCAAGCAACCCAGAACCATCCTTCTATACAAACACCCACTGGACCGGACTTTATCAAGCTAAATGGAACACAGTGTTCAGAACCACGAATTACGGCATAGAAAGGTACACAGCAAGTCGTTCGAGCCTACAATAGCCTTCAAGTCTATCAAGTCGTCTTCATCGTCACGACAAGTCCTTCAGATACTACAAGCCTTTCGGATACAAGCATACTCGATAGTCTCGATACTCGAGACTTCCTCAAGCCTTCAGCCGGAATCTAGTATTCATCCAAGTATTTCGCCCAAGCCGGATCCATTCTTCATTCTTCCAGCGTCGAATTAAGTATCGGCTCGTCTCTCTCTCGATATTCAAGCCTCAAGTATTGCAAGTCAGCACCTCTTATTCAAGTCATCGATACCCGAATTTTCCCTCAAGTTTCAGAACCCTCTCGACGACGAAACTCTGAAACTTTCTCGCCTCCAAGTAAAACATTTCAAGTCTCAAGTATCTCTTTGCTCTCTCAAGTCTCTTTTTGCTCTCGCTCCTCAAGATGTATGGACAGTATGGAAACTACAACCGCGGACGCGGCCGCGGATATGGCCGTGGCCCGTATAGAAGCTTTCATCCGATGAAATCCTATGAAACCGAAGAACCAAACGACCGATACAGAGCAAGAAGACGACCGATACGGAGCAAGAAGACCGCATAGATCGGCTCCATGCCGATACGGCGTTGCTAGGAACCTCAAGACCCATACGGATTCGTATCGACGATCCGTGCCGTGGCTAGGCGACACGATCCAAGGCTACAGATGCCCAAGGGCTTAACGAATGAATCGGCTTCATGCCGATGCCCACACGAAGAATGAATCAGCCGCATGCCGGCTTTGATCCGATGAAATCCGATGAAACGAAGAAGACGACCAACGATGATGCATCCGCATGATGCATCCTCCGTCGGCTTTGATCCGATGAAATCCGATGAAACGAAGAAGCGACACGGATCGCTACGAAGAAGACTTCGGCTACAGGCTGCATGACGACGACTCAAGAATGGATCGCAATAATTCTTCCACCATGGCGCAGTCTCAAGTCTCTCTTTCGGTGTCAAGAGTATCTCTTCCGATCCAAGACCATAGCATAGACAGAATAACCAAGGCACTGAAGGATTGTTTCCTAGTCCTTGGAATTCCAACCTTCCACTGTGGATAGGTGAGTGGACTGTATGTGCCATTGTATGATTGGGTTCATAGTCTGTTGGTCGCTTTGTTGGTTGGTTTGTCTGGTTGTTTGTTTGATAAGGTAGAGCATCCACCATAGAATTGCACAGATAATCCAAATAATATTGGAAGAGCTACTGGTTTGAAAAAGGGCCACAAAGTTGCTCGGCCGGATCGCGCCACAATTGAAAAACTTCATCATGAACGAATGAAGCCCAATGAACGTTTGAATCAAACGCCTGCAGGCTCTTATTAACTCTGCGCGTGAGATGGATAACTCTGCGTGTGAGATGCATAGCTCTGCGTGTGAGATGCATAGCTCTGCGTGTGAGATGCATAGCTCTGCGTGTGGGATGCATAGCTCTGCGTGTGAGATGCATAGCTCTGCGTGTGAGATGCATAGCTCTGCGTGTGAGATACATGGCTCTGCACCCGTGATTCAAGACCGTTATTCCTTTCTAATTGTTGTTCAAACTCTCTGGGAAGGCAGCCTCTCTGCTTGTGGCTCCGTAGAATTCTGCCCACGATTGATTTCTCATTTTGACGGGAGCCGAATTTGCAAGATCCAAGCGTTAAACATCATTCAGGGATCGGAAGTGTCAAAAGCGGCCCTGCGCGAGTTGGATTCAAGTTTCGAAAAACAATTCTTCTTCAGCAATAGACGGGCCGTTGCCGGGGAGTTACTGTACCACACTCACTTCCTAAGACTAAATTTTGCTGGCATAATTAAGTCGCTCCTTTCACCAAATTTGTCCGACATTCATCTTCTTTCCGTTCACCATGACGATATTCAAACTTTTGAAAACAACAACAGTCCCCCGAGAGCAGCGTGGCCGTCACAAGGTCTTGGTTCTTCCCTCGGCAGCTCGTTGCCAGGAGAGAATTGAATTCTCGCAGCTTTCTTGCTTCGGAAGACAAAAGCTTGGTGCAAGAACCGAAGGCAAATTCACCGATCAACAAATCGATGAGTCCCAAACGATTCTCTATGAGGGGCGCGTTCTCTCAAAGACGGAGTACGAAAGCAAAGATGTCTTTCATGCGTTCTGCCGTCCAGACATCTTGACAGCCACTTTGGCCTTGAACAAAGCAGGTGATGTCGTTTTCGAAGGCAATGTCGTTGCTTCCTTCGGATGGCTATTACGAACCTATCAAAACTGTTTTGGAGAACCACAATGGCTTTCTTCTCGCAACTTACACCAACGGTAAGAGAGCGCTAGCAGAAACAATTGCAAATGAAGTTGCCAAGAATGAACGAGTCCACCTTGTGATTGAGTGGATTGCAGAACTTTTTCAAGACGAAAGAGTTTCCAAAGAAAACCAGCCACCCCCTCCTCACTCTGGTGTCAAGAACACTCCTACTCTCAAGCCAGCTCCGTCTGTCCCTTTGGAGACAGCTTCCAGTCTCGTGCCTCGTCGTGGAGTTCCTGCGCCCGTCTCCATTGAGCAAGGCGCGTCGAATGTCGCTCCGACCCCAAGCAAGCCTCCGAGCAAGACTCCCAGCGAGCCTCCGAACGAGACTCCCAGCAAGACTCCTTTGACCAAAACTCAAGCCCGAGTTCTGCTGTCCCGGGTTGACAATTATCGAAATCAGCGTCACACCAGCCGTCACGAGGCATTGCGCGGATACGAGTCAACCCGAGAACAGGAGCTGGAAAAGGCGAATTTGCGTAACTCTGAACTCACTGCAAAAGAGTTTGGAGAAATCCAACGGGCCTCAGATGCTGCTCGTCAGAGCATCACCGAAACGACGGACTCGGAGATCAACAAAATTCAGCAAGCGTCAACCAACGCTAGCACTCGAAGCCGTCATCTCATGGAAGCCAATTTGGACAAGTCCAAGAGCATCTCCCAGGAACTTTTGAGCGCTCAAGCTTCCGGCTATTCCAAAGCTGCAGAGTGGGAGCATTCGATCATTTCCCAATGTGATGACGACACGCTGTAAGTTTCATGACGGAATGCAGTTGTGTTGGTGTCCAAAAGCCTTCTCGTGTTGATTGTTTTTTCTCACTCCATTGTTGTCGTCTTGGAATGTTGTGGCACAGGGAAGACATGTACCCAGCCGAGACCAAGCAAAGCAAGGGCTTGGCGGCTCGCGCTTTGAACTACTTGTGGGGGAGCAAGACAGAGGCCAAAGCAGCGCCTGCTGACGCTGGCGACACTTTGATGTTCCCTGGTCTGCACGAACCTCCTGTCGACAATGCTTCGTTGACCATCGAAGAAGAAGACGACGACGAAGAAGAAAAGGTTGATGAGCCTTCCATGGAGCAATTGTCCGCTGACGCAACCATTGATGACTTTTTCCCCGCAGGAACTGTCGAGGAGCGCATCATCAAAGGACCCGAGGATGGCCCTGTTGTGGAGCGTCAGTGCATTGGGCATTATAAGAATGGAAAGAAGTGTCCTGCCATGACGATGAATCCCTCTGGCTTCTGTGGCCGCAAGCAGGGCCACAAGGAGGATGCTCCTTGAGCTCGCTGTCTGTTGTTTGCCTACTTACTTGCTTCAAGTCCACTGGCAATTCCTTGTGGGTGTTTGACCGCCACGGATCCATCAGATCCATCTATTTACAATTGAACATGAGAATTGAAAGTCAAAATCGCTTTGACGAATGCCCATCGTCTAGTAAAGTGTACCAAACACAACCTCGACCCTTTTTCTCGATACCATACTCATTTAGGATTACATGTTTACCAGCAATATCAAAAGAGAACGTCAAGTGCAAGAACCACGAAATTAGCAGAAGATGTAAAACATAATAGCCCATATTGCCATTAGAAAAATTACAATTTACTCAGCCTAGCTAGTAGTAGTTGGTAGCCTTGTGGAGCCATCCTTTGGACTACAGTGGAAGGGTCAAACGACAACATATTCAACAGTTGAGGAGGTTTGTTTCTAATGTTTTTTATTAGGTTTATGATGTCGGCATGGTACTCGCACGACCGAGTATTTCAAATAATGAGAATCGATGTTGATTGATGGATGGATGGATGGATTGGATCGCAGAAGCGACCGAGAATGATATATATATTTACAGCAACCGCCACAAGAGCACACTGACTGGACTCCGACACTTCCAACAGCATTTAAAATCCAGCAGCACCTTGAATCATCGTCATGCTCATGAAGTTGTAAATCTCCTTCCAACTTTGCTGAGTCTTGTCGGTAAAGGAACGCTTGCCCAAGATACGTTGAAGGGTATAGATCAAGGCTTCGCCCATTTTTTCAAAATGGACGGGAGTCACACCGAATCGCTTGTGCATGACGCCACTATCGTACAACTGAGATTCGACGACATCCATATCGGGGCCCAACATGTCGACGGCCATATCCAACATGCGAATAAATTTCTTGGCAAAGTCCATAAACTTGGCATCCTTTTCTTCGACATCTTTGGGAGTCCATGGGAAAATTCCCCATTGATCGGGAGCGATTTCGTACATGCTGCAAGACGAGAATAGAATAGAAGTCGAGTGAGTATACTGGTTCGTTGGAAGTGTATAGGGAGGCGGACCGAGAACGAGGAAGACCGATCGACGGCAGCAGCAGCACCAAATAGCGCCAACAATCGAAGTAACTCACCGTTCGAAAAGAGCAATGCCAAACATTTCGTCGTAGGTAGGGATGCGCTTGATCTTGTCCCAACTTTCCGTGACTTCACTGACGGTTTCAAAGTAAGATCCAGAGTCCATCATGTGGGTGGCCGACATGGTTGAAATTTGGTTTGTAGTTTTGAAAAAAGAAGGGAGATAAAAAAAGCGGTTGCTTATTTTGTTGTGTGTTGGTTCGAGGCGTTCGAGTTGGAAGGCTTGAAAAATTGTGAGAGATGGAAGTTGCAAATTTGTTTTGGATCGGTCGTTTGGATCGGTCAACCGGTCAAAAGTATACCAGCGAAGCTACCAGCGAGTACCTTTACTTGCTGGGAGGAAACAAAGAAAAAGAAGGAATAGATGAGGAAGGGATCAGGTCATGGATGTCTCTTTCTTCTAGACGGAAGCATGATGTCTTTCTCCAACAGAGACACTACCGTGAAAGAAACAGCAGTTGGTAGCAGCTGGACTGAACGTAACCACTGACCACCCCGATTACTACCGCGACATTACAATCCCGTGCTGTAGGTCGCACGAGACTGTACAGTAAGCAGCTAGCAGTGGTTGGAATAACGTAGAACAAAGTACGACAAGAATCTTGTGGAAGTCATCTTCTTTTGTTACTGAGTTTCAAAGAAAATATCAAATGACCAGAGCGATCCCCGAGAACGGAACTAATGAAAGGCAGTTAATGGCAGTCTTCTTGTGTTGCGAAGTCATAAGGAATTGCAGGATTCAAAGCAGGCATTCACTGACATGCCAGGAAGGGCAATTCGGAAGCTTCGGTGGTCACGCGTTTGACTATTCATTGCTCCACGGATAGTTGAAATTAAGGAAAGTGCCTTGACTTCCAGGACTTCTTACGCATCTATCGAGAATGTAAATGGTAATGAGTACTACAGTAGTACTGGTACTAACAGATGTTTCAGTGGCGGTGAACATCTTTAACCATTGAGAATGTCCTTCTTCTTTTCCTGAGCAGCGCGTTCTCCGATGGCTTCACCTCCCAAGGATAAGGTACAATGTGAATATGTGATATATCCACGAATACTGACGTGGTACCATTAGGCTGCTTTATCTGGGGGGTTTTACAGTGAACTTTGCTCGTTTGCCTGATTTATATCTGGTTAACTACTGAACATTTTTTCATATCTTGCTTCAAGCTTCTGGGTCACTATGTCTCGAGCTCTCGACCCAGTCAGTTGACCTGCTTAACCACTGGCGAAAATCGTGATACTTATATCTTACCGGTATCCTGCATCTGTTCAGAGTTTGTATTTTGCAACAGATGTCCACAGTGGCGCGTCGTTTCAAACGATCAACAAGAAGTGCGTACGAAGTTTCTCTTCTCAACTAGCCAGAACGGAAACTTTCCAATAATTCGGCGACTTCTTTTACCAATCAAAAAGGGGCAGTGAGATAACCACTGGTAAACATTATTTTGTCAGCCACGACCATTGGTTAAATTATTGTCACAGGCAGTTGGAGCGTTGAAGCACAGAAAACGTAATCGAACCGCTTGCGGTTCCCAGTTACGACCGGGTGCACACATTATGTTCTGAAGCATCAAAGAACTGGAAGCCACTGATGTGGCAGGCCCCCAACATTTTTGAGAACTCCTGTCTCACTCATGACTGGCACCTTTCCATGTTTAAGCACTGTCTCACTGGCACCTTTTGTTATGTGAGCACTGTCTCAATGGCACCTTTTTATAAATCAACACTGTCCCAGGGGCACCTTCCCTTATGTGACATACACACACACATGCACACAACCACGCCATTTTTAGTCACTTTTTGGAGTCCCTTTTGTCAATAAAATTTGGATAGACCCCACTTGACTAGTTGGGGGCAATGTTCTACAGCATCAAGAGAACTGTTCGACGCCATCTGGTATTGTAGAGGACCGCAGTAGGGATGGGGTTCAACTGAAACAAATCGCCCACGTTGGGGACCGACACCACAGACACAGGAACTTCAGATTTGAACTTCAGATTTCAATCCCTTTGTCTGATGATCATGCACCTCAAATGTGGTCTTTCATTCTGCTGATGAAAGTTGTTGTCACAATTGCACTGACTCTGAAACAACTGTGCAGCATTAAAAATGTTGTTCTCGCTGTTTTCTGTGTTTTGTTCTTGATTGTCTTCTCAAACATCTTCACTTTGCTCGACATGCACTTGTCCATTTTTGTTTTGCTGGCCAGCATTGTTTCTCTGGACCAATTGGCATTTTCTGGATGTGTTGCCAGGGTGATTGCAAGCACAACAAGAATTGTCATTGTCATTCTGTTGTCGGTTGAGTTCATTGTTTCCCAGTCGTTAGCTTCCGTTCTGTTGATCATTGTTCATTGTTCCGTCCTTTGAAAGAATCAAGTGTGGGTCTCTGGACTATTCCTGTCTGCATCTCTATTGTTTGCATGGTGCTGAGCTCTGGTTTGTGCACTGTTGAGTGTTGCCCATTGCTTTGCCATTGTCATTGCTCGAAGTCTCTGTGACACTAACTGAGTCCCAATGATGCTGCATCTGTTGTCTCATGCAGCACAACACTTGACCAAATCATTGCTCAACCAACCTGCAATCTTTGCACCAGTGCCAAAAATGAAAGAACATGATGTTGCCAACTTGTTGCATGGCCTTTCACAATGATCTTCTTTCTTTGCATCCATGTCTTTGTGTCGTTCCATCCTTTCAATGTGCACTGCAAGAGCAATCTGCTAGAGCATTGCTCTGGCATTTCCTGCACAACAGGACACTTGCGCTGCAGTCTTGAAAGTTTTAGGGAAAGACAAGAGCTAAATTAGTTCTCCTTTGGTTTTTGTCAACTTCCAATCCTTTCTGGCTTCCCAATTTGTTTCCAAGTCTGGCAGCGGACTGTCCCAGAACAAGTTTGAACATCCTGTGCATGTCATCTTCAAACTTCTTTCTTTGCTGCACAAAATCTCTCCCTTTTTGCTTGAGTCTTGTTTTTTTACTTCTCCCGGCTCTGTTCTATCTTCAATCTCATCTGGTCTCCTTTGCTCAACATCATAGCATTCTATTTCTTCTAGGGATTCCTTCATGGATTTCAATGTTCAAAGCTCACAAAGATGTGATTCAACAGTTTTTTTCAGTGTCTTTCAGGCTGTTTGCCATGTCCACAAGTGCAAATGACATCATCCAGGGATGCAAAGTTGCTTGTGGGCACATTTTTTTCACCTGTTGTTCTGTTCTGGACCCTGACAACACATTTCGGGTCTCTGCCACATGCACGTTCGCAATTGTTTTGGCTCATCTTTGTAAACTCATGTTTTTTTTTTCTGATAAAAATGGCTTGCTTTGTTCCTCTTTGACCTAAAACAAGATTTTAGCTTGTGCGTTGAAGGAAGCGAATGCCTTTAACAGGAGCTGGCAACAAGTGCATGCAATCAACTCGAAAAGAATGAGCAAAGAGAACTGCACCGTCATGGACTCTAGATCGGATGCTTTAATGTTTCACGGCTACATGGTTCTTAGACACAAGCTAAAATCTGATTTCACACATGACTTTTGGTGTTCTTGGGGCCTGGTCTTGTTGAGTTGCAAATTCTACCTACAAATTCTGCTCCTACATTGCTTTCAACATCATTGACCACCGCGAAGAGCAGAGCAACTGTCCGTCCTGAAGCTTGCATTCTTTTGGAGATAAGGTTAAGGATGGAGACTGTCCGTTAAGAATCAGGTGATACCAAGCGTCACGTTCCACACGACCCATCGTTGGGTGTCAAAGTTGACACCATTTTTTGGACAAATCTCGAATCTTCTCTGATCCATCCACCAACCACACAACAAGAAGCTAAGAGCAATCAATCCAATCAAAAATAAAGAACTCTCATCTATCTATTCTACTAGCTAGCTAGCTAGCTAGCTAGCAACAGATCCATAATAATATCCCATTGATTCAACAAACGTCTCCCGGGCCCCACCTCCACAGCACTTACTCTCTATCTAGTTAGCGATCCATTCTATCGGACAGTAACAAGAAACAAACAAATACAGCACATCAACATGCCGCCAAATCGCAAGCAACATGGCGTTATTGTGGATACTTTGAACATTGGTCCACGATTTGTGCAGACGAGCAAGTTTGCACCCCTCACCGCAGCCACTCCGACGTCCAATCCTACGACTGCGACAGCGGATCCATCCAAGGATGCTACTACTAGCGAATCAACACCATTGGCACCACAAGACTTGGCCAACCGTGCCCTCATTGAACGCATTCTTTTGGAAGAACGCCTTCGCTTGCAGTTTTCAGCCGATCACTTGGTCGAAAGCATCCTGCAAGAACAACAACAAGCTGGCAAGACGAGCACGGTTCACAACGATGCGACGTCCACAGATGAAAGGGAAGAGTACTGGAACATGCCCGCCACCAAGAACGAAGCAACCATCATTCATGCTTCCAACAACCACCAGTCGTACTGGGATTGGCCGTCCATGACACCCCAACAAAAACAAGAGCAAGAACACGACGAAACCATTCGTCAGATTTTACAAGCCGAAGAGCATCGTCAATTGTTTACGGTCGAGCATTTGGAAGCCAATTTGGTGCAGGATGCGGCTCGACGTAATCCAAGGAGTGACCAGCCACAACCGTCGTTGCAAGACGACTTGGATTCCTATTGGCAGTGGAATACTGCTGTTGAGACGGTGGATGGCGGTCACACGATGACGGCTGGGACCAAAGCAGCTCTGATCGACTCGATTCTCCGAGACGAAGAACAACGTCAATTGTTTACAGTCGATCATCTTCAAAAGAATTTGATCCAGGCGGCGGCGACCCTTCCAGCCTCTAGCAGTGAGCAGGACGACTACTGGGCGGGCTTTTAGCTAGCTAGTTTGCTAGCGATTTACTAGTGGCGTTTTGCTCTTTTTGTTTTGGAAACAAGCATAAGCTCTTTCGATGCTACCTACAGACACTTTCACCACACTAAATCCTTGCCACACTAAATCCTTGGCTTTCAATAATAAAAAATCATTAATCTTGAATTACATTCCCTTAGAC
>Ga0163149_10006303_pt1 | contig 12229 bp, 3 predicted proteins | sample OliLakLV19MP5G1_FD_148604 | JGI IMG/M metagenome (GOLD analysis project Ga0163149, IMG submission 148604) | Freshwater microbial mat bacterial communities from Lake Vanda, McMurdo Dry Valleys, Antarctica - Oligotrophic Lake LV.19.MP5.G1 | ecosystem: Environmental > Aquatic > Freshwater > Lake >...
CATTTTCATCGCAACAACAACAGCAGCACCGCTAACGACAACTACGTTGAGAAACAATGCCGCTCAACAAAGCCAACTCCTTTGGGGACAACAAGAATGGCAGCAGCCACTCCCCAAAAGCCGACAGCAAGTCTAAGTTTCGTAAGGCTCATTCGGTTGACTACTCCAGTCCAGCTGCGGTACAAAACCAAACGGTCGACCGTTTTGGTTTTATTACGAACATTGACTCCAATGGCAAGATTCTACCGACCAGCAGCCACCACAGCAGCCGCGGCCACAGCAACAACCACAACCATGCTGGAATGGACAATAGCAGCAGGAGCCTTGTGACTGCCGAGGAAGAAGAAAAGCGCAATGAACGGCGCGAAAAGAAATGGGATGTGATGATGCAGAGTTGGGACACGACGAGCCGACGCCGTCAAAAGTTAGTGCTGAATCGGCTGCGCAAGGGTCTCCCCGATACCATGCGGGGCACCGTTTGGCCCCTATTGGGAGGCGTCCAAAAGAAAATGCGGGAGGGAAGTGCCACCAAGGGTATCTACACAACTCTGTTGCGACAGTGCGAAGAAGACAATCAGAATGCTTTGGATCACATGCCTCCGGAAGGACCCAACAAGAGTATGACGGGGTTGTCCTTGACCAAACGATCCAATTCCTTTCAGAATATCCAGGAAACCATCGAGCGGGATATTCATCGCACGTATCCTAGGCACAGTATGTTTTATGATGAAGAGAACCATAAAGATGATCTTCCTCCCGAACCAAAGCAAGCGGAAAGAACTGAATCTCTGCAATCTGAAGATGACGACGATGACTCGCAACAGGGACTCGGTGGTCTTTGTGGCGAAGACTTAACAAATCTCATGAGAGAATTGGACGTAGGAGGAAGTAGCCCTTCTGCAAACGATAAGAAAAAGCCCGCAGCAACCAAAAAGGCCGATGACAGCAAGCAGGTGGGAGGTAGCAACGGCGGCAACAATCGAAAGGCCAATCCGAGGGAGAGCCAAACATGCGAAACAATAGTCGAATCCAAAGGGGGGCAAGGAATGCTACGACGGGTCCTTTGTGCGTACAGTTATTATGACCGCGATGTTGGTTATTGCCAGGGAATGAACTTTATTGCTGCCATGTTCATTACCATCATGCCGGAAGAGGAAGCTTTTTGGATGGTGGTTAGTAAGTTAAAAACAAGAAAAACAAAGCGGAGTACTATAGTGGAAAACATGAAATACCATGTCCTTTTGCTAACCTTGTTCCCTCTCCTGCTTCTTTTCCTCCTCTCCGTCACTGCAGATGTCATGAACGAAAGTCCCTGCCGCCTCCGTGGCTTGTTCGGAAAGGGTATGACGGAAACGCATAAAGTGTTGCACGTAGCTGAGAAGCTCATTCACCACTTTCTCCCAAAGCTTGCAAAGCATTTGGACAAGGAAAATGTCCATGTTACCATGTATGCAACCCAGTGGCTCCTGACCCAATATACGTCGAGTTTTAATTTTGACTTGGTGACAAGAGTGTGGGATTGCTTCCTCGTTGAAGGGTTCAAGACAATTTACCGCGTCATGTTGGCGCTCCTGCAACAGGCGCAGCCGACTCTATTGAAACAATCCTTCGAAGAAATTTTGGGTTTCTTCCGAGACCTACCAGATCAGGTGGATGGCAATTCCGTCATGGAAACTGCCTTGAAGATTCCTCTCAAGAGAAAACACATTGCTCGATATGAAAGTGAATGGTTTGCGCAACAAAACAACAAATCATAACGATTCGTTGCTAGTCATATAATGACGTACCTATTTATACACCTAATATATTTCAAAACAAGCAGGGAACTCAAGAGCTTGTGACCAGAACACTTTCGCCGCTGGGTGCGTATCTTTTACCTTCTTCATTTATTGCTTCTGAACTATCAATAATTAGGAATTTCTATATTATTACTTTTAATGAGAAATTGGCAACGCCTCTTGTAGCCATAGTATTACTACTATAGTTTAATGTATGTTCTATCGTCTAAGGTACACACGGGATAGCAAAATCTACAGTTCCCTTTCTGTCTGGCGATTAACTCAACGAGGTGTACCCATTAATTTTGTATTGTACTCATACCGACACATCATCGCGCGGTGGTGCTCGAGGATTTGCTGCAGCGGCAGCATCTTGCAATGGCGCAAGCAGCTCTTTCGCTTCCTCCTCAATGCGAAGATATAGTTCCCGACATGTCTGTCGGTACGAAAGGGGGGTGTCGCTAAACATGTGCGTGCCTGCCGAGGTGCTAGCGGCTTGATTCGGCATGGACGATGTCATCACCGTTTGAAGTGCCTCCGACGCAGCATGAAGCAGACTCAATGCCCGCATACGACCTCGCTCATTCGGGTCGTCTTCTACGGTAAAGACAGCCATCAACCAAAGGCAAAGAGCCATGAACTGTTCGCAACGTCCACTTCCTTCAATATTCTTCGATAACAAAATTGATCTGGCGTCAACGCCATTGTTGGGCAAAAACGATAACGAAACAGGCGTCTGATGTCCATCGCTTGGAGCTCTGGCTTCGGCATGGTCCAACGCCTCCACTCTATTGCACTCCGTCTCTCTCTGCCCGAGCGCAGACACCACCGAGGACAAAACCTGAACAGCCTTTTGGCGTTGGCCAAGCTCGCGGAGGCACCTGCCGATGCCGTAGGCAACGGACACGGTGGTATCATCAGTCAGACCTTTCTTGTTGCGGACGAAACCTTTCAAAGCTGTTTCGTAATGTACGTAAGCTGCATGCCAGTAGTACTGGCTCCCTGTCTTACCGTCAGTAGGTAGGCCGAATAATGCTTCACCGGCGCGGACACAATTTGCCAGTGCGGACAAAGCGTCAGCCAAGAAACAATGATTGATACACAGAATATCCTTGGCTTTCCCATTTCCATCTTTCCCGACAAGTTCCAGAAAGCTGCGGTCCAGTTGGTTCTCAAATTTCTCAACAAAACCCTTGAGCATGGAGATCCCATCGATGCCATTTTCGAATCGGAGCACAACACCCCCACCCTCTCTTGAAGTCGAGTCGTATTTGGCAAAAAATGATATCTCTTGCTCAGCGAGGTAAAAGGCTAACCTGGTTGACACAATACCAAGCGCTTTTCTTTCCAAGACTAGATCAGATGCCATGCTTGCCGCGCCAGCCAAATCGATAAACGAAGACAGACTAAGCGGATGATATAGCGGTAACTGTTGATCACATCTGACTGTGAGAGCGCCAAGAACATCGACCGCCCCATCCCAGTCGCCTTCGCATGCGCAAGTGAAGGCTAGCTCACGAAGAGCAAAAAACGGCGCTTGCGCCATTCTTCCGAAAGAATTGGCGGCTCCGTACTCTAGCCAACCTATCATTCCCACGGACGTCCCCTGGTTCGATATGGCCAAGCACCTTAGCAAGCACTCTTTGGATATCAGTAGGTTTGTCTGCAAACAGCTATCTTTTGCCACTTCATTCTGACTTTCGCTTCTTCCTTCAGAGAGAAGCGGAGATATCAAGGGGGTACCATGTCTCGCGCCTTTAGGGCGCACTACGGGCCACTCTGGGTTTGCCGGAAAAGTCACCAATGCTTCTGATTCTTTTGAGACACGGCCTGTCTCAAGCATTGCAAGGAGGTGAAGACAATAGTATGTTGGAATATCTCTAGCACTCTTGCTTGCCAATTCAATTCCATGAGTCCGCACAGCGGACAGTACTTGCTTTCGTGTGTACATATTTGCTTTCTTGCGGAGCTTCACCAACGGGTTTACCCCATCCTCGTCATCCGAACATTGAATTGCAGCAGCAGCATTCTCGGTCGTCTCTGCCTTGCAGTTCTTGTCTCCATTTTCGTCGCCACTTGATTGGGTTGTCTGCTGTTCTACGGGTCCTACAGAGGACCCGGCGCCTTCAGTCGTAGAGCTTGTCGCTGTCTCGGGGCCAACAGAAACACCCGGAATTTCCCCGTTCTGGGAGGCCTCCACATTAGTCGTTACCTCCGGTAACGCCATCTCTTGCTCCAGGGACTTTTCAGCCCCTTGCTTCTCAGCTTCGTTATCTAAAGCTTTCTTTCGAGCGTCCCCTCTTGACCCAGAATTCGAGTCAACCGACTTTGAATGAAGGAACGAATGCTGGATGGCGTCGTCTACCTCTGAAACATCAAAATGCAACTCATAGCCCTCAAAACCCATTACGTCGAACATTTCAGCAAGCTGAAATTGGATTTCTGTTGATGATAAACAATACGATCATTTTGTAAAATAATTGAGAAACATTGGCCATAAGTTGCTTAAGTGTCAATTTCATTCCACTTACCTGCCAGCAAAAGACCGTCTATTCGCACATTCACGAGAATGTGCCTGTAGCCCGTTGGCAACGGGGAGGGGCAAAGAATTCCCAATGAATTCTTCTGAAACAAGTTTTTTACTCGAACAATCTCTGTCTGGACCCTGTTGCCTTTCTCGGCGCTCTTGCAGTATTTGTACAGCTTCAACAAGCCTGAAACTAGTGATCCTTCGTCGCCAAAGAGAATTTGAGCGCGCAAAATGTCCTTGACCTGAAGTAGATCCCCATTGTACTTTCGATGGGCCTTCTTTTTGATTGCATCGCGGTCCTTTACGCCAACAGAGTAAGAAACCTCGGGTTCGCAGTCAGACGTTGCGCCGTGATTATGGGCAGCGAAATGCACTATCTCCTGCATCAGCGCTGCGAATTTTTCAAGATTTGATGACGCCAAGCCTGTCAATGTTTCCACATTGGCGACTCTCGTTGGCTTCGGCAAAATATGAGCAAGCTTTGCACCATTTCCGGACTCGCTTCCTGATCCAAATTCGAGTACAAAACTCGTCAGCGTCTCCATAGCGCCATCCGCAAGGTGGGGGATCAAACCATTCAAGTTCTTGGTGTGTGGGTGTATTTCACCGTGTAAATGATGAAAGTTGAGCAACTCTAGAGCCCCCTCGGTGCTTCTAACGGCCTCTGTCGAGAGTGAAGTCTCTTCGTCGTCAGAGAGATCTTGGGCGTTCTCGTTCCGCTGGTAATGACTAGAACAAGGCCTTTCCATAAGGGTCTTCGCCGTTGTTGTGTGCATCCAATTTGACACTAGCTGGCGCCAACGGACCCACGCAAGGTACTTCATCGGTTCAGAAAGTCCTTTGGTCTCTAGCGTACTAAGGATGTTGGAACTAGCAACCGACGCAAAAGCGACTAGTGCCAGGTCCAAGATCCCACCATTATCGTCGACACCAGAGATATCGTCAATGTCTGGAGCGAGGTCCGCCTGAAAAGTAATGCTTGCCTCAGATTCATGCCCGGAGAAACCAAGCAAATTGCTCTCACTAAGAGAGTGCTTCATCCCAGAAAACGAGTTTCGCGACCGTATCGAGCTCCGCGAGATTATCGAAGCGTCTCCACTCATGGATACCATGGACGAGTCCTCCATAAGCAATCGCCTGGATGTTCGCTTATTTCCCATTGTACGACGTTTGGCTGATGCTTTCTTTGCGGAATACAAAGATCCCCGCCTAGACCCTGAGAAGGAAGCGTTACCCGCAGCCCAGTTGGCAGCTCCTGGGGGGCTTTTCGCCCGGCTTCGTGTGCGCATCCCGCTATGTGGCCCGGGTAGTGATATGTGCTCGGACTGTGACATGGATTCGTAATCCTCGAAGTCCATTTCTGCGCTTCGGGCCGCTCGAACGGACAGAAATTGCTGCTTCTCCAACAGCGATGGCGTGTGCTGGCTCCCTTGCGGCGGCAAACTCCTGCGAGATAAGGTCGGGGCAGGGTTGGGCGTATGCCAAGTTAATGATAGCCCTGTGAGTTCTTGAGGCTGAGCTGTCGGGGTCAGCTTCGGCACTTCGTACCCTTCTTCTCGCGAAGACAGGTTTTGAGCCTCTACGGTTATAGTCGACGCCTGAGAAGTAGCCCTTTCTGTCATAGCAAATGCATCGCTTTTTGCGGGCGGCAATAATTCTTCCGTTGGTTCTACCTGTCCAAGACGTTCGATTTCTTCGGGGTGTTCAAGGTGAGTTTTCGAATCAGGCGGCCCGCTGTTGCCATCGCTTTCAGCGACAGGCTGTCCTGTTTTCCTGTCCGGATCTTCCATGTGCCTGTCCATATCCGTAATAACGCCACCAGTCTCACTCAAACCCCCCGTACGAGCCTCGATAGATTCACAATCAGCGCTCTCTCCGAAAGGAAGGGAATCACCAACCTGTAGAGAGCTCGGATCGAAAGAGCCTAACGGTTGGTCCTCGTTGAAAGTGTAAGAAACACCACCCGTTTTCGGTTCGTCAATGGCGCGGGTGTGTTCCATCCTTAAATTGTTTTCGTTGATCATGTCCCAAAGAGCCACTTCTGGAGCTTCCTGGTCAGTGAGCGTGTAGGGTACACTGAGTGTTGATGCCGAGTTTTGATATGAATCGCCGTCGGAATCGGTAGACGTGGAAGACGACACACTCGCGGACCCTGGTGATGATATGGAGGAAGACTGCGAAGGTCGCCTTTCGTTGGCAAACACGCTGCGCGAATTGTCGTAGGTACCTCTCTCGTTTCCAGGCCGACTGCTATTTACTGCATCTGCAGAAGCTGCATGGTCGAGAAGTTTTCTTGAGATAAAGTCAACGAAATGCTTAGGGTTCTTTAGGGCGTCTTGCGTTTTTTCTTGGAAGAACCCTGGTCGATCTTGCACACCCGCGGAAGCTACACTGCCGGGAGACGCGAAGCTCTCTTTGATCGCGCTGAAATTAGTTCCGGGTGACCTCATACGCTGGCGCGTCCAAGCCATCGCGGAAGACAGAGCTTTTGAGCCGTCAAAACCAAGTTCAAAACCGCCAGAGTCATCTGCTGGCGTTTGCTTTACCCTATGATTGCGCCGGTCATTTTCTTTGGTAGCCACGGCCCTTTCGAAGCTAATCCCACTGGTGCTTAGTACATGTTGACCATGCCGATGATTAGCCCTGGGTGCAGGTTGGCCTATAATAACAACTTCCTCTTCCTCTTGTGGATGGATACCAGCCGTAACCCTCATACTATTAGCGACGCCTTTTGCTTCTTCTAGCGCGGGAGCAGCAACAGAGGCGACAGTAGGCGCAGTAGCTGTTGTGACTTTAGCGAACCTTTTCAGCGAAACTGCCCATTCGCCACCGGCAGCGCTGCTGGCAGTTGGCGTTACATTTTGAAGGCTTCGCTTCCTAGTTTCTGCTCCGACTACAGCGGCCCTCAAAACTGGATCTTCACAACTTTTCTTCCCTTCCTTCTCAAACTTTGAGCTCAACTGAAGACCCTTTTGTGGGGAATGCGCCTGATCGGGGATGGAGGATTTGCCGCTCCGCTGCGGTGTGACCCCTAAGAAGCCTAAAAGGTCATTCCGATATTGCTCAAGGTCGCTGCCGCTTGATAAGGCTAACTGTGAGGGAACCTCATTTGTTGTGACTTCTTCATGCGACAAAGCACGTGTGGCCGATCGCAAAACATCATCGGGATGTTCGTCGATCGATTCAGCATCAGTGCCTTGAAGCTCGCGATTTGGTTTTGGTTCGTTGTTGGGGAGAAAAGAAACAAGTAAATTGCGTTCCCTTCTTCTCCTTTCCACTTCCAGTCTCAACTGGTCCACTTTGCCAGCAGCCGCTGAAGCAACCTCCGGAGCTACATCGGTTATGTCGTTGGCAGAAGAAACTGCAAAGCTACTTGCTTCACTGAAAGCAGGACCCGTGACTTTAACGATAGTTTTAGCTGTCGATGAGAGCATAGGGGCGGATACTTCCATGACAGTCGATGCTGTGGCTGATGTCATCGAAAGAAGACGCCGAAAGGAAGATTTGATCTCACTAAAATCTTCGTTGCGTATGTCGCGCACGAGCGTAGGGATCACCTCATCAAAGCCCGTAGCATTTATCTTGCTCCTGCCTGTAGAAGATTGCTGAGAATTTTCGACATTCTCATCTGAAATACCATGGCGTGACACATCGCTTTCCTTGCTTTCCTCGCTGCCCTCCACCTTCGCCCTACTTTCACTCAGAGAATCAGCGAGTTCGTTGTTGCCCTCTGCCGTTTCATCCAAAAGATCTGGAGACGTCTGCGCTGGCACTCTGTCTTCCTCTTCTGCAACAATCATTTTACTTGATAATTCGTCTGTCGGTTCTTCTCGTTCGAATGCCATCTCTGACGATGTAGTAGTCTGTTCACCCTGGGGCTTGTTTGCGGTAGGAGCTTCCCCAGAAGGGTCATTCTGGTGCTCTATTACGTCATTTTGCGGTAACTCAGATGTATCAGATGCATGGTTTTCCACCCCGTCTTCCTCCACCAATCCCTTATCAGCAGATTTGGGACTTTCACCGTCATCAGAATCGGAATCAGACGAAGCTTCAGTGGCTGGTTCTTCTGAGCCAATTGGATTCAACGATTGAGCCGCCTCTTCCGACTTCTCTATCTGGTCGTCATTCTGATGCAAAGCTCCGTTCGAGGCAACGGCTTCGTCAATCAGATCAGTGGATTGAAGACCTGCTCCTATGGTAGGCGGGGCAGCTTCTGAATGTGCCTCGTCGAAAGGCGGAAGAGAGTCGGCAGCATTTGGATTTAATTTGCCCGTGTTTTGCGCCTCTAGCTTTTCTGTACTGGGATTGAGCTCTTGCGCGGAAACTGACATGCCTTCCACTTGACAAACTGCGGTCTCGTGCGATTCTTCTGCTGTACTATTTTTGGGTAAGTCCGTTTGTTCCCCTGACTCGTCCCCTGCTGAGACAGTACTGCTCGCCACAGCTTTTGTCTCGGATTGCGAAAGCTCTTGTGCTTCGGCGCGCACTTCCTTGTGTTCCGGGTCCTCTGTCGAGCCATTGATCACGCTGTTGCTGGGATCTACTGCTGAATACTCTTGTGAAGCTGCAGGAGTTTCGTGAACATGATCTCGGTTTAGCGACCCACTGCTCAAAGCTTCATCTAACACTGTAGGATCCTTAGATTGACTATCACGACAGTCTTCAGGGCCAGTTTGCGAGGCTGGCTGCTCAGTAATTGCAACTGAAGAATTCCCTTCCTGCTGATTGAGGATTCCTCCGCAACCTAGGTCCGCATCACCCTCCGATGGCGAAACCGCTTTTTGAATGTTCTCGTCGTTGCGTTCGTCTGGAACATTTTTCTTAGCAGCATCCTCGACTTTATCGGAATATTCGCTTGACTGGACGCTTTCTGCGAGAGAAACATTCGGGAGATCTACAAGTGGCTCACGCACACCCTCTTCCTCAGCGTTAGAAGCTGTTTCGTTAGGAGAAGGCACTTCATCCTGTACAGCATCATTAGAACTTGGCAATTGCTGTTTTGATGGAGGCGCGGATTCATTATTTTCATCATCTGGGATCATGGTAAGGGTTGTAGATGCACGTTGTTCTGATGATTGGGAATCCAGCTCTTGCTGGTCCTGTTCGTTGCTCTTCCAGCCAACTGGTTCATTATTTTCAGAATTTGGGGGTGGAGAGGTCATAGCTAGAAGTTGTCCTGGTGCTTGGGACTCCAGTTGTTGCTCGTCCTGACCCTGGTCGTCACTCTTATGGTCAACTGATTCGTTGGTTTCAGAATCTGGGCTTGGAGATGTTATGGCTGCAGTTTGTTCATGCGGATGTTGCTGGTCCAGACTCTGATCTTCACTCATCCGGACAATTGATTCTTTGCTTTCAGAACCTGGGTTTGAAGAGGTTGTGGCTGGAATCTGTTCCCATGAAGGAGACTCCAGCTGTTCCGGATCCGTCGTTTTGCTATCACGGTTGACTAATTCTTTGTCTTCAGAATCTGGGCTTGAAGAGGATGGGGCTGGAGGTTGTACCACTGATTGTGAATCTGGTTGTTCCTGGTCCTTCTCTTCACTCTCACCAATGACAGACTCATTGTTTTCAGAATCTGGACTTGAAGAAGATATGCCTTGATGGTGTTCCAATGAATGTACATCTGGTTGTTCCTGGTCCTTCTTTTCACTCTCATGGTCAACTGACTCAATGTTTTCAGTATCTGGGCTTGAAGAGGAAGTGGCTGGAGGTTGCTCTAATGATTGTGGATCTGGCTGTTCCTGGTCCTTCTTTTCACTCTCATGGTCAACTAATTCATTGTTTTCAGAATCTGGGCTTTCAGATTTTATGGCTGGATGTTGTTCCACTGAATGTACATCTGGTTGTTCCTGGTCCTTCTTTTCATTGCCATGGTCAACTAATTTATTGCAGCCAGAATCTGGGCTCAAAGATGTGATGGCTGGAGTTTGTTCCAATGATTGTGAATCTGGCTGTCCCTGGTCCTGCTTTTCATTCTCACAGTCAACTGACTCAATGTTTTCAGAATCAGGGCTTGAAGAGGTTGTGGCTGGCAGTTGTTTTGATGATTGTGAAGCTGGGTCTCCTTGGTCTTTTTCGTGGCTCTGACAGTCTACCGATGCTGCATCTGTACTGGTGATTCCAGGAGATACCCCCACACTGTCATTAGCAATGCCTTCAGTATTTTCCAATTCGTCGGCTTGGTTCAACGAGGGCGGCTGGGCGTCTCCGTCATTTTCTGCCACGTGGTCTGAAATTGGAACACTAGATTCTACTGGCGGCGCATCCTCTGTAGCAGAGGAAGGTTTTCCCTCGTGGTCAGTCATATCGGCGCCCTGTTCTGCAGCTTCCGTCGTTGTTAGAGGATCCGCCGCATTCGGATTTGAAAATGAATTGTCGTCTTTCTCTTCTTGAGAGTGCTCTGCCGTGCCATTCAAGTTTTGTGCATGTTCTTCTACAGATACGGTGGATATTGGACCTTCTTCTGATGGCGCTTGACCTTGGTTATTTTTCTCGGCCTCGGCCCTTTTCTTATCTTCCTCTTCCTCTTTTAAAATCAAGGCCAATTCAGCCAAGAATTTTTGGTCGGCCTCGCCAGTTTTTTTATTCTGCGCATTGGCACCAGAAGCATCTGGTGTGGTTGTTGGAGTAGTACTACCAGAGACCTCGCCATTTTCAGTTGGTTTCTTGCCGCGAAAAAGACGCCTCATTCTTTCTTCTTAACCAAAGGGTAAATTATCTGTTACACCGTTTGTTCTTATGTTCAATGCTGTAAAAAACAATTTCGTTTCGCTCAGAAAGATTTGAGATTACTACTGGTTGTTTTTGCAGAATTTATCCATCCTCCATTCGTCTTAAGCTCCAATATTCTTCGTTCTGGCAGCTGGCGAGCTTAACGTTCACCAAAAATATTAACCTCTCGGGATGTTGGGACACTTGCTGCAATACTATATTGACTACAGTAGTGTTCATGTGTTAGAGGTGCGGCCGTAGTACATACAAGAAGTATTCCCTGGTAACATGTACCAGTAAGTTAGTATTATGATGAGGTCGCCGTTGTTTTAAAACAAGAGACACGTAAACAATTAACATTTCACCGCTGGTGACCTCATAGCAACGGGTGCGATAGGGCGAGGGCCATGAACAACAGGTGCTTTTGCAAATCAGAAGACTGGCTCTTTATCGAGGGGACTCATTTTCCCGTCCGTCGTCCGGAGAATGACTTTTTTGTTAAGTGACAGTGCTTCAATTTTACATAACGTCGTTACTGTTAATTCGTTCGAATATATAGAGGAAAAGAACTTTTAAATTGTTCAACGGTCGACTGGTGTTCAAACTGAAAGCAACGGTCATGCATTTCCTTAAACACGAGCATCACCAAAACGGTTGACGAACGGACGTGAGTCCCCTCAATGAAGACCAAATCTTTTAAACATATTTGTGAACAGCAAGAGCAGTAAGTAACTCTAGCTACTAGTAGTCTAGCAAAGTAGCCAATTAATGCCTTTTGTGTGTTCTGCATTCCTCTTTTGATGTGTTTGCTTTCTAGTCAACTGCAATTCAAATGAAAGAGATGCATCACAATTGTTGTCCTTTCTTGTGACTCTGATGTTTATCAACATTTTTGGACTCATTTTGACAAGCTCACATAGTTGCTGACAAGATTCAATTACGATTGACAATCCAACTTGTTAAGCACATGAAATCAGTGGAACTGCTATTTTTCAGTGTGCAGTGTTGAACGAGCAGACCATGCAATGTCAACATGTGGAAAATGGAAAATTGAGGTAAAGTTACCCAAGTCTTTTTTTTATGCTGCAACCATGAAAATAATTATCAATATTGTCTTGCCATTGAAAGCCAATGGCAAAGCATAAAAAGAAGATGAGTGTGAGAATGTGAATGAAAGAAACCTTCATGCTTTTGCAAGCAGCAGATTGGG
>Ga0163149_10006304_pt1 | contig 12229 bp, 8 predicted proteins | sample OliLakLV19MP5G1_FD_148604 | JGI IMG/M metagenome (GOLD analysis project Ga0163149, IMG submission 148604) | Freshwater microbial mat bacterial communities from Lake Vanda, McMurdo Dry Valleys, Antarctica - Oligotrophic Lake LV.19.MP5.G1 | ecosystem: Environmental > Aquatic > Freshwater > Lake >...
ACACACCGGACGGCGGTTATTGACGCCCGCGCGCTCGCGCGTTCCCCTCCCACCATGGACACCGTCTCCATCCCCGGCGCACCGCCCCCCGCGGGCCACTACAGCCCCGCGGTTCGCCATGGCGGGCTGGTTTACGTCTCGGGCCAATTGCCAATCCACCCGGGCAGCGCGCCGGACCCGGCGATGCCCCTCGACGAACAGGTCGAGCTCGCGCTCGCAAACCTGCAGCGTGTCCTCGTCGCGGCCGGCAGCGACTTTACGCACTTGATCAGCGTCACCGTGTACGTCGCGGACAGCACGGCGTGGGAGCGCGTCAATCGTGTCTACGCGGCGGTCCTTGGCTCAGCACGGCCTGCGCGCGCGATCGTGCCCGTGCCCGCGCTGCACCACGGCCTTGCGATCGAAGTCCAAGCGATCGCGGCGATTGCCGCGGATTGATCGGGTTCGTCGCGCTCACCGACCGGGCGCGAACGTGCGCGCGCGGTGCACAAGCGCGATCGCGGTCAGGGAGCCCCATCCGCGCGGCGCCCGGATCTGACCGCGGCGGGACAGTGGCATCGCCCGGCGGGTTGTTACAGCCCGAAGCGCAGCGAGATCCCGATCAGCATTCCCGGGTGCAGCCGGCTGCGCGCGACGGTTCTGTCGTTCTCGAGAAATGCGATTTCCCGCCAGAGGTTCGATCCCACGAAGATGGAGAGGCGCTTGGACGTCGGCTCTTCGCTCCCAAACCGCGGATCCCAATCGAGGCCTACCAATCCGGCGAACGCGCGGTCGCGCATCACCCCCTCCGGCAGCGGCCCACTGTCGTCGAGGCGGTATTGGCGCGATTGGTACTCCACCGACGCGTAGGCGCGGAACCCGCCGTCGAGTTCGCGCGACAGCTCGATCTTGGGTCCGCGCGTCGCGATCTGCGTGCGGGCGTCGATGCGCCAGTCCACCCCGATCACGGGAATGACCTGGGCGCTGTCTTCGAGCTGCGTCAAGGCGAGCGCCCCAAACGTCCAACCGATGCGCGCTTGGGGCCGGTAGGTGGCGGTGCCGAGCACGGCATAGGTCAGTGCGTCCCCAAAATCCGCGTCCACTTCACCCGCCGCGCGCACGGACACACCCGCGAGCCACTCCCAGCGCTCGCTCACCCGGCCCCGCCAACCCGCGCCGGCCCCGATTCCAACGACGTCCTCCGTCGGCGAATCCGTGTTGAAGAGGAGTCCAGTCGCCCCGCGGAAGCGGTATTCGGACACTTCGATGCCGACATCGACAAGCGCACCCTCGTCCCGGTCGCCGCGCAGGGCGCGGATATCGGCGCCGAGCCGTCGGGTTTCGAGCCGCCCTTCCGCGCTCCCGAGCTCGGCGGACGCCGCGTGTTGGGTTCCGAGCTGGAGCTGGGTCCGCCACGCCCCGCTCCGACCGGGATCGGCGCTCACGATCGGCGCCCGGTAGGGCTCGGAGGGTGCCGCGGGGCCCAGCGCGGGCGTCCACGGGCCTTCGCCGCGCAGTTGGCGGCCCAGGGCGTCGAGCCCACCTTTTTCCTGCGGCCCTTCCCCCTTCGCGCCATCCTGCGGCAACGCGCCGCGCGCGAGCGGCAACGGCTCCTCACGCGGAAGGTCGCCAAACGGCGCCCCCCGGGCGAGGAGCGGCGCGGCGGCGACGGTGGCACACAGGGCGAGCGCGGAGCGGAGGGAGGGCATCGAGTTACTTCAGCGCGCGGAGGTGGGGCAGCCTAACGGGCCCAGCGCGCGGGCCACAAGGCGGCGCGGTCCCAGCGGCTACCGAGTTGCGACGGCTGCCGCGTGTCGGAGCGCCCCGTTCACCGCGCCGCGGCCAACAGACCCGGCAGGGCCGCCGTCAGCAGGCGTTGGAGCCGCGCCGCGCTCGCCCGACCTATCGCCAGGACGTCGCCGTGGTCGAGCGCGCCCGGCGCCAAGCCAGCGGCCGCGTTGGAAATGCACGCGATTCCCGCGACAGCGAGGCCCTCGGCGGCTGCGGCGAGCGCCTCGGCGACCGTACTCATGCCCACGGCGTCCGCGCCCATCCAGCCCAGCGCCCGCACCTCCGCCGGCGTTTCGTAGCTGGGGCCGAGGACACCGGCGTACACCCCACTCTTGAGGGGTTCACCTAAAGCTTCCGCCGACCCCAACAAAACGCCGTGCAGCGCCGGATCCCAGGGACCTTCAGCCGCCGAATCCCGACGGCCCTCCCCGGCGGATAGGGGCGCATCGCCCTGCAGGTTGATGTGGTCGTGGATCGCCATCAGCGTGCCGGGCTCCCATTCCGCGTGCAGGCCTCCGGCGGCGTTCGTCAGCACCAGCACCTTCACATTCAGGCGGGCGAACGCGCGCACCGCCAGGCTCACGTCCCGCGCACTGTGGCCTTCGTAGAGGTGGACCCGCCCCGACTGGACCAACACCCGCTGACCCGCGAACTCTCCCACCGCAAAAAAGCCCGCATGGCCCGGCACCCGCGAGCGCGGCAGCGCTTCAATCTCACGACCCTCGATCCGCCGCGCACGAGCGAGCCCGTCCGCGAGCCCACCCATTCCGGAGCCCAACACCACCGCCGCGCTGACCCCCTCGGCGCCAATGCCGGCAAGGGCTGTCGCCACCGCTTCGATGCGCGCTTCGAAGGCCCCGTCGCGGCGTGGTGCCGGCCTCACAGGAACGCACCCGCGATCGCGGCGGACGAACAGGAGGCAAGCGCTCCACCCACCATGGCGCGCGTCACGAGGCGCGCGATGTCTTTCGCGCGTGTGGGCGCAAGCGTTGTGATGCCGCCGATCTGAACGCCGATCGAAGCGAAGTTCGCAAAACCACACAGGGCGTAGGTCGCCATGGTCGCGGAGCGCGGGCTCGCAAAGACGAGTTCGGCGCTTCCGCCGGGAAGCATTGACTGCATCTGGCTGAATGCCACCAACTCGGTCAAGGTCAACTTCACGCCCAAAAGATTGCCGAAGACCTGCGCATCGTTCCAGCCTTCGACACCCAGCAGCAAGGCAAAGGGCGCCAGAACCCAACCGAAGATCCGCCCCAGGGAAAGCTGTCCGTCGACGTTCATCGCGTGGCCCAAGGCGCCGAGGGGCCAGTCGATCAGCGCCACGAGCGCCGTGAACGTGATCAACATCGCGATGACGTTGAGCCACAGGGTCAACCCATCGCGCGTCCCGTTTGAAGCCGCCTCAATCACGTTGCCGGCCGTGCGCTCCATCCGCAGCGGGATCGCCCCCGCGGTTTGGGAACGGCCGACTTCGGGCAACATGATCTTCGCGATCACGAAAGCCGCCGGGGCGCCCAGCACCGACGCGGTGATGAGGTGCGGTCCGTACTCCGGCCCGAGGAAACCGAGGTAGAGCGCGAGCACCGTGCCGGCGATGGTCGCAAAACCGCCGGTCATCATTGCGTTCAGCTCGGAATCCGTCATCGCTTCGATGTAAGGACGCACGACGAGCGGTGCTTCCGTTTGACCGACGAAAATGTTCGCGGCGACGGCCATTGCCTCGGCACCTGAGACACGCAGCGTGAGCATCATCGCGCGCGCAACCACCCACACGACCACCTGCATGATGCCGATGTGGTAGAGCACGGCCATCAGCGCGCTGAAAAACAGGATCGCCACGAGGCCGCGGCCCGCGAACGCAAATACGAACGCGTTCTGTGGCCCGAAGATCGGCGCCATTTTCGCTGGGTCCGCCAGCGGTCCGAACACGAGGTCGGCGCCGGGTTGTGTTTTGCCGATCAGCTCGCCCACGAAGCCTGCCACCGCGCGGAACGCAGATTGGCCGCTTTCCGTGGCGAGGAACAGGCCCGCGAAGAGGACCTGAGTTGCGATCCCGAGCAACACGATGCGCCAGGGAAAACGGCGGCGGTGGCTCGACAGCGCCCACGCGATCAGACAAATGACCGCGAGTCCGACCAGCGCGCGCAGGATGTTCATTGCCGCGGATTCACCACTGTCGCCGGCGGAAAGTGCGGGGCCGAGGGCACACCCCGATATGGCGCGGTGTCATTCGCCGACGTACCCCATGTTCTGCAAGCGCACCAGCACCTCCTCGGTCACTTCCACTCCCACCGGCCCGCGCTCGAACCGCTCGAGCAGTCCCCGCGTCCGGGTGCGGTGGTGCACAAAACGCGGTTCCTCTGCCTCCGGGATCGGATCGATGCGGCGCTCCGATGCACTGTCCGAGAACTCGGTCAGGATCCGCGCGCCGTGTTCGTCCCACAGGTAACGGTGCGGCCAATCGACCACCGCCCAACGGGTGGTTCCGTAGTGCATCGACTGGTACACGGGTCGGTCCGCGGCCTGTTGGAGCAGCGAACGGCCAGGCCCTGGGCTCACGGTCGATTCCCCCGCAAGTTCCAGCACGGTGAGCGCCACGTCCGCGAGCGACGCCGAGCGCCGATCGATCCGCGCGCCGAACCGCGGGCCGCGCACGATCAGCGGGATGCGTGTGACACCGTCGTGGAGCCCCTCGCCGTGGAGCATCTGGCCGAGCTCCCCGAACGCCTCGCCGTGGTCGCTCGTGAAGATGACCGTCGTGTCCGTGGCCATGCCCGAACGCTCGATTTGCTTGAGCAGCTCGCCGAATCCGCGGTCGAGGTCGTGCACGCCGCCGTAATAACGCCAGCGCATTTCGTCGCCAAAGCGCGCCATCAGCTTGTCGGGATCCACCCCCGAGCGCAGCTCCAATGCCTTGGGGAACGCGCTGTTCACGCGGGTCTGGAAATCCGACCATCCGGTTGTGAATTCGGGCGGCAGCGCAAACTGCGCGGCGGTTTCCGGCGTGACGTAGTAGGGCGCGTGGACGCGGAACGTGTGCGCGAACAAAAACAGCGGGCGCCCGTCGTCCGCGTCGATCGCGCGCTGGGTCATCGCCAACAGGTTCGGCAAGCTGCGCGACTGGTCGGCCACGTGCGTTTGGCGCGTCAGGTAGACCTCAAAACCCTGATCGAGGCCGAATACCGGCTCGAGGAATCCCGTGTCGGCCGTGGACTCGGTGCGGTAGCCCGCGACGCGCAGGCGCTCCGCGACGGTGGTGAGGTCGCGCGGGAGTTGGAGTTCTTCGCGCAGCGTTCCGTGCTGCTCGGGTGCAAGCCCCGTGAAGAGCGTGGCGTGGGATGGCAACGTCCAGGGTGAAGGGCTCCAAGCGCGCTCGAACAGCGTTGCGCCGCGGCCAAATGCGTCAAGGATCGGCGTCACTTCCGCGGGCGGTGCCGACGGTTGGTCGCGGTAGGCGCTCAACGCGTCGGCGCGCAGCGTGTCCGCGACGAAGAGGATGATGTCGGGCCGCTTGGGCAAAAGTTCCTTTGGGCGCGTGCCGCGCGTACCGATGTCCCGCGGCCCGATCACCGGCGATGTCACCGCGAGTACGGCGGCGGGGCCGCGCGCGCGGAACTCGATGGCGACGGTTTTGCGGCCTGCGGGCAGGTCAAGCGCAACCCGCTCGGGGCGCGGTGCGGGCACGATCGGCACCGAATAGTCGTGCGCCAGCACGCCGTCGACCCAGACTTCGAGCCGAGCCGGGATCGTCTGGGCTGCCTCCGCCGCCACCGCGTACGCCTCGACACCAAAACGCAGCGTGGAAGGCCCAGCACGTCGGCCCCAAAGCGCGATGTCCGCTCCGACCGGCAAGACGAAACCCTCGGCCGCGGTTCCCGGCACTTCGATGCGCCACGCGCCGTTTTCACGCCGACCCCGGGGCACCCAAACGGCGGAGCGTGCCGACGCGGGCGCGGCGCCACCGGTGAAAAGCGCAATCACCTGGGACGGAGCCGTCCAATCGCCGGGCCGCAAACTGGCGGCCTCCATGACGGCATCCGCCACGCGAACGTGGCGCAGGTCCAGACCTTCCACTTCGAACGTCTCGGCGGCGGCCTTCGCGGGCGGCAGCCCAAGGGCGCGCACACCCCGCGCGGCGATCCACAGGCCCGCGAGCGGACCCGCCGTCCAATCCGAGGCGACGTACTCGATCTCGAGCCACCAGCCCGCACCGCTCGGATCGTCCCGAAGGGTCCAACGGCCGGGGGTGCCGTCGGCGTGTTGCATGGCGGCGGGCCGCGCCCCAGCCTGGGGCGCGGGAGGTGCGTAGCTTTCGGCGAGGTGGTCCCACGGGGACGGCCGCGCGCATGCGGCCGCAAGCACCACGAGGCAAACCGCCACGGCAAGACCCGCGCGCGAACCGGATCGCGCCCCGGAGGCTCCTACGGCGGCGCTGACCATTGCGGGGAGTCTACCCCGCGTGCCCGACGACGGAATCGCGCGCCCAGTCACATGGAGACCGTGAACTCGTCCTGTCCACCCAGCGGGTATTGCGGTCCGCCGGGGGGACCAATGCGGTCCTGCCACGGGTCTGTGAGGGGCAGCGGCTTTACGAGAGAGCGCACCACCGTCACAGCGGCCGCGTAGCGGGCGCCGAACACGACCGCACTCACCAGCAACGCGACGAGAGAGATCGCGACAAGCAGGACGACACGCCACCCGTCGGGATGGCCGAGCAGCGAGCCGTCGATGGCGCGGCTGACCGCGCCGAGGGCACCGGACACGAGGGCGAGCTCGACGACGAACAGCAATAGAAGTGGCCGCAGCGTGCGGACGGGATGCCGCAGGAGCATCCAGAAGGCCGCAAAACCCGCCAACACGACCGAATTCGACTGCTGCACTGCACAGCGGGCGCGGGTGTAGAGCGCCCACGACAGGACGAGGCCGAGGCCGAGAGCATGCATTCCCGCTTGGCCCCAGCCGAGCCAAAGGGCGGTGGCCTCGCTGTCGAAGAGCTGGACGTCGGGGCGCTCAAGGCCAAACCCGCGCACCAGCAATAATTGCTCGTAGGGCCACGCGAACAGCACCCAATGCCAGGCCGCGAGCAGCACGAGCACGGTCAACGCGAGGCCCAAAAAGCGCCAGAAGTACCTTCCGCCGCCGGTCAGGAATCGGCGGCCCTGGGAGCGCTCCGGCCCGTCGAGCAGCACACCCAGCCAGCCCCCGGCCGCAAACACGCCCAGGAGCAGGGCGATGAGGCCCAGCGGTCCGCCCAAGGTTGCCAGGAGGTCGGCTTGGTGGGCGAGCGCGTCCGCGTGGTCGACGCGGAAGGCGACGTCGAGGTGGTGGACCGTCTCGCCCGCGCCGTAGCGCTGGCCAATCAGGTCCGCCTGGGTGCGCTGCGTGGAAAGGGCGGCGGGCAGCGCGAGGAGCACGAGCGCCAGCGCGTATAGCCCCCACGCGGCGGGTCGGCGCCAGGCGGCGCCCAGCGCAGCTAGAAAAATCGCACCGCCGCGGGCGGGGCGCAGCTCGGGGTGGGTTGCGTGTGCCATCAGCCGCCGACCCTCGCTTGGAAGTGCAGTTGACGTAGAAACTGACTGCCCGCGCGCTCCGCCCAACGCCAGGGCGAAACCGCGTCCGCTTCGGCGAACCAGCGGTTGTTGGAGAGGTCGCCATCGATGAAATAACCGCGATCGGGATCCACCGCAGCGGAGACCAGCTTCGCGGGCGTCCGTTTTTCCCAGCGGAGCCAGGCGCGCTCCTGTTGCTCGGCGCGGGTCCAGACGAAGCGTTCGGTCGTGCCGTCGGCAAACGCGAGCGCGACCACGACGGGCGCGGCCAGTCCACCGCGTTTGCGCACGACCACTTCAACGTCGTGGCCGAGCGGCGGAACCGCGTTGCCCGCGGCCGCGGTGGCCACACCGTCCATCGCGGCTTGCGCTGTTTCGGCGACCTGTGCCGCGCCCGCCGTGTCGCCTGTGCGCTGTACGAATACGCCGTCCGCGCCGGGGAACCAACCCTTGGGCTGTGTGACACGGCGCTGCTCGACGGACAGGCTCCAGTCGATCGTGCCCGTGCCGCGGAAGACGTCTTCGAAGTACCAACTCAGGTCGAGTTCGGGGTCGAAGCGCGCAGCAAGCGCGCTGAAAAAGTCGTCCGGATAGGGATGGCGGTAGCGCCAATCGAGCGCGAAGCCGCGCATGGCCCGGTGGAACTCCGCCCAACCATCGAGGCCCGGTTTAGACGCGGCGATGACCGCCGGCATGGAGCGCAGCGCGACCGCGGTGCGCCCGTAGGAGTTCGTGTAGTGGCTCGAGCGGTCGAGCGCGTGCCACGCGATGGTGTCGATCGGGTCTTTATCGGGGCTCGAAAGGTAACGCGTGCGGTCGTTCCAGCGCGGGTCCTCCCGGCGCGGTGCCGCGGTCAACCAGGGCTGATCGCGCCACCAGTCGATGAAACCCGAACCCGCGAGCGGGGACGCGCTCGTCAGACCGCGCACCCCCAGCCAGCCGAGCGGCCACTCCCGCAGCGCAAGGGCGCGTCCGGTCGTGCCCACGCCGAAACGCGCCAAGCGCACACCGTCGATCGGAATACCCGCGTAGGTCGTCGTGTCGATGCGATCGCCCCACACACGCGCGATGACTTCGCTGTCCGTGTAGGAGTTGATGCCTTCGTCGAGCCACGCCGCCTCGAATTCGTTGTTCGCGACCATGCCGTAAAACCACTGATGGCCGGCTTCGTGCACCGTGACGCTTTCGGGCACGTGCATCGAGGGGCGCGTCAACAGGCGTGTGCCCGCCGTGAAGAGCGTCGGATACTCCATGCCACCCGCGTTCGATCCGTAGGCAGGATCGACGACGGTGATGCGCTCGTAGGGGTACTCGCCGTACCACAGGCCGTAGAAAAAGAGCGCCGCTTCCGTCGCAAAGGCGTGGCGCTCGGCTTGGGCGACCCGCTCCGGTTGGAGCAACACGACCACCTCCACATCGCGCAGCTCGAGCACCACATCCGCGCCAAACGCCGCGCGGGCGCGCTCGACCTCCGCCGGATAGCGCTCGGCCCAGTCACGCCACTGGAACATGGTGCGGTGCACCGCAAATCCGGGATCCGCCGTCCAAGTGAAATCGTGCACGAGCGGCGTGCGGCCCGAAGTCTCGCGGCGGTTGCGGTCGGCCTCGGAGGGTGCGAGAAAGCGCACTTCGACCCGATCGCCACGCCGTTCGCTGCCAACACGCAACCCCGAAGCGCCGACCTTGTCCTCGTATGCCCCCGGCAGGTCGAGTGCGACGTCGTAGGTCCCAAAATCCGAGTACCACTCCGTGAACGCGTGGAACTCGTGGCAGTTCCAGCCGCGCTCGTCCTCCCACACACCCAGCTTGGGGAACCACTGGGCCATCAGGAAAAAGTCGTCCTTCTGTCCTGTGCGGCGCTCCGCGCGCGGTACCCGCGATTCCCACTGGATCCGCACGCGAGCCGTTCCGCCCGCTTCGACGGGCTCGGGCAGGTCGACCGAAAACACGGTGCGGTCATCGGTGTTTCCCGACGGGGTGCGGGGCGTGAACCGCGGGAGTAGATCCACCTCCTCCTCCCCGCGCAGCAACCACATTCCGGTGACGCGGCTGAAGCCAAAACCGTCGCCCTTTGCGTCCTCCTCGGCGAGGCGATCCCCCATCTTTGGGTCGAGCCGCACGTGGGTGGAGCGGTCATTCGCAAACGCGTTGAGGTAGAGATGGAACCAAAGATCGGGCGCGGCGCGGTCGCCGCCGTTGGTCCAGTCGAGCTCGAGTTCACCCGCGAGCGTGCGCCCGTCCTCGTCCAACCGCGCGCGAATCCGGTAGTCCGTCCGATTGGTCCCGCCGAGATCCGTTCCGCGGGGAGCGCCGCGTTGCGCCGGAAGCCGCAGGATCGGGTCCGCTACGGCGGCCTGCGCCGCCGAGGGCGGCACTGCGGCGGCCTGCGCCGCCGAGGGCGGCACTGTGGCGGCCTGCGCCGCGGGCACTGGCCCGGAGGCCGACTGGGGGCCTTCGGCGTTTTGCGCCCGCCGGTAGGCGGCGACCTCGGCGGGGGTCGGGGGGCGCTCCAGCCGCACGTCCGATCCGGTCGAATCCCCGGACGGCCACGCCGCGGCCGTTCCGCCGGCCGCCGCCCCGAAGAGGGCCCCCGCCAGGACGGCGCAAACCGCGGTTCGGGTCAGGCAGGGCTCTTTCCCGGGGCGGGCGCGCCCGGCGAACGGGACGTGGTTCGATCGACACAAGTCCATGGTCGTGCTCGCGTTGCGTGGGTCAAAGTGCCCGCCCAAGACGTGTCGGGGGAGGCGCGGGGGATTCTAGGCGAAATGCCCTCAAGCGAACTCAGCCCCTGTCGATAAGGGAAGTTGGAGGGGCCCAAAGCCCCCCAGGCAGGACACGATGGAAATCCGATCAGAACAACCGAACCCGCTCCGCGCCGCGCAGGCGCGCATCGATGAAGCCCAGGGGGATGCCCTGCGCCGCGCGCGGGAGCAAAACCGCGAAGCCGCCCGTCCGGTGCGTGCCGATGGCGACGACAAGGCGGTCGACCGCGCGCAGCAGGCGCGCATCCAAGCCGCGCGCCGCAAGGAAGCGCGCATCGACGCCGCTGAAGGCCAGGGCGCACGCCCGAGCGCAGACCGCGTCGAGCTCTCCCCCAGCGCCCGCGCGCTGCTGGAAGCCCGCGACGTCGGCGCCCTGGGGGCGACCGATCCCGGCCAGCTCGCCAGGCTGCGGGAGATCATCGCCGAGGGCGGCCTGTTCACGCAGGAGCGCATCGAACAAGCCGCGCGACGGCTGCTGAGCAGCGAAGGCTGATCTTCGCGACGGCACAACTGCGCCACGACGGCGCGCACCCGACGCCCCCTTCCGGCACTCGCCGGCTGGGGGCGTCGCCGTTCCGGCGCCCCGCGGCGTAGGCTTTTGGGATGGTTTTCCTACCCCTCGCAAGCGGCGCGTTCGCGCTGCTGCTCAGTTCCTGCGGTTGTTCCGCGTCCCCTTCGCCCGCGGCGCTCGCAAACGTGTCCGTTGCGCCGGTCCAAGAACCCGTGCAAAGCGCTCCTGGTGCGCCTGCAGTCGCCGCGGCTGCGGTCAAACCGCCCGCGAGCGTCTATTTCATCGGCCACAGCCTGATCGCCGACGTGCCCGACTTCGTGGCGCACTTCGCGGCGGCCGCCGGCGTGCGCCCGTTCGCGTTCAAAGAGCAGTTCATCCTGGGATCACCCCTGCGCTGGCAGTGGCTCGAGGTGGAGCGCGCCGCGGCCGACGGTTACCAATCCCCCTTCCGCCCGCCGCACCAAGCGTCTTACTTCGAAGAGCTCCCAAAGGGGACCCACGACGCGCTCGTCCTCGTCGACAGCGTGCCCCGCGGTGGCCCCGAGTTGGAAGCGGAGTCCACCGAGTACCTGCTGAAGTTCACGCAGATGGCGCGCGCGGCGAACCCTGGGGTCCGCGTGCTGTTCTACGAACCTTGGCACTGCATCCACAGCGGCACGCCGGCGGGTTGTGACCACGACAAGAGCTACCCCACCACCGCGCTGCCGTGGCGCGAGCGCGTCGAAGCCGACGCAGCAATGTGGACACGCATCGTCGCCGCCGCGAATGCAAAGTTGCCCACGGACGAGCCCCCGATCGAGTCGATTCCCGTCGCGCGCGCGTTGGGCCTGCTCGCCGATGCGATCGGGCGCGGCGAGGTCGAAGGGTTCACGAACTGGCAGGAGCTGTTCGCGGACGACATCCACCTTTCGAACCCGGGCAAGTTTTTTGCCGCACTCGTGACCTATGCCGCGCTCTTTCGAAAAGCGCCCGGGAACTTCCCGATCGCCGCCAAGAACCGCTGGGGTTCCGGTTTTTGGAACGAGCCCAACTGGCAAGGCAAAGCATGGCCCGCGCCGACGCCCGCTGCCGCACGTCGCATGGGCGAAATCGCGGCGCAGGCGCTAGGACTCCCCGCGGCCGAGCCGAGCAAGCCCGAAGCGCAGTAACGGCTCGGGAGCGCCTGGCTCCATGGCGGGCCTGGAGGCCCGTGCTCCGGGAGAAGGATGTCAATAGGCGCCGCGCGCGCCTCTCGCCGGGCGCTCAGAGCTGAAGCGCGATCTGGAACGCGGCAAAGCGCGCAAAACGGGTCGGGCTGAGCAGCGCGAGCTGCCAACCTGCGCCGCCGGATTCCGCGCGGTGCTCGCGTGCAAAATAACCCTCGAGCCCATGGCGCACACGCTCGTCGTTGGCGTCGAGGTGCACCGCGGCGTTCCACACGACCTGACCCGTTTCGGAGGCCACGAGCTCCGCCGCGAGGCTGATTTCGAGCGGCGGATAGATGCGCCGCAGCGGAACTTGGCTGAACAGCACCGCGTCGAGGCGGAACCGCTGGCTAATTTCGACCAAGGCCTCGGGCACGTGCCCGCCGGTGCGCATCGGATCCCAGCGCCGAACTTCGGCAAGGTCCGCCGCGGACAGGGTGCCGAGCTGAGCCG